>ENA-UEYL01002968-UEYL01002968.1-human-gut-metagenome-genome-assembly--contig:-NODE-2968-length-11691-cov-2.461942_pt1 | contig 11691 bp, 11 predicted proteins | sample MGYA00242941_ERZ507946 | MGnify/ENA primary metagenome ERZ507946 (study PRJEB26167, sample SAMN06115482) | human gut metagenome | host: Homo sapiens | place: China:Guizhou | collected 2015-03-11...
GCTCACCAACAAGTACGCGGAGGGCTATCCTGGCAAACGCTATTACGGCGGCTGCCAGTGTGTGGACGTGGTGGAGGATATCGCACGCAAACGGGCCTGCCAGCTCTTTGGGGCCGACCACGCCAATGTGCAGCCCCACTGCGGCGCCAACGCCAACTATGCGGTGTACGCCGCCCTGTGTGAGCACGGCGACACGGTGCTCGGCATGGATCTGGCCAACGGAGGCCACCTGACCCACGGCTCACCGGTCAACTTCTAGGGAAAAAACTCTAATATCGTGGCTTATGGCGTCAACGACCAGGGCTACATCGACTACGACCAGGTGCGCGATCTGGCCAAAAAGCACAGGCCCCGCATGCTCCTGGCCGGCGCCTCCGCCTATCCCCGCACCATCGACTTCAAGACCTTTGCCGATATCGCCCACGAGGTGGGAGCCTATCTGTTTGTGGATATGGCCCATATCGCTGGCCTGGTGGCTGTGGGGCTCCACCCCTCCCCGGTGCCTTATGCCGACGTAGTGACCACCACTACCCACAAGACTCTGCGCGGCCCCCGGGGCGGCATGATCCTCTGCAAGGAGGCGCTGGCCAAGAAAATCGACTCCGCCATTTTCCCGGGCAGCCAGGGTGGTCCCCTGGAGCACATCATCGCCGCCAAGGCCGTGGCCCTGGGGGAGGCGATGAAGCCGGAGTTCAAAGCCTACCAGGAGCAGATTCTCAAAAACGCCGCCGCCCTGGCGAAGGCCCTCATGGCCGAGGGCTTCGATCTGGTCAGCGGCGGCACCGACAACCACCTGATGCTGGTGGATCTCCGCCCTGCCCGCCTCACCGGTAAGGAGATGGAGAGGCGGCTGGACGAGGTGAACATCACCGTCAACAAGAACGCCATCCCCAACGATCCGGAGAAGCCCTTCGTCACCAGTGGTATCCGGGTGGGTACGCCCGCCGCCACTACCCGCGGCTTCAAGGAGGCGGACATGGAGGCCATCGCTTCTATCATGTGGCGCACCGCCACCGATTTTGAGGGCAGACAGGACGAGCTGCGGGCCCAGGTGGCCCAGCTCACCGGAAAATATCCCCTGTACGAATAAGCAAAATGGAGTACGCATGAGCAGAGACGGCGGCCTGTCGAAAAATGGCTTCGGCAGGCCGCCGTTTTTCTCTTGACAAACGCCTTTAATGTGGTATATTTATAATATAAAGAGCGAAATACACCACATAAAAGGAGTGCATCTGGATGGGTATCAAACGATGGTACGGGCTGATCGGCCTGCTGTCCCTGTTGGGGTTCGTAGGGGTGTTCACCGGGGAGAAATACTTCCTTGGCTTTTTTGCCTTTGCGGTGGACTTCCAGTATTTTTTTACCCGGGCTGATGAGATGCAGGAGGGCCAGATTCTCCGCTCGGCCGCACGGGGCTTTTTCGCGGGCATGGGAGTGACGGCAGTGGGGACGCTGCTGCTCCTGGCCCTTGGCGGAGGGACGACGGAGGCGCTGTACCTCAGCAGCGGGCTGGGCTGGGGGGTGGGAGTGGCGGTATACGCCCTCTCCAGCTTCCTGTGCGGCTGCCGGGAATGGTGGAACGCGCGGGCATGATTACCAATCGCATCAAGGAGTATCGGGCCCGCTTCGACCTGAAGCAGGAGGAGCTGGCCAGGCGGGTGGGAGTACGCCGGGAGACCATCGGCAACCTGGAGAAGGGGCGCTATAATCCCTCGCTGGTGCTGGCCTGGAACATTGCCAAGGTATTCGGCGTACCGATTGAGGAGATCTTTACCGTGGAGGGGGATGAATAGTATCCGCCGCTCTTTACGGGGGCTCGAACATGTGTTAGAATAGGGGCGACCAAACGAGGAGGGATGCCCAATGTCATACCGGCCCCTGGCCGACGAGATCCGCCCCCAGAGCCTGGACGAGGTGGTGGGGCAGCGCCATATTTTGGGGGAGAACGGCCTGCTGCGCCGCATCATCGAGAGCGGACACATCCCCAACCTGGTCTTTTATGGCCCCTCCGGTACCGGAAAGACCACGGTGGCCAACATCATCGCCAGGCGCACCAACCGGCCCCTCCACCGGCTCAACGCCACCACGGCCTCCATTTCGGATATCAAGGACATCATCAAGGACATCGAGGTGGGCCTTGCGAAGACGGACGGAACATATCTTGTGATCCCGGACAGACGGGAAGCAATCTTTTACGCGATCAGGAACGCCGAGGAGGGTGACATGATCGCCATTATCGGAAAAGGCCATGAGGATTATCAGGAAATTAACGGCGTGCGTTACCCGTTCCTGGACCGCGCCGTGGTGGAAGAGGTTGTGAAGAACCTGTAGAAAAGAAACAGAAAAGAGATCCGGAAATGGAAAATATAACGGTTAAAGATATCGTGGCTGCCACAGGCGGCCGGCTTCTGTGCGGCAATGCGGCCCAGAAGATCGAACATTTGAGCATTGATTCAAGAACCATGAAAGGAAATGACCTGTTTGTACCGCTGATCGGAGAAAAGGTGGATGCTCACCGCTTCATCGGGCAGGCATTCGATACAGGCGCAGCAGCGGTTCTTACTTCGGAGCATGAAAGCGCAGCGGATACAGAGCATGCGTGGATCCGGGTTGCAGATACCAAAAATGCGCTGCAGGATATCGGACGTTATTATCGCAGCCGGTTAAGCCTGCCGCTGGTAGGCATCACCGGAAGCGTGGGAAAGACGACTACCCGTGAGATGGTGGCGGCAGCACTTTCCGCAAAATATCAGGTGTATAAGACACCTGGCAACTCTAATAGCCAGGTAGGTGTGCCGATCACCCTGTCTGAGATTACTTCAGCCGATGAGATCGGTGTGCTGGAGCTTGGCATGAGCATGCCGGGGGAGCTGACAGTCATTGCAAAGATCGCGCAGGTGGATATGGCGGTAATCACCAATGTGGGAATTACGCACATTGAGCAGTTGGGAAGTCAGGATAATATCTATCATGAGAAACTGACGATCCAGGATGGTCTGAAAGAAGGCGGCATTCTCTTTTTAAATGGAGATGACCCACGCTTAAAGGAGACCAGAGCCAAGGACGGCTGCAGAACCGTATATTACGGAACCGGAGATAATTCCGAGTACCGTGCGGAGGATATCCGCAGCGAGGACGGATATCCGGTATTTACTGCAAACTGCCGCGGAGAAAAATATATGGTGCGCTTAAGCATCATGGGACGTCATAATGTACTCAATGCCATGGTGGCTCTGGCCGTGGCGGATCTGAGCGGAGTTCCGCTTTCCGGTGCAGTCAAGTGCCTGGCTGCTTTTACCGGTTTTCAGAACCGTCAGCAGGTCATGCAGAAGCATGGCATTACCGTCATTGATGACACTTACAATGCAAGCCCGGTTTCCATGAAGGCAGGACTGGAGGTTCTCGAGGCAACGGCAAAGGGACGCCGCATCGCAGTGCTTGCAGATATGAAGGAACTGGGGACGGATTCTCCGAAGTTCCACTATGAGGTAGGAAGCTGGATGAAATCCCATCCGGTGGATATTCTGTTTACATACGGGGAACTGGCGGAGCAGATTTCCCGGGGCGCAAAGCGGGCCGGAATGAAGGCGGAGTATATCCATTTCGAAGAAAACCGTCGTGATGCGCTGGCGGAAGCAATCAGGGCAAAGCTGCAGCCGGGAGACTGTGTCCTTCTAAAGGGGTCAAACAGCATGAAACTCGGAGAAGTGGCTGCAAAGCTGCTGAAAGATTAAAACAGGCAACAGACAGGAGCAGATATGGCAGATCAGTATGCCAGCATCATTATAGATATTTCCCATGAAGACGTAGACCGGGTATTCCAGTACCGGATCCCGCCGGCACTTTTGCCGGAGATCCGGGTCGGGGTGCAGGTCTGCGTCCCTTTTGGTTCAGGAAACAGAACACGAAACGGCTATGTGGTGGAACTCACCGACCGACCGGATTATGATAAAGAGAAAATAAAAGAGATCATCAGCGTGACCGAAAAGAGCATCACCGCGGATACCCGGCTCATTGAGCTGGCCTGGTGGATGAAAGAGCAATATGGCTCTACCATGAATCAGGCGTTAAAGACGGTACTTCCGGTGAAGAAAAGGGTGAAGGCACGGAATAAAAAAATAGTGGAGACTGTGGCGGAGCAGGAAAACGATCCATCACAGTGCAGTCAGGAGGTTCTTCTGAATCCGGAGCAGCAGTCCATTGTGGATGATTTTATTACTGCCTATGACTCCGGAGACCACAGACCATGTCTCATCCATGGTGTCACAGGCAGCGGCAAGACAGAAGTCTACATGGCCCTGATCGACCATGTGCTACTGCAGGGAAAGCAGGCCATTGTGCTGATCCCGGAGATTGCCCTGACGTATCAGACACTGCTCAGATTCTATCAGAGATTCGGAGACCGGGTCAGCGTGATGAATTCCACACTGTCCCCCGGGGAAAAATATGATCAGTGCGAACGTGCCAAGGCAGGTGAGATCGATGTGATCATCGGACCAAGATCCGCACTTTTTACACCGTTTCCGAATCTGGGACTGATCGTTATGGATGAGGAGCAGGAGAACAGCTATAAAAGTGAAAGTACTCCGAAATATCATGCCAGAGAGACTGCTCTGGAAGTGGCAGAACTGTACGGAGCCAGTGTAGTGCTGGGTTCAGCCACACCTTCCCTGGAGGCCTATTATCGTGCCGGTAGGGGAGAATACCGGCTGTTTCAACTGACAAAGCGGCTCACCGGCGGGGAACTTCCCACGGTGTACACGGTAGATCTCAGACAGGAACTGCAGGAGGGTAACCGTTCTATTTTCAGCAGAAAATTGCAGGAACTGATGACAGACCGGCTGAACAAGGGCCAGCAGACCATCCTGTTTTTAAACCGAAGAGGCTACGCGGGATTTGTGTCCTGCCGTTCCTGCGGTGAGGTCATGAAGTGTCCGCACTGTGATGTCTCTCTCTCGGAACATAAGGGAGGAAGGCTGATCTGTCATTACTGTGGTTATACACAGCCGATGCCGAAGCTTTGTCCCAAGTGTGGATCGAAATATATTCTGGGATTTAAGGCAGGTACCCAGCAGATCGAGGAAAAGCTAAAGGAGCTGTACCCCGGTGTGCGGACGTTACGCATGGATGCGGATACCACCCGGACGAAGGACAGCTATGAGAAAATATTATCCTCCTTCGCAAACGGGGAAGCGGACGTGCTGATCGGCACCCAGATGATCGTCAAGGGACATGATTTCCCAAAGGTGACACTGGTGGGGATCCTGGCGGCGGATCTGTCGTTAAATGCGTCGGATTACCGGGCGGGAGAGCGGACTTTCCAGCTTCTGACCCAGGCGGTGGGCCGGGCCGGCAGAGGGGGGCTCCCCGGGGAAGCGGTGATCCAGACCTATCAGCCGGATCATTACGCCATTACCTGTGCTGCGGCTCAGGATTATGAGAGCTTTTATCAGGAGGAGATTCTGTATAGAGAGCTGTCCGGCTACCCGCCGGTGGCTCATATGCTGGCAGTACAGATCTACGGGAAAGAGGAAGAAAATGTAAAACAGCTTGCCCTGAGACTGACAGATGTGGTAAAGTCTAATATGGACTTTTTGTCAGGAAAGCAAAAAGAACAGTCCAATAAGAAGATACAGGTACTGGGACCTGCCCCTGCCAACATCAGCAAGATCAATGATATCTACCGGTATGTGTTCTATGTGAAGCATGCGGAGTATGATGTCCTGGTGGAAGTAAAGGACAGACTGGAGGAAACTCTCAGACAGTGGCAGCCCAGACAGATGAGTATACAATTTGATTTTGACCCGGTAAGCGTGTTATAGGAGGTAAAGAACTGTGGCAATCAGAAACATTCGTGAATATGGGGATGAAGTACTGACCAAGACCTGCAAAGAGGTCAAGGAGATGACACCCCGGACCAAAGAACTGATCGAGGATATGTTGGAGACTATGTACGATGCCAATGGCGTAGGGCTGGCGGCACCACAGGTAGGTGTCCTGAAGAGAATCGTGGTGATCGATACCACCGGAGAGGATCCGTATATTCTGATCAACCCCCGCATCGTAGAGAGCAGTGGAGAGCAGACCGGACAGGAAGGGTGTCTTAGCGTACCCGGTAAGTTCGGCATCGTAACCAGACCTAATTATGTGAAAGCGGTAGCACTGGATGTGAATATGAAGCCCATCGAAGTAGAGGGAACAGAATTGCTGGCCAGAGCCATCTGCCACGAACTGGATCATCTGGACGGTCATCTCTATGTGGAAAAGGCGGAAGGACCGCTGCAGGATATGACCTACGAGGATGAGGAAGAAGAGTAAGCTTTCCGGAAAGGAGACAGACTATGCAGATCGTATTTATGGGAACTCCCGATTTTGCCGTGGGAGCGCTGGAGGCACTGATCACACAGGGCCATGAGATCACCGCAGTGGTGACCCAGCCGGACAAGCCAAAGGGCAGAAGCAAAGAATTACAGTTTCCTCCCGTGAAGGAATGTGCGGTAAAACATGGCATTCCTGTATTCCAGCCCCGTCGGATCAAGACACCGGAAGCCATTGAGGAACTGAAAAAATATCCCGCAGATATTTATATCGTGGCGGCGTTCGGACAGATCCTGTCTCAGGAGATTCTGGATCTGCCAAAATACGGATGTCTGAACATCCATGCATCCCTCCTTCCGAAATACCGCGGGGCATCTCCTATCCAGAGAGTGATCATCGACGGAGAGGCCGAGACTGGTGTGACCATCATGCAGATGAATGCGGGACTGGACACCGGCGATATGTTGTACCGGAAGAAAATCCCCATTACTTCGGAGGACACCTTTGAAACTTTGCATGACAAGCTGATGGTGCTGGGCGGGGAAGCGATCACCGAGGCACTGCCTCTGCTGGAGGCAGGCAAACTGGTACCGGAAAAGCAGGATGATACCAAGACCTGCTACGCGGCCCTGATCACCAAAGAGATGGGAAAACTGGACTTTACGAAAACAGCGGCAGAACTGGATCGTTTGATCCGTGGACTGACTCCCTGGCCCAGTGCATATACGCATTATCATGGAAAACAGCTGAAAATCTGGAAAGCCATTCCTATGGCAACTGCGCATAAGGAAGCACCGGGCACGATCCTTATGGTGAATAAGGATTCCTTTGAAGTGGCTGCATCGGAAGGCTCCTTAAAGGTGATGGAACTGCAACTGGAAGGTAAAAGGCGTATGACAACTCACGATTTCCTGCTGGGGGTAAAGGTACAGCCGGGAGAGCTTCTGGGCGAGCGTTAGGATACGACGAAATGAAAAGCAACGATCGGGTAAGCGGTGTTGACAGAAAGGAGACTTTCGTATGTACGGTGGCTATTACGGATATGGTTATTATTGGGATCCTACTTATTTTCTGGTACTGGTCGGACTGGTATTGTGTCTGGGTGCCAGCGCACTGGTGAATTCCACCATGCGCAAATACAGCAAAGTCCGGAATATGAGAGGATTGACGGGAGCGGAAGCGGCCCGCAACATTCTCAACAGAGAAGGTTTATACAATGTACAGATCGAGTGCCTGAACTCCGATGACGGTGATCATTACGATCCCCGGACGGATACGGTGCGACTGTCTTACAACAACTTTAACGGAACCTCGGTGACTGCGGTCAGTGTTGCGGCCCATGAGTGCGGACATGCCATTCAGCATGCCCATGGCTATGCCCCCATGAGCATTCGTGCTGCACTGGTGCCGGTGGTGAATATCGGAAGCAATTTAAGCATTCCCCTGATCTTTTTAGGAGTACTGCTCAGCTGGAATCAGACATTGATCCAGCTTGGTATCTGGGCATTTGCCCTGACCGTTATTTTCCAACTGGTGACACTGCCTGTGGAATTCAATGCTTCCCACAGAGCTATCGTGAAGGTGGAAGAATACGGGTTATTAGGCAGTGAAGAAGTAAGCGGCGGCAAAAAGGTGCTGACGGCAGCGGCTCTGACCTATGTGGCAGGAGCGGCCTCCTCCGCATTACAGCTGCTCAGACTGATCCTGCTGTACGGCGGCAATCGCAGAAGGAGAGACTAATCTTGAGTGATCATGCAACGACCGATACAAGAGAGATTATAGTGGAGATCCTGCTCAGTCTGGAAAAGGGGCAGGATTTTTCCCATAAATTGATGAAAGCGGTTCTGGATAAATACGATTATCTGGATCCCAGAGAGAAAGCGTTTATCAAAAGAGTCACGGAAGGTACGATAGAGAGACAGCTGGAGCTGGACTATTATCTGGATCGGTTTTCTTCTGTTCCGGTCCGGAAGATGAAGCCTCTGATCCGCTGTCTTCTTCGCATGAGTACTTATCAGATCCTGTATATGGACGCAGTTCCCGACAGTGCGGTGTGCAATGAGGCCTGCAAGCTGGCGGCCAAAAGAGGCTTCCGTACCCTGAAAGGCTTCGTCAATGCGGTGCTGCGTAATATTTCCCGCAGCAAGGAACAGATGCCGTTGCCGGATCCCAAGGATACGGTGAAATATCTGAGCATAAAATATTCCATGCCGGAATGGATCGTGAATCTGTGGCTGCCTGCATATGGCAGAGAAGGAACGGAAACACTTTTAAAAGGACTCCTTTCCATTCATCCGGTATCCCTGCGGTTCTCCACGGAACTGACCGAATCGGAGAGAGAGTCACTGGCGGAGAAAATTGAGAAAACCGGTGTACGTCTGCAACAAAGCAGGGAACTTCCTTATGTGTATCTGGCACAGAATCTGGAAAATGTAAGTGAACTTCCGGGCTTTGCGGAAGGCAAATTTACCGTGCAGGATGCCAGCTCAGCACTTGCAGTGGAAGCGGCAGGTATATGCCCAGGTAATACGGTCATGGATCTGTGTGCGGCTCCGGGTGGCAAGACGATCCTGGCGGCGGAATTTGCAGGGGAAGCAGGCCACGTCGTGTCCCGTGATATATCGGAATACAAGACGGACCTGATCCGGGAGAATCTGGAGCGCATGAACCGTAGGAATGTGGAGGTTCAGGTGTATGATGCCACGGTGCATGATCCGGAGAAGGAAAAATATGCGGACGTGGTGCTGATGGATGTCCCCTGCTCTGGTCTTGGTGTTATGGGAAAAAAGAGAGATATCAAATATCATGCCACACCGGAAAGCCTGCAATCCATCACAGAACTGCAAAGGCAGATCGTGGCAGCCGGATGGCAGTATGTGAAGCCGCACGGTGTACTGCTCTACAGTACCTGCACGATCCACCGCGGGGAAAATCAGGAGATGGCAGTCTGGATCACAGAGAATTTCCCGTTTGTACTGGAAGAAGAGAGACAGCTTCTGCCGGGAACGGATGAGACCGACGGATTCTATTATGCAAGACTGCGCAGAAAAGCGTGAGAGATAAGAAGTAAGAGAACGAAAAATGGATACGAAAAAAGATATCAAATCCCTGAATCTGGAAGAATTGAAGACAGAGCTGGAGAGCATGGGAGAGAAGGCCTTCCGGGCAAAGCAGATGTATGAATGGATGCATGTGAAGCTGGTCAGGAGCTTTGATGAAATGACCAACCTCTCCGCAAAATTCAGGGAGCAATGTAAGGAAAAATATGAATACACCTGTGTAAACCCTGTCAGAATACAGGAGTCCAAGATCGACGGAACGAAAAAATTCCTGTTTGAATTATCTGATGGCAATGTGGTGGAAAGTGTCTGGATGCAGTATAAGCACGGCAACAGTGTGTGCATTTCTTCACAGGTGGGATGCCGTATGGGCTGTAAATTCTGTGCGTCCACGCTGGACGGACTGGAACGGAATCTGACTCCTTCCGAGATGCTGGATCAGATTTACGCCATTACAAGACTGACGGGGGAGCGGGTCTCCAATGTGGTAGTCATGGGCACTGGGGAACCGATGGATAATTATGACAATATTTTGAAATTTCTGCATCTTCTGACCGATGAGAACGGTCTGAACATCAGCCAGAGAAATGTCACGGTGTCCACCTGTGGAATCGTACCCAGAATGCGGCAGCTGGCGGATGAAAAGCTGCAGATCACACTGGCACTGTCCTTGCATGCCACCACCGATGAAAAACGAAGAAAACTGATGCCCATTGCCAACCGGTATTCTATCAAAGAGTTGATGGAAGTCTGTCAGTATTATTTCAAACAGACCGGACGAAGGATCACTTTCGAATACAGTCTGGTGGGCGGTGTGAATGATACGGAAGAGGATGCCAGGGAACTGATCGCCCTAGCGAAGCCGTTGTGCTGCCATATCAACCTCATCCCGGTCAACCCCATTAAAGAGCGGGATTATGTGCAGTCGGATACGAAGCACATTCAGGCATTTAAAAATAAACTTGAAAGTAAAAAGATACATGTTACAATTAGAAGGGAAATGGGCCGGGATATCGATGGCGCCTGCGGACAGTTAAGACGCCGTCATACGCAGGAGGCGAAGAACCCGGGGGAACTCTCACAGGAGGAAGTTTGACGTGCTTAAGACGTTTTCCATAACCGATATCGGAAGGAAAAGAAAAGTAAATCAGGACTATATCTATACCTCTGAAAAACCGGTGGGAAATCTGCCGAATGTATTTATCGTGGCAGATGGTATGGGTGGTCACAATGCGGGAGACTATGCGTCCAAGGTAACGGTAGAGACCATGCTTGCCGAGATGGAGAATTCTTTTGAGAAGAATCCCACCCTGATCTTCCGCAAAGCCATTGAGGAAGCCAATGATGTGATCCGCAAGAGAGCCAGCGAGGATGAAAAGCTGGAAGGAATGGGGACTACGGTTGTGGTGGCATCCTGCATGGGCAGATTCTTACAGGTGGCCAATGTAGGAGACAGCAGACTCTATGTGGTGGGCAGCAAGATCCGCCAGATCACAAGAGATCATTCGTATGTAGAAGAAATGGTACGGATCGGAGAACTGGATCGTGCCGATGCAAGGAACCATCCGGATAAAAATATTATTACCAGAGCGGTAGGGGCGGAAGACAAAGTGGAGCCGGATTTCTTTACCGTGGAATTACAGGAGGGTGAGATCGTCCTTATGTGCTCGGATGGTCTGACAAATATGCTGGAAGACGAGGAAATCCGCATGATTATCAGCGGAGCCAGAGACCTTGTGGAGAAGGCAGAGAGCCTGGTGGAGGCGGCCAATGCCAACGGCGGCAGAGACAATATCAGTGTGATACTGATCGAGCCGTGCGCGTAAATTACCCAGCTTTTTTGGAAATGGAGAGCAAGTATGATCAAAATAGGAATGATGATCGGCGATCGCTATGAGATCCTGGAAAAAATCGGAACCGGCGGTATGTCAGATGTCTATAAAGCAAAATGTCACAAGCTGAATCGCTATGTGGCGATCAAGGTATTGAAGCAGGAATTCAGCGAAAATGCTAATTTTGTATCCAAATTCCGGATCGAGGCACAGGCGGCAGCAGGACTGATGCACCCCAATATTGTCAATGTCTATGATGTCGGGGAAGAGAACGGAATCTATTATATCGTCATGGAACTGGTAGAGGGTATTACCCTCAAAAAGTACATTGAGAAAAAGGCCCGTCTGTCTTACAAGGAAGCAGTAAGCATTGCCATCCAGGTGAGTATGGGCATTGAGGCAGCACATAATAATCATATTATTCACCGGGATATCAAACCGCAGAATATCATTATTTCCAAAGACGGCAAAGTAAAAGTAAC
>ENA-UEYL01002972-UEYL01002972.1-human-gut-metagenome-genome-assembly--contig:-NODE-2972-length-11668-cov-4.038823_pt1 | contig 11668 bp, 9 predicted proteins | sample MGYA00242941_ERZ507946 | MGnify/ENA primary metagenome ERZ507946 (study PRJEB26167, sample SAMN06115482) | human gut metagenome | host: Homo sapiens | place: China:Guizhou | collected 2015-03-11...
AAAATCCGGTTTTTATGGTGATAAATAAGATTCTTTTAAATATTAATGAACAAGGTAATATCCGGAATTTCCATCCAATGTATTGAAAGTTCTTATCTTTTTCGGGGAAAACTCTCACTGCTATCAAAAAAAGTAATAATTTTGGCATGGATTTGTGAGTGGCCTGAATTACAACAGAAGAACGAAAGAACTTCCGATGTGAACGTGTTGAAGAGAATCATGCGCGTGATTACGTTAGCGATGGAGGAATAAAAGATATCTTGTTCAAGTAATGGATAAGAAAGTATCTTAATAGGTTTAAAAAAAACAATGAATTTATGAGCAAAAAGATTGGTTACAGCGACGTTCCTAAAAGTTTCTTATATTGCAATCATGATAAATGTCCTCGTCGTGGCAAATGTCTTCGTTATCAGGTTGCACTCGACATCTCACAAAAACTTCCTTACTATACGACAGTCAATCCGCAGCACATAGCAGGAAATGAGAATAACTGCGATTTCTTTAAGTTGAATGAAACCACACACTTTGCCATTGGAATGAGTCATTTGCTGGATGATATTCCACACGCTACGGCCATTGTTATACACAAAGAAATATATTCATTGATGGGGCGCAGCATGTATTATCGTATCCTTAATAAAGAACGGTTGTTGCATCCGGTTGAACAGGAACAGATTGCCGCTATTTTCCGGAAGCACGAAATTAAGTTCAAACCTGTGTTTGATGATTATATAGACAAATATGATTGGTAGATAAGTGAGGAAAATACTCACGGTGATGAGAATTATTTCTCATCCCTATGGGAATATTTTCTCATTACTATGAGTATTATTTTTCATCGCGGTGAGAATATTTTCTCATAGTAATGAGAAAAGTTTGAGAAAATAAGGATAGGGTTAGTCTCTTGTAATCAAAGAGTTAGTTTTCTTTGGCTTTTTTGTCATCACTAACCCGAGCAAGGCAAAAACGACACCCGTTGTGATGATAAGTTGCTGCCCGTTATCTGCCATGCCACCCAATATGGCAATGCCGGCTCCGGAAGCGAAGATGCCATAACCGATTACCCGTTTGCTGAAATTATTGCCCGCTTTCTCTGCCGATTCATTTTCTTCGATTTCTTTCAATTTCCGGGCATTGTTCTCCTTATTCCATATTAAGTAAGATTGATACCTTTCCGATTCCTTGTTCTTTGCTTTATAATATACCTCAAAAATAGCCAGGCATAGGATTGGGAAAGTAACTCCGAGAATCATTTCCTCGGCACGATTGAGAGAGAAGCCCATTGACGGAGTAATGAATTTGAATAAACCATTGACAGCCAGACTTAGTAAAGTAGTAGTGATATTAGAGACTGCGGTCTGCCTTTTAGAAAAGAGTGTCCAGACGATGGGCAGATATAAAGGGACACCTGTCAATGCCGCCAGGCTGATAACAACGTTTACGACTCCCCCCATTTTAGGAATGAGCATGGCTATCAATATGCTGAATACCCCGAAGAGAATAGTCGAAATCCTCGCAACGTACATAAGGGTACGGTCGGAACTTTTCGGCCTCAGATTTCTGAATATATCATTGGTGATGACCCCCGAAGCAATGTTCAGTTTTGAATTCAGCGCACTGGTGGTCGCGAAAATCATGCCGCCGATCATTAAGCCCAAAAGCCCGTTGGGAAGTACTTCCTTGCACATCATCAGATATGCGCCTTCTGCGTCAAGCAATGAGAGCGAAGGGTCATATACTCTGTAAACCATTGGCGGGAGCATCCATAACACCGGACTGATTATATATAAAGCTCCGAACAGGTAACCTACTTTCCGGGAATCCTTCTGCGTCTTGACACAGGTATATCGCTGTACGTATGCCCAGTTTCCACCCAGGAATATAGTGTTGTAGATACCGAAGGCTATCAGAAAGCCGAACGTATATTCATCGTTCAGAAGATTATAGAATGTGTCGGGCACCTGCTCTATCAAGGCAGTGACTCCGTCGATTTTATCGAAAGATAAAGGAACCACGATGATAACCGCCGCTGTCAGGATGACGAACTGAAGTACGTCCGTTGAGATTACTGCCCATAATCCGCCTGCGGACACATACAAAATGCATAGCCCGCCTAATAATAAAATGCAGGTATTTAAAGGCAGTCCGGTGGAAACCTCTAATATTTTGGCTACCGGATAGAGGAAAGAAGCGGTAAGAAACACGGAGATAAACAAGAACAGGTAGGTATATATCTTCTGCGTCGACTTGCCCAGTCTCTTATGTATGTATTCTGCTGCTGTGAGCGCTCCCGTTTTATGCCATTTGGGTGCGATGAGTAACCCTACAATGAAACCGGCAACCGCCATTGTCCATTGGATAGTGATTGACACCCAGCCCATGGAATAAGCAATAGAACCCCATACGACGAATGTGCCGGCAGAGAAAAATCCCATAAACAGTGAGAGGCCGCTCATGTACCACGGCATGGTTCCGTTGGCGGCGAAGAAAGATTGCATACTTTTACCTTTTCTGGAGAAAGCCAGTCCGACTAAAACAACTCCAAGGGAAAATAGTACGATAGTAATGATGTCAAGAGTAGTCATATCAAATGATTTAGTTAACAAAACAGGCTTGAAAAACATCTAAGCCGGCAGCAAATATATTTTCGATTCTACAGATAAACAAGCAATTCGGAATATAAATCATCGGGAACGTTACCGCAAACGTTCCCGAAATTAAACTCTTGGAGTTTTAACCTTCCAATTACCGGAATTTGATTATATTCGGGAAATTTTTTAGAATGAGGAGCAGTTTATGAGTAAACCAAGAGTGACTATCAAGGATTTGGCCAAGGAATTGAAGATTTCGACTTCTACTGTTTCCAGAGCCTTGTGTGATAAATGGGATGTGAATCCTGAGACACGCAAAGCTGTTCTGGAGCTTGCGGAAAAGTGGAATTATAAGCCGAATCCGATTTCTCTGAGCCTGAAACAAAGCCAGTCCATGTTTATCGGAGTGATTGTCCCTGAATTTGTCAATTCTTTCTTCTCTGAAGTGATTATGGGCATTCAGAGTGTGCTGAATCCCGAAGGGTATCATGTGCTGATAATGCAGTCTAATGAATCGCATGAGAATGAATTGCGGAATATGAAGGCATTGGAAGCGCAGATGGTGGATGGCTTTCTGATTTCGGTTACTCAGGAATCGGAAAACACCAGTTACTTCTCTGATTTGATCCGGAATAATTTTCCGGTGGTTTTCTTCAACCGGATTTGTGCGGGGTTGAATGCCCCCCATGTGGTTATTGACGATTATAAGTGGGCTTTTGCTGCGGTCGAACACTTGATCCGGCAGGGGTGTAGCCGGATTGTCCATTTGGCAGGCTCTGAGGATTTGCTTATCGCGCAGAAACGCAAGAGTGGATATATGGATGCCTTGCGGAAGTATGGCTTGGCGGTTGATGAATCTTTGATTATCGACTGCGGAATAATGATGGAGAAAGGAATAATGGCGGCTCACCAGATTCTTGAAATGGAGAAAATGCCGGATGGAATCTTTGCGGTGAACGATCCGGTGGCGATAGGGGCGATGAAAACTCTTCAGAAAAACAGAATCAGAATACCGGAGGATATGGCGGTAGTCGGTTTTTCCGAATCGAAAGCGGCATTTATTGTGGAACCCAATCTGACTAGTGTGGAGCAGCCTACTTTTGAGATGGGGCGGAATGCCGCGCAATTATTACTGGAGCAAATCAAGCATAATATCAATAATGAAGATAAAATGCTTTCGAAGTCAATCATTCTGGATGCCAAACTGAATATCAGGGAATCTTCTCTTAGAAAGACGAGTTGAAACCTCGTTTTCTCGTATCGGATTATTTGCGGGACATAGCCTTTTCTATATTAAAGAGGTGTGTCCCGCTTTTCTTTATTTCTACTTCTGAAAAAAAATAAAACTGTACTTTCCTTTGTTTATGGGCTTCCCAGGGCATCCGGCAAGAATGATTATACTTTTTTCTTTAAATTTATTTGGAGTTTAATAAATAATCGCTATGTTTGCAAAGTCTAGCAGACCAGAGTAGACCAGTTGCTAAGATTGAAAACTTAGATATACCATTTAAATTGTTAACGAGAAATTAAGTATTGCACCATGAAGAACGCAATTATTTCAAAAGCGAAGTGGTACATTAGATGCTGTAGTCTTGTGTATTTATCTGTTTCCTTTTCTTCTGTAGTATATTCGGCAGAGGATGTTTCAAAAATGAACAGTGTGGCGATTGCCCAACAGGCAAAAACGCGGACGGTAGTTGGATCGGTGATTGATTTTGAAACAGGAGAGCCTATTATCGGGGCTTCTGTGGCGGTCGCCGGGAAAAGTGTGGGTACTATCAGTGACTTGGATGGGAATTTTTCTATCCGGGTAGATGGGGATAATATAAACTTGGAGATTTCTTTTATTGGATACGAAAAGCAGACAGTGACGGTAGCGGATGGAAAGAAGCTGACTGTTCGCTTGCGTGCCGTCTCAGAATTGCTGGATGAAGTGGTGATTACTGCATATGGTTCCGGCCCTCGTAAGGACTTGACGGGAGCTATCGCGAAGGCGAATGTGCAAGATATGCGCAAAGCGCCGGTTTTTAACTTTGAAGAAAGTCTTGCAGGGCGTGTGGCAGGTGTACAGGTTACTTCGTCCGACGGACAGCCGGGCAGTGACTTGCAGATTGTCATCCGTGGTAATAACTCGGTGACTCAGGATAATTCCCCGTTATATGTAGTGGACGGCTTTCCACTGGAGATGGCAGTGGGAAATATGCTGAACCCCGAAGAAATCGAGTCTATTGAAATATTGAAAGACGCGTCGGCTACGGCTATCTATGGTGCGAGAGGTGCGAATGGGGTAATTCTGGTGACTACAAAGAAAGGAAAGGTCAGTTCGCCTACCGTGACATACAGTGGCTGGGTAGGTGTACAGCAGATTATCAAGAAGCAGGAAATGCTTGACCCTTATGAGTTTGTACGTTATCAGTTGGAAGCGGACTACAACGTTTACAGCAAGCGTTATCTGGCTGGTGAAAGGACATTGGAAGATTATCGCAATATCGAAGGTATCAACTGGCAGGACAAGGTGTACAGGGATGCTTTGGTACATAGCCACAATATAGCTGTCAGAGGCGGTACTGAGAAGACAAGATATTCTGTTTCAGGGTCGTTGGTGGATCAGCAAGGTATTATGTTGAACAGCGGTTATAAAAAATATCAAGGTCGTTTTGTGCTCGACCAGACAATCAATAAGAAAATGAAAGTGGGTATTAATGCCAACTATACGTATTCAAAGAAATATGGCACTATTGTATCCGAATCGCAGACCAGTCCGACGGCGAGCTTGATGTATGCATTGTGGGGATACCGTCCGGTAGCAGGTGTCAACGATAGTGACTTGTTGAACGATTTGTATGATGAGTCAACCGATCCGACTACCGACCTTCGTATCAATCCCCTGATGGCAGCCGAGAACGAGTATAATCCGTTATTCACTTACAACTTCATCGGCAACGCTTATCTTGAATATAAGATTCTGAAGAACCTGACTCTTAAGATTACCGGTGGATATAACAAGATACATCAACGGAAAGAAGTTTTTTTCAACTCCAACTCGCGGGGTGGACATCGCTATAGTAACAATAAGGTGAACGGTTGGATTACCAACACGGAGCGGACAAGCCTGTTGAACGAAAATACGCTGACTTATGACGTCCCTTTAAAGAAAGGACATCGCCTGAAAGTACTTGGTGGTTTTACCGTACAGGATAACGGTACGTTTATTGATGAAATCAGGGCGATCAATGTTCCTAACGAGGCACTGGGGATTGCCGGAATAGATGAAGGTGAACTGACTTCCGCTACTATCAGCAAGACAGCCAACGGCTTGGTTTCTTATTTGGGAAGAGCAGATTATAATTATAAGTCCAAATACCTGTTGACCGTTTCATTCCGTGCGGACGGTTCGTCGAAATTCCCGAAAGATAACCGTTGGGCTTATTTCCCGTCCGCTTCCGCTGCTTGGGGATTTGGTGAAGAGAAATTCGTAAAAAATATAAAATGGATTAGTAGTGGCAAGCTGAGGGCAGGTATCGGTACGACGGGTAACAACCGCGTGACGGACTATGCGGCGTTGACAGCCTTGCAGATAACGGCAGACTCCGGATACAGCACAGGTAATACGCCGGGCAAAGGGGTGGTGCCGAAAACGTTGGGAAATCCCAAACTGAAATGGGAAACTACCGTGCAAACGAATATCGGATTGGATATGTCTTTCTTGGACAACCGGATTTCGTTAACGGCGGATTACTACTATAAGAAAACGAAAGACCTGTTGCTGAATGCTACATTAGCGCCGAGCATGGGGTATTTGTCAGCTTACAGAAATGTAGGATCGGTTTCCAATTCAGGACTTGAATTGACCATCGACACAAAAAACATACAGACGAAAGAATTCTCCTGGACTTCCAGTTTCAATATCTCGTTCAACCGCAACAAGGTATTATCATTGAACGATGATGAACCAAGTCTGGCAAGCCGTGTGAACTGGGGTAATTTCAATAATGCTTATCCTTATATTGCCATTCCGGGACATCCGATTGCCATGTTCTACGGACATATCTTTGACGGGGTTTACCAGTACACGGATTTCGATAAGGTAGGAGAATCGTATATATTGAAAGACGGTGTTCCCAATAATGGAAATGCACGTGAGAAGATTCAGCCGGGAGATATCAAATTCAAGGATATCAATCGCGACGGAGTGGTGAACGACTATGACCTGACTATTATCGGTAACCCGAATCCGAAACATATCGGTGGTTTTGGCAACAACTTCCAGTATAAGAATTTTGATTTGAACGTATTCTTCCAATGGAGCTATGGCGGTGATGTGCTGAATGCCAACCGTATTGAGTTTGAAGGGGGCGATCCCAATGCCCGTACTTCACTTAACATGTTTGCCTCGTTTGCAAACCGTTGGACTCCCGAGAACCAGACGAACGAGCTCTACCGGATAGGTGGACAAGGGCCGGCCGTATATTCGTCGCGCACCATTGAAGACGGTTCTTTCCTGCGCCTGAAAACGGTATCATTAGGATACAGGCTGCCGAACGCATGGCTGAAAAAGATAAACATCAAGTCATTGAGAGTGTATGCCTCTGCGCAGAACTTGATTACATGGACTAAATATTCAGGGCCGGATCCGGAAGTTTCCACTCGTCCCACGGCTTTGACGCCCTCTTTCGACTGGTCTCCTTATCCAAGACCGCGAACTTTGACATTAGGAGTTGACATTTCTTTTTAAACCTTTAAAATCAAACCGTATATATGAAGCATAATATATTGTTATGGATGACCGTATGTCTGCTGGCAACTTCCTGCTCGAACATACTGGATAAAGAACCTGATTTCGTTTCTCCTGATTATTATTATAATACGGAAAGTGAACTGTTGCAGGCGTTGAACGGAGTGTATAACCGTCTGATTGACACAAACGGAAGAATGTACAGTAAGGGGCTTTTCAGCTTATTCGTACTGAGTGACGAGTCTTTTTATACCAATAACTTCAATAACACTAATATCCGTGCGGGTGTAATGGACGCCGCAGACCTGGATGTCGGACGTTTTTGGGAAGTGCTGTATGAAGGAGTGAACAGGGCCAATCTTCTGCTATACAGCGTCGAAGGTAAAGAACTGGAGACGGATGTGATGAAAGCGGCGAAGGGAGAGGCTCTTTTCCTGAGAGGATATTTCTATTATCTGCTGACCTCTTTCTTTGGTGAAGTGCCCTTGAAACTTACTCCTACAATGTCTGCCAATGATAACTATCTGGCGAAATCGCCGTTGGCGGATATTTACAAGCAGATTGTAAAGGATATGCAGGAGGCGGAAAAACTGGTATTTGATATTGACGCGCTTGGTTATAACGAGCGGATTAGCAAAACGGGTGTTCAGGCTGTTCTGGCAAGAGTGTTCCTGAAAATGGCGGGTGAACCGTTGAAAGACGAGACACGCTATGCGGATGCTTTGGAATATGCCGACAAGGTGATTACTTCCGCAAGGCATGAGTTGAATCCGGATTATGCGCAAATCTTTATCAATCATTCACAAGATATCAATGAAAGCGGAGAGTGTATTTGGGAGATAGGTATGTATGGCAACAAAATAGGTACAGTAGATTTGGCCGGTTCCGTAGGAGTGGAGAATGGTATTCTGTGCCGTGACGAGTCGATAGGTTATTCAGGCGGTCCGATGAAGGCTTCTAAAAGGCTTTATGATTCGTATGGAGAAGGTGATTTGCGCAAGGATTGGAATGTTGCCCCTTATTACTATAATGTAGTGGAAGAAACAAAGGTCAATGAGGAAACTCAGGAGACGGAAGTGGTTCAGGTTACTAAGAAAGTAATGTTCTCGGCTACTCAGATATATAACCGTAATCCGGGAAAATGGAGAAGGGAGTATGAAACAGGACAGAAAGCGCGGCTCTTCAATTCCACCAATTTCCCTGTTATCCGTTACAGTGATGTCCTGCTGATGAAAGCTGAGGCGGAGAATGCGGTTAACGGGCCTACTGATGAAGCGTATGATGCAATCAATCAGGTGAGGAGAAGAGCCTATGGGAAGCCGGTTCATACTGCTGATGCCACAGTGGATCTTCCGGCAGATCTGGCAAAGACGGATTTTCTGGAAGAAGTAAAGAAAGAACGGTTCAGGGAACTGTGTTTTGAAGGGCAGCGTAAACTCGACTTGCTTCGTTGGGGGGAATATGTAGCTACCATGAAGGCCTTTGGAACGGAAATTTCAACGACTGCTCCATCGGAATTTAAATATGCAAGCAGGGTAGGACAGAATACGACAGACCGTAATGTCCTCTTCCCGATTCCGAATACAGAGATTACCGTCAACAAACTAATGACCCAGAATGAGGGCTGGTAATTGATTCTTATCTTTTTAAAATAATCGAACATGAAAAATATAATAAGATATTGCGGTTTGTTACTTGTGGGGCTGGCTGCCTGCATGGAAGACGAGGCTCCAAGTGTGAAGCTGAATGTGGCACTGGATAAACAGGTTTATCAGGTGGGTGAACCTGTAACATTCAAACTGAACGGAAATCCGGATAATATAGTGTTCTATTCGGGAGAGGTCGGGCATAATTATGCTTATAAGGAAAGATATCATGCGGATGGTAACCTGTTGGTTAAATTCAATTCTTGGGTGCGTTATGGAGATATTTATCATAACCTGAAATTCCTGGTTTCTTCTGATTTTAGTGGAATTTATGACAAGGAGAATGTGGAAGCTGCTACATGGATTGACCTGTCTGACAAGTTCCGCTTTTCGGTAGGGGATGATCAGACTCCTTCCGGAGAGGTGAATCTGAAAGAGTATGTCGGTGCGGCAGAGGATGCCAGGTTGTTTGTTGCCTTCCGTTATGAGGATGAAGAGAAAGCACGCCAGAACAACTGGATTATTCGTTCCATTGCGCTTGATTGTGTTTCTGCCGAAGGGGTACGGAGCAGTCTGGCCACGATGCCTACTATGGGTTGGAAGGTGGTTGATTTTGAAAATCCGGCAGTGACATGGAATGTTTCTTCTACCAGTCAGATATTGATTGATGGGGGAACTAATCAGCCGAAGAATGTCGATTGGGTGATTTCACAGGCTTTTGATGTTCGGAAAACAACTCCTGATACGGGTGTTGCGTTGAAGAATATCAGTACCACGATGGATGAATACCAGTATGTTTATACGAAACCGGGAACCTATGAGGTTGTATTCGAAACCACATCCGACTGGTATAATGGCAGTGACCATGGATTGACGAGAGTTACTGTGGAGGTACAAGGTACGGTTGAAGAAGAGATTCCCGCTTCGTTGAGCGTCTTGCCGGATAAGGTGGAATGTAAGGCGGGAGAGCCTATAATATTTAGTTTGACGGGGAATAATGCCAACAATGTAGTTTTCTATTCAGGGGAAAGCGGACATAACTTTGACTTCAGAGAAAGGTTCTATGCGGATAATGACATGGTGGTGAATTTTTCGACATGGGTGCGTTATGGAGAAATTTATCAGAATCTGCAATTTCTGGTTTCCAATGATTTTAATGGCATTTATGATGAAGGAAGTGTAGAGGCTGCCAATTGGATTGATTTGTCTGATAAGTTCACATTTTCGTCCGGGGTGGATCGCACTCCTTCCGGAGAAGTCAGTTTGAAAGAATATGCGGGTGATGACCCGAATGCCCAGCTTTATGTAGCTTTCCGATATAGGGATAATGAAAAGCCGAGACAGAATAATTGGATAATCAGAACGATAACTCTTGACTTGATTTCTCCTGAAGGTGTAAGGAGTAGTTCGGCGGCGATGTCTACGATGGGGTGGAAAGTTGTCGATTTCAAGAATCCGGCAGTGACATGGAATATTTCTTCTTCCACTCAGATATTGATTGACGGGGGGACAAACCAACCGGAAAATGATGATTGGGTCATATCGAAAGCTTTTAATCTAAGAAAAGGTACTCCCGATAAAGGAGTCTCTTTAAATAGTGTTACTTCCAGAGATTACATATATACTTACAATACTCCCGGCACTTATAAAGCTGTATTTGACTGGTATGACGGAAGTAATTATTCGCAAGTGAAATTAAATATTGTAGTTAAAGAATAACCGGTAAAAATGAAAGGGATGCCAAAGAATTTCATTAAATATTTTTCTACAGGCCTAGCACTAAGCTTATCTGTCGCTTTATCAGCCCAGGAACAGTCCGTTGTACGATTGGCTAACGACCAACTTGAGCTCGGATGGAAAAAGGGTGCCGGCGGATATGCATTGGAAACGCTGAAAGTGAAGGGAACGGACGGTTGGGATGTTATGGAAACAGCCAAGTATCAGCACAATGTTTTATATGCTTCATCCAAACCTGAAACGACACCACAGAAACTATATGATAAAACGGGAAAAGGAATTCTTTTCCCGGCTCCGCAATATCGTTACATTATCCCTTCATGGCAGCAGAATACTAACGCTGTTGCCATGAATAAAGCAGGGGAGAATCTGGTTTATCAACCTTCTGCCGTGAAACGTATTTCCGATACGGAAATCTGTTTCTATTATGAAAATGAAACGATGCGGATTACAGAAAAGTGGTGTCTGGATTCGTTCCATCAGAATGATATCAAGGTTGATTTTATTGTATATCCCAGGAAGGCAGGTTATTATTCTTTGGCAACTCCTTCACTAGTTTCAATAGACAAATATAATTTCCAATGGGCTACTGTCCCCGGAATATTTCAGGGGAATGCTATAAACACGGACTTTGTACAAGCGTATGGCTATGGTCAGGGAATTCCTGACGTTCCGGTAGTGACAAGAGAACGTACCGCTTCTACATTGTCCTCACTGGTAACGGACAAAAAGGGGGTGACCGTTGCCGTCACCGCCGAGCCGGGTACAGGTAGAGATCCTTGGCCGGAGGATAAAAAGATGCATGCGGAATGGTTGCTCGGATTGTCGGTCATGAATCGTGAAGGGGAGTTTTCGCCCACGCTTTACCATCCTGTATTGGGATCTTAAGTCCTTCGGCATCTGCGGTAGAGATCACGATAGATTCGTTAGCAGACCATTGGGCAGCTAATGAAACTATA
>ENA-UEYL01002973-UEYL01002973.1-human-gut-metagenome-genome-assembly--contig:-NODE-2973-length-11664-cov-4.894710_pt1 | contig 11664 bp, 4 predicted proteins | sample MGYA00242941_ERZ507946 | MGnify/ENA primary metagenome ERZ507946 (study PRJEB26167, sample SAMN06115482) | human gut metagenome | host: Homo sapiens | place: China:Guizhou | collected 2015-03-11...
GGAGGAGGAAGGCGATGAGCAGGGGAAGAATGGCAATCAGAGCGGTCTGACTGTGCAGCCAACGACTGAGCAGACCGCTGGCCACCGCACCCACCACAAAGGTGAGGATGAGTCCGTAATACACACCCATCTTAGCCAGGGCGTCATGCTCCCGGTGAGACAGCCAGAAAAACAGGTGTTCCGTACCGCTTCTCAGGTTGCCGGTACACATGGTAGTGGCACAGCCGCAGCCGTTGAATTTCCGGAAGGAGTCTACCTGTACCGCGCTGGCAAAGGAGATCATAATGTTGGCCAGGGGATCCAGGGAGTGGGGAAGAAAAGCCACGGCTCCGATGACTACGCACTCCATCAGCAGCAGGTATTGCCGCCAGTGCAGCCATCCGCCCTCCTCGCCCAGCCGACGGCGCAGCAGCTCTGTGACCAGCACGCCGGCGGTATAGGCCAGTACGGGCAGCAGATAGTGCAGGGCCTGGGACCAATTGCCCATGGAGAAATTGATGCCCAGCAGCACCAGGTTGCCCGTCTCCGCAGTGGCGAAGACCTGTCCCCGGTTCAAATAGCTGTATGCGTCCAGAAAACCTCCTGCCAGGGCCAGCAGAAGGCCGACCGGCAGAGTCTCTGAAGTTTGATAGCGCTTTTTCATGGGGTTACCTCACAAAATTCGGGGCGCCGCAGCTGCGGCGCCCCGAATAACCTATGTATGGGAAACGGGATTACTCCGCCTTGGGGCCAGCGGCGACCAGAGCCTTGCCGGCGTCGTTGGTGGTGTACTTGGCGAAGTTCTTTACGAAGCGGGCGGCCAGATCCTTGGCCTTGGTGTCCCACTCGGTGGGATCGGCGTAGGTGTTGCGGGGATCCAGGATGTTGGTGTCCACGCCGGGCAGCTCGGTGGGAACGGCCAGGTTGAAGTAGGGGATGGTCTTGGTCTCCGCCTTCAGGATGGAACCGTCCAGGATGGCGTCGATGATGCCGCGGGTGTCCTTGATGGAGATACGCTTGCCGGTGCCGTTCCAGCCGGTGTTGACCAGGTAGGCCTTGGCGCCGCTCTTCTGCATCTTCTTCACCAGCTCCTCACCGTACTTGGTGGGGTGCAGCTCCAGGAAGGCCTGGCCGAAGCAGGCGGAGAAGGTGGGGGTGGGCTCGGTGATGCCGCGCTCGGTGCCGGCCAGCTTGGAGGTGAAGCCGGACAGGAAGTAGTACTGAGTCTGCTCCGGAGTCAGGATGGACACGGGAGGCAGCACGCCGAAGGCGTCGGCAGACAGGAAGATCACGTTCTTGGCGTCGGGGCCGGCGGACACAGGACGCACGATCTTCTCGATGTGGTCGATGGGGTAGGAGACACGGGTGTTCTCGGTGACGGAGCTGTCAGCGAAGTCGCAGTGGCCGTTCTCGTCCACGGTGACGTTCTCCAGCAGAGCGTTGCGCTTGATGGCGTTGTAGATGTCGGGCTCAGCGTCCTTGTCCAGGTTGATGACCTTGGCGTAGCAGCCGCCCTCGAAGTTGAAGATGCCGTTGTCGTCCCAGCCGTGCTCGTCATCGCCGATGAGCAGACGCTTGGGATCGGTGGACAGGGTGGTCTTGCCGGTGCCGGACAGACCGAAGAACAGGGCGGTGTTCTCGCCGTTCATATCGGTGTTGGCGGAGCAGTGCATGGAGGCCATGCCCTTCAGGGGCAGGTAGTAGTTCATCATGGAGAACATGCCCTTCTTCATCTCGCCGCCGTACCAGGTGTTCAGAATGACCTGCTCACGGGAGGTGAGGTTGAAGATGGCAGCGGTCTCGGAATTGAGGCCCAGCTCCTTGTAGTTGGTGACCTTGGCCTTGGCGGCGTTGTAGGAAATGAAGTCAGGCTCGAAGTTCTCCAGCTCCTCAGCGGTGGGCTCGATGAACATGTTCTTCACGAAGTGAGCCTGCCAGGCCACCTCCATGATGAAGCGGATCTTCAGACGCGAGTTCTCGTTGGCGCCGCAGAAAGTGTCGACGACGTAGAGCTTCTTGCCCGACAGCTCCTGCGCAGCGATCTTCTTCAGCTCTTTCCAAGCCGCCTTGGTCACGGGCTTGTTGTCGTTCTTATATTCGTCGGAAGTCCACCAGATCGTATCTTTCGTGGTCTCGTCCATTACGAAGAACTTGTCTTTGGGCGAACGGCCGGTGTAAACGCCGGTCATCACGTTCACGGCGCCCATTTCGGTCTCCTGACCCTTTTCGAAGCCGCGGAGGCCCTTCTTGGTCTCCTCGCGGAAGAGTTCGTCGTACGACGGATTGTACACGATCTCGGTCACGCCCGTGATCCCGTACTTTTTCAAATCCATTTTGTTCATAGCAATCGTTATTTTTAATAAAACATCAAATCCAAGATTTAACCTAACCGTCGAAATCCGCGCGTGCGGACTTTAACCGCACAAAGGTAGAAAAACTTTTACACTTGTGAAAAAATTAACAGTGAAAAACACAAAAAAAGAACATTATTTTTTCCGACGCCCGTATATGATTCATTTATAACTTCGTATCTCCTCCGTCCGAAGCCGTGCGCAGCTCAGGACAGCGGAGATATCGCAAACATGCTGCCGCGATTTTGCAGCGGCGCCGGGTCCTTCCGGCAGCCGCCGAGAAAAACGCACAGCACACCGGCTTCCGGCCTGTTTCGGAAAAATCGGAAAATAATGTGCCGCCGTTTCCGTTTTTTTCTTAACTTTGGTAACCATGGCCGGACTCTATTTCCACATACCCTTCTGCAAGCGCGTCTGCGCCTACTGCGACTTTTACAAAAGCGCCGACCTGCGGCGCATGGACGACCTGCTGGCGGCCATGCACCGCGAACTGGACGAACGGCGCGGCTATCCGGGCGGCGAAGCGGTGACGACCCGCTATTTCGGCGGCGGAACGCCGTCGCTCTGCACGCCCGAAGCGATCAGGGGACTGCTGGACCACGCCGCACGACTCTTCGACTGCTCCGGCGCCGAAGAGACGACGCTCGAAGCCAATCCCGACGACCTGACGGCCGAGTACCTCGACGGGCTGCTCGAAGCGGGCATCGACCGCCTTTCGATCGGCGTACAGTCGTTCGACGACGACTGCCTGAAGCTGATGAACCGCCGCCACACGGCCGCGCAGGCGGCCGAAGCGGTCCGCGCTGCGCAGCGCGCCGGATTCGGCAACCTCACCGTCGATCTGATCTTCGGCGTGCCGGGTTTCGGCGGCGATACGCTGCGCCGCTCGCTCGATGCGGCCCTTTCGCTCGGCGTACAGCATATTTCGGCATACCATTTGACCATCGAACCCGATACGGCTTTCGGACGGCGCGCCGCGCGGGGCGAATTCCGGGCCGTAGACGAGCAGATCAGCGAAACGGAGTTCCTCACGGTCCACCACACGCTGACCGAAGCGGGATTCGAACACTACGAAGTCTCGAATTTCGCCCTTCCGGGCTTCCGCGCCCGCCACAACGCGGCGTACTGGCACGGCGCGAAGTACCTCGGCATCGGTCCGGCGGCGCACTCGTTCGACGGCGAGGAGCGGCACTGGAACGTAGGTTCGGTGGAGCGGTACATCGCGGGCGATCCGGCGGAACGCGAACTCCTCACGAACAGGGACCGTTTCAACGAGTACGTCATGACGGCGCTCCGAACCGCCGAAGGAATCGACACGCGGGAGGTCGCGGCCCGTTTCGGCACGAAACGGCTGGAGCGGATGCGCGAAGAGGCGGCCCCCTATCTGCAAAGCGGCGCGCTCCGCGACGCAGGCGGACGGCTGGCGGTTCCCCCGGAGCGGTTTCTGATCTCGGACGCCGTGATCGAGGCCCTTTTCGAAACATAACGACGCGCGCAACCAAGTGAAACTGAAATGTTAAGTTATTCTTAAATTTTTTTACTAATTACCCTTTCGAGATTGTTAATATAAATATAAGTATTACCTTTGCACCGGTTTTCAACCGATTCGACAAGTAAATTACAAACAAGCATCACAAATATGAGCAATGCAAAACTAACCCCCGATTACCTGTTCGAGGTAAGTTGGGAGGTCTGCAACAAAATCGGCGGCATCCATACGGTAGTCTCGACCAAAGCGCAAACGGCCATCCGGAAATTCAACGAGCGCTATATCCTCATCGGACCCGACCTGCAGCACGAAGGCGTAAACCCCGAATTCGAGGAGGATCCCAACCTGCTGAAGACATGGCGTCAGGGGCTTTACGCCGAAGGCATCCGCATCCGCGTGGGACACTGGAAAATCAAGGGCGAACCGACAGCGATACTGGTGGACTTCACCTCGCTGATTCCCCGCAAGGACGAAATACTCAAGAAACTCTGGGAGGCCTACCACGTCGATTCGATTTCGGGTCAGTGGGACTACATCGAACCCGTACTCTTCGGCTACGCCGCAGGCGCGGTGATCGCCTCCTATGTCGAGAACTTCTGCACCGCGACCGACAAGATCGCCGCCCATTTCCACGAATGGATGACCGCGGCGGGCGGTCTCTACCTGCGCCGCCACGCACCCTATGTGGCGACGCTCTTCACCACGCACGCCACGGTCATGGGCCGCTGCATCGCGGGCAACCACCTGCCGCTCTACACCGACCTGACCAAGTTCAACGCCGACGAGCTGGCACGCCAGTTCAACGTCGTGGCCAAACACTCGATCGAGAAGGCCGCCGCTGCCTACCACGACGCATTCGTCACGGTCAGCGACATCACGGCCAACGAGTGCAAATTCCTGCTGGGCCGCGAGCCTGACTGCATCACGCCCAACGGCTTCGAAAACGACTTCGTCTGGACCGGCGAGGAGTACGACGCGAAGCGCGCCGAAGCCCGCAAAACGATGATCTCGGTGGCCGAAGCGTGTCTGGGCGAAAAGTTCGCCGAGGAGCCGCTGATCGTCGGCACCAGCGGACGCTACGAATTCCGCAACAAGGGCATCGACGTATTCATCGAATCGCTCAAGAAACTGGCCGCATCGCCCCGGCTCAAACGTCAGGTGCTGGCCTACATCACCGTGCCCGCCGCCAACCGCGGTCCGCGCGCGGACCTGCAGGCGCATCTGGCCGACCCGTCGAAACCCATCGACGGCGGGCAGTACAAATACACGACCCACTACCTCGAATACCAGAGCAGCGACCCGATCGTTAACGCCCTCAACGGCAGCATTCTGACCACGCCCGATTCGAAGGTGAAGGTGATCTTCGTCCCGACCTACCTCAACAAGGCCGACGGCATCTTCGGCAAGGATTACTACGAACTGCTGGTCGGCATGGACATGACCGTATTCCCCTCCTACTACGAACCGTGGGGATACACGCCGCTCGAATCGGTGGCCTTCTCCGTGCCGACGATCACCACGACGCTGGCCGGATTCGGTCTCTGGGCGGCCAAACAGCGCGAGCATGCGGGCGTGGAGATCGTTCTGCGCGACGACTACAACGATCAGGAGGTCGAAGAGAAGATCGCCGAGTCGCTGCTGCACTTCAGCCTGCTGGACGACAAGCACGTGAACGAGATGCGCGTGTCGGCCTACGAAATCTCCGAAACGGCGCTTTGGGAACACCTCTTCGCCGCCTACGAGCAGGCTTACTCCGAGGCTGTCGAAAGTTCGGTCATCCGCACCAACCGCGCCGTGCTGGACGAGGGCGGAAACCGCAACGAGCAGATCAACTTCGTGCGCCAGCAGCTTTTCGCCGAGAAGCCCAACTGGAACCGCATGATGGTGGACAAGACCCTGCCCAAACGGCTGCACGCCCTCGAAGAGCTGTCGCGCAACCTCTGGTGGTGCTGGAATCCCGGCACGCGCGACCTGTTCGAAAGCATCGACCATGCGTTGTGGGCCGAGTGCGAACGCAATCCGATCGCATTCCTCGACAAAATGAGCGTGGAGCGCATGAAGGAGCTTGAACAGGATACGAATTTCCTCAGCCAGCTCGACGCCGTATATGCGCAGTTCCGCGACTACATGAACGAGAAACCCGATCCGAAGGCGACCTCGATCTCCTACTTCTCGATGGAGTACGGCCTGCATTCGTCGCTCAAGATTTACTCCGGCGGTCTGGGCATTCTGGCCGGCGACTACCTCAAGGAGGCGTCGGACAAGAACGTTCCGATGGCGGCCGTGGGCCTGCTGTACCGTTACGGCTACTTCACGCAGCGGCTCTCGTCGCAGGGCGCGCAGGAGGCGACCTACGAAGCGCAGAACTTCTACAAGCTGCCGATCTCGCCCGTGCGCGACGAAGCCGGCAACTGGATGACGGTCACCATCGCCTTCCCCGGACGTACGCTCTGGGCACGCGTCTGGAAATGTCAGGTGGGACGCACGGACCTCTACCTACTCGACGCGGACTTCGAGGCCAACCTCGAAGAGGACCGGCAGATTACACACCACCTCTACGGCGGCGACTGGGAGAACCGGCTCAAGCAGGAGATCCTGCTCGGCATCGGCGGTATCCGCGCGCTGCGCAAGCTGGGCATCAAACACGACGTATTCCACTGCAACGAGGGACACGCCGCATTCATCGGCATCGAGCGCATCCGCGATCTGGTGACCCACAAGAAGCTCTCCTTCTCGGAGGCGCTGGAGGTGATCCGCTCGTCGTCGCTCTTCACGACCCATACGCCGGTTCCCGCAGGCCACGACGCATTCCCCGAATCGATGATCCGCCAGTACATGTCGCACTATCCCGACGTGCTGGGAATCACGTGGGAACAGTATATCAACCTCGGCAAGACCAACCCCAACGACCCCAACGAGAAGTTCTCGATGTCGGTGCTGGCCTGCAACCTCTCGCAGGAGGTGAACGGCGTGTCGTGGCTCCACGGCGAGGTGTCGAAGGATATTCTGGGCAGCATGTGGCCGGGCTACTTCAAAAACGAGCTTCATATCGGGTACGTCACCAACGGCGTGCACTTCCCGACGTGGATCGCGACCAGCATGCGCCGCCTGTACGCCCGCTATTTCGCCGACGGATTCGAGGGGCACACCTACGACATTCCGGCATGGCAGAAGGTCCACCAAATTCCCGACGAGGAGCTGTGGAACGAGCGCATGTATCTCAAGAACAAGCTCGTAAAGCATATTCGCCGCCGCTACAGCGACCCCAATCAGGTGCGTCTCGACTCGCCGCGCCAGATGATTCAGATCATCGAGGGCATCAAGCCCGACGTGCTGACCATCGGTTTCGCCCGCCGCTTCGCCACCTACAAGCGCGCCTACCTGCTGTTCACCAACCTCGACCGGCTGTCGGCGATCGTCAACAACAAGGAGCGTCCCGTGCAGTTCATCTTCGCGGGCAAGGCGCACCCCAACGACAAGCCGGGTCAGGACCTCATCAAACGCATCGTCGAGGTGGCCGCCATGCCGCAGTTCGTGGGCAAGATCCTCTTCCTGCAGAATTACGACATGGAGCTGGCCCGCCGCATGGTGCAGGGCGTGGACGTGTGGCTCAACACCCCGACCCGTCCGCTCGAAGCGTCGGGTACGTCGGGCGAGAAGTGCGTCATGAACGGCGTGCTCCAGTTCTCGGTACTCGACGGATGGTGGGTCGAAGGCTACAAGGAGGGCGCGGGATGGATGCTGCCCATGGAACGCACGTTCGCCGATCAGGGCTATCAGGACGAACTCGACGCCGAGATGATTTACAACACCATCGAAGAGCAGATCGTGCCGAAATACTACGACCGCGGCAGCGACGGCATTCCTCACCAGTGGGTGGATTCGGTCAAAAAGTGCGTCGCCGACATCGCGTCGAACTTCACGACCAACCGCATGCTGGGGGATTACGAGGAGCGGTTCTACAACAAGCTCGCGGCCCGCAAGCGCGAAATCGTCGAAGGCGGCTACAAGCTGGCCCGCGAGATCGCGGCGTGGAAGCGCAAGGTTTCGGCCGCATGGGACAAGGTCCGCGTGATCGACGTCCAGCGCGTGAGGATCGACGACGAGGCGATCTTCGTCGGCGAGAAGTACCACTTCGAAGTGACGGTGGACATCGCCAACCTCCGGCCTGAGGATATCGGCGTCGAGATGGTCATCGCCCAGCAGATCGTCGGCGGCGGCAAGGTGAACGTAACCCGCACCATCGGGCTGAAACACACCAAAACCGACGGCAGCCGCGTGACCTATGCGCTGGATTACGTTCCCGGCGAGGCCGGCACGTTCGACGTGGCGCTGCGTCTCTATCCCTACAATCCCCACCTGCCGCACCGCATGGATTTTGCATTGGTAAAGTGGGCTTAGCAAATTTGGCGTGAATAATGTTAAAAAAGGTATTAATTTACTGTTATCGGGTATTATTTATCTGAAAATTTTAATATCTTTATAGGACGAACTGCATTTTTAAGAAAGATATGTCAGCACTTACTTTCGACAAAAGCGAATTGGGCAATCTGGAGTACTCCCTCCAGCGCGAAATGCTCTCGACGGACCGTATCGGCGGCTACATGAGTACGACGATCGTCTGCTGCAACACCCGCCGCTATCACGGACTGATGGTGGCTCCCATCGATGACAGCGGCCGGACCTACGTCCTGCTCTCGTCGCTCGACGAGACCGTGGTGCAGCACGACCAGACGTTCAATCTGGCGCTGCACCGTTTCAAGGGGGTATACGAGCCGCGCGGGCACAAGTATATCACCGATTTCGAGTATACGCCGACGCCGACGATCACCTACCGCGTGGGCGGCGTAATCCTCAAAAAGGAGATGCTCTGGATCCACAAGCGGACGCAGCTGATGATCCGCTACACGCTCGTGGACGCCCACTCCGAGACCCGGCTGCGGCTGAGGCCGTTCCTCGCCTTCCGCGACAAGCATGCGCTGACGCACGCCAACATGGAGGCCGACGGACACTCCTACCCCGCCGTGAACGGCGTGAAGTGCCGTCTCTACAACTCGTTCCCGTGGCTCTATCTCCAGACGAGCAAACCCGGCACGGAGTTCGTGCCCGCGCCCGACTGGTATTATGGATTCGAATACCAGCAGGAGCTGGCCCGCGGATACGAAGGGTACGAAGACCTGCTCACGACGGGCTATTTCGAAGCGGAGCTCAAGAAGGGCGAGAGCATCATCTTCTCGGCGTCGCTCGACGAAATGGGTTCGACCAAGACCATCGAAGAGGTTTTCGCCGCATCCATCGCGCGGCGTACGCATAAGATCGACTTCATCAGCTGCCTCGAACACTCGGCGCGGCAGTTCCTGATCCGCCGTCCGGGCGACCGGACCGAAGTGGTGTCGGGATATCCGTGGCACGGGGTTTCGGGCCGCCAGACTTTCATCTCGCTGCCGGGCATCACGCTCGAACAGGGACACAAGGAGGACTGCATCGACGCGCTGGATACGCTGGTGCGGGAGATGCGCGACGGCATGTTCACCGGCAGCGCCTCGGCCGAAGTCGCGGCGGACGCTCCCCTCTGGTTTTTCTGGACCCTCCAGCAGCTCGAACGCGAGGTGGGGGCCAAGGAGATATGGGCGAGCTACGGCCCGGCCATGAAAGACATACTGGAGAGCTACCGGCAGGGAATAGGCGGCCGCGTGGCGCTGCACGACAACGGGCTGATATGGGCTTCATCGGAAGAGGTGCCCCTGACGTGGATGAATTCGACGATCGACGGACGCCCCGTGACCCCGCGCAACGGCTATCAGGTCGAAGTGAACGCCTTGTGGTACAACGCCGTATGCTATGCGCTCGAACTGGCCGGCAAATACGGGGACAAGACGGACAAGGCCTTCGTCAAGGAGTGGACCCCGCTTCCGGCACGCACGCAGGAGTCGTTCATCGAACTGTTCCGCCTGCCGGAAGGCTATCTGGCCGACTTCGTGGACGGCAGCGGTCCCGACAAATCGACGCGCCCCAACATGATCGTCGCCTGCGGACTGAATTACAAGATGCTCGACGAGACGATGCAGCTGGAGGTGATCCGCACGGTGCGCCAGCACCTGCTCACCCCGAAGGGACTGCGGACGCTGTCGCCCCAAAACCCGCTTTACAGGGGTTCGCAGGAGGGCATGCCCGCCGAACGCGACTTCGCCGCCAAAAACGGCTCGGTATGGCCATGGCTGCTGCCCTTCTACATCAAGGCCTGCTTCGACATCGACGGCGACGCATTCCTGCCGCAGGCCGAGGAGGCGCTGGAAAACTTCGACGAGGACATCCAGCGTTACGGCATCGGCTCGATCTGCGAGCTGTACGACGCCGACCCGCCCTACGCTTCGCGCGGAGCCATTTCGCAGGCGTGGAGCGTCGGAGCCGCACTGGACATCCACCGCATGATCCGCGAGCGGAGCAAAGGGGATTCCCAAGCGCCCAAAGCCGCGAAGAAAGGCGGTAGAACGAACGGTCCGAAAGAGAAAAAGCCGGCGAAGACGAAGCCCGCGGCGAAAAGCGCCGGGAAGACGGTAAAGGCCGCCGCCAAAAGACCGGCCGCGGCGAAGGCCCCCAAGGCCGCGGCGAAAAAGGCGGCGCCGAAAGCAGCGGCAGGAAAAGCCGCAAAGAAATAAAGGCAACAAAATGAAAAGAATTAAGATATGAGAGTTTTAATGTTCGGTTGGGAGTTCCCGCCCCACATCGCGGGCGGTCTTGGAACGGCGTGCTACGGCATGACGCGCGGTCTGGCGCGCAACGACGTAGACGTCACGTTCGTGGTTCCCCACGCTTACGGCGATGAAGATCAGCGTTTCACGCACGTAATGAACGCCAGCGACGTGGAGGCTCTCTATGGTTCGACCGGGAGCGGAGCCGACGACATTCTCGAAAAAATGTCGTTCATCCACATCGACTCGAACATGGTGCCCTACATCTCCCCCGAAGAGTACGAGGTCTACCACGAACGCTATGTAAAATCGGGTCAGCAGGTCTGGTCCACGACCGACGCATGGAAACAGCGTTACACCTTTTCGGGAAAGTACGGCGCCAACCTCATGGAAGAGGTGGCCCGTTACGCCGTGGTGGCCGCGCAGGTCGCCAAGGACCTCGAAGGGCAGTTCGACGTGATCCACGCCCACGACTGGCTCACCTACTACGCCGGCATCGCCGCCAAGCGCGTGTCGGGCAAGCCGCTCGTCGTGCACATGCACGCCACGGAATACGACCGCAGCGGCGAGAACGTCAATACGCAGGTCTACGCCATCGAGCGTGCGGGCATGCACGCCGCGGACCGCGTGATCGCCGTTTCGAACCTTACCCGCAACATCGTCATCAACCGCTACGGCGTTCCGGCCGAAAAGGTCGTGACGGTGCACAACGCCGTGCGCTTCGCCGGCGGCCCCTGCAAAATGCCCGAACGTGGCGTGAAGGACAAGATCGTCACCTTCCTCGGACGCATCACCTACCAGAAAGGTCCCGACTACTTCGTCGAGGCTGCCGCCAAAGTGCTCAAGCGCGTACCCGACGTACGCTTCGTGATGGCCGGTTCGGGCGACATGATGAACCACGTCATCCGCCGCGTGGCGCGGCTGGGCATCGCCGACCGCTTCCACTTCACGGGGTTCCTGCGCGGCGAGGACGTACACAAGATGTTCCAGCTGTCGGACGTATACGTCATGCCGTCGGTCTCGGAACCTTTCGGCATCTCGCCCCTCGAAGCGATGCGCTCGAACGTGCCGGTGATCATCTCCAAACAGAGCGGCGTGGCCGAAGTGCTCGACTTCGCCGTGAAGGTCGATTACTGGGACGTGGACGCGCTGG
>ENA-UEYL01002977-UEYL01002977.1-human-gut-metagenome-genome-assembly--contig:-NODE-2977-length-11638-cov-3.859874_pt1 | contig 11638 bp, 8 predicted proteins | sample MGYA00242941_ERZ507946 | MGnify/ENA primary metagenome ERZ507946 (study PRJEB26167, sample SAMN06115482) | human gut metagenome | host: Homo sapiens | place: China:Guizhou | collected 2015-03-11...
CCAGCCTGCACAGGGGCATTTTAATACAGATGATTATACAATCAGCTATACCGTTCCTTATGGCTCTACACTTGCCAAGGTATCCAAAGCGGTTCCCACACCCGTCACAGATCCTGCACACCCCTACTACTTCGAAGGTTGGGGGGATTTTGAACCACCCGATACACAGGGAGAGCAGGAGGGTACAGAGGGTACAGAGGATACAGAAGATACAGAAGATACAGAAGATGCAGAAGATACGGAGGATACGGAGGAACCCGTCACCCATTCTGATGATTCTCTCTCCACAGCAGGCACCTTCTATACCAGTAAGGCAATTCAGGATATGACGATAAAGTCTGACTTGAATTTCGTGGCACAATGGTGGCCCATCGTTACCTTTGATGCCAACGGCGGCAAGTGGGAGCTTGAGGAAGGCAGACCTACCGAACGCTATGTCCCCGTACCTGCAAACAAAAACCATATTGATTCCCTGCGTCCCCCCGCAAGGGAAGGCTACACCTTCCTTGGATGGTATGACACCTCCGGAAAACCCATTGATTTTAAAACCCAAACCTTCGATCGTGCGGAAACCGTTTATGCACACTGGGCAAAAAATGCCACCGTCACCTTCAAAATCGTAAACGGCTATTGGTCTGGCAACACCACAGAGGATAAAACGGTTACCGTTGTACTGCATCCGCAGGCAAATGGTTCTGCAAGCGGCACATTGGGTGCAAGCCATGTTCCCACCATTATGATTCCTGCCGCAGGCTATGAAAACACCCCCGGTCATTGGGATGTGACACCAAATACCGAAGAAAACGGCATTACCGGTGATGTCACCTACACCTATATCTTTGGCAAAAAGCACCACAGCAGCAGCAGCAAAGACGAAAACAAGGACAAGGATAACAACAAAGAAAATAACAAAGACAATAACAAAGACAACAATACCGGCGAAACCACGCCGACAAAGGTTCCCGATTTGCTCAACGGCAGCAATCATTTTGCTTATGTTGTAGGCTATAAAGACGGCAACGTAAGGCCGCAGGGCAATATCACCCGTGCGGAAACCGCCGCGATCTTCTTCCGCCTGCTGAAGGAGGAGGTACGCAGCGAAAACCTCAGCAAGCACAACGATTTTGCCGATGTAACAGAGGACAGCTGGTACAACACAGCAGTTTCCACCATGGCAGGCATGAATATTCTCAAGGGTCGCACAGCAAACAGCTTTGTACCGCAGGCACCCATCACCCGTGCGGAATTTGCCGCCATCTGCGCCCGTTTTGACAGCGGTAAGGCAGAGGAAAACAACAGCTTTACGGATATTTCCGGTCATTGGGCGGAAAAGGAAATTGAGCGTGCCGCCACCCTTGGCTGGGTAAGCGGTTATACGGACGGCAGCTTCCACCCCGATGCCCCGATTACAAGAGCAGAGGCAATGACACTGATTAACCGTGTGCTTTGCCGTATGCCCGAAACAAAGGCCGACCTTTTGGACAGCATGACCAAATGGCCCGATAATCAGCCCGGCGCATGGTATTATCTGGCTGTGCAGGAGGCAACCAACAGCCACACCTATGAACAGAAGGATTCCAAGTATGAAACATGGACAGCCCTGACCGCAGAGCCGGATTGGAGCAAATATTAAACGAAAGCAATCAAAAAGACTGTCATTCCAATAAAAGGGATGACAGCCTTTTTCTTTTCTTTAAAACAGAAGATTTAATTCCGTTTTCGCCTTTTCGATATCCTGCAAAATGGTTTTCTGCTTTTCATCGAAAAGCAATTCCGCGTTATACCGATAATATTTCTCCGAACCATTCTCGCTGATGAATTTCACGCTATAGAAGTTCGTGGTCAGCTCCGTAATAAAGATAACCATCTCCTGCCCTGCGCCAAAGGCTTCCTCCAGAAATGCAAAGGCATTGTCCAGCATCGCAGACGCATCCGCAATGGCGTTTTCCCGTCCTTCCGCCTCTTTTGCGAAAAGTCCCTTCACCAGCGCAAACGCCTCCTCCTTTTCCCGACAGCCGCTCCGTTTTCCCTCCGCAAGGAAGAAATGCAGCCGCTCCAATTCCTTCAAGCAGGCATGCTCCGCCGTTTTCTCCAGAAGTCCCGCCTTCCGTTCCTTCGCAAAGGCGGCTTCTCTTTCCTCCACCAGTCCCGTAAAGAGGTTCTCCCATGGCGTTTCCTTGCAATAGGGGCTGTTGAACCGCTCCTTCAGCTCCAGCAGCGCGCCATGCAGTCCCGTTACGGTCAAATCCGCCTCGTATGCCCCTTGGAAGCCCTCGGAAAGCCTGCTCAGCAAAAGTCCCATCACGCTCAGTCGCTCGTCAAACGGTGCATCCTGTAGCTTCGTCACCGCCTGCTTGGTATATTTCCCCTGCAAAATGTCGTCCACGCGGTAATCGGTGCGATATTTGCGGTACAAATCCAAATAATTCGCAAAATCCTTCGCAATCCTGCGGTGCTGCAAATATTGATAAATCAAGCCCTCCTCAACAGGCAGCTTCATATCCTCATACACCTTCAGGATGGTAGAAAGATCCTCCCACCCTCTCGCCGTCACAAATCGCTTGCCATCCACCGTTGTCTCCATGGCATAAAAATGATCCTTGCGAATTTCCAGATAGGACAGAATCGCCCCATGGATGCCCTGCTTATAGGCATATTCCTTCCAAACAGAAAAATCAGGCTCTACGTCGATTTTCTTCACACGGTCAAGCGTTACCACATCAAATTCGCGCACGCTTTTGTTGTATTCGGGGGGATTGCCTGCCGCGGCAATCAGCCACCCCTCCGGCACCTTATGCGCCCCAAAGGTCTTGCACTGCAAAAATTGCAGCATCGCAGGCGCAAGCGTTTCGGAGGCGCAGTTGATTTCATCAATAAACAAAATCCCCTCCTGCAGGCCCGTTTCCTCCATTTTATCATAAACCGATGCGATAATTTCGCTCATGGTGTATTCCGTTACGGTGTATTCCTTTCCGCCGTATTCCTTCTTGCTGATAAAGGGCAGCCCGATGGCAGACTGGCGCGTATGGTGCGTAATGCTGTAGGATACCAGTGCTACACCGCACTCCCTCGCCACCTGCTCCATCACGGCGGTTTTCCCGATACCGGGCGCGCCCATCAGCAGAACGGGTCTTTGTCTGACCGCAGGAATACGGTATTCCCCAAACTCGTCCTTCGCCAGATACGCTTGAATGGCATATTTAATTTCTTCCTTCGCTTTTTTAATATTCATGCTATCCTCCTAACGCCCATGAGACGGCAGTCCCAAGGACAAATCCTCTTTCCCCAATATCAGCTTCATCGCCCATGGCGGCACGCCGACATCCGTATAATCCTCATGATAGAACACAAATGCGGCATCATAGGGCGGTCTGCGCTTCGGAAAGGTGCCGTAGCCGTCTGTGAAATAAATCAGACCCTTCAGGTTCTGAAACGCCCTTTCGGCAATCAATTTATCAACGTATTGGAACACAGGGCGGAAATCCGTACCGCCGCTGCCGCGCAGTGCAAAATCCTCCATAAACTGCGCCAGCTCCTCCTTGGAGGTTATCCTTTTATCCATCTGCACCGCCGCATCGCACTGTATGATATGCACGTTCATTTTATGGAAAAAGCTTTCACTGCTCGAAAGAATCGCGTAGGTTTCCTCTAAGAACCGCTTCACCGTTTCCCCCTCGCAGGATTCGGAGGTATCAATGGCTATCACCAGCTCCTCCACCTTTTTGACCTCCTTATATTCCAATGCCTCAATCAACGGCAGATTGCCGTACATCTGCAAGCCATAGGTATAGAAGATAAAATCGAAGGCATCCTCATCCACGCGTATATCCTCCTTGAGCGTCACAAATTTCTGCAAAAACTGCCGATAATCGTAGCGTTCCCTGTTCTCGACCTTCAGATATTGCAGAAGCTCGCCTGCCTCTGCGCCCATATCCTTGGAGAAGGTTTCGAGGTTAGTTTCGGTCTTTTCCCCGATTTCCGTCCATTTTTCCTCCAGCTGCTGCTGTTTTTCGTCCTGCTCCTCCTGCTCCTGCTGTTGGTCGTTGCTGTTATCTTGGTTATCTCCGTCCTTGCTATTCTCGTCCTCGTCATCCTGCTGATGCTCCCAAAAGACATGGTCGTCTACCCAAAATTCCAGCTGCAGCTTACCGAATTCCTGCAAGGAAAGCTTTTTTTCTTCCAGCACGCGATAAATGCCCTCGGCGGAAAGCACCTTTAATTCTCTGCGGAGCATATCGTACATTTCGTTTCGTTTATCGGAGACAACAAGCCGTACCGCCTTCACGGACAGCGAATCCACGATAGATTCCACCGCGATATCGCAGGCGAGGTGCCAAAGCTCCTCATCCCGATGATTCAGATGGAAGGGATGGCGGAACAGGCAATGCAGAACCATGTGCAGATAGGCGCGATTGACAAGCACGCGGTCGCTCAGATAGCGCTGTACGAGGTAGCGCGGGTTAAACAGTATCTTTTCGCCGTCTGTCCCGACGTACAGGGATGAAAGGTTCATTTCGTACCGCAGACCGCTGAGTGCCAAATCGAGAAAGCGCATGGAAAGGTATAGCTCATTACGCGATGCGCTTAAAATATGCCTTATCACCTTCTTTCTAAAACCTTAAAACCGTGGGATCTTAAAACCTTGAGGGCGTTGCCCTCAAACTCCCACGAGGGGGTCACCCCCTCGACCCGATACCGCAGAACCATATTCATGGTTCTGCAAATGGGGGTGCAGGGGTATGAGTACCGCCAAGATAAGGCGGCGGCGTAGCCGTCTTCCCGAAGGGAAGATACTTTGACCACATTCCCCTGCCGGGGTTTGGGGTGGAACCCCATAAAAAATCATAACTCGAATGTTTTTTTCTTTTTGGTTGCACCGAATGTTTTATGCTGATAATCCATCAAAAAGCTCAGCACTGCGGTCTGCCCCTTTTTCTGCGCAAGGGCAATCAATTCGGGTGTGGTTTCCGCCGTCAGCAGCCCCCAATCCGCGAACAGCCGCAGGGTTTCCCCCTCCTTCTGCTCCATGAAATACGCCGCCGCCCAAAGCAAATGCTCCCTCAGATAATCAAGGTAGACCTCCCTGTGCTTCTCCTGCAAGCGGTACGGATACCGCAGGCGGCTCATGGCAAGCAAAAGCACTGTTTCCGCGGCATCCTCGCGCTTCGTCAGGTAGAAAATCTCATCATAGCGGCGAAAGTCAATCTCGGAATTCCCGATGCACTGGCGGAAAATATGCCCCGTGCCGTAATTCACCTGATGGAACAGCCTTGCCGGCGTATCCTCGATATATTCATACTGAAAATCGGGCAGTACCAGCTCCGCGTGCTTCGTTTCGCCGCCCTCGATGGGGAAATCAATCGACAGCTGCAATTCATGGTTCAGTCCCGAAATCAAATCGGAAATATGTCTGCAACGCCCGAAGGAAAGGTGCTTCAAGCTGTCGCAGTTCAGAAACAGCCCCGTATTTAATTCCCTTGCCGCCAGTGGGATATTGATTTTCTCCATCCTGCGGCAGTTATAAAAGGCATACCGCCCGATGCTTTTCACTCCCTCCGGCAGACGAAGCTCCTGCAGCCGTTCACAGCCGTAAAACGCATAATCCCCGATGCTTCTGACCGCCCTCGGCAGGGAAATTTCCTGCAACGCCCCGCAGCCATCGAACATCCGCTTGGAAACCGCCGTCAATCTCTCCGGCAGATGTACCCGCTCCAGTGCGGCACAGCCCGCAAAGGCAAACGCCCCAATTTCCGTAATCGTATCCGGCAGGAAAACCCTTCGCAATGCCTGCCCCTCCGCGGTTTCGGCAGGCGGCTCCGTCACAAAGGAAAGGCTCGCCTCCTTCTCCTCGCCGATTTCCGCAGGGGGTGCCTCTCTTTCTGCCGCAAATGCGTTTTCCGCAACGGCAATGACGGGCAGCCCATCAATCTCCGCAGGAATATGCAGCTCCGCACAGCGGCCATGCAGCTTTTTCAGCACTGCGCCGCCCTCTTTTTTTTCGTATTCTATTTGTACGGACAAATTCTCTTTTGCCATTGGAATTTTCCTTTCTTTCGTCCACCCTTTGCCTGTCCGCTTTCGCAATTTTTTCGTGTTTTTTACCTGTCCACTCTGTCCACTTTGTCTATCCTCTGTCCACCCTTTTTCATACTGTATCCATTATATTCTCCTTGCAACAGACTGTCAATTTCGGCATAAAAAAGCCCTCCGAAAAGGAGGGCTTACGCAGTCGAAATCCTGATTTCGACTTAATTATTTCAGGTTTGCTTTCAGAACCTCTGCAATCTTTGTGATACCTTCAACAATCTTGTCTTCGGGCATGCAGGAGTAGTTCAGACGGAAGTGGTTTTCCTTACCGCCGTTAGGGAAGAAGCTGCCGCCGGGAACGTAAGCAACATTCTTTTCCAGACACTGAGGCGCGATAACCTTTGCGTCCATGTATTCGGGCAGTACGCACCATGTAAACAGACCACCTTCGGGATGTGTGAATTTTACTTCCTTCGGGAAGGTTTCTTCCATTGTTTTCAGCATTGCGTCACGTCTCTTAACGTAAACAGCTTTGATCTTTTCAACGTGTGCATCCAAATCGTTGTCTTCCAGGAACTGATTTGTAATCAGCTGGTCGATTGTGGAGGACTGCAGGTCAGCACCCTGTTTGATGAAGTTGTATTTGCCCAGAACTTCTGCGTTTGTGGAGCAAACCCAACCGATACGCAGACCGGGAGCGAAAATCTTGGACATTGTGCCCAGGAAGATTACCAGATCCTTTGTATCCATGGATTTCAGGGAAGGCAGGAATTCGCCTTCAAAACGCAGTTCGCCGTAAGGGTTATCTTCGATAACGGGAATTTCGTATTTGTTGATCAGTTCCATGAATTTCTGTCTTCTTTCCAGAGTCCATGTTTTGCCTGTAGGGTTCTGGAAATCGGGGATAACGTAAATCATTTTTACGTTTTCTGTTGTAGCCAGAATCTTATCCAGCTCTTCGGGAATCATACCTGCGTCATCTGTAGGTACTTCAACGAATGTGGGTTCGCAAGCCTTGAACGCATTGATTGCACCCAGATAGGAGGGGCTTTCTACCAGAACAACATCGCCGGGGTTCAAGAATACACGAGCAGAGAAATCCAGACCCTGCTGAGAACCGCTTGTAATCAGGATGTTATCGATATCCACCTTAATGCCGTTCTTTGCTGCCATTCTTGCAACGATTTTTTCACGCAGAGATGCAAAGCCGTCTGTACCTGTATACTGCAGTGCAACCTTACCCATGCTATCCATTACCTTGCAAGCTGCTTCCTTAACTGCTTCTGTGGGGAACAGTTCGGGTGCGGGCATACCGCCTGCGAAAGAAATAACCTCGGGTTTTGCTGTCAATGCCAACAATGCTCTGATTTCGGAACCTTTCAACAGGTTCATTCTGTCTGCAAATTTTACTGCCATTGGAATCGTCCTCCTTAAAGATATAAAATGAATACTTGTACTTGTGTCAGACAACAACCGATGGATTTCTGCCTATTCTGTCAAAATATCAAAAATCACATCTTTTATAGTTATTTAAACACAAAAAATAGACAAAGTCAATTCCTTTTGCATATTGTATAAAAACAAAAACAACCAAATTGCACAAATTTTTGCCGAAAAAATAGACCACTTCGATATGTTTTGCAAAATGATAGAAAAAATGTATCTTTTTCGTTTTTAGCGAAAAAACAGCGAATGAATTTCTTTTTTTCCGCATCTTTTCATGTTACTTTGTCATAGTTTATGCTATAATGAAAAATATTGGGCTTCTGCGCCCATATTGATGTACCAAACGAAGTACATCTTACCATTTCATGACAGAGAAAACAAACATAGACAGGGTGTGAACGATGGAAGTTTTCAAAAACATTTTCGACAACCTCGGAATCACAGAATTCGCAAGGCCCTCCCTCGGCATTTCCGATATTCTGGATATCCTCATTGTTGCCTATATTATTTATAAAATCATATTCTGGATCAAGGAAACACGCGCGTGGGTGCTGTTCAAGGGGATTCTGGTTATTTTCGCCCTTGCGGCGGTTGCCATGCTCTTAAAGCTGAATACGATTCTTTGGATTCTTTCCAACACCATTTCCGTCGGCATCATTGCGGTTATCGTTGTATTCCAGCCGGAGCTGCGAAAGGCACTGGAGCAGCTGGGCAAAGGAAAATTCTTCACCGCCTTCGCCAGAAGCTCTGAAGAAACCGATGATAAAGCTGCACAACGAACCGTGGATGAAATTGTAAAGGCTGCTGAAAAAATGGGTTCTGTGAAAACAGGTGCCTTAATCCTGATTGAGCAGAAGGTTCCTCTTGGAGACTTTGAACGCACGGGGATTCCTGTGGATGCCATCGTTTCCAGTCAGCTGCTCATCAATATTTTTGAACACAATACACCACTGCATGACGGCGCAGTGATTGTGCGGCGCAACCGCGTGGCTGCCGCTACATGCTTTCTGCCTCTGACGGACAGCAACGAGGTCAGCATGGAGCTTGGCACAAGGCACAGAGCCGCTATCGGCGCAAGCGAGGTTTCCGATGCGTATGTTATTGTGGTTTCCGAGGAAACCGGCGCCATCTCTCTGGCAAGGGGCGGCGTGCTTTACCGTGACCTCTCCCCTGAGCAGCTGAAAAATATGATTTCTCAGCCGCGCAAAGAAGGCAGCAAGAAAACATTTGCAACCATTTGGAAAGGACGGCAGGAGAAAGAATGAAAAAATTTCAGGAATTACTGACGAAGGATCTTGGCTGGAAGCTGCTTTCCATTGCCATTGCCGCGACCATGTGGTTTATGGTAATCAACATCACGCAGCCTGTGGATACGCGCAGCTACAGCAGACCTTTAACCTTGGAAAATATGGATACACTGACCTCCCGCGGGCTGACCGTCGGCAATGCGGAGGAGCTGAAAAGCACAAAAATTACCGTAAAGGTGAAGGCACAGCGAACTGCACTGGACAGACTGAGCCAGAACCCCGACTGGATTACCGCTTCGGTGGATTTATCCGAGCTGGCTTATGCAGTAAACGGGGATTCCGTTGCGCTGCCCGTCAATGTTTCCATTGATCAGGGCGGTACGGCCTATGCCATCAGCAGCAAGGCACCTGCCGTTGTGGAGGCACAGGTGGAAACCCTGCGGACAAAGGAATTTCCCATTGAGGTAGAATTAAACGGCAAGCCCAACAGCGACATTACCCTTTCCGACCCCATGCTGAGCGCAGAGACCGTAATCGTTTCCGGTCCCGTATCTCTGGTGCGGCAGGTTGCGAAGGTAAAGGCAATCATCAACGCGGAGGAGCTGGAAGAAAATATGGATATTCACGCAAAGCTTGCCTGCTATGATTACCATGGCGCAGAGGTAACGGGCGTTTCGCTGAACATCCGCGAGGTAACGGTTTCCTATGCGGTACATGATGCAAAGCAGGTGCCGATTCAGGTGGATATCACAGGCACGCCTGCAAACGGCTATCAGGTCGGCACGGTTTCCTGCTCGCCGAAATATGCAGAGGTGACAGGCTCTAAAGAGGATTTGGATGCCCTGCTTTCCATTCATCTGGACAGCATTGACGTTTCGGGGCGCACTGCCGCAGTGACAAAGACATTCAATCTGGAAAATTATCTGCTGGACGGCATTTCCCTAAATGATGACAGCCGCAGCAGCGTACAGGTAACGGTTTCCATAGAGACGGCGCAGAAGGGAAAGCAGTTCACACTGGACGAATCCCGTTTAACCATTCTGGGGCAGGAGGACGGCAAAACCTACTCCTTCGGGACGGCACATGTCACCGTTACAGGTGACAGCAGCAGCCTGAACGGACTGCGCGCAGAGGATCTGAACGGCAGTGTACATGTAAACGGCATGTCCGAAGGAACGCATCGGGTTCTGGTGCATCTGGATTTGCCCAACGGCTTGAACGCAAGCCCTGTTTATATTGATGTAACCGTTTCCGGTGACGGCAGTGCATCGGCGAACGAATAAGGTTTTGGAGGAAGAAAAATGGCTAGATTATTTGGTACAGACGGCGTAAGAGGTGTTGCAAACACAGAATTGACAGGCGAGCTGGCGTTCCGCTTAGGCAGAGCCGGTGCGTATGTGCTGACAAAGGAAACAAAGCACGCCCCCCGTATTTTGGTTGCTATGGATACCCGTATCAGCGGGGATATGCTGGAAAGCGCACTGGTTTCCGGTATCTGCTCCGTCGGCGCGCACGCAGTTGTGGCAGGAGTGATCCCCACGCCTGCGGTTGCGTATCTGGTAAGAAAATACAGACTGGATGCAGGTGTTATGATTTCCGCATCCCATAACCCTGTGGAATATAACGGGATTAAATTCTTCAACAATCAGGGCTATAAGCTGAGCGATGCGCTGGAGGATGAAATCGAAAACATTATCAAGAGTCATCCGGAAATTCTGCCCAGTCCTACCGGCATCGGGCTTGGCACGAAGGAATATGCCGAAGACGCATTAGATGATTATATTGCATTTCTGACAAGGACAACCACCGAAAAATTTGACGGCATCAAGGTTGCACTGGACTGCGCAAACGGGGCAGCCTATAAAGCGGCTCCCATTGCCATGCTTGATTTGGGCGCAAGCCTGTGCATCATCCATAACGAGCCTGACGGCACAAATATCAATGATAAATGCGGCTCCACCCACATGGATGATCTCAAAGAAATGGTTGTGCAGAACGGAGCGGATATCGGGTTCGCCTTTGACGGGGACGCTGACCGCTGTCTGGCTGTGGATGAAAAGGGCAACCTGATTGACGGGGATAAGATTCTTGCCATCTGCGGTCTGGATATGAAGGAAAGAGGCGCATTGGCGAAGGATACGATTGTCGGGACGGTGATGTCCAACCTTGGGCTGACGATGATGGGCAAGGAAAGGGATATCCATATTTTGCAGACCTCTGTCGGGGACAGATACGTTTTGGAGCGGATGCTTGCGGATGGCTACAACATCGGCGGCGAGCAGAGCGGTCATGTTATCTTCCTTGACCACAACACTACGGGCGACGGCACGCTGACTGCCATTCAGCTGCTTTCCGTACTGAAGCGCAGCGGCAAGAAGGCATCCGAGTTGGCAGGCATTATGCAGACCATGCCACAGGTTCTGGTCAATGCGCGCGTGAATAATGCAAAGAAAAACAGCTACATGGAGGATGATGTGGTGCGCAGAGGGATTGCGGAGCTGGAAGAAAAATTCGCACAGGACGGACGCGTGCTGATTCGTACCTCCGGCACAGAGCCACTGGTACGCGTGATGATTGAAGGGACAGATATTAAAAAAATGGATGCAGAGGCAAAAAAGCTTGCTGCGCTCATCGAAGAACGTTTGCAGTGATTTCTGAGGATTGACAGAAAATTCCTTTCCCGTTACAATATAGATTGGAATATGGGTCGGAGAAATCTCCGACCACGCTGTCCTCCTGCTCAGTTGGATAGAGCGCACGCCTCCTAAGGGCTTGTTGGAGCAATCGCCCAACACTAAAAATTTTATATACGTCCATGTACCTCAGCAGGATAGAGGGTTCGCCTCCTAAGGTTGCGTTACAACGGCCACCTCAAAAAAAACTAAATAAGGGATTGCAGTTCGACTTTGATCGGGCTA
>ENA-UEYL01002985-UEYL01002985.1-human-gut-metagenome-genome-assembly--contig:-NODE-2985-length-11611-cov-3.174527_pt1 | contig 11611 bp, 14 predicted proteins | sample MGYA00242941_ERZ507946 | MGnify/ENA primary metagenome ERZ507946 (study PRJEB26167, sample SAMN06115482) | human gut metagenome | host: Homo sapiens | place: China:Guizhou | collected 2015-03-11...
ACATCGGCGTGTGGAAAAGTCTTACGGTTTTCTTACAAAAGGAAAAAGCGGACTTCGTTTTCTCCGCTTTCATCCTGATTCCACCCCATCGTCTCCCTTTGTCAGCGCCTTGGTTTACATGTTGGATCTTGGTCTGAGTGTATCAAAAGCGTCTGCCCAATACAAGCAGATGCCGGTGATCCCCGCTTTTGGAAAAGGTGATTTTTCTATAATCCCCGGCCTATGGCGGTGCCTGCTCAAAGTGCGGTCCGATTCTGAAAGCAAAAGCCGCCGAAAAGCGAACGTTTTCGGCGGCTTTTGTATTGCATGCTCATTTCAGATGTCACACCCCGCACAGGCAGGCGGACACCTGTAAGAATCTCTGTGGGTCCATGAGGTTAATCCGCTTGCGCAAGCGTCATTTCCGCGGCCAGCAAAAGGAGCTCTTTGAATTGCGTTTGCTGCTGCGCTGACATGTGCTGGGTCATGCGCTGAAAGCAAGCGTCAATCTGCTCCTGAACAAAGGGATACACCGCCCAGGCCTTTTCTGTGGGCTGGATATCATAGGTGCGCTTGTCCTTCGGATTTGTTGTACGCACCAAAAACCCGGTCTCCTCCATTTTGGTCACGGTCTTGGCTATGACGCTTTTGTCCAGCCCCAGCCGCTTGGTGATCTCATCCTGCGTCAGGGAACGGAAGTCACAGACGATGAGAATCACCATGGCCTGGGCCGCAGTCAGCCCGTACTGCGCACAGCTGTTATTCAGCCAGATATGAGATTTTCTGTATAGGATCGAAATTGCCTTGAATGGGCTGTTCATAATATTTTCCAAGCCCCGCCGCCCCCTTTTTGTGTTGCTGGTATTATAGCGCGGAACAGCACAATTTGCAAACAGGCCAAAATAGTCCCGCTCTCCTATGCGCAAACTAGTGGCACGTGCAACTAGTTATTGACACGCTCTTTTTGCCGTGATATAGTTATTTGGTGGCAGTTGCCACTTTTTTATTATCTTAAGCAAAAGGAGCTTTCTATGGAAAAAGCAGAAAAAATCTGGAACAGGAAATTTATCCTCCTGTTCATTACCAACCTTCTGGTATTGGCGGCCTTCTATGCGTCCATCCCCATTATCCCGGTCTACTGTGCAGAGATCGGAATTACCGGATCCAAGGTAGGCATCGTTTTGACGGCCATGTCTGTAGCCACGGTGTTATTCCGTCCTGTGGCAGGATACCTGCTGGATAACTTCAATCGTTATCGGGTCTACCTGTTATTTCTGGCCCTGTTCTGCCTGTCATTTCCGGCTTTCCTCCTCTTCCCGGTGTTCGGTCTGCTGATCGTGGTGCGGCTGTACATGGGCGCCGTGTACTCCGTGTGTGCCTCCGCCACCATGACCATGGCGGGAGATGTTCTGCCTGCGGCCAAAATCACCGAGGGCATCAGCCGCTTTGCCTTCACTGTGTCCATCGGTATGGCAGTGGGACCCTTCGTCGGATTGAAGGTCCAGAACAATATGAGCAGCAAGGCGTCCTTCCTCACCATTTTCGGCATTACCGTAGCTGCCCTGATCTGCGTATCCTGCTGCCGTTTGAAGTACCCCAAGGTGGAGCGGAAAAAGTTCTCCCTCAAAGAGTCTCTCTACGGTCCCGCCGTCCCGTTCATGCTGAACATGATGTTCCTGATGATCCCTTACGGGGCAGTCATCGCCTACTCCTCCATTCTGGCGCAGGAAAAGGATATCATGGGATATCTGCCCTACTTCTACATCTGTCTGGTAGCAGGGATGCTGCTGTCCAAGACGTCCACCCAGAAGGTCATCGACGCCGGCAGGCATCGCCCCCTGGTCTATGCCAGTCTGGTGGTGCTGATCCTCACCATGATCAGCTTCCTGTTTTTGACCACTGGTGTCCATCTGCTGGCTGCCGGGTTCTTCTTCGGTCTGGGATATGGCATCCTGCAGCCTCTCTTCCAGTCCTTTGTCACCGGCACCACTCCGGCTCCGCAGAGAGGTGTTGCCAACTCCACCTATATGCTCTCCTATGACATTGGCATCGGCATCGGCTCCCTGCTCATGGGCTTTATGCAGGAGTCCATCGGCCTGACCACCGGCTTTGCCCTGACGGCCATTGCCTATGTGGTAGGCGGAATCGTGTATCTCACTTTTGTGGACGGCTATTACCGCCGGCTGCGCACCGCCCGCTGATAAGCCTATAAAAGGAGACGTCTACTGCGATGAAAAACAGAGTCATTACCATCAGCCGCGAATTCGGCAGCGGAGGCCGCACCATCGGCAAGCGGGTAGCGGCAGAGCTTGGGATCCCCTGTTATGACAACGAGTTGCTGCAAAAGATCGCACACGAGAGCGGGTTCCACGAAAACTACATCAAAGAAGCCGGAGAGTATGCCCCCGGCGGACTTTTGGCCAACGCCTTCTCCCGACGGGACGCCGGGCCAAACAATGCCGACTATCTCTGGCAGATCCAGTACAAGATCATTTCCCAACTGGCCGAAAAGAGTCCCTGTGTGATTGTTGGCCGGTGCGCGGATTACATCCTCCGTGACAAGGCCGACTGCCTGCGGGTTTTTATCCATGCCGATATTGCGTTCCGGGCAAAACGCATCGTGCAGGAGTACGGCGAACGGACGGAATCCCCCGAGCAGCGGCTGAAGGACAAAGACAAGCGCCGGGCAGCGTATCATCGGTTCTATACCGACATGAAATGGGGCTATTCCCAGAACTATGATCTCACGCTCAACAGCGGAACGCTGGGGATCGGCCAATGTGTGGATATCATTAAGGGGCTATACTAAAGCCTGTCTATCATGCCGTCTGAAAATACGAAGTCCGTTTTTCGAAGAGTTTCATCGAAAAGCGGACTTCGTTTATTTTGCATGCCCGGCTGGATTCAAATCAGCAGCCGATAGAGGCGGAGTCATCAGGCGGTCAAACAGTCTTCAAAGTGCAGGTTCATTGTGTGCCTATGCAGTCAATACGCTGTTTGAGGTTCTATTTAAAAGATGCGGTCTCAGCCGCAGAAGCAACCAGCACCTGAAGAAGATCATCAACGGGAACGGTGCCCCGGATGACATGATATTCATCATAATGAGTCAGTCCCTTGCCATAACCGCAAGTCCCACGCTTGGAATGTACCTATAGCTTTTTTACAAAAAGAGCCCGAATCGCATTTAGAACCGCCAGAATCATGACACCTACATCAGCAAAGACTGCCAGCCACATATTGGCAAATCCCAAAGCAATCAGCAACAGACAGAGCAGCTTGACGCCGATGGCCACCACGATGTTCTGATACACAATGCCCAGGCACTTGCGTGAAATATTGTTGCCGGCCGCCACGGTGTGGCCGTCCACCACGGCAGTGACTCCGTTGCCGCTGATTTCCTGAATCTGGGATACCCGGCTGCGGTCGATTTCCTTGCCGTAGGCCCGCTGCAGGCTCTTGATGTATCCGCTGATGATGGCGTCTCCAGTCTGCACCTCCCGGAGCAAAGATCCTCCGGTGAAGGCGGCGGTGTTCAAAGAAGAGGCTCCCTCCACCACCGTGCCGCCGATGAACACTTTTTCTCCTGGCTGCACCACATGGATTCCAGACAGTCCCCATTTTCACGGACAGCCAGAGCCAGTGCCCCCAGTGTGGTCACCGCCATCAGGAAGTTTTCATCAAACACCTGACCATTGCGGATGCCCTGATATGCCTTCCGCAGGATATCATAGCCAATGACCAGGTAGTCCGCCAAATAGAGCGCCAGCCGCAGCCAACGGCCTGAGCTGCCAAGCAAATCAAAGGCAGATCCCCCCTAGCAACAATACCGTTGCTGCCAGGATCCGCCAGAGCATGCCCCCAGCTGGCTCATGGCCCTTTTCAAACTCCACGATCATTTTCTGGGGCATAAAGTTCACAGTGTCTTTCTGAGCACCGAAGGTCTTGCGGGCAGCCGACACGGAAAGCCGGAATTTCTTTTTCTTCCTCTCAATGATATAATTGAAAAAACTGCTCAAGTGGGCCAATTGGAAAAATACAAAAGGAGGAAAGCACCATGTATCAAAGAAAGCTGTCCAAGGATATCCGCTGCTCTGCGGAGCGCAGCATGGAAAATGGAGCAGCCACGTGGCCTGCGTTCTCAGCAAGCGGGAAGCGGGTGTTATGAAAGAAATTTATTATGAAGATCTGTCCCGGATCGCCAGCGCGGAAATCTGCCGGGATCTGTGCAATCGTCTATTGGGAACAGTTATCTGATATTGACCATGTCATTGACACCTTGGGGGCTTCCGAATTCGAACATGAATTGGCGGTTCTGAAACCAGGTGGACGGCTGGTGAGCCTGCGGACCGGCCCCAACAAAGCCTTTGCTGTGAAATATCATGTTTCCGGCCTCAAAAAACTGCTGTTCACTCTGGCCGGAAGCAAGTACGACAAAGCCGCCGGAAAACAGGGAAAGGAATACCGATTCCTGTTTGTCCGTTCCAACGGGGCACAGCTGAACAAGATCACAAAAATCGTGGAACAGCAACAGATCCGGCCAGCCATTGATTCCCGCATCTTCTCTCTTCCTGAGATCAATGAGGCACTGCAGCTTGTGTCCGAAGGACCGATCAATGGAAAAGTAATCATTCAAATGTGAGGGAAAATCAAGCAAATAACGTTATCAAGTCCCCAAGCACCTTACATCATTTCCTGGCATGCAGATGAAAGCAAACGAATGAAGGAGGATTTTTTATGAAACTCTATAACATTGTATTCAGTCCTACCGGCGGCACTCAAAAGGTAGCCACGGTCTTAACAGACGCGCTGGAAGGTGAAGCGGCCAGAGTAGATCTCACCGACAGCAAACAGAATTTTCCCGCAGTACAGTTGACACAGGAGGATGTAGCCGTCATTTCTGTGCCGTCCTATGGCGGCCGTGTTCCCGCTGTGGCTGTAGAACGGTTGACGAAGCTGAACGGTCAAGGCGCCCGGGCCATCCTGGTCTGCGCCTACGGAAACCGGGCCTACGAGGATACGCTGGTGGAACTGGAGGATGCTGCAAAACAGGCTGGTTTCCGGGTCATCGCTGCCGTTGCTGCCATAGCAGAACACTCGATTGCCCGGCAGTTTGCCGCCGGCAGACCCGATGCGCAGGATGCAAAGCAGCTTTCTGATTTTGCCCGGCAGATCCAGGCAAAGCTCTCTGCCGGAGACTCCACGGAGCCTTCGATTCCCGGCAACCGTCCTTACAAAAAGGCCGGAGGCACCAGCATGGTTCCAAAGCCCACGAAGGAATGTACCAGCTGCGGCGTATGCGCAGCGGAATGTCCCGTGCAGGCCATTGACAAGAAAAACCCGAAAAAAGTGGATGAGAAAGCGTGTATCTCCTGTATGCGCTGTATCTCCGTCTGCCCTCACTCCGCCCGGAAAGTCAGTCCCGTCATGCTCTCTGCCGCCAGCCTGATGCTGAAGAAGGTATGCTCTGAGCGGAAAGATTGCGAACTGTTTCTTTGACTGCGGGCTGTTCCCCCTTGGAATAACAGAACATAATCATGCAGAAAAAGAATGCCCGAAAAGAGATTCGTGCACACGAAGACAGCCGTGAAATTTTTATGATTCCGTCTGCCCATAGATATATCGTATTGCACGAATAGACAAATTTATTGCAAGTTTGCTTGTTCTGCCCAATATTATAAAAATTTTTAATGTTGTTGACATGGATTCCTGATAAGTCTTGACTTTGAAAGGCAGATTTCAAAGTCCTTGCGCTGAAATAGATTGGGGATCATAACTTGGCCAGCTTTGCGGAAAATTATAGAAAAGGCCCCGGAGGCATTGCAACGCAATACCTCCGGGGCCTTTTCCAAATTTGGGAGTTCCCAACCATATCCTGACAGAGATATCGAACCAACTCCTGAGAAAAAGGTGGGCATCCGATAGCATCGCATCAGTCCTGGCGATGCCGTATTGTTCCCTTAGGAAGTCTTTCTGCAGGAAGAAGAGACCACATCCACCAGCCATGCCAGAAAAATCATGCCCAGAGCCAGCGTACTTACCTCATTCCAGGCATACTGGTTCATGGCGAAGATCAATGGCGCACCAATTCCACCGGCTCCAGCCAGGCCCAGCACCGATGCCTCCCGGATATTGACGTCAAAGCGATAAAGCGTGCAGGAGGCAATCTGAGGCGTCAGCTGGGGAATAACACCATGGAAGATCCGGACCGGCCGGGAAACACCCATCGCCTCCAGCGCGTGAACAGGGCGCAGATCCAGCGCGTCGATGGCTTCTGAGAACCGTTTGCATAAAAGTCCCACGCTGCACACTGCCAGTGTCAGTACGCCGGTGAAGGAGCCGGGCCCGCAGACCCGGATAAAGATCAGTCCATAGATCAAAGATGGTATGGAGCGGACTGCGGCCACTACGGTTCGAAAGAACCACGCCACCGGAGCCGGAAAGAACCGTCCACTGCCCAGGAAAGACAAGGGAACTGCCACGACCACGCCTACACAAGTCCCCACAAGAGCCATCGCTGCCGTCTCTACCAGAAGATAGAAAAGGCCGCTGCTGTCCAGACGGAGCAGCAGCTCCAAGTCCGGATGGAGCAGCCCATCCAGCAGCACCTGCACCATCCGCAAGCTGGTCCGGGACAGATCCGGAGCCGGCAAAGTCAACGTGCAGAATATAAACAGCCCTGCTGCCGCACCGGTCAGCAGTCTCTGCCCCGCTCTGCCCATCGTCAGCTCATGCTGCACCAGCCGAGTCAGAACCGTGCTGAGGGCTTCCATTCCATACACGACTAGAAACAACAGGATCAGGATCATCCCAACTTTTCCGTACTCCCGCCAGGAGACCTTCTCGTTGAGAAGCAGCCCGATCCCCCCTGCCCCAACATAACCCAGGATGGCACTGTGGCGTACATTGCCCTCCAACAGATAGAGCACATTTGTAAGATAGGCAGGGGTGATTTCCGGAAAAACGGAATGAACAAAGGCCCGAACCGGGCTGGCGCCCATGGCTTGCAGGGCCGTATAGGGCCGCAGCGGTGCACTCTCCATATCCTCATAGGTCAGCCGGGTCATAATGGCAAAGGTATAGACCGTGATAGCCACCGTTCCGGCAAAGGCGCCAATCCCCAGAAAGAAGGTAGCCAGCAGGGCCAGGATCAGGGCCGGAAAAGACCGCAGCAGCTGGATGCAAAAGCGCAGGAGCTTTTTGAGTCCCCGGGGCCCGGGCAGCATTGCGGCACATCCCATGGCGGCGGGAACCGCCAATACCGCCCCCAGGACCGTACCGGTAACGGACATCTGCACCGTGGTCCAGAGCAGGGGCAGGACTTTCCCCGCAAATCCCCACTCCGGGGGAATCATCTGCGACACGATGTCCAGCAAATGGCTCTTCCGGGACCACAGCATCGAGAGGTCACAGCCGGTGAACCAGGCAGCTCCCAGAAATGTAACCGCAAAGACCACGGCTGTCAGTGTCCGCGAAAGGCGCCTCTTCATACGCCCACCCCGGTTCCGCCGTAGATTTTCTCCAGGATCTCCTTAGTAATGTCTCCCGGGGCACCATCGAAAACTACCTGCCCATGGCTGATCCCGATGATATGGTCGGAAAATTCCAGGGACAGCTCCAGATTGTGGCTGTTCATCAGGACGCTGACGCCCCGGCTTCGCTGGATCTGGCACAGCAGCTGGAGGATCTGGCGCCCGGTGACGGGGTCCAGGGAAGCCACCGGCTCATCCGCCAGCAGCACCGCCGGATCCCGCATCAGTGCCCGGGCAATGGCCACCCGCTGCTTCTGCCCGCCGGAGAGACGCTTGACCGGCTCATCCAGCTTGTCTGCCAACCCAACCTCCCGAAGGATACCCGCAGCTTTTTCCCGGCGGGCCGGTCCAAAGCATCCCAGCAGCGCGGCTCCCAGGTTCATCTCCGGAAGACAGGCATTCAGGACATTTTTTAAGGCGCTGGAGACTTCCACCAGGCAAAAATCCTGATAGATGGTGCCGATGGTCCGCTGTACGGCCCGTTTGTCACGGCCCCGGGCAGATTCAAAGGGAACGCCCCCGTAGAGGATCTTTCCGCTGTCACAGGCCTCCATTCCGTTGAGGATCCGGAACAGGGTCGTCTTTCCGGCGCCGGAGGGACCGATGACGGAGAGAAACTCCCCATCCTTCAGGGTAAAACTCACATCTTTCAGGACTTCCCCCGTTCGGGGAAAGCTTTTTTGAATGTGCTGGACCTGCAGCATGACTGTCCTCCCGGTTGTTATTACTGTTCCATGGATTTAAGGAGTTCCTGTGCGGCCCGCTCCCCGTCATAATCGGCGTCGCTGCCCCATGTATAGCCCACCTGGCTGAAAACGCTGAAGATGGCCTGTCCCTCCTCGGTCTCCGCCAGCTCGATGAACGATTCACCCACAGCCTTTCTGAAATCCTCGTCCTGCATGGTCTCAGAAGTCTTGCTGTAAGCGATCATATCGTTGTAGATGCCGTCCGTGACGCCGATGACACCAGTCTGCTCCACCATGGGCGCGGTGCCGCCGAAGTCAGATTCCCAGATTGGGGCATTCTTGATGCGGATATGTCCATAGGACACCATCACGTCTACCTGACCGGCAGCCAGACGGGCCACAGAGGTCGTATGGGAGTCGCACTCCACCACATTGTCCAGATCGCTGATTCCCTTTCCGTAGTGCTCCTGAAGCCACAGGCAGGGATAGATATATCCGGAGGCGGAGGTAGGATTGAGTACTGCCCAGGTTGCGCTGTTCAGATCCTCCCAGGTTAGCTCCTGTCCGTTATTGACTTTGTCCAGAAGTGCCTGTCCCTTTTCCGTAGGGCCTGCCAGCAAAATACAGCGATAGTACGTGCTCATATCCTCGGTATTTTCCTCGATGGTGCCGTCGTTCCAGTCCGCAGGATTTTCAGAATCCTTGTTGATGCCGTAGCGAAGCGCCGTCAGCAGCACATCACAATCGTCGGAGAAGAGGACGTAGTTGCCGCCGGAAATGAAGCCCAGATCGGCGCTGCCGGCGCTGAGGGCCTCGCCTACGGCAGTGTAGCTGGTGCCCACCGACATGTCGATCTCGCCCACGTCATAGCCCTTTTCCAGCAGCTTTGCCTTCAGCAGTTCCTCCAGAGGCTGGGTGGATTCAGAGATGATGTCGGCGTCAGCGTAGGGAGAAAAAGCGATCTTCAGGGATGAGACGCTCTTTACCCCGTCCGCGCCCGGCTCTTCCTGAGCCGTCTCGCCGGTATCGGAGGCGCCGCAGCCGGCCAGCAGGCCGCAGGACAGCGCCAAGGTCAAAAGGAGTGCGGGAATGTTCTTTTTCATAGGAGTACCTCCATTCAATTTTCCGCGCAAAAGAAAAAGGCATATGCATCTGCATATGCCTTACCATGACTTTCACGCAGATGCTGATTGCCCTACTTTGGAAAAAGCAGGGTACGGTCGGTCCTTCCTGGGACCCTCTCAGCCTGGAACACAGGCTCCCTCGCAATCTGGTTCTTGTCATCTATATCTTGAGCGTGGCGCCAGGGAGCTCCCCCTTTCGCCGCATTCCGCAAACCGATGGAAGTATAGCACACTCCGAAAGAAAGCGCAAGGTCCATATTTTCTTTTAAAAGTCAAAAAAATCTATTTAAGTTGCACGGAGACGTGCAATTTTGCCGTCAGTGCACTATGGGCAAAGCGCGCTTGAGAATCGGAGGAACAAATGGAAGCATCAGATATTTTAAATGCCATCCATGACAGACTGACAGGAAAATGGCCGGATCGAACCATCTATCTGGACACCTGCCCCGCCGAGGTCGAACGACCATCCATCTGCCTGCTGGTGGAAAAAATGACTGGAGTGATGCCAACCGGTCTTTGATCCGACGGGATCTTCAACTACGGCTCATCCTCTACGATGTGCCGGATGAGCAAGGTGAAGGACCCTAGTATCGATTGACCACAGATTTCGAACAGGCCATCAAACTGCTGCTCCCGGTCTTGCAGGTGGGCAGCCGGCATTTGCAGCTTACCTGCAAGGCTTTGCCGCGAGAGTCCGACCGGGCCTACGCACAGATCAACGCTTCCTGGCTGGATCCCAGGCCCACATCGGAAGCAGACCCGAACCACCGCCAGCAACATCAAGGTGGGCGCCACCACGTACGAAACCGGCGGCAAGTACGCCTCCCGGATCGCCGGTATTCTGGCGGGAACTCCCGCCGATTGCAGCGCCACCTACGCCCCCCTGCCCGAGGTCACTGGCGTGGACGCCATCGAAGATGCCGATGCGGCAATCAACAGCGGAAAGCTGATCCTCATCAACGACGGCCGCCAGGTAAAGCTGGGCAGAGCCGTGACTTCCAAGACCACAGTGGCGGACGGCGAAACGCAGGCTCTGAAGAAAATCAAGATGGTGGCCGTCGTGGATCTGATCCGGTACTACGCCCTGACCACCATTGAGGACAACTATCAGGGCAAGTGCTCCAACACCTATGACAACAAGTGCATCCTGCTGACCGCCCTGCGCGGTTATCTGAAAGAGCTGGAAAACGGCGACGTTCTGCTGGAAAAGAGCTCCGGCGCCGAGCTGGACGCCGCGGCCACCCGGGCGTTTTTGATCGACCAGGCCTCCAAGGCCGGGGACGTGGAAGAGGCCAACCGGATCAAGGCACTGGATGACGGGGCCGTGGTCAAGGAGGATACCGGCAGCTATGTCTTTATCCGGCTTTACGGATATGTGCTGGATGCTATGGAGGATTTTGCCCTTGTGCTGGAGGTCTCCAACGGCCTCCTGGCGGTGTAATGTAAGGAGGATTGCATATGGCTGAAATTTTGGACGCAGCTCTGGTACGGAGCGGTACGTGGGGCAGCTTGTGGCTGGACGGCGAGCAGGTGGCAGAGTGCTACGGCTGCCAGATCAAGCTGAACAAGACCAAGGAGGATGTGGCCCGCTGCAGAACGCTGGTGGCGGGAAAGAAGTTGACGGGCATTTCCGGCACCGGTACGGTACGGATCTACAACGCCACTTCCCGGCTGATCCAGGCGGAGGCCCAGGCGCTGAAAAACGGACAGGACCTGCGGCACACCCTGATCTCCAACCTGGACGACCCGGACAACCCCAGCAACCAGCGGATCTCCGTCACCGGCGTCAGCTTTGACGACCTGACGCTGGCAGACTGGGAGGCCGCCAAGCTGGGACAGATCGAAGCTCCCTTCACCTTTGAGGACTTCGACGTTCTGGACAGCTGACAGGAGGAACAGAAATGGAGCAAACACTGTACACCGGGGCGGCAGGTGCCGCCCCCTCCACCCTGGAACTGCTTTTAGGAGCGGACATCGCCTCGGTGAAAGCGAACCTGCCCACCGCCCGGTATGAGGTCCCCCGGCTGAGCGAGGAGGCAGGCGCGCCGGTGGTGTTCACGCTGCGGGCCCTGCCCTACGGCAGAGTCCAGGAGCTCAAACGCCTGACAGAGGAAGCCGACATCCAGATCCTGCTGGCCGGCTGTGTGGACCCGGATCTGAAGGCGGCGGCCCTGCAGGAGAAATTCCAGGGCGTAACACCGGCCGAGACCATCAAGGCCATGCTGCTGCCGGGAGAGATCGCGGATTTGTCCATTGCGGTGGAAAAGCTGTCCGGCTACCGGCGGACCACCAT
>ENA-UEYL01002990-UEYL01002990.1-human-gut-metagenome-genome-assembly--contig:-NODE-2990-length-11595-cov-3.691353_pt1 | contig 11595 bp, 11 predicted proteins | sample MGYA00242941_ERZ507946 | MGnify/ENA primary metagenome ERZ507946 (study PRJEB26167, sample SAMN06115482) | human gut metagenome | host: Homo sapiens | place: China:Guizhou | collected 2015-03-11...
GATCACCTGTCCCGACGAGCGTAAAAGTTTTATAACCTAATATATAGCGAATCTATTGTTATAGCACATATCGAAAAGAACTGAATTCTTCTGTCATTCTTAACAGAAGGGACTTTCTTTCTTTACTATTATTTTAAAATTATTTATTTATACCTTTGTAAAGGAAATCACATTTAATATTTATCTATGAAAACACTTTGTTTACTTTATTTTCTTTTTCTGTTTTCAATTTCGCCCAATGCCCAATCTTATACTCCTGATTGGCAATCCTTAGATAAGCGGCCTAGTCCGTCATGGTTTAAATGGGCCTCACCGGCTGCAACCGGGTAGTGGAAGAAATGAAAAAAAGTGGAGTCAACTGCTGCTATATGGGACTTACGAGGAATGGTACAAATACTGGCTCGACAACAAAAAATTATTTGGTAACGGTAATTTCACAGGAACCGAAGTTTATGACTATCACACCAAGACCTATGGGGCAGATTTTGAATACGGACAATTTGCCCGGATGTTTAAAGCACAGGATTACGATCCCGTGGCTTGGGCAGCATTGTTTAGAAAATCAGGAGCCAAATACATTGTGCTGACGACTAAACATCACGAGGGATTTGCCTTATGGCCCAGCAAAGAAGCGTCGCGCGACTACGGGCGGCCCTGGAATAGTATGGAGATTGGAGCTCACCGGGATTTGGTCGGTGAATATGCTGAAGCACTTAGACAGGCAAACCTGAAAGTAGGATGCTATTTTTCACTTCGGGAGTGGGATAATCCCTTATATAAGCCCGAAACAATGGAACTTTTCGTCGACCGTCATTTATTTCCGCAGCTGAAAGATTTAGTAAACAATTACAAACCTGATCTGATCTGGGTTGACGGGCCGGATCAATACAATGACAAGCAATGGAAAACACCTGAGATACTGGCCTGGCTTTACAATGAGTCACCGGTAAAAGACAGTGTGGTTGTAAATGACCGTTGGGCTAGCAATACCGGCCAGCGCCACGGAGATTTTTACACACGTGAATACAGCAATACCAACAGCACTTTTGAGAAACCTTGGGAAGAATGTCGTGGAATTGGTTTTTCTTTCGGTTTCAATCAAAACGAAGACCTGGAAGATTACACCCAACCTCAGGCCTTGGTTCTCACGTTGGTCAATATTGTCTGCCAGGGTGGCAATTTGCTGCTGGGCATCGGTCCTACTGCAAATGGGAAAATTCCACCCATCATGCAAGAACGTCTGTTACAAATAGGAAAATGGCTGGAGGTAAACGGTGAAGCCATTTATGGTTCGCGTCCCTGGAAACAAAACATTCAATGGTCTAAAGGAGATCAGAATTGGAAACCCCAGGGCAAACACTATGTCAGCGGTAACGAAATTCTGAAACAAACTGTAAATCCAGAACCGGGCTATGCCGTAAAAGAAGTTTTTTTTACGACAGGTGGTGATGATTGTGTGTATGCAATTCTTCCCCGCATTCCCAAAGGCAACTTTACCCTGAAAAATGTTCAGGCTACTTCTAAAACAAAAGTCTGCGTGCTGGGTTTAAAGAAAAAAGTGACATGGAAACAAAAGGGAAAAGACCTGATCGTCAATATTCCCTTGATTGCCTTTGACGAAATCCCCTGCGATTATGCCTGGACTTTAAAACTGGAACATGTTCGCTAATAACAGCACCCGGGGACGGGGGTAAAGTGCTATTTGTATTTGATTATGATTGCTTTACCATCCTCCCGATCTTAAACTGTGTCGTTTTTTATAGTTTTCTATGCGAATGTCGATTTCTTCCTGAGACAGATAGGCCGGGAATTCGAAGGTAGTTCGTGCGCTGATGGCGACATGAACTACTTCACCTATTCTCTTTTTATATTCATTCAATGCATTTTCAGCCGACTGGTTGGATGAACTTTTTTCAGAACGGATGTTTTTATTTTTATCCATATTTTAAATTGTATTTTAGGATTGTCATATTTTTTCTGAAAACGGTTTATCTTCACCTTCATAATGACCTTTAGTCGGAGATAGGAGATATCAGGACGCTGATCTATCTATAGTACAAATATTTATTGCATTCATGCCTCTTTTGCCGCGTTCCAGATCGAACGTTACAATATCGTTCTCGGCAATATCGTTCACTACATTGCTCACATGAAAAAAATATTTTTCAGTTCCTGACAGATCCTTAATAAAACCATACCCCTTCGAAACATTAAAATACTCTACCCGCCCTTTACGGACCTCAGGAGATTCTTGTCTGGGAGTCGAGATCACAATTTCTTCATGGTTTATCTCTTCCTTTTTATGATTGGTTTCCGGGGGTGTCGAAGTAATCCGGCCATTTTCATCGACATAGGCTATCATATCTTCAAAACTATTCGTATTACCGGATAGTTTTCTTTCTTCTTTCCGGTTTTGTTTTTCTAATCTCCGGGCTTGTTTTTTCTTCTCGTTTTCTTTCTTACTGAATGTCTGTGGTCTTGCCATTTAACTGTATGAATTGTTTATAAATAAAAAATAAAATTTATCACCTAATCGAATCGTAAGATTATTCCGACACCTATTCGTCTCCGGTGTTCGTGTTTGAAGACCATCGGAGTTCTGCCGAGTATCATCATGCTTTTTCTGAACGACCGACTGATAGTGTCTGAGAGAAACGTAATGTAAAGTTTTTGCGCAGCAAGGAGTTCCACCGGGCAGGAGAAAAACCGATGAAATCGACAAAAGCCTTAACGGAGCGGTCCAGACGAACCGGTCTGACGACACAGCAACCGAAATCAGAATAGAAAAACTAAATCCCAGGAATTTTCCATCTACTCAGGCCGAAACTTCAGCCCTACAGAGTTTTTTTCCGGTCAATTTCTGGATATTATCTACTAGTTTTCGTTCTTCCTGAGAACAAAATGTAAAGGCCGTTCCTGCATTCCCAGCCCTTCCGGTCCGTCCGATGCGATGTACATAAGTTTCAGGGACATCAGGCAGATCATAATTGATCACTAACGGCAACTCATTGATATCGATACCCCGGGCCGCAATATCGGTAGCCACCATCACCCGGGTCTTTCCTGATTTAAAATTTCCTAAAGCCGACTGACGGGCAGCTTGACTCTTGTTTCCGTGAATAGCCTGACTTCCGATTCCGGCTTTGCCCAATACCCGGACAATCCGGTCGGCATTATGTTTCGTACGGGAGAAAACCAATACCGATTGATTTTCAGCTTTCCGTAAAAGGGATATCAATAAACGTCCTTTCTCGGCTTTCTCGACGAAATAAACGAACTGTTCGATAGCATCGACAGTCGGAGATTCAGGAGTAATGGTGATTTTCACAGGATTTTTCAATAAAGCAGAAGCCAGCGTAACAATCGAATCAGGCATCGTCGCCGAAAAAAATAAGGTCTGTTTTTCTTTCGGAAGCTTCGGTAATATCCGCTTAATATCGTGAATAAACCCCATATCGAGCATACGGTCCGCTTCGTCGAGCACGAAATATTTCACCTGATCCAGGCTGAGAAACCCCTGACTCATCAAGTCGAGCAAACGCCCCGGAGTCGCAACCAGAATATCGATACCTTTTTGCAACATAGTAACCTGCGGACGTTGGTTTACTCCTCCAAACATCACACCATGACGAACCGGGGTATACCTGGCATACTCGTCTAAACATTCACTGATTTGTAAGGCCAGTTCGCGGGTCGGCGTCAGTATCAAAGCTTTGACTCCCTTGCGTTTCGTTATAATCGGATCTGCCTGTAAAAGCTGGATGATAGGAATAGCGAACGAAGCCGTTTTTCCGGTTCCTGTCTGTGCACATCCCAATATATCTTTTCGGGACAAGGCTACAGGGATTGCTTGCTGCTGAATCGGTGTCGGCCTGTTATATCCTTTTTCCTCAATAGCCTTTAAAATCGGCTGGATTATATTTAATTCTTTAAATGTCATATATTATTATTTTGCTGTACGTCAAAACAGCATTTATTTTCACTATTTAATTTTCTCTGCTGTATCGGATCTATATAGAACATACAACAGAAATGCCGGGGTAACATTAATATGTTTTAATGGGGCAGAAAGGTCATCCGAATAAATAGGCTGGGAAAAAACGTTTTAACAAACGATCAGCCTTATTGAATAACTAGTTAAACTTTCAACACTCATTTCTCAAAGGAAAAAGAACAAAAAAGTTTAATAAATCTGTTTCAGAAACGGAACACTTCAGGACTGAAAACTCCTGATCTCACATCGAAAAGAAAGAATAAATCGAACTTCATGGCTGAGTGTTATAAGACACCCGAAATAAAACTTATAGAAGAGGTTAGCTGGAAAGCCGAATAGTTGATTTTTCAGCCAACCCCTTATCTGATCACCTGATCAATATCGCCTGGAATTACTGTTTCTGTCACGATATCCACCGTTAGACTGTCTTTCAGTGCGAGGACGTGCAATACTTACCGCAATCACTTTATGGTCATATTCTGCACCATTCAATTCATCGATCGCTTTTTGTCCTTCTGTATCGTTAGTCATCTCGACAAATCCGAATCCTCTGGATCTTCCGGTTTCTCTGTCCGAAATAATTTTTGCAGAAGAAATTTCTCCATACTCTGAAAATAATTCGTTTAAGTCTGCATCGGTCGTGCCATAGCTTAAACCTGAAATGTAAATGTTCATTTGAAATTAAAATAAAATTAATACTAATTAGAGAGCAGGATAATTAAAGAAGAGACTTACTTATTTTGAAGAAGAACTTTGACGATAACGATTCATAAACTCTAACTGTCCACAAAGGTAATGCAATAAATCGGATAAACAACCTTTTGTTCCTTATTTATGAACCAACCGGTGAAAATTATGCTTTATTAACGATCACGGGGACGGGGCAATTGTGCGAAAATTTCGCACAATTGCCCCGTCCCCGTGATTACCGTGATTATTCAATCGCTTCGATAGCTTTGAATCGTCCGGTGTTCCAGTTTGTAGCGGTCTTATAGTCCCCGATCGCTTCTGCCGGAACTTTCAGCACCATTTCCGTTTGGGACGGATATATCTTAGCGCTTAGCGTAGGCGGAACCGTTGCCGAAGTCCGCCGCCATGGCACGAGTCTGCAGTTCTTGCGGAATAGTAACAGTAATTGCCTGGGTGCATACCCCACCGGGATCGGAAAGAGATTCCTCCTTCTGACATGCGGTAAGGATCATTGCAAGCCCCGCCGCCAACAGGAATACTTTTTTCATAAAATATTGATTTAATGCCATTTACACCTCTCACTAACTTTTTAGAAGTAAAGCTGTAAATCAACGGTTTGTAATTTATTTTGAAAGAACTTGTTTCATCTTTTCCTTTGTATCCGCAGGAGCGGTCAGGCTCCTACGGATGGTACATGTTATCCGGAAAATATTTCCGGACCTTTTTAACGGTCAGTAACCGATTGGTGTCGTATCCTGCCTTTCGCTATTCGGCTACGACCTCCCATTTTAAACCGGCGGGATCATCTTCGATCGCCTGCCACTTGTAGCTCTCAACCGGTTCATAAATAGCCTTAGTCACATGATTATAAGCTTTACCGCTGAATTTGCCTCCTCTAAGAATCACATTTCCGGCCGGCAGATCTGCGTCATTATCGCCCGACACAACAGCGCTCGTTCCCCCGATCTGCAATCCCGACCAATCATTGGCTGCAGAAAACGCTCCGTCCATGATCGTGACTCTAGCTCCGTTAGTTATGTATAACGCATAAAAGGCATCTTTCTGCCCCGGTGTATTTTCTGTGTAATATTTACCACCATTGATGACTGCATCCTGACAGCCTTCGATAGAAATGCCACCTTGAATACCCTTGACCTCACAATTATCGATTCTTATTTTTGAACCGTACAAACGCATTGCGTAAGCCCAGTGCACACCATTATCCTTATTTGAGGATGTAGACTCGAAATAACTGTCAACGAGGGAGATCTCTCCGTTGGCAACATCGCGTCCCATACCGCAAACGGTGAACTCGCCCGAAATGATCCTGGCATTTTTTATGGTTACATCCGCATCGTTCCAGTAGGCGATGGCCGCACTGTTGTAAGAACTGCCGTGCCAATGGTATTTAGGATCGTTAACCAGAGTTACGCCATCGATAATGCACTCTCCGCCCTTAACATGAATCAGTGATTTCTGGTAACCGTTACCCAGATCGCTGTTATCCTCGGACGTGTTGTCGATCGTACCTTTTCCGGTCAGGGTAAGTCCCTTTTCTGCCGTCAGACAGTTCGTTTGGCCGAGCCGGATAGTCACCCCCTCCTTAATATCGATGGTTTTATACTCTTCGAAAGTAAGTTCTTCAGCGCTCTTTTCCGAAAGGTCGATGCTGGACGCAACCTCGATATTAGCCACTACCGGATTAGACAACGCTTCGATCAAGCTCTCCGCATCATTTACTTCAATAGGAACGCTTACCACTCCCCCCTCGGGAACGACTTCGTAACTCCCGTTAGGTTGGGGGTCTTCACTAACCTTTACTGTGGTGGAAGTCGCAACGACGAAATTTTTAACCGGATTTTCGGTCATCGAATTCGAAGGATCGAAATTGACGAACGTACCGCCGTATACATTGATGGCAGCATTCGAACCATCTTTCAAATTCAATACCCAATAGCCTCTGTCATTGGCACTTTTCGACTCGAACGTACCGCCGTAAATGTTGATAACAGCATTTTGATCCGCATAGATAAGGTCGAGTTGGGCTTGATGATTGTTATAATCCTGGTCGTTAGAGAAATTGCCTCCGTAGATATTCACTTGCGCATCGCCATAAGCATATACAGCCATACGGTAACCGTCTTCGTTAAGATTAGTCCCGATAGCCTTAACATCGCCGTCACCTTTGATATTCAAGGTCGCATCCCCCTTCACTTCAAATACGGTGGTATTTCCATATCTTGGATCGGTATCAGGAAGCGATGTCGTATTGATAATATCATGGCCGTTCAGGTCGATCTCAACCGTTTTACCGCTCTCCACGACTAGCGGCGCGCTGATCGTAACGTCCTCCGACAGGGCAACGCTGCCGCCATTGGCCAGTGCGGCACGCAATTCGGGATAGTCGTTCAGGTCGGGCTGCTCGAATTCCGGATCGATCGTCACGTTGATCGTACCCTGTTTGGTCAGCAAGTTACCCGAAACGTTGGTACGGTAATTGCGGCGGATCGGAATATTGGTAAAGGCATCGTTGGTACAAATCTCCGTACTGTTATTGAGGAACGTCATCGAGAAATCGGAGAGCGCAGCCTCGGTATCCGTGGCCCAAAGAAAATCCATCGAGATCGTACCGTCAGCCTTTGCGAGTTCTTCTGCCGTATAGGTCACGTCGGCCGATCCGCTCACTTCGCCCGTCAGCGCGTTGAACGTCGTAGCCAGGCCCTTGAAAGCGACTTTATACCCCGTAGGTTTCAGCGCCTCATCCTTGATTTCGTTCAGGTCATTGGTCTTTACTACCAGCAGGCCGAAAGGACGCTTCAGGGTGACGGATTCCGTGAAAGACCCGGTAACTTCGAAACTCTCTTTAGCGAAGAACGCGTCACGCTCATCGGAGTTGCCTACGAACTCGCCTTTCTCCGTGATGGCTTTCAGACCACCCGTAGCAGTAGTGATATACACCTTATCGTCGAAACCTTCATCACTGCCTGAGTTTGCCGTAGCGCAGTCTGCCCAGAACACAAAGTCATACTCCTGCGAGGATACCAAACGCAGATTGTCAAAAGTAACCTGCTTGTTACTTATCGGCTTCACGATACGACTATAGAGCTGGTCACTGTGGTAGATTTCCAAAATACAGCGATTGACCGAAGTTCCTGTACCGAAGGCATCGGTCACAGCACGGGTCGATATTCCACTCTGCGGAATCGTTATCGTAAACGAAGACGTCGTTATCGCGTCGGATACGAGTCCCTCGTTCTTCTGACATGCGGTAAGGGATATTGCAAACCCTACCATCAATAATAAAATTTTTCTCATAGAATATTGATTATTAATGAATTACACCAAACAATCCAAATTTTCCGGAAAGAAGGCAGTAACCCAACGGTTTATATTACTATCTATGTATTGGTTTTCTGTTCATCAAATCTTATATCGTTTTAATTCCCTGTGGCTTACTCGAACGTAGCCGTTACGATGGTCGTATAGTTCCGCTGCAGCTGCAACACATCGAGTCCCTTGGTCACATCACCCACCGTGATCGAGAGGCTAACAGACTTTCCTGCAGTCGGAACGAAAAGGAAATCCTCGCCGACCGCCGCCGATCCTGTTGTTGTCGTCGGGAAGGTGAACCTTATCTCCACCGGAGCGGATGCCGTACCGGTCAATACATCGTACCGGGTCGGAACGTTCCGGTAAGTAACCGAAACTTTTTTGTCTCCGGTGATAAATGGCGTGGTATTCTGTATGGTCAGCTTCGCCAGCGGGCGTTTGAGCGTGGCGCCGACTCCGTTGCCGCCGTTCCATCGTACATTTTCGAGCGCACAGGCGAAAGCGTCCCGGTCACTACCGGACATATAGGGAATCCCGTCGAATGATATCTGCCGTAAATCGGATGTATTATAATACCCCTTACCGAAATCGGCCCAAAAGAGGAAGTCGTAATTTCCGGGGATCAGCGCGATTTCGAATACCGCTTCCGTCAGTGTCCCCGTTACTGTTTTATGCAATACGCAGCGTGGGTTTGCATCCCGTGTCCACGCTTCGAAAGTGTAAGCCAAGACCGCATCGCCGGCAACACGGGTGAAGACGTCGCTGTGAATGGCGGAGGCACTTAGCGGTCCGTCCGAGAATTCTCTCTGCGAATGGACTGAAATCATACCACCGACAGGCGACGGTTCAGACAGCTTCTCCGTCTCTTTGCTGCAACCGACCAAGAGGATCGGGAGCAGAAACAAGTAAAATATCTTTTTCATCGTCAGGTCGTATTAATCAGGTATTACAACATTGATCTCCCCGTCGAACCCAGGGTCGATTCCGATGCCCGGAGCGTAACTTCTCGTCAGAAATTCGTCGCGTATCACAGTCAGTTTCCCACGAACGATGGGGACGTTGATCCCCTCTATGCGGTTCAGCAGGTTACCCTCACCGTCGCGCAAAGTCAGGTTGACCGTTACAGCCGACTCTGATCCGTTGACGAAGATGTAATCGCCGGCAAGGTGGGCCTCCTTGTCCGAAAGCGGCTGCATGGAACACCCGAACGACATGCCCGTTCGGGCGTCATTAGGTTTGTTCGTATAAGCATTGAAACCCGATGGGAAATACCCTGCATACTCCACCTGTACCCGTATCGTTGAAAGGTCGGGCTTCCTGGTAAGTAAATTTTCGGCTATGCTGCCGGCTTTCGTCCGCCGTGCAGCCAACTTGTCAAGAAACTTATCGATATCGGTAGTGATGAACTCGATTTTAGCCATCGGACGCTGGAGCGTCACGGTTGCATCCACGGTCTCGTTCCACCTGTCACGGTAATTCTTAAGATCGATCTCCTGTTGCGCGATATAGGTATCTTTATGGTCTTCGTCACCGATGTAATTCCCGGCCTCAGGAACACTGATCGACGAAAGGGAGTTTACATTATAATATTTGTCGGCCGTCGAACCGTTGTCCACATAGTCCATCCACGCTACGATTTGATATCGAGCGGCATGCAATGTCAGCGAAGTACGGATTGTATGATGTCCGTCCACCGCCTGCTCGCAGCTGAGCACTCGCTGCTCCACCAGGTCACCGCCGATTTCGTCGCGAAACACCTCAACGATCCAACGCACGTCGTGCAGATCGGCTTCCGACACTTTGGAGCGTTCCGACGGCTCGTAGGACTCTATTTTCGGGTCGATCGCCAGAGTCAGGTTCACATTGACCAACGTGGGATCAATACCTCCGTTTTCCGGAAATTCCAGTACGGTTTTGTCGCAGCCCGTCATCGTCAGGACGGCCAGACACACGGTATATAGTATCGTTTTTTTCATCGCCTCTCCTCCTTATTTTCCGAATCTGTAAACCAGGTTGATCCCGACCTTCGTAAGCCCCCAGTAATTATACGGGATACCTTTTTCGTAACGGGCTCCGTTCGAAATATTGTAATAAGCATCGTACTTCGTATGGATGTAGCCTGCGCCGACGGTAAACTCCGCCCCCCAATGGCGGGCGAATGGCAGGACATAGCCATAGCTTACGCCTGCACCGTAGAAACCGTCCGGAGACTGGTAGCGCGTATGCTTATCCACGGAGATATTGAACGCTCCGATATTAAGGTGTGCCCCGAAAAAGTGTCCTTTCATCGGAGTGCCGAACCAATAGCGGAATTCGGGCTGAACGGCCAGAAAGCGTAGCCGGAACGTCCGTGACACGGTATAGGGACTATAGATCATTGGCAGATCGACCGAGTAATGCTTACCGAAAGCAAATTCCACACCGAGATTGGCTACCGTAGCAGCCAGATAGGCTACATTCGTCTTGATAACCCACTGGTAACAGGGTTGAACGGGATCACCCAGAGCGCTTTCCAAAGCCTTGGCAATCGGCCGCGTGGATTCGGATGCCGGTTTCGCAGACCTCTCCGCAATAAGCGTGTCGGGTTCGACAAAGGGTTTCAGAACCTGCGATGCCTACACCGAAGCGGCCGATGTAAAGCCACTTTCCGGTAATGTTCCGGAAGCCGGGATCGTTTCCGAATTCCGGAACAAATAGGCTATCCCAATGACATCAGTCATCCCGTGCCATTGGCGCGTGGAGTTGGTCGTCCGAAAATGATCCTCCTTCAATCCTTCATGGACAATGAAATAGGATTTGACCTGATTGCTCCGATTCTTCGCAGCCGCAAGGTTCTCTGCGCAGGAACCGTAAGAGGAACAAAATCCCAGTACACGTACTTTCATATCGCCCGATTCGATCGAAAGTTTGTGTTGCCGGATGGAACGGGCAAGCGAATCGATAGCGATTGCATTTCCCTTGTAATCAGCCCAGAACATACGTTTTTCCGGAGCAAACCGGAAGACTGCCGTATCTCCCCGGACGAATGGTGCCACAGACATACCGGCCTCCTGCCCCGATGCCACACCGCAAGCAAACAACAGGATAGGCAGAAATAGCAGTCTGTACTTCAATTTCATCGGATGAATAGTTGTTCTCATTTCTTGTTTCTTTCCACCGGATGCGGCATCGAAAAACCCGTTCAAACCGCTAACGGCAGACAAAAATGTTGATTAAATCGTTCGTTTTTTCTGCTATCCGGATTAAATCACGGTTTAAAACGGAGTACGATGGAAATAACAAACAAATAAAGAACTGGGTAGGAAAATTTTAGCCGATATTTTTGCCTTTATTGTCCGCATTTGTTATATTTGCAGGCATAAACGAAGATTTAACCAGCATATTCTTACCTCTAAAAAACAATTAATATACTGGCATTATGCAAATGCATTAACAGGTCAAAACTTCTCGGAATGAGAGGAGAGATCCGAGATGGATTTTCTTTTTGGATTCTTAAAAATTATATTGACATTGACAGAAAAGACCGAATAATCATGGGGACGGGGCAATATCGGTAAGATAGTCCTAAAGATCCTGTTCAT
>ENA-UEYL01002993-UEYL01002993.1-human-gut-metagenome-genome-assembly--contig:-NODE-2993-length-11594-cov-3.098376_pt1 | contig 11594 bp, 9 predicted proteins | sample MGYA00242941_ERZ507946 | MGnify/ENA primary metagenome ERZ507946 (study PRJEB26167, sample SAMN06115482) | human gut metagenome | host: Homo sapiens | place: China:Guizhou | collected 2015-03-11...
GCACATCCTCGGCGGTAAGCACCGCCAGCACGCCGGGGAGGGCCAGGGCGGCCGAGGCGTCGATGTCCAGCACACGTGCCCTGGGGTACTCCGAGCGGACGGCTGAGGCGTGGACCATGCCCGGGAGGGCCACATCGTCGCAGTATTCTCCCCGGCCCAGCACCTTGTCCCGCACATCGGAGCGGAAGGCCCGCTCCCCCACCCCGAAGCGTTCTCCCCGCTCCAGGGCGGGGTCCACGGTCCTCTCCCCCCGCAGGATGGCCCCGGCCAGGGAGATGCCCTCTATGATCTTCTTGTACCCGGTGCAGCGGCACACATTGCCCCGAATGGCCTTCTTGATCTCATCCTCGGAGGGAGCGGGATTCTGGTCCAGAAGGGCCTTGCCCGAGAGGACCATACCCGGGATACAAAAGCCGCACTGCACCGCCCCCACCGCGCCGAAAGCGTAGACAAAGGTCTCCTGCTCGGCCTCGGTGAGCCCCTCTACGGTGAGGATGTGCTTTCCCACCGCCTTTTTTGTGGTCAGGATACAGGACCGCACGGCCTTTCCGTCCACCACGATGGTACAGGTGCCGCATGCCCCCTCGCTGCATCCGTCCTTCACGGAGGTGAGATGCAGGTCGTCCCGCAGATAGCGCAGCAGAGGCTTCTCCTCCTCGGTCTCCCGGAGGATGCCGTTTACCGTAAAGGTGTACGATTCACCCATGTGTGGTCCCCCTATTCAGCGATTTCAGATCGTTTCGTCCCGTCTGTCCCCAGCCACAGGACCCTGAGCCCGCCCAGACGGCGGGTATAGAACCTGACGAGCTGCCCCACCGCCAGAGCGGAGACCAGCGTGCCCTCCCGAACACCATTGAGCTTATGGAAGGCGAGCAGGGCGATGAGAGCGGCGGCAAGCGTGAGAGAACTGTCAAAGCACACCTTCACATTGCCGAACTCCCTCCCCAAGGCACGGGAGAGGGCGCGGACAAAAGCCTCGCCCGGGAGCATAATTACGTCGGCCATGACCTCCAGGGAGATGCCCAGCGCCATAACCAGACAGCCCGCCGCCAGATAGAGCAGGGTGCTCTTGCCGCAGCCGGAGGGGCCGGTGAGGACGGTGATGCGGCTCCGGTCAAAGGAGGCGCTGACCTCGTCCAGCACCGGGCGCTTGCTCTGCTCCAGGTAGCGGAAGGTGACGCGCTCCAGGGTGATGCGGCCCACCTCAGACGGGGAGGAAGTCATTGGTGTACTCGGTGGGGCGGCGGCGGTCGTAGTAGCCGTTGGCCACCAGCCAGTTGGCCATCCGCTCCCAGCGCTCCGGGCGGATGGCGCCCCAGTGGCCCCGCTGATCCAGCAGCAGGGGGACCAGGTGCCTCTGGCTACGCACCAGCATGGCCTCGGACACGGCGGGCAGGCCGTCCTTCACCGCCAGGACGGCCCCCTCCGGATCGCGGGCCGCCTCCTGATAGCCCCGGTCCAGAGCGGCCAGGAAGGCCCGTACCTCGGCGGGCCGGTCCCGCAGAACCTGGTGGGTGGCGGCGACGGCGGGGGCGCAGAAGTCGAAGAGGGGGTCCACGTCGGCCAGGTTGATGAAGTTGATCTCTTTGCCCGCCGCGATAAGCTCCTCGTTCTCCCAGTTGGCGTAGACCCAGGTGGCGTCGGCCACGGTGCCCAGGGTGGCGACGATGTCGCCCACGTCCATGGGCACCAGCTCCACCTTGCCGTAGTCGCCGCCGTCCAGGCGCACGGCCTCGCCGATCACGCCGTGGAACCAGCGGGGGGCCCAGTGGGTAAGGCGCTTGCCCTCCAGATGCCGGGGGGAGGTGATGCCGCTCTCCTTCAGGGAGACGATGCCGGAGTCGGAACGCTGGGTGAGGACGGCCACGCCGGTGAGCTCCACCCCCCGGGACATGCAGTCCAGCATGGAAATCTGGGGGCCCAGCACGAAATCGGCGCCGTGGAGATCCATAACGCCGTGAACCTCGCCGTCGATGTGCACCTCCAGGCCCGCCTCCGCGAAGTAGCCCCGCTTCTCCGCCAGCAGAAAGCCGGTGTGATTGGTATTTGCAAACCAGTCCAGAACCACATTCAGTTTACCCATTGCTTATTCCTCCTCATCGTCGATGGATACCGGGGCAAGCCGGGCGCCCACGGCGTAGCTGCGCAGTACCCCCGTCCGGGCCAGGCCGTCGCAGGCCAGCTTGGCGATGACGCCGGAGAAGACCACGGCGCTGGCAAAGCGGACGGCCAACTGGGCGGCCAGCATGGTGGGGGCCAGCAGATAGTAGCTCAGGTAGTACAGCTCGTAGCAGAAGATGCACACGGCGGCAAAGACGCCGGACAGGGCCATGGAGAGCAGGTTGTACTTCCGGTAGCGGAATACGGCGAAGCCCAGCTCGCACCCGACGCCCTGGATGAGGCCGGTGAGCACCACGGTGGCGCCTCCGGAGTTGCCCATGAGCAGCTCGATGGCGGAGGCCAGTACCTCGGTGATGAGGGCCGCGCCGGGCTTGCGGATGATGTAGGCGGCAATGGTGGCGGCCATAAACCACACGCCGTAGATGAGTTCAAAGCCGAAGGCCGACAGGCCCAGGGGGGTGAGGGCCACCGAAATGGCGGTGCCGCCGTAAAACACGGCCATGTAGACCACCGCGAACAGCACGCCCAGTATGGCCATCATGACCACGTCCTTGAGTTTCCAGGGTTCTCGTCTCATTCTTGCAGATACCTCCGTTTTAGGCAAAAGTAAAAGCCGCACAGCCTTCGCTGAGCGACTTTGCAAAAAACGGCAAAACGGCGTGAACCGCGCTCCCTACGATGGCATTACCCAACAGGTTCCATGGGTCATAGGCAGAACAGCCTAACTCTCAGCCGGATTCCATCCGGCCCCCCAGCATTCAGTTGTGCAGACTTTTCTGTGGCAACTATAGCACGCCTTTCCGCAAATTGCAAGGGCGGATTTCAGACCCAGTGGCGGGGCCAGCAGTCCCAGTAGGCCCGGTAGGTGGGCCACGTGCCATTCAAATCCATCTGGTACATACGGAAGATGACCAGCCGGTTTTTCGGCTGCCACAGCTCCTCGTAGGAGTAGCGGTAGGTCATGCCGATGCGCTCCATGACCGCCCCGCTCTTGGGATTGTCCGCGTCGTGGGTGGCCGTGAGGAAGGGCAGGCCGTCGGCGCGCAGGCGCTCCACCACCGCAGCGGCGGCCTCAGTCATGTAGCCGCGGCCCCAGGATGGCCGGGCCAGGGCGTAGCCCAGATCATGGCTCTCCCCGTCGTCCACATGGAGGTAGCCGATGGGGCGGTCGTTCTCCCGCAGGCAGATGGCGTAGCGGCAGCCGGAGGGACGGCGGTAGTAGTCCAGGTAGTGCTCCTCCAGATATCTGGCGGCGTCCGCCTCGGTCTCCAGCGGGAACCAGGGCAGGAAGGTGTTGACCTCCCGGTCGCGCATCAGGGAAAACAGCGGCTCCACATCCGCCGGGGTAAACCGGCGGAGCACCAGGCGTTCGGTCTCCAGACGGGGGGTGTTGGCGGGCATGGGACATTCCTCCTTTTTACCCAGTATAGCACGCCCCAGACCATGCCGTAACTGCCGCTTGACTTTCCGCCGGGGCTGGGGTACTCTGAACAGTACGCACAGAAAGAGAGGACACACCATGACCTACCCCGAATTCAAAGCCAGATACGCCCTCACCCCCGATCCCCAGCAGGAGGCGGCCATCCTCCGGGCCGAGGGGCCCACCCTGCTGCTGGCGGTGCCGGGCAGCGGCAAGACCACCACCCTGGTGACCCGGCTGGGCTATCTCATCCACTGCCTGGGGGTGGAGCCGGGGCGCATCCTCACCGTCACCTACACCGTGGCCGCCGCCGGGGACATGAAGCGGCGCTTTGCCGCCCTCTTTGGGGAGGAGCACGCCGGCGCGCTGGCCTTCCGCACCATCAACGGCATCTGCCAGTCCATCATCTCCTACTACGCCTGGGCCAAGGGGGCGGAGCCCTTCGCCCTGTGGACGAACGAGGGGGAGCTGAACGCCCTGGTGCGCTGGCTGATGCAGTCCCACGGGGCCGAGTGGCCGGGGGAGCAGGAGGTGAAGGAGGTGCGCACCCGCATCACCTGCTGCAAGAACGGGATGCTGCGGGACGAGGAGGTGCGGGCCATTGAGATGGATGGGGTGGATTTCCCCGCCGTCTACTTCGGCTACCGGGAGTACCTGGAGCGCAACCGCCGCATGGACTACGACGATCAGATGGTCTTTGCCCTGCGGATTCTCCGCCGATATCCCGACATCCTGGCCCACTTCCAGAGCAAATACCCCTACCTCTGTGTAGACGAGGCCCAGCATCGCTCCAAAATCCAGCACGCCATCCTCCGCCTGCTGGCTGCCCGGAGCCGCAACCTGTTCATGGTGGGGGACGAGGATCAGAGCATCTACGGCTTCCGGGCGGCCTGGCCCCAGGCGCTGATGGAGTTCCGGCAGATCTACCCGGAGGGGGAGGTGCTGCTGATGGAGACCAACTACCGCTCCGCCGGGGCCATCGTGGAGAAGGCGGACGCCTTCATCCAGCGCAACGGCAGCCGCCACCCCAAGCACATGCGGGCCAGCCGTCCCCAGGGGGAGCCGGTGCGCCACGTGAATCTCAACGACTTCGGGCAGCAGGCCCACTATCTGGCCCAGGCGGCGGCGGACTGCACGGAGTCCACCGCCGTGCTCTACCGCAACAACGACAGCGCCCTGCCCCTCATTGACCTGCTGGAGCGCCGGGGCATCCCCTACGCCTGCCGCCAGCGGGAGAGCTTCTTTTTCACCAGCCCGGCGGTGCGGGATCTCACCGATGTGCTCTGCTTTGCCTTAGATGGCACGGATCGGGAGCGGTTTCTGCGGATTTACTACAAGCTGGAGGTGCGCGTCAAGCGGAGCATCCTCCAGGAGAAGCTGCGCCGGGTGCCGGAGGGCGCGCCGGTGCTGGACGCCCTCATCGACGGGGGCGGCGTCGAGCCCTGGCAGACGGGGCGGCTCAAGGCCCTGCGCACCCACCTGTCCAAGCTGCCCCAGCTCTCCAGCTTTGCCGCCCTCCAGCGCATCGTCAAATACATGGGCTACGGGGACTACCTGTCCGGCCAGGGGGGCGACAAGAGCCGGGTGGAGCTGCTGCTGGCCCTGGCCCGGCAGGAGCCGGGGGTGGAGGGCTTTCTCCGCCGCCTGGAGGCGCTGCGGGACACGGTGGAGACGGGGGGTGGAGACCCGGCCTGCCCCTTTGTGCTCTCCACCATCCACGCCAGCAAGGGCCTGGAGTACGACCGGGTGTTCCTCATCGACGCGGTGGACGGCATTTTCCCATCGGTGAATCCCCGGAAGGGGAACGACCTGTCCGACGAGGAGCGGGTGGCCCTGGAGGAGGAGCGGCGGCTCTTCTACGTGGGGGCCACCCGGGCCCGGCGGCAGCTTGTTCTGCTCACCTGTGACAACCGCTTTGGCGAGCCGTCACCCCCGGCCTCCTTCGTGGGGCAATTCCTGGGCACGCCGGAGTGGGCGTCCCAGAGGCCCGGGACTCCGGGCAAGGCCCCGGCGGAGCCTGACGCCGCCGCGGTGGCGGCGTGGGAGAAGGACTACCTGCCCGGCACGGCGGTGGTGCACCGGGCCTTCGGGCCCGGCATGGTGGTGAGCCGCTCCGGCGCGGTGGCGGTGATCGCCTTCGACGAGGTTGGCACCAAAAAGGTGGAGCTGACGGCCTGCCTGCGGAAGCGGCTGCTCCGGCTGGCCTCCGCCCCGGACTTCTGAGGACCTGTTACCAAATTTTCACCATTTGAAACCGCGTAGGGGTTTCCTTTCGGGCTGTGGGGGTGGTATCATGACGGCATAACCGCCCGAAGGAGGAATACCGCTGTGAACCGCACGTCCATAACGGGGCTGGCCTGTCTGCTGGCCGTTGCCCTTACCGCCTGCGCGGGAGGCGGAGAGCCGCCGGCACCGTCCGGCAGCCCCGCGTCCGCCCCGCTGGAAGCTCTGAAAGAACCCGCCAACTCCATGTCCGTTTCGCCTCCGTTGTCCCCCGCGCCTGTGTCGGCCGAGGCCCTGGCGGCCTACCGGGCCCTGCTGGCAGGGGAGCCGGGGGCGCTGGATCGCCCGCCGGAGGGGTTGGAGCTGCACCAGGTCACCCTGCCCCCGGCGGAGGAGCTGGAGTATGTGCTGCTGGATCTGGACGGGGACGGCGGGGCGGAGCTGGTGGTGCAGATGGTAGAGCAGCCCCAACAGTTCAACGCCGTGTTCCACTATGGGGACGGGGAGTTGAGCTGCTGGCAGTACGACATCGTGGAGATGAGCTGCCGGGACTACCCCCTGGAGGACGGCGCCATGGTACGGCAGTATGACACGGGCACCGGGCCCAATCGGTATTCCAACCTCTACACGGTGTTCCGCTATCTGCCCGATGGGGAGACGGAGGAGTGCGCCTCCCTGGCGGTACACCAGGATACGCAGGAGGATGGCACGGAGGTATTCACCTATCTGGTGGACGACGCGGAGGTGGATCAGGACACCTTTGCGGCGGAGTTTGAGGAACTGGTGGGGAGCCGGCTTCTGTCTCTGGAGGACTGGATTCCGGCTACGGAGCGGCCCGGCTGAAAAACGAACGCGGCCCATCGGTCATTGACCGATGGGCCGCATTTTGTCTGCTTGACTTACCCGTTGAGAGAGTCCAGAATACGGTCTCTGAGCTGGAAGAGCGGTTCCAGAGAGCTGTCCTTGAGGGCGGACTTGAGGGAGACCACGGGCTCAAGCACCTGGAAACCCTTCAGCTCACCCAGCATCTCACGCATCAGCTTGCCGCTGACCGGAGCCCAGGAGCCGTTCTCCACCAAGGCCACCGTGCGGTTTTGCAGGCCAAGGGCCTTCATGTCATGGAGGAAGGTGGCCATGGCGGGATAGACCCCGTTGTTATAGGTGGGGGCGGCCAGCACCAGGTGGCTGCACCGGAAGACCTCGGAGATAAGGGTGGAGACATGGGTGGAGGAAATGTCGTGCATGGCGATGTTCTTTACCCCGCTGTCAGCCAGACCCGCAGCCAGAAGGTTGACAGCGTTCTCGGTGTCGCCGTACATGGAGGCGTACAGCACCGCAACGGCCCGCTCCTCCGGCTCGTAGCGGCTCCACTTGTCGTACTTGTCCAGAAGGTAGTCCAGATTGCTGCGCCAGATGGGGCCGTGGAGGGGGCAGATCATGGCAATGTCCAGTCCGGAGAGCTTCTTCAGCGCGGCCTGCACCTGGAGGCCGTACTTGCCCACGATATTGCCGTAATAGCGGCGGGCGTCGTCCAGCCAGTCCCGGTCGAAGTTCAGCTCGTCGTTAAACAGATTGCCGCCCGTGGCGCCGAAGGAGCCGAAAGCGTCGGCGGAGAAGAGAAGCTTCTCGCTGGACTCATAGGTCATCATGACCTCCGGCCAGTGGACCATGGGAGTCATATGGAATTGGAGGGTATGCCCGCCCAGGGAGAGGGTATCCCCTTCCTTGACGGTGACGGTGCGCCCGTCCAGGGGGAAATCATAGAATTGCCCCATAAAGGCGAAGGTCTTGGCGTTGCCCACCAGTTTGAGAGTGGGGAAGCGGAGCAGCAGCGTCTCAATGCTGGCGCAGTGGTCGGGCTCCATGTGGTTGATCACCAGGTAGTCCAGCGGGCGGCCGTCCAGGGTGTGGAGCACGTTCTCCAGGAACTGGCGGGAGATGGAGGAGTCCACGGTGTCCACCACGGCGGTCTGCTCGTCCAGGATCAAATAGGAGTTGTAAGAGACGCCGCGGGTGATGGGAAAGAGGTTCTCGAACAGGGCCAGCCGGCGGTCGCTTCCGCCCACCCACCAGACCTGCTCTGTCAGCTTGCGGGTACAATACATATGGCATTCTCCTTTGAAACGGGGCCTGGCGCCAGTGCGGGAAAGCCCGGCGGGACCAGGCGAAATCTGTCTTTTCCAATCCATTATCATAGCAGACCTGCGATACTCCGTCAAGGGTACAGACGGAGAGGAATGGCCGGAAAACACAAGATTTATGGGGGGTCTTCACAAAAAAAGTTAGATTCCTCTTTCCAAACAGGAATCAACCGTCACCGGGACCTCCAACCGTCCGAAATAGTCCCCCGTATCCTGGACGGAGAGCTCGTCCAGCAGCAGCTCTCCGTAGGCGCTGCCGGTGGGGCGCAGGCTCCGGCTCGCCAGAAAGGCGTGGAGTCCTGCCCAAGCCCGCTCGAAATCGTCTGGAATGCTTCGTCCATAGGCGACGGCGTACCGCCCAGCCGGCTTCCATGCGTTGCCCCGCCGGCCGCCGGTTTTAAAATAGAAGCGGTAGACCCAGCCGCCGCCGGACGGTGTGGCCAGAACTCCGGCGGGGTAGCCTGCGTGGATTCCCTTCCCGGCGGCGTATTCGTAGGCGAAGCTCTCGCTCTCCTCGTCGCTCATCCCCTCCGGCGGAGGGGGACAGAGAAAAATGCGCTCCCGTGGGCGCTCCTCCACCAGCACCTCGCCGTCGGCGTGGGCCAAGGCCTCCCGGGCCAGGGAGGCCCGCAGCTTCATGATTTCGCTGGTCTCCCGCAGGCGGGCGATCTCGGCCTGGATGCGCTCCTCCTGCCGGGCAAAGAGGGCGAGCATCCGCTCCGGCGTGCGGCCGGCGGAGTAGTGCCGGATATCCTCCAGCCCCACCTCCAGCAGCCGGAGGGAGCCGATCAGATAGGCGGAGTTGAGCTGGTGCCGGGCGTAATAGCGGTAGTTGTTCTCCCCCCGCTGCTCCGGGCAGAGCAGACCGATGCGGTCGTAGAAGCGCAGGTTGTCCCGGCTGATGCCCGTCAGGCGGGAGAACTCCAGGATGGAGAGCTTTTTCTTCTGATTCATGGCGGGCCTCCGGCTCTCTTAATTTTTTCTTGACATTGAAGTCGCTCTAAGGTTTATGATACCTCTTGCCGGTAAAAAAAGCAAGACGGCAAAGGAGGCCCTCATGAAATACCTGCGATCCTTTTACAAGCGGCACCGGGGTATGGCGGCGCTGGCCCTGCTCCTTCTGCTGGGCCAGGTGGTGGGCACGCTGCTCATCCCGGCCCTGATTGCCAACGTGGTGGACCTGGGCATTTTGCCTGGGAATATGGATGCCATTCTCCGCACAGGCGGGCAGATGCTGGCCGTGGCCCTGCTGTCGGCGGCGGTGGCCGCCGCCGGGAGCTGGGTGACCGCCGATCTGGGCGCCCGCTTCGGTTTTGAAATGCGCTCCCTGCTCCTGCGCAAGAGCCAGGAGCTCTCCCTCCATCAGTTCGATGAGGTGGGCGTTTCATCTATGATCACCCGCACCACCTCCGACATCACCAACCTGCAGCAGACCATGGGGATGGTGCTCCAGATGGTGGTGCCCGCTCCCCTCATTGTAGGCGCGTCCATCGTGATGACGGCCATGGTCACCCCGGTCATGGCCATCATACAGGTGGGCTTTATGGCGGCGCTGGCGGCGCTGGCCGCCGTGGTGCTCCGAAAGTCCAACGCCCTCTCCCGCAGCATCCAGGTGCGCCTGGACCGCATCAACCGTGTGGTGCGGGAGGCGGTCACCGGCGTACGGGTGATCCGGGCCTTCGGCAACGAGGCCTATGAGGAGGCCCGCTCCGGCGACGCCTACCGCTCCTATGCCGACAACATGATCCGCCTGAACCGGCTCTTTGCCGTGGCTATTCCGGTGGTGTGGATGCTCATGGGCGCCCTCATGGCCGTGGTGCTGTGGGCGGGCGGCGTGCTCACCCTGGGCGGAGGCATGGAGGTGGGGCAGATCACCGCCGTCACCGAGTACTCCATCCTGACCATGGGCTACCTGCTCATGGCGGTGTCGGTGCTCACCACGCTGCCCAAGGCCAGGGCCTGCCTGGCCCGCCTCACCGCCCTGCTGGATACCCGGCCCGACGTGGAGGACGGGGCCGCTTCCGACACTGTGGCCGGGCCCGACCGCCCGGCGGTGGAGTTTGACCACGTGAGCTTCTCTTACCTAGGGGCGGAGGAGCCTGTGCTCCGGGATATCTCCTTCACCCTGTATCCAGGCCAGACCGCCGCCGTGATCGGCAGCACCGGCTCGGGCAAGAGCACCCTGGCCGATCTGCTGCTGCGGCTCCACGATGTGGGGGAGGGGGCCATCCGCGTGGACGGTGCCGACGTGCGCGCCCTCACCCAGGAGGAGCTGCGGGAGCGCATCGGCTGCGTCCCCCAGAAGGCGTTCCTGTTCAGCGGCACCATCGCGGAGAATCTGCGCATGGGTCGGCCGGACGCTACGGATGAGGCGCTGTGGCGGGCCCTGGGCATTGCCCAGGCCGCCGACTTTGTGGAGCGGCTCCCTTTAGGGCTGGATGCCCCGGTGGCCCAGGGGGGCACCAACTTCTCCGGCGGTCAGCGGCAGCGGCTGTCCATCGCCCGGGCGCTGGTGAAGGATGCCGGGGTGCTCCTCTTTGACGACAGCTTTTCCGCCCTGGACGTGAAGACCGCCGCCGCCCTCCGCCGTGCCCTGCGGGAGCAGGTGGTGCGCCCCGCCAAGCTCATCGTGGCCCAGCGGGTGAGCACCATCCTGGACGCCGACCTGATTCTAGTGCTGGACGAGGGGCGGCTGGTGGGCGCCGGCACCCACGGGGAGCTGCTGGAGACCTGCCCAGTCTACCGGGCCATCGCGGACAGTCAGATGCAGAGAGAGGGGGCGTGAGTATGGCACGCAGAAAGAAAACCGAAAAGCGGGAGCTCTCCCATGAGGACATCCCCCGCAACACCAGGGCCACCGCCCGGCGGCTGCTGGGCCGGATGGCCCGCCAGTGGTGGAAGCTGCTGCTGGTGGCCGGGGCAGCGCTGCTCAGCTCCGCCTCCTTCACCGCCATTCCCCTGGCGGTTGGAATGGGCATCGACCGGCTGGTGGACGCCATCCGGGCCTTTGACGGCTCCGCCGGCGTGGTGGAGACCGCCGCCGGAGCCCTGGGGCTGCCCGTGCTGCTGGTGGCCGCCGCGGCGCTGTTCAGCAGCCTGATGTCCTATGTGCAGCAGTATATCATCGCCACCGTGGGGGAGGAGCTCACCCTCTCCCTGCGCCAGGACGTCAGCGCCAAGCTCAACCGCCTGCCCCTGCGCTACTTTGACGGACACAAGACCGGCGACATCATGAGCCGGGTCACCAACGATCTGGAAAAGGTGTCCTCCGTGATGCAGGTGGGACTGATGCAGCTGGTGTCATCGGTGTTTACCATTGCTCTGGCTGCGGCGGCCATGGTGATGCTCAGTCCCAGGCTCTTTCTGGTGGTGCTGGTCTCCCTGGCCCTCAGCATGACGGCCACCGGCTACGTCTCCGCCCTGGCCCAGCGGGCCTACGGCGGCAATATGGCGGCCATGGGGGCGCTGACCGGCAAGGTGGAGGAGCTGTACGCGGGCAACCGGGTGGTCAAGGTGTTCAACCGGCAGGCGGCCATGCTGGAGGAGGCGGAGGCCCTCAACGAGGCCCAGTTCCGCGCCCAGCGCCGGGCCCAGTTCGCCGACTACGCCATCTACCCCGCCATCCGCGTGCTGGGACAGCTTGGCTTCATCGCCACCGCCGTCCTGGGCGGCGGCATGGCCCTGGGCGG
>ENA-UEYL01002997-UEYL01002997.1-human-gut-metagenome-genome-assembly--contig:-NODE-2997-length-11585-cov-15.602190_pt1 | contig 11585 bp, 5 predicted proteins | sample MGYA00242941_ERZ507946 | MGnify/ENA primary metagenome ERZ507946 (study PRJEB26167, sample SAMN06115482) | human gut metagenome | host: Homo sapiens | place: China:Guizhou | collected 2015-03-11...
ACTTTTTTTTGTTTAGGTTTAATACGTTGTTCGTTTATTGCAAAAACAAAGTGTATGCCAGATTGTTCACGAACGTCGTGCAATTTTATATCCGATGGCTGCCACGGTGATACTCATTAAAGGACTGATAATGTTGAAAAAACAATAAGGGAGATACACAAGTGTGGGTACACTCAAGATAGTGGCTTGAGTCATTCCACAGCTGTTCCACGGGATCAATACGGATGTAACGGTTACTGCATCTTCCGTGGTACGGCTTAGTAAGCAACTTTCATACCCTTTCTTGGCATAAATATCGCGAAACATATTTCCCGTCAGAATAATACTGATATATTGATCGGCAGTGGTCAGATTAAGAAACAGACCGGAACAAACCGTCGCACTGACCACGCTGACTGTTTTCTTCATAAAGCGCACAAAGATGGAAGTGATACTTCCCACCATGCCGCTTGCTGTCATTGCTCCGCCGAAACACATGGCACATAGTATCAACCAAATCGTATTCATCATTCCTGACATGCCACGTGTGGCAATTAAATCTGTCAGAACGGCATTATCCGTGTGTAAATTTGTCTCTCCGTAGATAGTCATCATTAGTCCTTTAAACAGTGAATCGAATCCGGAAGCGGCAATTCCTGAAATTTCTTCCAACAAATCCGGCTGAAAGATCAAAGCAAAAACAGCAGCCAGCAGGGTAGACAGGAACAGCGTAACGATAGACGGCACTTTCTTCGCTATCAATATCCCGGTTGCTACGGGAACTATCAGTAGCCACGGAGTGATATGAAACTTTTCATTCAGAGCTGTTGCCACTTCTGCGATGTGTTGTGTATTGTTGGCATCATGAGAGAATCCTGCTACGGTGAAAATAATTAGCGTAATGACAAGAGATGGAACCGTAGTAATCATCATATAACGGATGTGACGGAACAAGGGAGTGTCTGTGATAGAAGAGGCCAGGATGGTGGTTTCGGATAAAGGAGATATTTTATCTCCGAAGTATGCCCCCGAAATAATGGCTCCGGCAATCCAACCGTCTTCGAAACCTTGTGCTTTTCCGATACCCATCAGGGCGATACCGATGGTAGCAATGGTAGTCCACGAACTTCCGGTCATAACGGAAATCAATGCGCAGATGATGCAGGTAGATGCCAGGAAGAAACTAGGATGGATAATTTGCATCCCGTAGTAGATTAGCGTAGGCACTACTCCACTAATCATCCAGATCCCGCTCAACGCACCGATTATCAATAGAATAATAATGGCTGTTGCCACTCCGGCAATATTGTTGGTGATGGCGAGCTCATAATCTTTCCAGGGAATTTTATAGAACACCATACCGATAAGGATACAAATAGCTGTAGTGGTGAGTAGTGACACTTGGCTTCCGCCGCTTAGGGCATCACTGCCAAATGTGCGGATAGTGGCAAACAATAATAACACCAGTACAATGATCGGTATCAATGATACAAGGGGAGAGGGGGCTTTCTTCATGTTGATTCTTATAACCTTTTATTTGTTTTCCGGCTACTGTTTTGTTTATAGCCGCGCAAAGATACAACAAAAAAGAATGAAATCTTTTGCTTCAAAACGTCAGGCAATAAAAATTATTATAAGTTTGTATTTGATTGGAATATGTATAAGACCGGCTTAATTAGCGAAAGTCTTACGCCTTATCCACCAGTAACGGATGAAAAGTACCCCTGTCAGGATGAGGGCAATGGATAATCCGGTATAGAAAACAGAAATGAACGTTTCGGGCAGAAGATGGAAGCTACGTATAGTAATTCCCAGAGAAATCATGAAGATCATTGTAATCCAGCTTTTCACATCGAAAAAGGAGAACGGGCAATTTTTGTGTTCTTTCTTTTGTTCGATTCGCTGGGTATGTTTATAATAAAGCCTTCTGAACACCAGAACGAAGAATAACAAGAAAACGACGGTAGCTTCTCCTATTTTGAACATCCAATCTTGGGAGGTGTTTAACCAGGTTACAATTCCTATTCGCAGAATATTCGCACCGGCTATAATCCAGACGGTGCCGGCTGTGATAAGTAAGATTTGTCTGTTAACTCCGTATTTCATTGGCTTTTTTATTGTAATAAACGGTTTGACCGTCCGTTTTGTTGACTCACTTCTTGTAGAAAGTCGTAATTAATAAAGAAATTCCGGTTAAAACGACTCCGGTACCGATAACTCCGTGCCAACCATACAGTTGCCAGAAGCTGCCCGCCAGAAATGTTCCCATTGAACCGCCAATAAAGTAAGTAGTCATGAAAACTGTATTGATACGGTTCGAAGCGCGCGGGTCTAGTTCGAAGATACTTGTTTGGTTGCTAAGTTGGATACATTGCATCCCTATGTCAATGATGATGATTCCGGCAATGATACCAATAAAAGTGTTTTCACCGATGAAGAACAGTAACCAGGCAAAGAGAATCAATCCGCAACCGATAAAGTTAAAGCGGCGTACACCTACTTGCTTTACGTATCTTCCTACGAAAGAAGCAGTCAATGCTCCGGCCACTCCGCAAAGTCCTAGCATACCGATTACGTCGCTGTTGGCGAAGAACGGGGCTTGTCCCATTTTAAAAGCCAGACAGGACCACATGGCGAGGAGGGAACCGAAATTCAGTGCCGCCCGGATCGAATAAATGCGCAGTTGCGGGTATTCTTTCACTAAGGCTAACAGGGATTTCATCAGGCCGCTATACTTTCCCTGAAAGTTGGTCTGAATGTCAGGAAGGACTTTTAATACAACGATTGCGCAGATAAACATCATGCCTGCAGCGATGTGATACATTTCCCGCCAGCCAATCAGTTCACCGATAAATCCGCTGACGACACGTGAAGCCAGAATGCCGGTCAATAGTCCTGATAAGACAATCCCTACATTTCTGCCTTTATTTTCCGGACGGGAGAACTGGGCGGCTATCGGAATGAATATTTGTGGAATCATCGAACAAACTCCCGTGAGGAATGAAGCGATAAGTATCAAATGAAAATTGTGCGTCAGGGCGATAGTCAATAGAGAGAATATCAGAACGGTGAAGTTGACCAGGATGATTTTCTTACGCTGATATAAATCTCCCAGAGGGGTGATAAACAACAATCCTGCCGCATAGCCTATTTGCGTGACCATGGCAATCAGGTTAGTTCTGAACTCTGATATGCCAAGTTCATGGCGTATCATATTTAATAGAGGTTGAATATAATAGATGTTGGCTACCGAGACACCGGCCACAATAGCAAGTGTCCAGAGGATAGATGCCGGTAGTCCACCGTTTTCTTTTAATGGCTGTTTCATGCGGCAAAGATAATAAAATAAGATGTTTATTCGATGAAGAAAGTGGTGGAAACTGTGTTGCCTTCTCCGTCTACTGCCGTCAGGGAATGTTTGCCGGGAGCAGGTTGCAGGGAAATTTTGTGGAAATCCTGTGTCTGTGTCTGATAGGTGTCGTCGAGATGCCAGAAGATAGTGGCATTGGGATTGCTGTGTGCCAGTTCCACCGTGATAAAGCCTTTGCTGCCGTCCAATTGCTTGGGCAGCTTGATGTGGGCGTTCATCGGAGGGTAGATGAACTGCATGGGTTGGAAAGAATCTTCTCCGCAGCCGGCTTTGAAAGGTGGCAGCGGTTTATATTCCGGATGGTGTTGTTTATAGTACCATTCCCATACGGGCGGCAGGGCAAACCATGATTTCTGAATGGTAGGTTCCGTGTTTGCACAGTTTTCATAGATGCGGTGGCTTTCGTCGGCGGATAGTGTGACGAGATGATGGTAAGGACAAGCCTCTGTCCGTAATCCGACGGGAAGGATCAGTACGGTGTCGGTTTCTTCACAGAAACGTCCTTTCAGATGACCGGATTGACGGCATATTTCTGCATCAACGAAAATTCCTGTGGGACGTTCGAACCAGGGTGAAGATGGGAGATAATTGAATATATCGAATAATACGGGACCGGCTGTCTGTGCACCGACCAATCCGGGTTTTCCTTCTCCGGTTGCATTTCCTACCCATACGCCTACTGCATAACGGGGAGTCACGCCAACGGCCCAGGCGTCACGGAATCCGTAACTCGTTCCGGTCTTCCATGCGATAGTCTGCATCGAGGGGATTGATTTCCAGTCAATTTCTTCAGGGCGGTTGACTTCTGTTAAGGCGGAAAGGGTGAGCCAGGCCGCTCCTGCCGAAATGACTCCTTCTGAAATAACTCCTTCTGATATATCCTTTCTCGAAGTTGTTTTTCTTGAAATGATCTTTCCTGAAGTAACTTTTCTTGAACCATCTCTTTCCGAAACAGTCTTTTCTTCTGTTCCCAGTAGTATCTGCACTTCCTTTTCTTGGGGAAGGTCGTTGGAATGACTGTTGGAGAGGCTTCGTCCCATTTGTGCATAAGCATTCGTCACATCCCATAAAGTAGCTTCGGCACCTCCTAAAATGAGTGATAATCCATAATGGGAGGCTGATCGGTTGATAGTCTTGAACCCCATTTGTTGCAGCATGTGATGAAATTTGGGTACTCCATATCTTTGTAACATGGTGACAGCCGGGATATTCAATGAGCGGGCAAGAGCTTCGGAAGCGGGGACGGCTCCTTCAAACTGCAGGCTGAAGTTTTGTGGAGTAAAGCCATTGATATTAACGGGTACGTCCGGTAACAGCATTTGCGGTAATAGACTTCCCTCCTGTAGCATGGCACCATAGAGAAAGGGTTTTAAAATACTGCCTGTACTTCTGGGAGCTTGAATCACGTCTACTTGATTCCCCCCTTGCTTACGGTCGAAATGTACATTTCCGCAGTATGCTACCACTTGATTGGTGGGAATGTCTATAATTAGGATAGCCAGGTTACGGATATCACTTCGATTAAATTCATTGCTCCACCGTTCCGCCAAACTCTCTATATGGGTTTGTATTCCTTTATCGATGGTTGAGCGGGTATATAATCCGTTTCTTTCTTGATAAAAGCGGGTAACCAGGTGGGGGGCTATTTGAGGAAGAGGATGTGGTTCGTCGGGTAACGGTTCGCTGATAGCCAATTCATAGGTGGACGCATCAATAATCTCTTCTTCAAAAAGTTGTTTTAATAAACGGTTGCGTTTGGAAAGTAGTGTTTTTCGTCCTTTGGATAGATGAATCATGGCGGGGGCATTGGGCAGGACGGCCAGCATGGCTGATTCCGCCCATGATAAATCTTCGGCAGAATGACCGAAGTAGCGCCAGGCAGCAGCATCCAGTCCTACTACATTTCCTCCGAATGGTGCATGAGAGACATACATGGATAAGATTTCCTCTTTGGAAGTCCGAAACTCCAAACGGGTAGCCCAGATCATTTCGATGACTTTCTCTCCGATAGTTCTGGGTTTGTTCCGGGCGAGACGGATGGTCTGCATGGTAAGGGTACTGCCTCCGCTTACAACACGTTTATTCTTTAAATTCTGATAGAGTGCTCTTCCGGTAGATAGCGGATTAACTCCCCAATGGTGGTAAAAGTGTTTATCTTCAAAGGTAATAAGGCATTGTTTGATTTTCTCGGGTGTTGTCTTTCGGGGAGGAAACCGCCATTGACCATCCGAAGCAATACGTGCTCCCAGTAATTCTTCGTTTCGATCAGTCACGACGGTAGAGTAGGGTACATGAAACAGTTGCCAGGGAAGGCAAAAGATGTATCCTATCATTAAAAGAGCAATGCTTATTGTCATTACTTTCTTAGTAACAGATAATCGTTTGAAGAATTTATATATAGGATTCATTTAAATGTTAAGAGCTAAGAGACATATCTTTGTGACAAATAATTAGGCACGGATTACACGGATTACGCATTTTTGGTTAACGAGTAGAACCGTGTAATCCGTGCCTGAAATTTATCGACTGACAGTTGTTCTTCCCGCTTTGCTGCGTGCCTGTACGTTTACATCATACATTGCTTCACATTGAACGGCAGGAAGAATAAAGTTACCTGCATAAGTCGCTTGCAGTCTGACAGTGAATACTTTTGTTTCACCACGACGCAAATTGAAATAAGTTAATACCCTGTCATCGCGTATATCCAGATAATTATATTTGCTGACGGATTTACCGGAACCATCGGCTGCTCCGCTTTCCGTTTCGGGGGCAACCATTCTTTCGTTATATATTTCCCAGCCGGACGGTATGATATGCGTCAGTGCCAGATTGGTGTAATCGGAAGTTCCGCTAATATTGGATATGGAGGTGATAGCCATAAAGTCAGTTCCCTGTATAATATCATTGACAGAGATCGGTGTACCGTTCAGGTTGGCATATCTTATATCCATGCGAAGATTGTCGCTGATGGCCGGTAATGTATCGTTCAACAACTGTGTGCGTGTGATAAGGTCAACGCTAAGCGCTCCTTTTCCTTGATTCTTCACAGCAATCATACCGGATTTGGGAGTAGTGGCGATTTCCTTTTCAAACACAGCTTTAGCCGATTTCACGGCAGGTTGTTGTTTGTCGTTCCATGTCCATACGAAATCCAATGTGCCTGACAGCTTTTCAGCCAGACGTCCCATTGCCATAAGAGCAAAAGCGGTGGATTGTGTACTGAACCACTCCTCTTGTGACAGATTCTTTGAAACGACTTTTGCCTGCTGCAAAGCATCCCGTTCCCGGTTCATCAGGATCAGTGTTTCCAGAATCATAGCTTCATCACGGTCGGAGGAACCGTAAATCTGATTCATGGAAGAGTAGGGGCTTACTGTTGTTTCCGCATTATACACCAGTTCTTCAGCCGGTTTCATCTTTCCGGTCAGTGCATAGGTTGCTGCCAGTCTCCATTTAGCCTGAATGGATAATCCTGCCTGTTCTTTCATCCGGTTCATGGCCCCATATTCCGGTGCTCCTGCCAATGCAAGCGTATATAAACGGAAAGCCTGTTGCAATTCCGACTGCCATTGTTGCCAGCCGCTTGCATCCTGCGGCATCCGCCAGTTCTGTGCGGCAGCACGTTGGAAACGCTTCCACTTGTTCAGTACATTCGAATGAACGGCGTATCCTTTTTCTTGTGCCAGTGTCAGGAACATTCCTGCATAAGAACTGATCCATTCGTCGGCAACAGCATTTCCCGGCCAATATACAAATCCGCCATTGGGGAGTTGACGACCATAAATCTGCCGGATAGCTTCCTGTATATTTGTCTTTATCTTTTCGGCTTCTATCTTATCTATTGTTTTGAATTGACCGACAAACAGAAGAGGCAAAGCCTTGGAAGTCAACTGTTCCGTACAATGGTGCTGATAGTTGTATAAGAAGTCGAACCGGCGGCTGATATCAACCGAAGGTATGCGTGATACTTCCAGCTTTATCTGGTTATTTGCAGAAGAACTGCTTAGATTGTATGAAAGTTCTTTGCTTTGTCCGGCTTCTACCCATTGACTGTTGCGCAGGGTTACTATCGGATTCGGGTTGCGTACTTCTATTTCAATGGTTTCTTTAGTTTGTTGTCCGCCACCATTGGCTGTCAGATGGATGGTAGCCTTTCCTGTTTTACTACCTGTTTTTAAGGTAAAGAACACGAGCTGGTCACCCGGTTGGCTAAATTTGAGCGACTGTTGGTTGGCCCCTACAATCTGTACTCCTCCACCGGATGCCTGAAGTGATACGGTTACATTCTTCACTTGATTTTCCATCGCAAAGATATTTACCGGAACGGTGATTTCTTCCTGAATACTAAGCACACGGGGCAAGGTGGACAACATCATTAACGGAGTCCGCACGAAAGCCGTTTTTTCCGCATTGCCGTACGCTCCCTCTTGTCCGGCAACCACCATGGCACGTACCGAACCTACATACATTGGAAGTTTCAGCGTATGCGTCTGGCTCTTACCTTTTCCCAGATAGAAAGGACCTATAAACTTGACTACCGGTTTGAAGCGGTTTGCTTTTGCATCGGCAGGCTTCAATGTCGCGTCTCCACCTGTACTGAAAAGTGAACTGTAACTTCCGGCGGAAGCTCCCAATACATTATCATACATATCCCATGTCCGGATGCCGAGTGCTTCGCGTGAATAGAAATCATTCCATGGGTCCGGGGTCTTGAAATTGGTAAGATCCAGCAAGCCGTCGTCTACAATAGCTAATGTATAAGTCATCGGTTTTCCGGTCTTTTCGCTGACGGTCACATTGAAGTTGGTTTCCGGGCGTAACACTTCCGGCATCTGTATCTGCGGTTGCAACACCGTCTGACTGTTAGTCACGAATACCGGAACGACGCCATACATACGGATAGGCAGGTCATTGACTGTTTGCGCGTGAGGCTGTAACAGACTGATATGCAGATATACATTCGGAGTCATCTCCGGTGTAATCTTGAATGTATATTTCGTATCTCCTCCGTTGGAAACCTCTATCCATTCTTGTCGTAATACGGTAGAACCGTTTTCTATGGATACCAGTGCACGTCCTCCCGCTGCTGCAGGAATGATTGCTGTGGCTGTTTCTCCTATTTCATAAGAATCTTTGTTCAGCGAGAAAGCAAGCATTTTGATACCGCTGGGATCAGTCTTGCTCGAACGTCCCCGCCATTCCGGCCAGTCAACATAAACTGTACCTCCGGTGGCATGTCCACTCTCTTTATCTTTCACGTAAACCAGGTAGCGTCCCCATGACGGATAATCGATACGGAATTTGAAAGATGCTTTTCCGCTTCTTGTCTGTAAATTGCCGCTGGCAACAGGAGTGATGGAACTGTTGTTGATATACGTTCCGAAAGATTCACCACTGTTTTCCCACCACCAACTCCAGCCGATGCGGTATATTTTGTATTCCAGATTAGAACTGTTCACTAACTGTCCCTGCGTGTTTACAGTTACAATATCGAATACATGATCTTTGTCAGTTTCAATATATTTGCCTTTTGGCTGGTTCAGATTGATACCGACATAAGAGGTGAATGGTGAGAATGGAATTGTTTGAGTGTAGATGCTGGCATCTCCTCCCGGTTCGAACACGCGGGTGGTGAAAGTGGCGTTCAGCATACCCGGCGCTTCCGTTGCGGTCGGAACTTTCAGCATGACATTTGCTTTTCCTTCTGCATCCAGTGTGCCGTCAAATATATCTGTTTTGATAGTCGTGAAATCCGTAGCCGGATTGTTAAAGATATATTGTCCGTAATTCTTAAACTGTGTATTCACTTTCGATAAAGACATTTCTACTTTGGCTTTCAGTTTGGAGGCAGTTGCTCCTGTCAGCCAGGTTGAAGTGAGTGGGGCATAGAAATCCTTGTCCGTGGCTTGAAGAACCTTCGGCAATGCCAGATTTATTTTCAAGCGGTTGGGCTTTATGGTTTCGATACGCAGACCTTTGTGGAAGGTGGTTCCTCCCACCTTAATATACGCATTCCAAAGTCCGGTCGGGTCTGTTGCCTGTGTCGGAACGTCGAATGTATAGAATCCGTTCATTCCTTGTGTTGAAATCATTTTCGTGTAGAACTGTCCTCTCGGATTGTAAATCTCCAGTGCTACGGGGTGCTTGTCGGGGATTCTCTTTTCGCGGTCTTCCAATATAAAGGAAATGTGCAGCGTGTCTCCCGGGCGCCATACTCCTCTTTCGCCATATATAAATCCTTTCAGTCCCTTTTGAATATCTTTTCCTCCCACGTCGAATCTGCTGACGGACTGTTCTTCACCGTCCACAACGCGGACGTACGCCTTTTGCTTGTCCGATTCTGCCACGATAATGAAAGGCACACCGTTCGGAGTGATTTCAACGAATCCTTCTCCATTGGTTTCTCCTTTCCCTATGGGTTGTAACTGGAAGTTATATGCTGTTACCTGTGCTTTTCCTATCGGTTTTGTATCCAAAATATTACTAACGGCAATCCACAGTTTATTCAGTGAGTTCCGTTTTACAATCATTCCCAGGTTGGAAGCAAAAACGTTGCAGGCAGCTGCCCGGTCTGAATCCATATAATAAGACGGATGGCAGGGGTTGTCGCGTTCCGTCCATCGGTACACACTCCAGTCCATTGTTCCGCCATTGTAATAATAGTAGGCTTCGGGGGTATTCCAGATTGCTTCATCTTCTTCGGACAAAACACTTCCACTTACTTTGGTCAGCCCGTCGGAGGTGCTGCTGTCGGCGAATTTCATATCCTGATTCTCGCCTCCTCCACAAGGATAAGCGGAGTATTCCTGACGAAATGAAAGTATGACACGATAGATGGCACCCGGTTCCTGGTGGATTAATCCGGCAAGGTCTATCGAGTAATCTCCCCAATGATGAATGTCTTTGGAAGCATCTTTGGCAAGCCATAACGTTTTCTTGTAAACCAGTCTTCCCGAACGGCGTAGCTCATTGGCCGAGGCCAGTGAATTGGTTTGCATAAACATCAATACATTGTTCTCGAAAATGCGGATCACGCTCAAATCCACAGCATATAGGTTGACAGCCCTGAAAGGAATAATCAGACTTTTTGAATCGGGCAGGATAGCGGCGGTAGTAGACATTTCCACTTGTGGTTTCAGACTTACTTCACTGAATGAGATCGTATGAGAAGTTCCCAACGCTTTACCTTGACTGTCTTTGACTCCTTCATGGATATTCAACGTCAGTTTGTTCTGTGTGTTTGCTTCGAAATAGATAAAAACTCTGTTCTCACTGATTTGGAAGATTGATGAGGAGATTTCCGGGATCTCAATCAGTCCTTTTAAATCTTGAGTGGTGGATAAGGGAGCGGAGAAAACAATCTCGATTCCATTTTCCGGTTGGTCGATGCGTTCGGCAGACATGAAACGGAAACAATCTTTCGCCGGTATCAGTACTTCTTCGCTTTGTTTACGGTCGATGCCGGCTGCGTTGCCGTTGGCTGTGATAGTCAAGGGGTAATCATCAGCTTCTCTGGGGATTTGTCTGATACTAAACAAATACCGGGTATGATTGTCGGTTGCGGTGACTTCCACCGGATAACTCTTTTTTCCGTCACTGGCAGTCAGCATCTTTTCTACCTCTTCCTTTTTCACTACGTCGCTGAAACGTATCTCTCCTTTAATATTTATTTCATTCGGTTGGGTAGCTGTAATCGGCAATGATTCCAGTTGCAGGGTGAAGTTACGTTCCTGTACACGGAATGAGAAGTTGAACTCTTTCAGCTTTTTGTCCACTTCGATGAAGTCTCCGAGTCGGAAAGTTCCTTCGTAAAGTGTTCCCGGTTTCAGCGCTCCTTCTTCGGGCACAAATTCAATGGTATTGTTGCTAACCCAATATGCTTTTCCTTTTAATGAAGGTGAGAAACTAAATGGGTTGTTTTTTAACTCATTGTTCATATCCACCATGGGTTGGTCGTGGGTCAGTTCTATACGTATGGTCGAATTTTGCGAGATGACTCCTCCCGTATACGCATTTACATACGGTGCATAATCGGCAGAAGGAATGATGTCTTTTTGAGTGCGTGTGCATGAATATAGGCCCACAGTCATCATGATAAGTAAGAATAGTCCGGTAGCACTGATGCTACGTGTAGTCTTTGTTTGTCCCATAGTGAGAAGTTTTTTATAGTTCAACAAACAAATATACAGTTTTTATGCTAAATCCTTTGTTATTCTGATTATTTTTGCAAGTTCTT
>ENA-UEYL01002998-UEYL01002998.1-human-gut-metagenome-genome-assembly--contig:-NODE-2998-length-11582-cov-2.820947_pt1 | contig 11582 bp, 10 predicted proteins | sample MGYA00242941_ERZ507946 | MGnify/ENA primary metagenome ERZ507946 (study PRJEB26167, sample SAMN06115482) | human gut metagenome | host: Homo sapiens | place: China:Guizhou | collected 2015-03-11...
TTTTCGTTTTTCCTTTTTTATGATGTCATGATTCTATTTTTTCGTTTCTCCAGGGTTCTTTCCCTTCCTTCTCTACTTCAATCTGGCACAGCTTCATTGCCGCCAGCGCAGTATCATGAGAAGCAGGCGTCACGCAGGCGCACGCTGCCGCATCAACGATCACATCTGCCTCAGGAAATGCAGCCTTACACAAAATCGCGTTGGAGAGCACGCAGATTCCGGTGCAGAGTCCGACCAGTTCGATCTGCAGGTTCGAATCCGCAACGATTTTCTCGTCCGAGCGCAGTTTCTCAATCAACTCCATGGAGCCAAAGGTTGGCTTCTGAATTTTTCTCCCTGCATCCACCTGTTTTTCTTCCAGCGCCTGCTCCACTGCCGGGCACAGGCAATGTCCATCCGTTCCCTCAATGCAATGTGCAACCGGAAGATGATGCCCCTCTTTTGTCTGCAGATACTGTTCCGGATGCGTGTCCTGCGTCACATAAATCTGTTCTGCCGGAGTTTCTTTGATTTTGCAGATGACGTTTTCTACAATCGCCTGAGCCTCCTTTGTTCCAAGGCTCCCTGTAACAAAATCGTTCTGCATGTCTACTACGATCAAAAGCTTCATAAAATCCTCCATTCCTCAGGCGTTTTGCGCCGAAGGAACCGCGAGGCGAACCTCCAGTTCGGCTCTGCGATCCTGGCTACTTTGTGACGCCTGCGGCACAAATAGCTGTGTGAAAACGTTTTTTCTTATTATACCTGAAAAGAAAAGACAAAAAAACACCCTTCTGCATGTTTCCATACAAAAGGGTGCCTTTTTCGTTTCCTTTATCCGATGTGCTTTCCACATGAGGACTGATCAAATGCCTGAAAAAACACATCCTGTCAAAGCTGTCTGGGTATAATTACTCAGCAACAGTCTCGGTAGCTGTCTCAGTTGCAGCTTCTTCTGTAGCTGCTTCTGTGGTAGCTGCTTCAGTTGTAGCTTCTTCGGTTGTAGCTTCTTCTGTGGTAGCTGCTTCAGTTGTAGCTTCTACAGTGGTCTCTTCTACAGTAGACTCAACTGCTACTGTGCTCTCTTCTGCAACGGTTGCGGTCTCAACAGTTGTCTCTGTAGCTGCTGCGCTGCCGCAAGCTACCATGGATGCTGTCATAACTACTGCTGCTAAAACTGCTACTAAATTCTTTTTCATAATAATTTCTCCTCCTAAATCAAAACCAGGCATTTTAAAACTATGCCGTTTCTTTAATACGAAAGTGAGGATACCACCTTTTTTTTGGTTTGTAAATAGTTTTTTTCTAATTTTAAAACATTTTATGAATTTTATAAGGTTTTGTTCACAATTCGTACATATTTCAATTTTTTCTTCCTTTTTACGCCGATTTTGCATTTGTAAATACGAAAAAATCCTGTATCATATAGGATGACAGGGTCAAAAAGTCAAAAAAGCCGACGCAAGCTTGCTTGCAGAAGGCGTTTTGACTTCTTGACCCGCCAAGATAGGAGCATAAAAGTGGGATGATAATCCCACGATATGCGACTATCAGGCTGGATAGGATCATTAACAACCGCACAAAGAAATACAGCATTTCCTTCCCGGGAAATCCTGCAAAATGGAGAAGCAATTCATGAAATCATCCAATTACCTGTTAGAATGCTGCGTCGATTCCGCATATTCTGCCCGTATGGCAAAAAAAGGCGGTGCAGACCGACTCGAGCTTTGCTCTAATCTTGTCATCGGCGGTACGACGCCCACCCTCGCCCTTTATGAACAGATCAGAAACCAGACCGACATCCGCATCCATGTTCTGATCCGCCCCCGCTTCGGCGATTTCCTGTACTCGGAGGATGAGACAGCCCTCATCTGTAAAGAAATCGACGCGTTTCGGGCAGCCGGAGCCGACGGCGTTGTAATCGGAAGCCTTTCTCCGGACGGTTCCCTGTGTACCGAACAGATGAAACGTTTCCGCGAACATGCCCGGGATATGTCCGTCACACTGCATCGTGCATTTGATATGTGCCGCGATCCCTTTGCAGCCCTTGAGGAAGCGATTTCCCTGGATATTCAGACCATCCTGACCTCCGGTCAGGCTCCGGACTGTCTGCACGGCGTCGATCTACTCAACAAACTCCATCAGGCAGCTGACGGCAGAATCCATCTCCTTGCAGGCGCAGGCGTCTCTGCCAAAACGGTTCCTGCTCTCCTTGAAAAAACGTCCCTGACCCAATTCCATATGTCCGGCAAGACCATTAAAAACAGTGAGATGGTCTACCGCAACCCGGAGGTTTTTATGGGAATTCCCGGTATGAGCGAATATGAGATCTGGCAGACTGATCCGGAGGCTGTCGCAGCTGTGCGCACGATGCTCGACCGCGCGGCAGATGAAGAAGCGTAAATGTACAAGAATGCGAGCTACTGTGTAAGGGAGATGCCGGACATGCGGCACAGCGCAATGCCGATCACTGATTGAACAATAGAATGCACGCTCTGCGAGCATTCTATTGTCATGAATAAAGACGTTCCCGAACAGATTGGTTTCGGGAACGTCTTTTCTTTTCGACTATTATCTCTCACATTTCCAGAAGTAAGCACTATATCCCGGCAGCTCACTTCCGCCGCCAAAATCATGCTCCTGTCCGGTGATCAGATCCACCGCACGACCACAGCCTGCATCGAAGTGGGCTGTATAGGGCTGCTCCTCTGCATTGATCGCAACCAAAACCCGTTCTCCATCTACGGCGCGCTCAAAAATGCACTGGCGGTTCGTCAGCACAACACTGCGGAATGCGCCATAATTGAGGGCATTGGAGTGTTTTTTAGCTTCTGCAAGCTTTGCGATCCACTCTGTCAGTCCGTTTGTCTGCGGCTCGTCGAAGCATGCACGCAATGCAGGATCTCCCTGACTTTTCTCTCCCTTTGCGCCCCATTCACTTCCATAATAAACGCAGGGGATTCCGGGCATACCAAACATCAGCGCATAAATAAGCGGCAGATGCTTTTCATTGGTAAGGATGCTTGCCACTCGCGTCACATCATGGTTGTCCACAAAGCTAAGCAGATGCTTTCCTTTATAAAGGGTCCAGTTTTCCGGGCCGAACTGGCGCAGCAGAGAGTGGACAATTTCAAACATATTCATACTGTTGAAGCTGGAATACAGTCCCTTATAGCATTCATAGTTGGTGGCAGAATGTAGCATGGAATCATTCATCAGCCGGTTGTAATCCCCATGCAGCATTTCTCCGACGAGAAAGAAATCCGGCTTTAAGCTGTCGCAGAAGCTTCTCAGACGGCGGACGAAATTTTCGTCCAGACAATAAGCGACATCCAGCCGCAGACCGTCAATGTCAAACTCGTCAACCCATCCTCTTACGCTTTCCAGAAGATACTGGACAACCTCCTCGTTCTGTAAATTCAGCTTGACAAGATCGTAATTGCCTTCCCAGCCCTCGTACCACAGACCGTCATTGTAATTGGAGTTGCCGCCAAGATTGATATGAAACCAGTTTAAATAGGGGGAATTTTCCCTGTTTTTCAAAACATCCTGAAATGCCCAGAAGCCGCGTCCCGCATGATTGAACACGCCATCCAGAATGACTCTCATACCTCTGCGGTGTGCCTCTGCCACCACCTGAGCAAACAGCTCGTTGCTGGCTTCCAGATTCGCTTTGTTAGTCACACGGTCGATGTAACGGGAAGCGAAACGGTTCTCCCGCTGTCCGTCGGGAAGCAGATCCCCTTCATCACTGACAATCTTTCCAATATGAGGATCAATATAATCATAATCCTGAATATCGTATTTGTGGTTGGAAGGGGAGACAAACAGAGGATTAAAATAAATCACCTCAACTCCCAGATCCTGCAGGTAGTCCATCTTATCCAGCACACCCTGCAGGTCTCCGCCGTAGAACTCACGGACATCCATCTGTGCGGGATAACGTCCCCAGTCCTCTACGCGGTGTACCGGTTCTCCGATGTAGCAATATTCATTGGTCAACACATCATTGGAAGAATCTCCATTGCAGAAACGATCCGTATAGATCTGGTACATAACCGCTCCCTTGGCCCAGTCGGGGGTGTGGAAACCGGGAATGATAATGAAATCATAATATTCATTAACTTCCTGCACCAGGCCCCGCATATCAAAGATGCCGGTAATTCTGCCGGTCTGCACCTCAAAATAATAAGATACCTTCTGATCATCCAGACGCATTACGTAGGCATAATAGTCAAAATCATTTTTGCTCTCCACACGTACCATAAGATGCTTCTGTCCGCCGCATACCAGGAACACTCTGTCCACATTATTTCTGGCGGTCCGGAAGCGGATCGTCACTTCGGAAAAACAGGCCGGCTCTTCCGGAATCACATACTCCGCACTTGTATCCGTAAAAAGAGCTCTTCTGTTAAATACGGGTCTCATGGCAGCAATATACTGCTGATTATATTCTGTTCGACGTAATCGCTCCAGATCCATCGTATCTACCCTTTCTGAGACTAATGTCTTACTATCTATATTATGACACTGCTTCTGCCAAAGTGCTTTGTTGTCTTGTGCGCTCCGGCAGTATGACATGTCCCAAGCTCAAAAGCTCTATTTATTATACCCTTTTTCCTTACATCTGACAACTGCCCGCCTCTTTATTCAGCGATTTTTAGACAGTAAAAAGGACAGTCTTGGGAGGACTGTCCTTTTTAGAGAAGGTATTTCTTTCTTATGGGGTATAGCAAAAAACTATATAATGTATTGGGGGGGTTACGAGTATTATAATAGCATGCACTCCTATTTTTGACTATTCTCAAAATTCACAAATATCACAAAAGTGAATATTCATTTTTGTATATTTTTCACAAAATCGGTTTGTACAATACTACCAATTCCACGAAACTCCCGCGAAAACCTTTTCCTATACGAAAAGACCCTCGAATTCTTCTCTGGTGATCTTCTCCTTCTCCAACAGCAGCTGTGCACAGCTATGCAGCACATCCTCATGCTGTAAGATAATATCCTTGGCTTTGGTATAGCAGTCATCTATGATGTGCTTGACTTCCTTATCGATCTCACCGGAAATCTCCTCACTGTGCGCCTTGGCATGTGCCAGATCCTTACCGATGAAGACTTCATCATCGTCATCGTCATAGCAGATGACACCGATATTATCAGACATTCCGTAACGGGTCACCATACGGCGGGCTGTCTTGGTGGCTTTCTTAATATCACTGGAAGCTCCGGTGGTAATATCTCCGAAGATGATCTCCTCCGCGATCCGGCCGCCGAGAGAAACCATAATGGTCTCCAGCATCTTATTCTTTGTGTTGAACATCTCGTCCTTCTCAGGAAGCGGCATCGTATATCCTGCCGCGCCCATTCCGGTCGGGATGATGGAGATCGTGTGGACCGGACCGACATCCGGGAGTTCATGGAACAGGATCGCGTGGCCCGTCTCATGGTAAGCCGTGATCTTCTTCTCCTTCTCGGAGATCACCTTGCTCTTCTTCTCCGCACCGATTCCGACCTTCACGAATGCCTGATCGATATCAGCCTGGAGAATATAGCGGCGGGACTGCTTTGCAGCGAGAATTGCCGCCTCATTTAAGAGGTTTTCCAGATCCGCACCGGTAAATCCGGCTGTGGTCTGTGCCACTCTTGTCAAATCTACATCGTCGCCCAGCGGCTTTTCTTTGGAGTGGACCTTTAAGATCTCCTCACGTCCGCGGATATCCGGTTTTCCGACTCCGACCTTCCGGTCAAAACGGCCCGGTCTCAAGATCGCCGGATCCAGAATATCTACACGGTTTGTCGCCGCCATAACGATAATTCCTTCATTGACGCCGAAACCGTCCATCTCAACGAGGAGCTGGTTTAAGGTCTGCTCGCGCTCGTCATGTCCGCCGCCCATACCGGTACCGCGGCGTCTCGCAACGGCATCGATCTCATCAATAAAGACGATACACGGCGCGTTCTTCTTTGCGTCCTCGAAAAGGTCGCGGACACGGGATGCGCCGACACCGACGAACATCTCTACGAAGTCCGATCCGGAGATGGAGAAGAACGGGACACCGGCCTCACCGGCAACCGCCTTCGCGAGAAGTGTCTTACCGGTTCCCGGAGGGCCCACAAGGATCACTCCCTTCGGGATCCTCGCGCCCACATCCGTATATTTCTTCGGATTCTTCAAGAAATCAACGATCTCTTCGAGTTCTTCCTTCTCCTCCTCAAGACCTGCGACCTTTGAGAAGTTCACGGAATTTGTCCGGCTCATCTTCGCGCGGCTCTTTCCAAAATTCATCATCTTGGAGTTTCCGCCGCCGCCACCGCCGAGTCTCGCGTTCATGAACATAAACATGAACATGATGACCACAGCGCTCAATGCTACCGGGATGATAACGGACATCAGGTAATTCTCCTGTGGAACATTCTCGACAATATAGTCGATAGAGTTTTCCCGGAGAAGTTTTTCTGCTTCTTTTACATCGGACACTGCGACAACTGCCCGGTCTCCGCTTTTCAGCAATATATCCAGGATTCCGGTCGGCGGCTGCTGGTTCTGATTGATGTCTACGGATTCGATGGTCTTATTCTCCACGGCCACCATGAATTCCTGGTGGGTCATCTCCTGGCTGAATAAGCTCCCCTGGCTCGTCAGGCTTGACGCGAATGTGATAAGCGCGATCACAAGCAGGACGAGACCGATTCCGCGGAACTGCTGGTTCTGTTTCAACTTGGGGTGCCTCCTTACTGCTGCTCCACAACGCCGATGAACGGAAGGTTGCGGTATTTCTGGTCATAATCGAGGCCATAGCCTACAACGAACTCATCCGGGATCGTAAAGCAGGTGTAATCAACTTTTACCTGTTTCTTTACGCGGCGCTCCGGCTTGTCAAGCAGAGTGCATAAGTGGATGGAGTTCGGATTTCTCTTGTGTAAAATATCGATAAGGTACGCAAGTGTGCGTCCGGAATCGATAATATCCTCCACGATCAGGACATTCTTTCCCTCAAGCGGCTGGTCCAGATCTTTGATAATCTTTACAACACCGGAGGACTCTGTGCCGCTGCCGTAGCTGGACACGGACATAAAGTCCAGTGTAACCGGGACAGTCAGGCGCTTTGCAAGCTCACAGGTAAAGAATACACCGCCCTTTAAGATACAGATCAGATGAACCGCTTTTCCCTCATAGTCCTTGTTGATCTGTTCCGCGATCTCTTTGATCCGCCTGTCAACTTCTTCTTCATTTAATAATACACGAATTTTATCAGCCATGGTCTTCTCCTTTGCAATTCCAGATGCCTGCCTGTCTGCCGCCTTCCGGCTCTCCCCCACCAGACAGGATCACCTCCGCCTCCAGGATGTGCTCAGTCTCATCTGTTATTTTATAATAATCACTGATTCGGTATCCGACTACCCATAATACATGGTCTCCATCTGCAAGGACCGGGATCCGGTCCCGCTCATTTTCCGGGATCTTTTCATCGATCATATACCTGCGGAGCTTCTTTTTTCCACCCCCGGAAAGTGTGAGATAATCCCCATTTTCCCTGTATCTTATGGATAATCCAACGTTTATTTTATCATAGTCAAACCATTTCGTATACTGGTTTTTCGGAATTTCCAGCTCTTTTTTCCGGTGGACGGCATGGAGGCGGATGTGTGTTCCGCCCAGGTCCAGAATCTCATCCATATCTGTTTCCAGATTGATTTTATTTTCAAAAACTGGTTTTCTCTCCTGCTTCTGATCTGACTCAGACATTTGCGATGGATTTTTGTTCTGTACGATCCCTAATGTCTCATATCCACGCACCGCTTTGAGACCATATGGCAGGTCTACAGTATGCCCACCACCCGGACCAGAGAGATCCATTACGGAGCGGATATGGCGTTCCGTGATATCCTTCGCTTTCCCTGCGGCGTTTAGGATCATGCGGCGGACGATGTAGGTTTTCAGGATCTCGGGCTGTGGATCGAAAATGTCTGTGTTTATTTTTGTACACATTTTCATCTCATTTTCTGCCACTTTCGAGCTCTGACCTGTCCCAGGCTCTTTTCCATCTGCTTCCCCCGCATTTTTGGAATTTGGCTGTTTCCCCTCTTCTCTTCTTTTTGAACAGCTTTCTTCCAGAATTCTCTCTGCTTCCATCTCAAAATATGCGTCTGCCTGCGCCGCAAACTCCGACACCGCCAGAATATGTTCTGCTGCCCGGCTGTTTATATTCTCTGTCACCCAGGGCAGAAGTTCGTTTCGGATCTTGTTCCGAGTGTAGTCATTTTCCTTATTTGTGGAGTCTTCGCACCAGGAAAGCTCCATTTAAGTATTCCTCAATTTCTTTCCGTGAAACACATAATAACGGCCGGATAATATTCTCCCGCACCGGCCGGATCCCGGAAAGTCCGGCAAGTCCGCTTCCCCGGAACAGATTCAAAAGCACCGTCTCCGCATCATCATCTTCATGATGTGCGACAGCGATCTTCGCGCATTGATACTTTTCCGCAGTCTCTCCCAAATGATGATATCTCAGGATCCGCCCTGCTTCTTCGCCCGATAAACCACGTTCCGCTGCATATTCTTCCACTTTCTCATGCGCCACGGTGAGCGGAATATTTAACCGCTCACAGAGTTCCATCACAAACCGCTCATCCCGGTCAGCCTCCGCTCCGCGGATCCCATGGTTCATATGAAATGCAAAGACTTTAATTCCAAGCTCCGCCGCCATCTCACGCAAAAGCAAAAGCAGGCAGACCGAGTCCGCGCCCCCCGACACTGCCGCCAGGACGCTGTCTCCCCGGTCTGTCATATGATTTTTCTTCATAAAGCTAAGAACTTTCTGCCGAAATCTGCCCGCTTTTACATCTGTTTTCACTGCTGTTTTTCCTGCCATTTTCTTCTCCGCTGTTTTTCCTGTAATGATATCTAAAATCTTTGTGCGTTTGTGATTACCTTTACCCGTATATTCCGCCCACCAGCACCGTCATATCATCCCGCGGCTCTCCCTCAAACGACAATGCAAACGTCAAGATCATCTCCGCCGTCTCCTGCACCCCCGTGTCGGGCAGACCATCCAGAAATTCCCGGAACGCTTTCTCCTTCTCCACTCCCGGCATAGCATCCAGGACTCCGTCACTGACCATAATGATCTTATCTCCGTCCCACAGCTTCCTCGATATCATCACCGGTTCCACGGGATTCAGCACTCCCGCCGGGACTGTTTCTGACTCCAGGACCTCTGCCTCGCCGCCGCCCCGCCGGTCCGGCAGTAAAAACGATGCCGCCGCCCCGAGCTTCATCATCTCCAGCACCCCCGTATAGAGGTTCACAAGTCCCAGATCCATCGTCGCCGGCCGGTCACCCATGCCATTCAGCAGGAGCACCGTGTTGATGAGCTTTAACGTAGACCGCGCCGAAAATCCCGTATCCAGAAGCTGCTCCGCCAGCTCCATGACCTGCTCGCTGTCAGCCCCAGCCGCCGGTCCGCTCCCCATTCCGTCGGAGAGACTCAACGCCACCTGCCCCGGCAGCGTGTTCCGGAACATATAATTATCACCGGAGACTTCTTCCCCCTCTTTCGGGGTCTTCGCGCATCCAAACAGGATCCGGTAGCTTCCCTTTTCGATGAGACGCACCATGGACGATTTTCTCGTGACCAGCGTCTTCCCATTCCTCGCCGGGATAAATTCCGCCCCCACAGCCTGTCCAAACAACGCTGCCATGTCCTTCACGGTCACACACCGTCCGTTTCCTGTCCGTGCCGTGAGGAATGCCTCCCGGCGTCCATCCCCATATTTCAAAACGAGCATGTCCTCCAGGGCGATCCGCCGTTTCCGAAATGCCGCCCGCACCGCCGGAACCAGCGCCTCCGTCACATCCGCCGCCTGCTCCATCTGCCCGGAGAACTCCCCCAGGATCCCCGCCATCTCCTCAAACTGCAGCATGACCGCGTCCCTGCTCTCCAGAAACCGGTTCTTCCAGGCGAGATTCATCGTGGACCGCCCAAGACTTCTATTTAATTCCCGCAGATAATCCGTTTTCTTCCGGCACCGGTCCAGGAACTCCCTGGGCATGTCCGGATATTCCAGAGCGCCCTTTTTCTCGAAAGAGCGAAGCAGATAATAGAGAAAATAGTTCTCCCCGTCCTGATCCTCCAGGCATTCCTGTTTCATGCCACAGCGGTCGCAGCTCCCGCAGACCATGGACGCCGCCGATTCCAGTGCCGCGATCCCGTCCTCCCTGGAAAGTCCGGGATCTTCGCCGGAATTTTTCATAACCTTCGCAAGCTGTCCTAATGACTCAGATATCTCCGCAAGCCGCCCCGCCGCATAGCCCCCGGTCCCGGACAGCTTTCTATGTACCTCACGATTTCCAAACACAAAAATCCCTCCTAACCTGCGTACCCTGTCACAAAGACCGTTCCGATCTCCATGACCAGCTTTAACGGCGCAGAATACGCCATTTTATTATATGCAGGCAGGCGGGAAATATTTGTCGGATTCCCGTATTTAATTTTTAAAAGTTAGTGACATGATTCGCCCTAGCTTGATTCATCGGCCTTAAACAGAATTTCATCCTTATTTACAAGCCCCAGTTTCTCTTTCGCGACCTTCTCAATATACTGCTTCGTCTGAACATACACGCGGTACTCCTCGAGTTCCGCGGCTCTCGCCTCTTCCTTCGCGAGGGACTTCTCAAGCGCCTGTTCCCGCGCCTGATATTCCAGATCGCGTTCTCTCAGGGAAGCGCCGCCGATATGGACTACCACAGCAAGACTCGCTACGACCACCGTGATTCCAATTAACGCCATCCGGTTGCTCAGACTGTTTTTCGATTTTCTTTTATTTCGTCTGTTCCGGTTTTCTCCCATGATTTCTCGCTTCCTTCTGGATTTTCCCTCCCGTTCTAACCAACAAAACGATTCTATCTTTTAATCTTATACCATTTTTTCAGCTTTTTCAATAGCTGAAACACATTCCGGCTAATGATTTTATCATAAAAAATCATGCCGAAAAACACACACGCAATGATGTACGCCCGAACAATACCGCTGTTCTCGTAAAACAGCAGAAGAAACGTCATGACAGCCGCATAGATCCAGTAAAAAAAATCCTCGATCCCCGTCCACAGCCGCCCATGGGGAACAAAAAAGCGGAATAGCCGCAAAAAGTCATAACTCGCCATCAAAATAAAGCCGAGCACCGTACTCATGCCAACCAGGCGGACTTCCAGAGTAAGATAGGGACTCACAAGGCACCTCCGAGTTTAAATTTCCTGCTTATTTTCTCTTTCATGGTCTCATTTTTCGTCACATGATCTATTTTCTGCGGTTACCTGGATTTTTCCTCATGAACTCTTTCATCACTGCTTTTCCACTACTTAAATAATTTTGCAAAAAATGATTCCCCGCTCTTCGCGCCGCCGCCCGCCGAATACACAAGGCTGTCCGTCCTGCCCTCAATATCGATCTCACCTTTTTCCAGAGCCAGGATACGGGTCTGATTATCCGGGATGACTTTCACTGTGATGGTTTTAATAGCCGGCTGTTCGCCCCAGTAGTTTGGATTTGCCTTGAATACGGCATATTCATCAGTAACGAACTCATCCAGCACAT
>ENA-UEYL01003002-UEYL01003002.1-human-gut-metagenome-genome-assembly--contig:-NODE-3002-length-11576-cov-4.053222_pt1 | contig 11576 bp, 7 predicted proteins | sample MGYA00242941_ERZ507946 | MGnify/ENA primary metagenome ERZ507946 (study PRJEB26167, sample SAMN06115482) | human gut metagenome | host: Homo sapiens | place: China:Guizhou | collected 2015-03-11...
GTAGAATAATACACGCTACTTAGATTTAAAAGGAAATGAAAAAGGATGTGCCTCATTGTTTCGCACATCCTTTTTTTGAATCATCATGCAAATTGAGAGATATGCCCAAATCGTTATTGAGTTCCCCATTCCTTGTTTGGTTTATCGCTAAGCCATAATTCCAAAAGGCCACCTTGCTCAAATACGGTATGCGGCAATTGATATTTATGATACATCTCTCCGTTCAAAGAAGCTTTCTGGATATAACAATTCTCAGGGGAGTTATCATGTACTTTAATCTTAAACTCGTTCCCTTTATAATACCGAGAATCCAATCGAATCGTAATCTCATTGAAAACAGGGCTTGTAATATCATACATCGGATTATAGGCAGAGCCTCCATCCAAACTGAATAATCCCATAGCCATCAGTGCACTTATTCCAGCCATCTGTCCTTGATCTTCATCATTTTCGCCGTAGCCTCGCTCTGGCGTAATATCACCATAGGTCTGTTTAGCGACCTGACGCACCCAATATTGAGTCAGCCAAGGCTTTCCTACATGTGAGAAAATGTGCGCATTCGAGCAACCGGGTTGATTGGCATAACTAACATAACTAGACAGGAATCTTGCATTTTTCGACATCTCAAACACATAATTCAATTGAGTAGCTAAGCTGTCATTACCTCCCATCAAACGAGCCAATGTTTCAATGTCATGAGATAATCCAAAAGTAGCCTGCCAAGCATTGGCTTGTACAAACCCACGCTCGGACAAAGGATCCAAATGGACCCACTCTCCTGTTTCTTTTCTAGGCATCATCAACCTCAAATCCGGATGCCAAGACGCAGGCCAGCCCAAGGAACGATTTCTATAATAATTATAATCCTTGAGTTTTCCCATAGCTTTCGCCATTTCTCCCAAAGCCCAATCCTCAAAGGCCCATTGAATAGTCAAGCCTGCCTCTTCTGGGCAATATCCGTGTTTAATATAGAACTCCAACTCTTTATCCATATCAAAGGCAAGCATACCACCTTTCTCATGATTCCTTTTCATAGCCGCATATCCCTCCTTGGGCGACCATTTATGAAACACCCCCCGCTGATAAGCGGAAGTAATCAAGGAGGTAGCCGGACAGCCCGTCATAATATAAGTATAAGACCCTATGGACGGCCCACGAGGTAATAGACCTCCATTCTTGTCATATTCGATAAAAGAAGCGGAAAACTCGTCTAAAACAGAAGGATACGCCAGTCCCCACAACGTGTTTAAATTCCACTGTGTCAACCATAGAGCATCTGAATTATACATATGAAACCTTGATTTTCCTGTTTTATCTTTAGGCAAAGTCCGTACTTGGAATTTAGGAGCAATCGTATGTATCCTTGTTTGTTTTCCAATACGTTCTCCTCCGGACAAATAATCCGGATACTCGCCATTGCTATCATCTATCTTATGGCGCCCCAACAATATGTGCCACAAATCGGTATAAAACTTGGTCTTTTGCTGAAAAGAACCACCTTGCACATCAATTTTTCCCAACCACTCATTCCAAATACGCTCGGACGCACTCTTAACTTGATCAAAATCCCAATGTTTACATTCCCGCTCTATATTCTCACGGGCGTTTTCCTCACTCACATAAGAGATAGCGGTCTTCAACAACAGCTCATCACCAGCCTTAAAAGATCCAAAACAAGCTTCTACGCCAGAAGAAGGAGATTGTTTAAAAGAGGACTTAGGCACGGTAATTAATTCGGAAGAACCCGTAAAATGTCCAACTCCCATTTCCTTCTTATCGCCCACCCAACCATTCAATGCCTCGATTGGCTTATTGAATTGAACGACAAAATACACTTTCGCAACATCCACACCGCCCCATACACGACCGGCTGTATCAAAATATCCGGAGATCTCCGTATCACTCACTTTAGTCACATGAGCATTCAACAAAGTAGAAGTAGCGATATGACCTCCCAAGTTCACCAAGACCTTCGCCAAACCATCTTCCGCATACGTAAGACGATAAAGCCCCACTCGATCCGTAACGGTCTGTTCCACCCATATCTTGTAGGAATCCAAAAATAAACGATGATAGCCGGGTTGAACGATCTCACCCTCATGGGAGAAAGAAGAACGCCAAGCCTTATCCCCCCCACAGACATCTACCTCGTCTTTTACTGGCATCAGAGACAAGCCAGAAATCATCCAATTATGAATTTGCGGAAAACCTAATACCGTTGTAGAGTTATAATTATAACCTCCTCCTCCCTGATTGATATTACGGGTTAACGGAGCGGAACTGATCATTCCAAAAGGCAAGCTTCCTGTAACAAAGAAAAAATACCGCCCCTTAGCCGTCTCGATATACGGATTAACCCATGAGACATAATCTGTATAAGATTCCGGTGCGGGATAAACCTCTATCTCAGACAAACCTAAATCTCGTCCTTCCCCATCTGTCGCCTGAAAACGAAGCCATTCTATTTTTTTAGTCTCAAACGTCACCACTTTCGGTGCTCCATCATTAGGAATCTGGTTGACCGTGATTGAGCTTCCATCGCTAAAGAACAACGTACCGGCCGCCGTATGGCTGTCCTTATCTACCCGATCATATAATATGACTTGATTCGTATAAATGGGCTCTTCCCAATCCAATTGAATCCAAGGATAGGGATACACCCGCCCCCGGAAGTCCAACTTTGTTTTAGCGACCCACTCTCCTTTTCCTGCAATACGAATCACCTGATCCACTACATTCTCACAACCTTGTTCCTGCGTTAACGCAGAAGAGCAAGAGACTTTCGCCAAAGAAGCGATATTATGGGGAGTCGCAGATAGCTCACAGCAAACAACCCAACTCAACAGATATAAAAGAAATCTCAATTGTTTCATCTCTATACAAAAATAATAAAAAAGGCAGCCCCAAACGGGCACTGCCTTTTCTTTCAACCATTCATAAAACTTTAATAACCCGGATTCTGTTTCATTACCTCAGCACCACAAATATCTATAACAGATTGAGGTATAGGAAAATACTCATGCTTTCCTTTTACAAAGCGAGCATTCTGCAAGTGGGAACGGAATGTTTTTTCTTTCTCAAAATACACATTGAGAACCTCATCCGCAATACCCCAACGCACTAAATCAAAGAAGCGGATACCCTCATGAGCCATCTCTAAACGTCTTTCCATACGCAATGCTTGCACAGCCTCATTTTTCGACTTAAATGGCTCGGTATAAATCTCCACCTTATAATTAGCGGCATCTTGCGACTGATCATCCCACAGCTTGACATGCTGTGTATTCTTTGCACGCTCCCTAATTTTATTAATATACTTACGTCCAGTCTCCAAATCACCGGTCTCGATAGCGGCCTCAGCTCTCCACAACAGCAAATCCGCATAACGAATCACGTAAAAATTCAACGCATTCACATATGGCCATATTGGAGAGTAATGGGTAGAGTTCAACGATACCAAACGTTTCTTCGGACTATACGGGCCATATACGCTAGCCTCTCTTGGAGTCCAATCATACACCTGTACATCCATAAACGGAATATTTGGCCGAGCCAAGGTATGATCCAAACGAACATCCACATAGTCGCTTTCCGCTACATCCTTACCATCATTATAAGGCAAGCCGTTTTCATTCGTCTTATAAGCATTTACCAAATTCTGAGTCGGCCGCAAGAATCCATAAGTTGGATAAGGACCTCCCGGCGGTAACAAACGATCGCCATAACTTCCGTTTTGATTACTGGACGCTCCATCGTTAATAGATAACTGAACCGCAAAAATAATTTCTGAGTTGTTATCATTCTCCGGCAAGAACACTTCCCTGAAATCAGGATACAGCGTATATTTCCCGGACTGGATCACCTCATCACAAGCACTTAGGCACTCTTTCCATTTCGACTGATATAAATACACCTTAGCCATATAAGCTTTTGCCGCCATTTTGGTAGGACGTCCATAATCTGATTGGCTTTCTGGCAAGACTTGATAAGCGGCAGAGAATTCCCCCAAAATCTTTTCCCATAGCTGGTCGGACGTAAACTCCATATTCGATTTCGTATGATACTCATTCGGATCAACCACCGTCTCATCAATCCAAGGGATCAAATTATAGATGACTTTCAAGTTGAAATAATAGTGTCCTCTCAAGAAACGCATTTCCGCCAAACGTTGCTCTTTGTTCTTTACCGTACTATTGCTCAACAAACGAATCGCTTGATTACAACGCTTTACACCCTCATAAAGAGCAGCCCAACGAGCCTCAAAATCGATACCCGTCGGATTGGCATTAAAGATTTCCATCAAGTGAATCTGGTTTTGGTCACCGGTACCTCCACCCCCTTTATAGGCATCGTCAGATACGACATCCCCAAACTGCCAATTCGAACAACCGGAGTTGATCGCATCCGAAGCATAATATCCATCCAATACCGCATAAGCACCTATCACGATTCCCTCTATGTTTTCCTCACTTTCTACCTGCTCGGGCATAAATTCCCCTACAGGCTCCTCAGAAAGAAAAGAATCGGCACAAGAGCACATCACTAAAGCCGCAACAACTAAACTAACTATCTTTTTCATCGTACATCAGATTTTCAATTAAAAATTAACATTAACTCCTAAGGTGAATGTCCTTGGCAACGGGTATACGCCACGATCAACACCCATATCCAAATTTCGGTTCTCGGAAGAATAGCTCTGTAAACCCACCTCCGGATCAATACCATTATAGCCCGTTATCGTAAACAGGTTCTGTCCTTGTAAATAAATATAGGTACGTTTCAATTTCAATTTAGATGTGATCCGATCCGGCAAGGTATAACCAATCTTCAAATTCTTCAAACGAACGAAGGAAGCGTTATGAATATAATAAGTAGAAGGCCGGATATTATTATTCGGGTCATCCAATGTTACACGTGGTATATCCGTATTCGTATGATCCGGTCTCCAAGCATCCAGAATCGTAGAGTTTTTATTATACTGAGCTTGATTATAGAACTCACCCAAATAATTTGTCAAATTATAAACCTCGTTACCAAATACCCCTTGGAAGAACGCACTTATATCAAAGTTCTTATAATTGAACCCAAGCGTTAGACCCATACTGCAATCAGGCAGCGGGCTACCTACAAAATCACGATCCTCGCTATTGATTACTCCATCACCGTTCAAGTCCTTAAAGCGGATATCGCCAGGTTTAGCGTTCGGTTGCAACAGCTCGCCCTTATCATTCTTATAGTTTTGGATCTCTGCGTCGTTTTGAAACAAGCCATCTGCCTCATACACGAAGAAAGAGCCGATCGGTTGTCCTACCGCCGAACGAGAGGTCTCTTGGTCAAAGTTTCGTCCATGAAGTTCGCTGCTGGAAAGACCAATATAATCCACGCCATTCAGCTCTGTCATCTTATTCTTGATGATAGAGAAATTATATGCTACAGAGAAGCCAAAATCTTGATTGATCTGTTTCTGATAATTCACCTCCATCTCAAAACCCTTGTTATTCATCTTTCCGACGTTATCCCAAACCGTCATGTTCGTTCCTCCGATCGAAGCTGGTAAGGCTCTACGCCACAACAAATCCTTGGTGTCCTTATTAAAGAAGTCCAATGTCAAATTCAAGTCACCGCTTAAAAAACCTAAGTCCAAGCCAACATTGGTTTGAGTGGTCGTCTCCCACTTCAAATTAGCGTTACCATTACGAGTCTGCACAAATCCTAAATCCACAGAGCTTTGACTTCCATCAATCGGATAATTCGAGGTAGATGAACTACTCTTATAGGAATCGATCGTTGCGTAAGAAGGAACATCTGAGTTACCATTTTGTCCCCAACCGACACGAAGCTTCAAGTTATTGATAGCCTCCACATCAAAGAATGGCTCATTACTGATACGCCATCCCACCGAAGCGGCCGGGAAGTTACCCCACTTATTATTCCCCAAACGGGAAGATCCATCCCGACGCAAAGTGAAAGCGACCAAATAACGATCGTGATAATTGTAATCGATCTTGCCGAAATAAGAGACCATGCTATACTCCGTGGCAGACCCTGAGTTCTTTTGGGTTCCTACATCGCCCGCATCCAAGAAATGGAAGTTAGGATCATCCGAAGGGAAACCATCTCTCGAAGCCGTAAAATACTCATACCGGTTTCTCAACGACTCCAGACCCAACAATGCATTGATCGTATGATCGCCAAATGTCTTGGTATAGTTCAAGGTATTCGTAAACACCCAGTTGAAGTTCCATGCATTCCGGTTAGACAAACCACTTAATTTCTCAGAAGCGTTGATCTCATCATATTTAGGGCTAAAAGAACGTCTGTATAGATTATTATAGTCTGCACCAAAAGAAGTCTTGAACATAAATCCGTCAAACAAGTGCAGCTCTGCGTACAAATTACCCACCAAGCGGCTCTTCTTATCCTTGTTATCCTTATTTCTATGCAACTTTCCCATCGGGTTAGGAATATCCGAAAAGACATTTCCCGCATATTCATCCTCCAAGTTCTTCACCGGTGTGATCGACTGGAACTTATAGGCCTCATACAAAGTTCCTCCCAACGCCGCATTATTGGAGACACTAGTACCCCAAGAATGAGAAAGAGAAATATTCTCCCCGATACGAAGATGGTCATCGAACAATTTATACTCGGAATTAAAGCGACCGCTCACACGCTTGAAATCGCTTAACTTCACCAATCCCTGCTGATCATAATACCCCAAAGAAAACAATTGATTGGATTTCTTATCGGCTTTCGTGAAGGAAAGGTTATAGGATTGAACGATAGCGGCACGCAAAATCTCATCTACCCAATCCACGTCATCAGAAGGAATCTTATGATCTTTATCCAGATATTCGGGCACAACCGCTTGATCACCGTTTCCATAAACATCGTGTGAAGGTGTCTTTCCGTCGTTTTTCATCGCTTGCCACAACATATCGCCAAATTGCTGCGCATTCAACATCTTCAATTGTTTAGCCGCTTTTTGTACACCAAAGTACGCATCTAAATTCACATTGAATTGTCCTTCTTTTCCCTTTTTCGTATTAATGATAACAACACCATTGGCGGCACGCGCTCCATAAATAGAAGCAGAGGAAGCATCTTTCAATACTTGCATGGACTCTATATCATTCGGATTCAAGAAATTGATTCCCCCATCCACGGGAATACCGTCAATGATATAAAGAGGGTCATTGTTACGAATCGTACTATAACCACGGATACGGACAGCGACACCACCACCCGGCATATTATCCGGCATCACGTTCACGCCAGATAATTTACCTTGCATCATTTGGTCTACGCTGGATACCGGTGTATCTTTCAAGTCATCGATCTTCAAGACCGAAACCGCACCCGTCAAGTCCTTTTTACGAGAAACGCCATAACCTACCACTACAACCTCGTCCAAGTTTTGCGAATCCTCTTTCAAAGATATCGTCAGATCCGTCTTCGAGCCCGGAGTCAGCTCCATAGACAAATAACCGATATAAGAAACGACCAGTACCGCATTATCAGGTACTTCCAACGTGAAACGACCATCAATATCCGTGATTGTACCAATAGAGGTTCCTTTCACCAAGACATTCGCACCAATGATCGGTTCTTGACTCGAATCCAATACGACACCCTGTACCTTACGGCCTTGTTGCTGTACGACAGGAGCGGACTCCACCTTACGCGACAAAATGATTTGCCTATCCACAATCTTGTATTCGACCCCCATATTGTCGAAAACCTGTGACAAGACCACATTTATATCCTTATTGCTAGCATTCAAACTGATAAGACGGTTCGTGTCTAGGACATGATTGGAATACAAGAAAGAATAACCAGTCTCCTGTTCGATCCGATCAATCGCTTGTTCTACCGTTGCGTTCTTCAGCGACAAGGAAAGTGTCATTCCTTGCGAAGAAGATGTTCCCGCATATAGCTGGAAAGCTGTCAAAAATGTAAATGCCGTACTAAGTTTCAGTATACGGCCCGAATTAGGTAAACACCGCGCAAGATTTCTCTTACGTAAATGAAATGTGCTCATGAGCATACAGATTTAATGATTACACAATATATTAGTATAGATTTCCAATTATCTTTGATAAACATCGATCCTCCGGCGAACAAACGAGGAATCCAGACGTTGCGAAGGCTCTCGTGATGTCCATTCGATAGGAGCAGTCTGTTTCAAATAATCCAAGATCTGTTCCAAAGTCTCCGTAGTGAAGGTCGCCCGATATTTATACTCCGCATTCCCGCTCTTATGCAATACGATCTCCACGTTATATCGTTTCTCCAATCGTTTCAACACCTTATCCAAAGAAGTATTCCGGAAAACTATCCGTCCTCCTTTCCAATCCATTTTCTCCTCCAGGTTGGCCGCAGAAACACTGAAAGTACCGCTCTCCTTATCCAATACCGCCTGTTTGTTCGGCTCCAATCGGATACGTTCATCATTCCGGATCACGTCAATCTTTCCTTTTTCCAACACGGCCTCTATAAAAGGTTCGTCAGCATAGGCATTGACATTAAATTTTGTTCCATAGGCCACCACCCGTAAACCTTCGGAAGTTGATACACAAAAGGGATGTTCCGGATCGGCCTCCACCTCGAAATATCCTTCGCCGGAAAGTAACACCTTGCGCTCTTTCTCCTCGAACACCGACGGATAGGTCAATTTACTACCCGAGTTCAACCATACGACAGACTGGTCTGGCAACACAAACCGAGTAATCGTTCCGGGCAGGGAGTTAACCTCAGCATAAACGACAGGCTGGGACTTCTCGTCATATCTTGTGGCAGAACATCATCAACAGCTGTCAGTTGTGGAAAAAGAGAAAAAATGAGATAAAATATTAAATATAAGATATTGGTATTTAGCATTTTATGTTTATTGAGTGTAATTTCCTTTATTTTCCTTGTTTTCTTGTTTAGTCTAATAAATGCCTTTATTTTGTTACTATTTTGTTACCCGTATTCATTGGAGTAACAAAACAAATCGCTATATTTGTATCGGTAACAAAATAAGAACATAATTATGGCGAAGAAAAAACAAGAAGTTAAATTGAAAGAACCTGTAAGGATTAGATTCAAGCAGCTTGCCAATGGCAACCAGTCTATTTATTTGGACTATTATACAGGTGATGTTATTAGAAAAGAAAATTATGTTGGCGGTAAACGGCAATATGAATTTTTGAAGTTGTACCTTATACCCGAAAAAACGAGGGAGGATAAGGCGAAGAACGAAGCTACATTGGCTCTTGCAAAAGCGATTCAGAGTAAGAGGATAGTGGAGTTACAAAATGATGCACACGGTTTTCAGAACACCAACAAGTCAAAAGCGAATGTGATTGATTATTTAATGAACATGAGAAGCCAATCTAAAGAACGTGGCAGCTTGAACTATGAAAAGACTGTTGGTAATACCATCCGTGAACTAAAGTTGTTCAGAGGGGATTACATAGCTTTTCGTGATATAGATAAGGACTTCTTAAATAGCTTTGTGGATTTCTTGAAACAAGCGAAGAAAGCAAGCAAGTTTGGTTTGTTAAAGGCTGGGGGTGTATTAAGTAATAATTCCGTTATTGCTTACTATGGGGTGCTGCGTACCGCTATAAATAGAGCCTATAAAGAGGGGATTATTACGGTCAATCCAACGAAAGAGTTTGATTTTGCCAGTAAGGTAAAAGCGGAAGTCAGCCGCAGGGAGTATTTGACAATAGAGGAATTGAAGCGGCTTATCGGGACAGAGTGCAAGTATGAGATAATGAAACAAGCCTTTCTTTTCAGTTGTTTGTGTGGGCTGCGTGTAAGCGATATAAGAAAATTGAAGTGGAACGATTTGCAGAAAAGCGGTGAAAGAATAAGAATTGAAATAAAGATGCAGAAAACAAAAGAACCGCTTTATCTGCCTATATCCGATGAAGCGTTAAAGTGGTTGCCGCAACAAAATGAAGCAAAAGGCGATGATTTGATTTTTCCTTTGACGCATGAGGGAACTATAAATAAAATACTTCAAAAATGGGCGAAAGACGCAGGGATTATTAAGCATATCTCGTTTCATGTTGCCCGGCATACCCATGCTACCATGATGCTTACATTGGGGGCTGACTTGTACACAGTTAGCAAATTGTTAGGACATAAAAATATTGCCACAACTCAAATTTATGCGAAGATTGTCGATAAGAAAAAAGAAGAAGCTATAAGTTTGATACCGAATTTGACGGACTGATTTAAAAAGAAAGTATGGTTATATCACAGTTACCGTACTTTCTTTCTTTTTTTGTCTTTGTTTAGCCGGAAAAATATATCTTTGTTTCTACTAACTGAAACATAGATTATTATGACAGAAGAAGAACTGAAAATAAAATTCGACCATATACAAGGTATATTCAATCGCTGTATCAATCATGCCAGCCAAGTTATGATAGATAATATTGCCTCTAAGTCCTTATATTTCGACGAAGAACAGGCAGATAAACTGGAACAGCAAGAATATGTTCGTACCGCTGATGAGTTGGTGCAGTTATATATTCGTTATTCTGTGTTGAATGATATTCAATATTTTTATTCTGTATCTGATTTCTTTTGGGAAAGCGGTTTTTATGAATCCTTGAAATCCGATGAGAAAAGAAAATACATGTCGTTTAATCCTCTTTCATTTGATTATTCCCGGTATGAGCAAGATAATACGGTTTATGATGAAGAACTGCCTTATTTTTCTGTAATAGTTAAAACTGTTGTATTGGAAAAATATTCTGCGTACTTGCGAAAAAAGAAAGAAAGTAAGGTGCAAGCGGAAATGCAGCCACAACAGAAAGAGCCGCAACCAATTCAAGATAAATGCCAAGAGCCTAAAATTATCTCCCATATTGCTGAAACAGAAAATCCGTTTAAGTCTATTTTAAACGACAGACAAATAGCATTGTTGGTGGATTGTATCAATGAAGTGGAAATTTTCAATGCTCCTATGACTTTTGAAGATTTGAAAGCAATACTTTCCTGTAAGCCAAAAGTTATATTTAGGTCTAATAACAACAGGCAGGTAGCTTTTCTTTTTTCGGAATTAAGCAATCGTGGTTTGATAACACCTAACTGGCAATCTGTTATAGCAAAGAATAAGTTGTTTGTTACGAAGAATATAAAGAAAGATAAATATCTGAATCAAGGTGATTTAGCCACAGCCGCCAATTATGTAAAAGGGGTGGAACATGAAAAAGATTATGTAACCATCAGCAATTATATCAAACAACTGAAAAAACTTTAAGAATAGGTTAATACCTCAAACATAGCTTAATCCACTATCAAGCTATTCCTCAATACTTTTGCCCCCGTAATCGATTACAAGAAACTGGAGGGCATGCACTCCATATTGTCTAACGCAAATACTTTTGTTATATGGAAACAAGTATTGAGAAGCGAGTTGCAGAACTCGAAAATTTAGTGTTCCTTTCAAAGAATGTGCTTAGTTTTGATGAAGCGAGCAAGTTCTTGAACCTTTCAAAAAGTTACCTGTACAAGCTGACTTCGGGTAACTTGATACCCCATTACAAGCCGCAGGGCAAAATGCTTTATTTTGA
>ENA-UEYL01003006-UEYL01003006.1-human-gut-metagenome-genome-assembly--contig:-NODE-3006-length-11570-cov-4.065605_pt1 | contig 11570 bp, 15 predicted proteins | sample MGYA00242941_ERZ507946 | MGnify/ENA primary metagenome ERZ507946 (study PRJEB26167, sample SAMN06115482) | human gut metagenome | host: Homo sapiens | place: China:Guizhou | collected 2015-03-11...
GGTCTCCCACGGTATATGTGCCTTTCTGGGCGATCTCGCTGTTGCCGGAAACTGTACGGGTGTGACGGATGGCTGTGCGCACCCGGGCCAGCAGTTCATCCGTCCCGAACGGTTTGGTAAGATAGTCATCCGCGCCCAGGTCCAGGGCCGTTACCTTGTCCTTTTCATGGGACCGGGCCGATACCACCACCACCGGCAGGCTGGACCAGCTGCGCAGATGCCGCAGAATATCCAGCCCGTCCATGTCGGGCAAGCCCAGGTCCAAAATAATAAGATCCGGACAATGAGAGGAAATCATGGACTGCGCTTCCGCTCCGGAGCGGGCCAACAGAGCTTCATAACCGTTGTTGTTCAGCACCGTGGAGATAAAATGCGCAATGCTCTTTTCATCTTCCACGATCAAAATCTTTTCCCGAATGTTCATATCTGCTCCTCCTCGCTGCATGGCAGACGGAAGGCAAATTCCACTCCGTCTTCTGTATTCCTTGCTTCAATATTGCCGCCATGGGCATGTACAATGGCTTGGCACACCGACAGGCCCAGCCCCATGCTCCGTTTCCCGTCACAATCTGTGGATTCGCTGTGTTTTAAAGTTCCGTCAAACAGAGTGGGAAGGTCTTTGTCCGGAATGTGGTATCCATCGTTCCAGACCGAGAACCGGGCATAGGAGTCCTCTTTCCGGACCGACAGTTTCACATGCACGGCCTTGCCGTGAAAAATAGCATTTTCCAGCAGGTTGGAGAGCACCTGCTCAATCAAAATGGCGTCCATCGGGACCAGCAGCAAGTCGTCGGGGGCTGATACGCAGACCGATGTGCCGGGGAAGCGTTTGCGGAATTTGCGCACCGCTTCGCCCATGACTTCTTCAGCCGCCTCCGGCTCCTTGGTGATCTGTGCCTGGTCTGCACCGATGCGCGTGATGGAGAGCAGATTCTCCACCACCCGGATCAGCCACTGGGCCTCATCCCGGGCATCTTCCAGCAGTTCCTGACGCTCCTCTATGGAAAGACCCGGATTCTCCAGCACGGCGGAGGTAGAGCCTACAATCGATGTCAAAGGCGTGCGGATGTCGTGGGACACGGAGCGCAAAAGATTTGCCCGCATTTTCTCCTTCTCGTTTTCGCTGCGCAGCCGTTCCTGCTGCCGGGTCTGCGTAGTCAGGGTGCAGGTGATTACCGAGACCATCAAGAAGGTAAAGAACGTCAGCGGATAACCGGCAATGGTGAAGTTCACTGCCCAATAGGGATATGTAAAGATAAAGTTGACGCACACCACGCCTGATACTGCTGCAATCAGCCCGTACAGGTATCCGGTGGTCAGGCGGGAGATCAGCAGCACCGCCAGCACAAACACCGGTGAGGCAAAGCCATCACTGGTATCTGCCATTTGCAGCAAAATACACAGTTCGGCTGCGCACAGCAAAATCACACCTGTAACCAGCAGATCCCGCCAGGAAAAGGGAAACCAGGTGGAAATTTTGAACTTTGTTTTTTTGGTATGCACGTGTAAGCGTCCTCCCACCGACAAAACTGTTTTGTGTTTTTCATTATAACATGATATGCGTTAAATTGCTGCTAAAAAAATTGACAACTCCTTAACAATCCCGCGGATGGATTTGTCAGCACCTGAGCGGTTTCTTTGGATATATTGATTTCAGACCTTTAATGAAGGTGACGGGAGGGAAGCGATATATGCAGATGGACCAGCTGGACACTGAACTGCGGGAAGGAGAATATATTCAATGGCAGGGGCGCACAGGGGCGTTTTCCCTGTTGGAGCCCCAGGCTCGAAGGACGATTTTCGGAAAATGGCTGGGCACACTGGTGGCCGGAGGTATTCTGCTGGCCCTGGCCGGCCGGGAAGACGCCGGAGTTGGACCTGCCGCCGTCATAGCCATTGTACTGGGAACGGCCGCCTTGCTGGCGGCACCGGTTTTGGAATGGTGGGCTCTACGGGGACAGCACTACTGGATTACCAATCAAAGAGCCATTGTGATGACGCGGGAACACCGGATTTGCAGCATGGAACTTGAAGAGATCGATGATGTATGCCTAGTGCAGGGAGAGAATGGGATGAATTCTCTCATTTTGGGAAATGCACCCGGGGAGGCACAGCGGCAAATGCGCTGGTTTGCATGCCACCCCCGGGGACAGCTTCGGCCTGGAGAAGCCGAAGGCCAGGCGGTGAGCATGGTGTTTTACGGCCTGATGAATGCAAAGGATGCCCTTGCATGGCTGCTGCCGGAACAGGGTGCGCAGGGTGTTTAGAAATACAAACGCAAATCTGCCGGTGATTCACGGCACCTTAGCAGGATCCTTTGCCTGATTGTCAGCGGCTGAACGGCAACTCCTGCTATACTGTGAACAGTGAATTTCACCAAAAAGGAGTGCAGAAACAAGATGGAAAAGAAACTGAACGAATACCTGCGGGAGGGCGAAACCATCCGCTGGCAGGGGCAGCCCGCAAACTTCCCGCTGATGGACAACGGGAGCAGAATGCAGATTCTGCGTAAGTGGGCGTTGACCGTTATCATCGCAGCCGGCGCGCTGATCGCGCACATGCAGTCCCAGATGCCTCCCCGTATGGGTTTGGTTGCAGTAGTGGTTGCGTGTGCCCTGGTAGTCGTTCTGACTCCGGTAGTGGAGAAAGCCAGTTTGATGAAGAATAAATACTGGATCACCAACCAGCGGATCATCCATATGACCAAGGGCGGAATGTTCTATTACATGGATCTGGCCGATGTGGATCAGTATGAAATCGTGACCGATCTGAGCGATCAGGAGACCCTCGTGCTGGGCAGCGCCATCTTTGCCGATGCAAAGAAGTACATCCGCTGGCGGGCAAATCATCCCATGGAGGATCCCGAGGCGATGAAGAACCGCGATCATGTGGACGGCATGATTTTCTACAACATCGGAAGCTCTGCCGCCTCCGCTGCCGCCATTCTCAAGGATCTGGGCTGCAGACGGGCTGCCTGATCAGTTCCTGATTCCGGGCGAAGCTGTTTTCTGCCGGACATTCAATTGCATCATCCAAGAAGAGCCCCAGGCATTTTGCCTGGGGCTCTTTTTTTGCGTTCAAAAATATTTTTTCTTCCTTTTGACATAAGCAGTGCAAAAATTCCGGGATGCGTCCCGGTATGTGAAGACTGATTCGGGAGGGAATACGACGTGGAACAACAACGAGGCTATGGCACGTTCTGCCGGGCCTATCTGCGCACCATGGATCCGGAACGGGCAGCGCAGGCAGCTGGAGGTCAGGATGGATTCTCCATGCTGGGAAACCGATTCATTCAAACCCGCCTGGAAAAGATGCGGGAAAATGCCTCCGGCCAGATTCGACGGGAGGACGCCGTGCGGCGTTTGGCACAGCTGGCCTTTGGTCAGGCCAATGATGCGGTGAAACTGGCCCTGGGCGGCCGGGATACCGATGTGGATACGTTGGACTTGTCCGCTGTAACGGAAGTACGAGTAAGCGACAAGGGCGGCGTGGAAATCAAGCTGGTGGACCGCGTCCGGGCTTTGGAAAGCCTTTGCGCCCTGCTGGAAACCGGCGGGGGAACGGACGCGCAGGCCTTGTATCAGGCCCTGGCAGAAGGAGGAGAGGAAGCGGGGTGGGACCACGAATGAACCGATCCGGTTTTCCCCAAAGCAGCGCAAAGTTCTGACCTGGTGGATGCGGGGAGACTGGGAGACGATCATCTGCGACGGCGCGGTTCGAAGCGGAAAGACCTTTTCCATGGGGCTTTCGTTCTTCCTCTGGGCACAGAGTGCCTTCGACGGACGGCAGTTCGGTCTGTGCGGCAAAACCATTGCCTCCATCCGGCGCAATCTGCTGGGAGAGCTGATACCCTTCCTGCGGCGGCTGGGTATGACGGTACGGGAAAAACGCTCGGAAAACCTGCTGACCGTGCGCTTCGGCGGGCGGGAGAACACCTTTCTTCTCTTCGGCGGGCGGGATGAGTCCAGCGCTGCCCTCATTCAGGGCAGTACCCTGGCCGGTGTCCTGCTGGACGAGGCGGCCCTGATGCCCCGGAGTTTCGTGGAACAGGCCTGCGCACGGTGCTCTGTCCCCGGCAGCCGGTTGTGGCTCAACTGCAACCCCGAGGGACCCCAGCACTGGCTCTACCAGGAATGGATCCGCCGGGCCGAGCAGAGGCGGACCTTGTATCTCCATTTTACCATGGAGGACAATCCGGCCCTGACGCCCAGAATCCGGGCCCGCTACCGCCGGGCTTACTCCGGCGTTTTTTACCGGCGCTTCGTCCTGGGGGAGTGGACCGCCGCCCAGGGTCTGGTTTACGACTTCTTTGATCCGGAGCGGGACGCCCGGTCAGCCCCGGAGGGGCCCTTTGATGAGTGGCGGATTTCCGTGGACTACGGTACTGCCAACCCTGCCTCCTTTGGCCTTTGGGGGCGAAAGGGCGCGGTATGGTATCGGGTGGAGGAGTATTATTACGATTCCCGCAGGGCGGGGCATCAGAAGACCGATGCCGAGTATGTGGAAGACCTCGTGAGCTTGTGTGCTGGGCGTTTAGTCAGCCGGATTATTGTGGATCCCTCCGCTGCCAGCTTCATTGAGGCTTTGCGGCGCCGGGGATTTCCTGTGGTCAAAGCCAACAACGATGTGTCCGACGGGATCCGGGTCACCGCCGATCTGCTGCGGCAGGGGACACTGGTTTTATGCCGCCCCTGCGGGGACTGCCTGCGGGAGATGGCCCTGTACTGCTGGGAAGAACGGGGAGACCGGGACGCACCCAAAAAAGAGCATGACCACGCCATGGACGACATGCGCTACTTTGCCATGGATCTTTACGGCGAGAGCAGCGGCTTTGCCGCCGTGTGCGTGGAGCGGCGGAGTGGTTAAGAAAGAGAGGCGAACGAAACATGAATTGGTTCAAGCGCAGGCGCGCTCCGGACCCGGTGACGGTCCAGCTGCGGGACGGGGAGTATCATCCCTTCGGTATTCTGGGCAGCTGCGTGCCGTTGAGCAGTGCCGAGACCCGGCTTTACCGGGCGGTACGGGAGGCTGTGCCGGTCGTGGATGCAGCCATTTACAAGCTGATCCGCATGACCGGCGGCGTGGACGCGGTATGCACGGACCGGCAGGCACAGAAAGCCCTGTCCGAATTCCTGCGCACGGTTCCCACGGGACGGGGACAGTACGGCATCAACGCATTTTTGGACTGCTATCTGGACTCCCTGCTTACCTGCGGACGGGCCGTGGGAGAGATTGTTCCCCGGCGGGATGGCCGGGACATCGCCGCACTGCTGTGCGGGCGGGTGGAGGACATCGAGATCCGGGAGGGGGAGCACCCCCTGGCCTTCACCATCTGCGGGCCCGATGAGGGCGGGTGCATGGAGCCCCTGCCCCATCAGGAGCTGCTGCTCTTCACCCCCCTCAACCCGGAGACCGACCATCCCTACGGCGTGTCTCTGCTGCGGGGACTGCCGTTTCTCAGTGACATCCTGATGAAGATTTACCACACCATCGGCGTCAACTGGGAGCGGTGCGGCAACGTACGCTTTGCCGTCACCTGCCGCGGCGCCGAGGGCGGTCAGGCTGCCCAGCGCAGCCGTCAGCTGGCCCAGGAGTGGTCCCGGGCCATGCAGCAGACCAAACACGGCAGTGTCCGGGATTTCGTGGCTGTGGGAGATGTGGACATCCAGGTCATCGGCGCCGACGCGCCCATTCTGGACAGCGAGGTGCCTGTGCGGCAGATTTTGGAACAGGTGGTGGCCAAGACCGGCATTCCGCCCTTTATGCTGGGCCTCAACTGGAACTCCACCGAGCGCATGAGCGCGCAGCAGGCCGATCTGCTCACCACGGAAATCACCGCCATCCGCCGGTCGTTGACTCCGGCGGTGGAGCGGATTTGCCGCCTGTGGCTGCGCATGCACGGTTATTCCGGCTCCGTGGAGGCGCTGTGGGATGAGATCAATCTCCAGGATGAGGTGGAGGAGGCCCGTGCGGCGCTCTATCTCCAGCAGGCCAGAAAATTGGAAATTGAAAACAACCGAGCGGAGGGATGCAAGTGAATATCACACAGGAGGATCTGGCTCAGATCAACCGCTTTGCCAGATCAGAACTGACCAAAGAGCAGGTGTATATCTTCAGTGTGCGCCTTTGCGACAATGAGGTGGACCGGGATTTTGAGCGCTTTGACGGCGACGCCCTGACCAAACTGGGCGAGCTGTTTGTGGGCAAGAGCGGGATCTTCGATCATCAGTGGTCCGCCCAGGGGCAGACCGCCCGGATCTACCGCACCGAGGTCATCCGGGAGCCCGCCCGGCGCACCGCGGCACAGGACTCCTATCAGTGGCTCAAGGCCTGGGCCTATCTGCTGCGCACGGAGAAAAACGCCGACATCATCGCCGAGATTGACGGCGGCATCAAAAAAGAAGTCAGCGTTGGGTGCAGCATGGGCCGGAGTGTATGCTCCATCTGCGGCGCCGAAAGCGGCACCTGTACTCATGTCCGGGGCCAGACCTATGACGGAAAGCTCTGCTTTGCCGAGCTCAAGGACCCCACTGACGCTTACGAGTGGTCCTTTGTGGCTGTCCCGGCCCAGCGCAGCGCCGGTGTGGTCAAGCACTTCGGTCCGGAGCGCGATGAGCTCTCCCAGCTGCGCCGCCAGGCGGAAATGGGTCAGCGCTATCTCCAGGCCCTGCGCCGGGAGGTGGTGCGCCTGGCCATGCTCGCCGACGATGATCTGGACGGCACCATCTTCTCCAAGGCTGCCCAGCGCCTGGAGGAGCCTGAGCTTCTGGAACTCAAGCGGGTCTATGAGGCCCGCACTGCCCGGCGCTTCGGCGCCGAACCCCAGCTGCGCCATCGGGATGGTGCTGATGCCGGGGAAGATGAATCCGCATTCCTCGTCTGATGGACGAATGAAATACAAGGAGGATGACGATGAACATTTCTTATGAGGGAATCGGCCAGTGGGCCGCCACCTTCGCCTGTGACCATCTGGCCGAGGGCGAGCTGGTCAAAATCAGCGCCAACGGCACGGTAAGCACCTGTTCCGATGGTGAGCGCTTCTGCGGCATGGTGCTCTCCACCGCCCGGGACGGCCTGGCCTGCTCCGTGGCTCTGGGCGGCATGATGACCGCTGGGTACTCCGGCGAGAGCGCACCGGCTCTGGGCTGGTCCACTCTGGTTGCCGACGGCGCCGGCGGCGTCAAAACCGCTGCCGAGGGCTGCACCTGCCTGGTGGTGGATGTGGACGAGAGCGGCAAAACCGTGACCTTTGCACTGTAAGGAGGAGATTGCACATGACCTATCAGTTTGAAAATATCCGCCTGGAAAAGGGCATGTACGGCCGCAGCGGCCACACCTTTACCCAGACCCTGGAGGAACTGGACCCCAGCGAGCACTACCGCGGTACGCCCCTGGAGGGGATGGACGCCTTCCAGCGCCAGCTCAAGCGCTTTGACATCAAGGTCAAGGGTGCCGGAAGTGATCTGGTGGAAAAGTTCTTCCACACCACCGACTCCGCCGTACTCTTTCCGGAGTTTGTCTCCCGTGTAGTCCGCCAGGGCCTGGAGGAGGAGAGCATCCTGCCCCACATCACCGCTACCGTCACCAACTTTGATGGCATGGACTACCGCACCATCGCCTCCATTCCCACCGGGGACCAGAAGGCCCTGCGCCGGGTGGAGGAAGGCGCCGAGATCCCCCAGACTACCGTCCGCACCCAGGAGAACCTGGTGCGCCTGCACAAGCGGGGCCGCATGCTGGTGGCTTCCTATGAGGCCATCCGCTTCCAGCGCCTGGACCTGTTCTCCGTGACTCTGCGCCAGATCGGCGCCTACATCGGCCGTCAGCATCTCCAGGACGCCGTGGAGGTGCTGCTCAACGGCGACGGCAACGACAACGCCGCTGAAAAATTTACCATTGGAACCCCTCCCATCTCCGGGTCCAAGGGGACGCTGAGCTACGAGGCCCTGCTGGACTTCTGGAGCCAGTTTGATCCCTACACCATGAACACCATGCTGGTGAGCACCGATGTGATGCTCGCCATGCTCAAACTCTCCGAGTTCCAGAACCCCCTGACGGGCCTCAACTTCCAGGGCACCGGCAGCCTCACTTCGCCCCTGGGTGCCAAGCTCCTGCGTTCTGCCGCTGTTCCTCAGGGAACCCTCATCGGCCTGGACAAGGGCTACGCCCTGGAGCAGATCTGCGGCAGCCAGGTCACCGTGGAGTATGACAAGCTCATCGACCGTCAGCTCGAGCGCGCTGCCATCACGTCCATCTCCGGCTTTGCCAAGCTCTTCGGCGAGGCCTCCAAGGTTTTGACGGTGTAAGCGCCATGGACCAGGAAATTCTGGACATGGCGGTGATCCTTACCGGCGCGGCGGAGGACCGCCAGGTGCTGCTGACGGCCCTGTGCGCCGCCGCCCGGCAGCGCTGGCAGGCACGGCTGCGGGAGGGTGTGGCCGCCGAAGACTGCGGCCAGGCCTTCGTATGTGCCGCAGCCTTCTCCGCGGCGGCGGATTTCCTGACGGGGGAGGGCGGCAATGCAGCCGCCTCCTCCTTCTCCGCCGGAGAGATCTCCGTCAGCGCATCCAGCGCCGCCGACCGCAGTGCCTGTGCCCAGGCCCTGCGGGATACCGCGGAGGAGCTGATGGCGCCCTATGCTCAACCTGGAAACTTCAGTTTTAGGAGCGTGCGGGGATGAGGGAGGCAATCGAACGTCTGGCCGCCCGGTACGGCCAGGTCCTGACGGTGTATCAGGATGAGCAGGCGCACACGGTCCGGGCCTTTTTGCAGCCGGATCCGTCCCGGGATGAGCAGGTGCCCGACGGCATGAGCTCCATCGGCTACCTGGACGGACGACGGTGGATTTATCTGGGCACGCTGCCCCTGTCTCCCGGGGATCGGGTGGAGTGGGAGAATGCTGCCTTCCGGGTGCGCAGCAGCCGGGCCTATGCGGTGGGGACGTCCGTTTTATACTGGTGGGCGTCCCTGGAACAGGAGGAACCACAGTGAAGGAGCTGACACAGATCCGGCAGGCCGTCATTGACGCGTTGTGCGAGGCCGGCCTGCACGCCCTGGCAGCCTTCCCGGACTGCCGGGCTCCCCGGGATACCCCCTCGACGACTGTGGCCGTGGGCGCCGCCGAGGGAACCGCCCTGGGATTTTGCAACTACCTGGGCCAGCAGTATGACCCGGAGCAGGGCACCGTGACGGAGTGCTACGGCAAACTCCTCGACGGTGAGATCTCCGTGGAGATCCGGGCTCCCGGTGCTTCCGGCTGCGAGCAGATCTGCGAGCAGGCCGCCGAGGTACTGCTGGGAGGCCTGCCCGCCGGAATTCGCCCCGGAGAGCTGCGATGGGAGGCCATCTGCTGGGAAAAAGAGACGGGAATGTTTCTGCGCCGGGGCAGCCTGCGGTGCAGGGCGGTCTTTACCGCCCTGGCCCGGGAGGACGGCGAAACCTTCCTGGACTTTACCTTGAAAGGAGTTATGAAACAGTGAGCGAATTGATCCATGAACGGCCGGGTGTCTACTCGACCTATGACGCATCTACCGTGGTCTCCGCCGGTCAGGCCAGCCGGGCCATCGGCGTGGCGGCCAAAGCTTCTGCCGGGACGGAAGGGGAGGCGGTGATCCTCACCAGCTACGCCGCCGGTGTAAGCGCCTTTGGTGAGGATGAAACGCCGGGTATGAGTACCATGCTGCGGCTGCTCTTTGCCAACGGCGCGTCTACCGTGGCGGCGGTTCGGGTGGCCGAGGCCGGTGAGGTGGCGGACTACCAGGCCGCTTTTGACGCCCTGGCCCGGCAGGATGTCCAGATCATGGTGTGTGACAGCACGGATGAAGCAGTCCATCAGGCCCTGCGCACGGCGGTAGAGACCGCCTCTGCCAGCCGCAAGGAGCGCATCGGCGTGGTGGGCGGCAGCGGGGAGGAGGCAGCTGCTCTGGTGGAGCACGCCGCCGCCTTGAACAGCGAGCGCATGGTCCTGGTGGGACCGGATGTGCTGGATGAGGCGGGCGAGACGCTCTCCGGTGCGTTTGCCGCTGCCGCCCTGGCAGGCGTGATCGCTTCCAACGCCGATCCCGCTGTCCCCTTAAACGGTGCTGAGATCCGGGGGCTGGGCGGTGTGAGTACCGACTACGGCGACAACGACATCGACCTGCTGGTCCGGGGCGGCGTCACCCCCCTGGAGAGCAGCGGCGGTGTCCTCTCTCCGGTCCGGGGCATCACCACCCGCACCACCACCGGCGACGTCACCGACACCACCTGGCGGGAGCTGACTACCATCCTCATCGTGGACGACCTGATTCCCACGATCCGCGCGGCCCTGCGCAGCAAGTTCTCCCGAACGAAAAATACCGTCCGCAACCGCAGTGCCATCCGCTCCCAGGTGATTGTGGAACTGGAGAAAAAGGCTGCCGCGGAGATCATCGACAGCTACGGCGAGGTGACGGTCAGCGCCTCCGCCGATGATCCCACCGTCTGCCTGGTGGAGTTCAGCTTTGCCGTGGCCCACGGTCTCAATCAGATCTATCTCACCGTCCACATCACGGTGTAAGGGAGGAAGAATATGGATATGAAAGGATTCCCTACCAGCTCCGACATCTATCTGGAGCTGGACGGCAAGAAAGTCGCGGTGGTGCAGAGCTACTCCGTCAAGGCTACCAAGTCGTCTCAGAGCGTGGAGGCCTTCGGTGAAAGCGAGCCGGTGGCCACCATCGAGGGCCAGCGCAAGTATGTTCTGGAGCTTACCCGTCTCTACGCCACCGACGACGCCATCTCCGACGGCATCAACTTCTATGAGCTCCAGGATTTCTCCCTGGTGATCTGCAAGCCGGACCGCAGAATTATTTACAGCGGCTGCGAGTGGAGCGCCATCGAGGAAGACGGCCAGCTCAACGCCATGGTGGCCGAAAAGATTACCGTGGTGGCCTCCAAGCGCATCGAGGCCTCGGCATGATTCCCGTGGATGAGCTGCGGCCGCTCTCGGCGGCCCGGCTGCTGGCGCTGTGGCGGGATTGCCGGGAGGCGGCGGAGGATCCACTGGAGCGGACGCTTTTGTGCAATGCCCGGGTGCTGGCGGCGTGCTGCTATCGGGAGGGCGCTCCGGCCTTCGCCGATGAGGAGGAGGTTCTGACCACGCTCACAGGCCGTCAAATGGAGCGGCTGCTGGAACGGCTGGCATCCCAAACGGAGCCCGCCGCTCCGTCGGCAGTCAATCCGGCGTTTGATACAGCGCGGTTCGACGCGCTGCGGAAGGAGGCACCATGAACTACGTTTGGCAGGAGCTGTGCCGCCAGCGCAATGCCTTGGCCCGGCTGATGCTGGGGAGCTTGCCCCGGGAGGATTCCGCTGCCCGAGCGGCGGCACCGTCCTCCGAGGACTTCCCGGAACAAAGCGCGGCCCCGGAAGGGTTTGGTGCAGCTGACCCGGAGATTGGGCTGGAGATGGCAAATGGCGTTCCGGCGGCAGCGGCTGCCTGGGCAGCGGCCGTTCCTGACGGGGAGTGGGACGGGGCGGAGTATCCGCTCCGCCCGACTGCCCGCCCAGACACCGGAACCTGGGAGCGCGCCGGGAGCGGATCTGCCTTC
>ENA-UEYL01003007-UEYL01003007.1-human-gut-metagenome-genome-assembly--contig:-NODE-3007-length-11566-cov-3.125163_pt1 | contig 11566 bp, 10 predicted proteins | sample MGYA00242941_ERZ507946 | MGnify/ENA primary metagenome ERZ507946 (study PRJEB26167, sample SAMN06115482) | human gut metagenome | host: Homo sapiens | place: China:Guizhou | collected 2015-03-11...
TCCGGGCAATATCGGTCAGATAGTCCTGAAGATCCTGTTCATGCTCTTCCTCCTCGGCCAGAATTTTTTTCGCCATATCACAGGTCGTAAAATCTTTACCATTTGTAAAGTCGGCAATTTCCTGATACCTCAATATGGCACAACGCTCGGAAGCCACATTGTCATTCAGCAGACAAACAGAATCAAAGTCTTGCGGAGTATCGTATTTGCATCTTGCCAGTTCCGACCACTTTTGGGGATCCAAAACAGGAACGCCTTCCAGTTCGATGATACGTTTAGCAATCATTTCGGCATGCTTGCGTTCTTCATTGGCGTGTTCTTCAAACTCACTCTGTACATTCGGACGCATAGCACCTTCGACAACCAAAGCACCGATCCAATACTGATAGTATGCCAACCATTCTTCAGCCAATGCTGCGTTTAACTGTGAAATCAAGCTTTCCACATCCAATTTTCCTTGCAGGATTTTTACACTCTCTTTAGCCATAATTTTAGTGTTTAGTTCATTTTGTTCTTTTTATACGTACTACGGCCAAAGAAGTTGTTTGTCGTCCGATAGACCGGGAGATCTATTCGGAAACCTTCATCAAAATATTCAGGATCGTTATAATGAGGCAGGTATAGAAATCATATCCCCGCATTACAGCTATGCAGGAGGGCAACGAATCTACCCTCCCTAAATCCGGTCAGTTGTAATACCCTAATTGTTCCAATACTTTTTCAGCCTTTTCCAGCTTCTTTTTTTGCTGTAAATGATCCGGCAGGCCTGAGGTTGCATTCGACTTCAGATATTTTGCGGGCAACGTTTCCTGATAAAACCGGATAGTCATATCCGACTTATTGGTAAACATTCCATCGGCCCGGTTTTGTGCCGGCTGTCCGGCTTTCAATCCGGTATATTCCTCCATCTGCTCCACCGTATCGAAACTATAGGGATGAATGGCCATACCCGAACGGTAAATCAATTCACCGTTTCCGGGAGACAAAAGTTCATCATAATGATTAGGTGCCCCTGCAATACTAGGCCCCATAATCACAGCCCCGTTTTCTATACCGAAATTGATTTTGGCAGCATATTGCTCGGGGGTATTTTGTTTTAAGTCAGAAACGTCATTCCCTAACCACAATAAAAAGCAGGTAGGAATCCGTCGTGGGAAAGCTTCTTTCAGTTTTACCAGGCTCTCGTCCGAGAAAGTCTGCAAAATCACCCGGGCCGACGAATTTGCAATAGCTACTTTGCCCGCGGTTACCGGAATTTGTTTCATTTGTCCGGCATCCGGATGATACCAACCCAGTCTTTGTAATTCTATCACCAAATCTTTTTCCATACCCGGAAACAAATGAGGTTCTTTGGTTTCGGGATAAATACCGGGACGATTACCGTTATCGTCAGGATCTTTTTCGTAACGGGTGTGCTTTCTCCCCTGCCCGTCGATATCGTACACTCTTTTTCCTGCCCGGTCTCTGACTATGCGATAGCCCTCGGCTATACGCACGACATCTTCCAAGGTCAGTATGTCTAAGCCTTCGAATGCTTTTCTGGCCCGATCCGGATTCGCTTTGTTAAACCACGAACCGGCATCCAGTTGTCTCAACTCTTCCAGGGTAAACTCCGAAACAGGCGAGTCGGCCCGATCCGGAAATACGGTTTCAACATTCGTCGTACGCCTCAGATTGACATCGTGCAGAGCAATCAATACCCCATCTTTCGTTCGTTGTAAATCCAGTTCCAGGTAATCGGCTCCGATATTACGGGCCCAACGCATGGCGGCTTCGGTTTCCTCCGGAGCCCAATACGTCGTACCCCGATGGGCTATAACAATATTCCGGGGTAAATAATCCAAAACTTCACGGGATTCAGGAGGTAAAGTCTTTACTTTTACCTCTCCGGGCAATATCGTTTTCCCGGTCGCCAGCATCAACAATACGGGTAAGAGCATTTTCATCGGTATTATTCTTTTATTAATAAGGCAAAAATAAAGAATAAAGCTGATATCCCCTCATTAAAAGCCCACGGGTTTGTTACAAAACCATGAAGATTTGGCAGACCTCCAAACAGATTTTATGACAATTTTTCCTTTATTCTGCCAAAACAACATAACACACTCATTACAAGTAATTTAACACACAAAGCATCTCTTTCTTCTTTCTTATTTATTATCAATAAATTACACATAATCTACAAAAAAAATACGTATTTCCCCACGAATTGCGGCATACCGATTGCAATCTCCTAAAACGAACACGGTTTAAAATACCGGTTCTACCCAATGAATATGTTAAACTTAAATAATAGGAGGATTAAATTATGGTACCTGTAAGAAGAACACAGACTTGGTTACCGGATATCTTCAATGATTTCTTCGATAACACGTGGATGGAAAAAACCAATGCTACTGCACCGGCAATCAATATTCGGGAAACCGAAACAAATTACGAAATCGAAGTTGCTGCACCGGATATGACCCGAGAGGATTTTACCATCAAAATCGAAAACAACAACAAGTTGGTGGTCAGTATGGAAAAGAAACACGAATAGAAAGAAGATAAAAAAGAAGAGGGACGCTATCTGAGACGTGAATTTTCATATACCCGCTTCCAGCAAGCGATGATCTTGCCCGATGATGTGGTAAAAGAGAAGATTCAGGCCAGGATGGAACACGGTGTATTGACCATCGATATCCCGAAACAAACGGTAATTCCGGAAGAAAAAAACGGACGAACGATTGAAATCAAATAATAAAAAATCCCGGATTGTTTCCGGGATTTTTTATTACAAATATTCTTTGATATCCTGCAACTCCACCAATTTATTTACAATCGCATAAATAGTCAGGCCTGCCGGACTATGAATCTGTAATTTACGGGCTATATTCCGTCGGTGGGTAATCACCGTATGGGCCGACAAATACAAGGCATCTGCAATTTCTTTATTAGTCATCCCTTTGACGACACAAGTAATAATTTCTTTTTCCCGGCTACTCAACACTTCCTGTCCGGCTAATTCTTCTTCTGTCTCTTCCCCGGGAACATTCAACAGGCGATTCAATTTTTCCCTGATCGTATCCGCATCGTCATATATCGTCAGAGACTCATCGTAATTCCGCAACACACCCTGATCGGCCACCGAACACATCAAAGCAATACATTTCACACCCGCATTCTGAGGTGTTTCTTTAAATTTACGCACATCGAAATATCCGGTAAACGACGGATTTACGATCAGAATTTCAGGTTTATGAAATCGTACACATTCATCCAGCGATTCTTCGGAGACTAACTCTATCGGAAGAATTTTCAATCCCTGAATCCGCTTCAAGACCAATGCCAATCCACTACGGACGATCATCGATGTCTCGGCTATAGCAATCTTTAAAACTTCATCTTCCTGCATTTTCCTGTACTTTCTTTTCCAATTCTGCAATCAGAGGAACAAACATATAATCTTCTACCCGGCAATGTGAACACAAATCTTTTTCACAAGAATAAATATCGAACAATACGGTATTCAACAGATTATTATTCGCCCTGGAAGGATAATATTTGACAATAATATTCTTGAGTTCGGTCAGTTTAGTCTCGATCTGGTTATGACGTGCAACAAAAACACCGATATTATATCGCCCGGTATCCTCACCCTGCAATAGTGCATTCACATATTTAAAAACCACCTCATTCTCATATCCCATATGTGCCCGCACCTCGTTGACATATTCATCGTAAAATTTCAAAATCAGAAAAGCAACGTCATCCTGCGAACAATCGATGGCATCTATTAACCTCCGCCGGATCACCGGCAGATTATAATCCAGAAAATAAGAATGAGCCTGCTTCAAATATTCCATCAGGGCTTCAACCGATATCTGGTCATGAAACTCTTCGGACACACAACATTCTCCATCCATAAAATTCACGACAGCCAGAAAAGTACCCGTATGCACCCCCTGACGTTCACATACCTGCTGTACAGTCTGGTCACCGAATCCCAAGGATAACCCGAACCGGCTCATCACCAGTAACAGGTTATAATTCTCACAAATCAGATCACTCATCTTATCTGTACCGGAATATTTTAAACGCTTATTCATTCTAAATAAATTTAATCACGCAAAATAAACATTTTATCCGATTCCAACCAATCCCTATTTTTAGGTATTTTTCAATAATCAGCCCATTAGTTTAACCACAATTAAAATTTTTTCGACATAATAAGCCACCCCATTTCTCTTCCGCTCCGTAAACAGAACAGTGATCTGCACAGAATAGATAAACAGTTGACTTATAATAACTTTAAATCACTATTTTTATGAAAAAAACAGGTATTTTTTACGGTTCCACCAACGGTGATACCGAATCTGTAGCGAATAAAATCGCTATTCAATTGGGGATCGGGAAAGAAGATGTACACAATGTCGCCGATACAACGCCCCATGCCGTACAACCCTACGAAGTATTGTTATTAGGTTGTTCGACCTGGGGAGTCGGGGAAATGCAGGACGACTGGAATGATTTCCTTTTCAAACTCAAAGATATGGATCTGAAAAACAAAACCGTCGCCTTGTTCGGATGCGGAGATTCGGTCAGTTTTAGTTCCAGTTTTTGTGATGCTTTGGGTGTCATCTATCACGAGCTTCAACACACCGGTTGTACTTTTACGGGAGAAGTAGACCCCTCTGAATATCGTTTCGATGGTTCCGGTGGAGTTATCGACGGTAAATTTGTCGGGCTCCCGATCGACGATAATAATGAATCGGACCGAACCGATACCAGAATAAAAAAATGGACAGACCGCTTAAAAGTAACGGTTTTATCCTGAAGTCAGCCTGCCATGAGGCTACGATCGGTCGCTTTCCGAAGTCACCGATCGTATATGTTCCAATTCCGTACACCAAAATCTATTTTTACAGGCTGTGTGAAAACAATCTTTAAAACAACTTAAAGTGTCAAGTATATAAAGTCTTTTTTATACATTTGCATTCAATAAAAAAGATTCCGATGAAAATACAACGACTTATATTTCTGATTTTCACAACGATTGTAGTGTTCGCTTGTGTGACCGATCACCCTTCACCTCAGGTATTGAAAATTTCCGAAAACACCCTCCGGTTTTCCGGTAACGGCGGTGTATGGAAATTAACGGTCAACAGTAACTGTGAATGGAAAATTACAGGAGGGGATACCTGGTGTACAACCGATAAAATGGAAGGCAGTAAAACGGCCGAAATATTAATTCAGGTAGATACCAACGACACCAAAGCCGAAAGAGATACCCGTTTTACTTTTACCTGCGACCAGAAAGAGGCTGAAGTACATGTATATCAGGATACAAGCGGCAATAACTATTATTATGAACTGCCCGTTATTTTTCATTTATTCTATGCGGATGAAACCGACAGTTTGCAAAATGCTTCCGGAGAATTCTTCACCAAAATGATCGACGAATGTAACCGTTTATACAATACAGGTACCAATAGTATTCCTATGAACCTGAAATTGGTGGCGGCTACCGAAGATCCTGCCGGTAATCCCCTGGCCGAACCCGGCATCGAACGCATCCTGAAAACCCCGGCAGCAGTCATGAGCTGTGAGGATTTCATGGCTCAAAGCAATACTTCGTTCAATTCATTCGTTTGGGACCTGAATAAATACATCAATGTATTTGTATATACCTTTAAAGAAAAGACCACGGCAGGAATCTCCCACCTCCCATACACCCCCCGTGAAAACACTCTTCCGGGCCTGACTGCGAATAACTACTATTTCTCGAACATGCCTTCCTATACCCATTGTATTTCTATCAACAATACCTATATCACCGAGGATAACATTTATGTGACTTTAGCTCATGAGCTGGGACACTATCTGGGGTTATTCCACGTATTCTCCGAGCAAGGGTGCAACGAAACGGATTATTGTGAGGATACCCCCAATTATGACCGTAATACCTATACCGAATGGCTGAATACACTTTCCAAACCTTACACACAGGAAGTATTCACAAGAAACGGATGTGAAGGAGAAAGTTTTATATCTACCAATATCATGGACTATTTCCATTCCTACCAAAACCGGTTTACCGCCAATCAATACAGCCGGGTACGCCATGTATTGGAAAATAGTCCCCTGATCCCCGGACCGAAAAACATCATTACGACGAAAGTGGCGCGGGAAGATATCGTTCCTGCAGCCAGAGCAATAGAGTAGCCTTCTGTTCTTATTTTCCTTTTTTCCACAACTGCCAGCTATTGATCATATTTTGCCACAGCACATACGAAGCAGGGGCGATGGAGGAAAGAGGGTTCAGATATACCTGTGCCATCCAGATAGCCAGGATGGTATTTTTCTGTCCGAGTCCCTGCCCTCCCGAAACAGGATCGCCATACCGCCGTCCGATACGCCTGCCCAGGATAAACTGCAGGACACAAATCACCAATGCTAATGCGGCCATCCACCACTCTTCCGTAATATCGGCATTCTCCTGATACACGATAAAATAAACCGTTTTCCCGGTTACAATAGTCAATCCCAACGCCCAAAGATAAAAGGAAAGAATTTGCAGTTTTTTCAACTGCCGGTGGAGAGACGGCAAAGCTTTCTCCAAAAACAGGGCCAATGCAAAAGGTAATATCAGGACAGGCATGACTTGCCGGCAAATGAAAAGTACGGAATTCCAGAAGGTCATATCGCTATGTTCTCCCAACAGAGTAAAGATCAAGGGAGATACGACAGCTACCACTAAACTACTCATCAAAGTATATGCCGCCAGACAGGCGACACTTCCTCCGAGCATTCCCGTGATCACTGCAGCAGCCGTTGCAGTCGGCGCCAAAACACAAATCAGACCTCCCTGTGCCACGACCGGATCGAACCACACCAATCCACCGTAAACCACCAAACACCCGACAACCTGAACAGCCAGCAACCACAGATGCAAACCACTGAACTTCAAATCGCGAAAAGACAATTTACAATATGTAATAAACAACATACTGAAAATCAGGTAGGGCGTTAAAAAAGCCAACTGTTGAAAGAATTCATAAAAAAATGCTCCCGACAACATGGCCAGCGGAAGCATCCAGGTCTTTATCTTTTGTAACACGACAAACGGATTTAGGAATTAAACCTTTTCTCATACCATTCCACAAAAGCCCCGTTCACCAGACGGTTTCCGCCCGGAGTGGGATAATCACCCGAAAAATACCAATCCCCGGAATGATTCGGACAAGCCTGGTGTAAATGATCTATCGTCTGATATACCACAGCTATTTCCGAAGGGCAATTCTCAGGGGTGATCATTTCGGCAATCTTAGCAGAAATCTCTTCGTCTGTAAAAGGAGCATAAATTTCTTTGACATAATTCACGACCTTTTCTTTGGGTAATGCTATCTGAGCCTTACTTTTGGTATACACCTCATCGATCACCCGTTCTAATCTCCTCTCTTTCAGCAAAGCGATAGCAGCATGAAAAGCGATAAACTCTCCCATCTTCGACATATCGATGCCATAACAATCCGGATAACGGATTTGAGGCGAAGAGGAGACAATCACAATCTTTTTGGGTTTCTGCCGGCAAAGGATTTTGATTATACTTTGCCTCAAGGTAGTACCCCGGACAATACTATCGTCGATAACGACGATCGAATCCACCCCTTCCCGTACTGTCCCATAAGTGGTGTCGTACACGTGGGCGGCTAAATCATTCCGGCTATTTCCTTCAGCGATAAAAGTCCTCAGTTTGATATCCTTGATGGCCAACTTCTCGGTCCGGATCTGCCGCGACAGGATTTCCCGGATCTGCGCGCTGCTCAGTTGTCCGTTCCGGGCACAGATCTCTTCACTCTTCTGCCGGTCCAACCAGGCTTCCAAGCCCTGCATCATCCCATAATAAGCGATTTCTGCCGTATTAGGGATAAAAGAAAAGATAGTGTGATCCACATCATATCCGACACTTTTCAAAATATTTTCGGTCAGCAGACGCCCCAGTTCCTTCCGTTCGTTATAAATATCGCAATCACTTCCCCGGGAGAAATAAATCCGTTCAAAAGAACAGGGAGTTACCTCAACGGCCGGATGGATCGTACTTACTTTCATATTACCGTTCCGTTTCACAACGATACTCTGTCCGGGCATCAATTCTTTCACCTCTGTTACCGGCAAATCGAAAACCGTCTGAATAACCGGACGCTCGGAAGCAACGACGATCACCTCATCGCTGGCATAATAAAAAGCAGGCCGGATTCCATGAGGATCCCGGAAAGCGAAAAGATCCCCGCTTCCCAACAAACCGGTAATGACATATCCTCCGTCCCAGCGTGCCGAAGCTTCCTGCAAAATATGTTCGATATCGATATTCTCTTCGATCGCATCGTTCATCGCCTGACCGGCCAGGCCCTCGGCCTTGAATCTCCGGTAGAGGTGTTCCACCTCATAATCCAGTAAATACCCTAATTGCTCCAGTATAATAAAAGTATCCGCATTATGCCGGGGATGTTGTCCCCGTTCCACGATATACTGCAATATTTCGTCCACATTGGTCAGGTTGAAATTTCCGGCCAACGAAAGATTCCGGCTCCGCCAATTATTACGACGCAAAAAAGGATGCAGGTATGAAATCCCCGAACGCCCCGTTGTACTGTAACGCAAATGCCCCATGTACATCTCGCCGATAAAAGGCAACTCCTCGTCGGGCACCTCCGGTTCTATCCTCCGGCATTCGGTAATCGCCCGGTGGACAGCAGAAAAAATATCCTGAATAGCCCCCGTTCCTTCCGCCCTCTCCCGGAAGATATATTCTTCGCCCGGACGGGCATTCAACTTTACCGAAGCCATTCCGGCTCCTTCCTGTCCACGGTTGTGCTGTTTTTCCATCAGCAGGTAAAGCTTATTCATCCCCCAAAAAACATCTCCGTATTTTTTCCGGTAGTATTCCAAAGGTTTCAACAACCTCACCATGGCAATCCCACATTCATGTTTAATTGCGTCACTCATAACATTTCCATTCCTGTTCGTTATCTCAAAAACAAAAGTTCCCGATATTTCGGCAACGTCCACATTTCATTATCGACAATCAATTCCAATTTATCGATATGAGCCCGGATCTCATCGAAGGTCGGGGCTATCCGGTCGTGATAAGCAATCGCTTTTTCCCGTATATCCCCCATCTTATTGATCACTTTCCGGGTTTCCACCATTGCCTCCACCTGGGTCTGAATACAGGTCATATGCCGGGCTATCTTCTCTATCAATTCTAAGTCTTGTTCGGCCAAAACCCTGGCTTTCTCTTTCGGGAAAATCGCCATAAACTTGCTTACCTTATCCAGCAACATACTCTGGTAACGCGAAGCCACCGGTAAGATATGATTCATAGCCAAATCTCCCAATATACGGGCTTCGATCTGTACCTTTTTGGTATATGTCTCCCATTTCACTTCAGCCCGGGCATGCAGTTCCACTTCGTTCAATACACCGGTTTCTCCGAACATCCGGATGTTCTCCTGGGCTAACAGACGGTCGAAGATCAGGGGAACGCTGGTCTCACAATCCAACCCACGCCGGGTAGCTTCAGCCTTCCATTCATCACTATATCCATTCCCCTCGAACCGAATCGGCTTGCATGCCACCGTATACCGTTTTAACACCGTAAAGATAGCATTTTCTTTCGTATGTCCTTCAGCGATGAGTTTATCAATATCAGCTTTAAACTCTTTTAACTGATAAGCCACTGCCGTATTCAAAGTGATCATGGCATCGGCACAATTATCCGAGGAACCGACGGCACGGAATTCGAACCGGTTGCCGGTAAATGCAAACGGTGATGTCCGGTTACGATCGGTCGTATCCCTGAATAGTTCAGGGATATGCGTAATCCCGTCCATCCTGAACCCGGTCTTTTTATCCAACTGAATCGCTTCATCCGATTGGCTGAATTCGATTTTATCCAGAATAGCCGACAACTGAGTCCCCAGGAATACCGACAAAATAGCAGGAGGAGCTTCGTTAGCTCCTAAACGATGGGCATTGCCTGCACTCATCACAGAGGCTTTCAATAAGCCATTCCGTCGATAGACCGCCATCAGGATATTCACCAGAAAGGTGATAAATTGCAGATTCTCTGCAGCAGAACGTCCCGGAGATAACAGATTCACTCCCGTATCGGTACCCAAAGACCAGTTGTTGTGTTTGCCCGAACCGTTGATCCCCTTGAAAGGTTTTTCGTGCAAAAGTACCCGGAAACAATGACGCCTCGCCACCACTTTCATGGTAGACATCAACAACTGATTGTGGTCATTAGCCAGATTGGTCTCTTCGAAAACCGGAGCAAGTTCGAACTGGTTCGGAGCCACCTCATTGTGGCGGGTTTTTACCGGGATTCCCAATTGCTGACATTCGTATTCCAGATCCTTCATAAAAGCAATCACCCGAGTCGGTATAGAACCGAAATAATGATCATCCAGCTGTTGATTTTTAGCACTTTCATGTCCCATCATCGTCCGGCCGGTAAGTACCAGATCAGGACGGGCCGCCCACAGGCTTTCGTCTACCAAAAAATATTCCTGCTCCCATCCCAGATAAGAGAACACTTTTTCCACCTTCGGGTCGAAATACCGGCAAATATCCACAGCCGCACGGTTTACTGCCTCGAGTGCCCTCAAAAGAGGGGCCTTGAAATCCAGGGCCTCCCCCGTATAAGCAATAAAGATAGTCGGTATACAAAGGGTCGTATCGACAATAAAGGCCGGAGAACTAGGATCCCAGGCACTATATCCCCGGGCTTCAAATGTATTGCGAAGACCACCGCTCGGAAAACTGGAAGCATCCGGTTCTTGTTGTATCAGCAACTTTCCTGTGAACTCTTCCAACACTCCTCCTTCGTGATCGGCCTCGATAAAAGCATCGTGTTTCTCCGCAGTTCCTCCCGTCAAGGGTTGAAACCAATGCGTATAATGAGTAGCTCCCATATCCTGAGCCCACTGTTTCATTCCGGCAGCCACACAATCGGCTGTTTCCCGATCCAACGGGCTCCCGTTCTTCATCGTATTCATCAACGTTTCGAAACAAGCTTTCGGCAAATATTTCCGCATTTTGTCCCGATCAAAAACATATTTTCCGAAATACTCTGCCGGACGTTCGGCAGGTGCTTTTACTTCTACGGCTTTTCTTCCGATCGCCTCTTCAACCATTTTAAATCTAAGTGTTGACATAATATTTATTGTTTAGGTGGTTCTTTATCTCTGTATACATCATCGGCCAACGGCATCTTACACCCTTCCCACAGCAGACAGGACCATTTCCGCAGCCTCGTCAATATAGTCTATGTTCTTACTTTTATTCGAGAGAATATCTCCGACCATAACGTTCAACTGTGATAGTGTAATCTTCATAAGCCTGAAATTTTAAATCAAACGATAAGTGCCGGAAGTCTTTTCCCGGCAGAAGGAAATTGAAAAGTGTCTTTAGCCGTTCCCACAATCTGACATTCCGGGAAAAAAGAGACGATTTGCCGATATTGTTTCAATAAAAACATCTGTTTTCAATATTCAATCTAAAAAAACAAGGGGATATATAC
>ENA-UEYL01003009-UEYL01003009.1-human-gut-metagenome-genome-assembly--contig:-NODE-3009-length-11562-cov-3.955594_pt1 | contig 11562 bp, 8 predicted proteins | sample MGYA00242941_ERZ507946 | MGnify/ENA primary metagenome ERZ507946 (study PRJEB26167, sample SAMN06115482) | human gut metagenome | host: Homo sapiens | place: China:Guizhou | collected 2015-03-11...
GATAAGTCGGCACCATTAGAATCAGATACTTCTCAAACTTTGGAATCAGACATTTCTCAACCTCTCCATGAAGAAGAAACTTCTGCACCGGAGCAACCAGAGTCCCCTGTTTATGATCCTAGCGCATACTACAACATTTTAGGTGGCTATTATATTGTCCTTATGGACGGATACTCCGCCTCTATGCTGGAGGAAAACAATTTCAATGCCCTCTGTGCCTATTATGATGCTTCTCAGGTTGGGTATGCGATTCAGGATGTGGACGGAAACGGCGTTCCCGAACTGTTGATCGGTGAGATTGGAGAAGCGGGAGGCGGCAGCGGCGCCTTCTTTGATCTGTATACTTTGGTGGACGGACAAGCCGTCCTGGTGGCAGCCAGTTCGGAGCGGGATCGCTACTACATTTGTCAGGACGGGACCATTGCAAATGAAGGCTCCTTTGGTGCTGATGACTCTTACAACGCTTACTATACAATCGATCCTACCACAGGAACATGTTCCATTCTGGAGGCTGTTGTATATCAAGGATTTTATGAGAACGCCGGGCCCTGGTTCTATACCACCCTTGTACCTTGGGAGGCATCTGTTTACGATGGCTCTCAAACGGAAATTTCCGAGGCAGAGGCAGCACAGATCATGCAAAATCACTCCTATAAAGCCATTGAGTTTCAGACAATTCCTGCGGTATGATTCTGTTCCGTACACCCTGCGATGGACCAATTCCCCTTATATTGCGTTAAGAAGGGCCTGTTGCAAAATAGAATTTCGAAAAATCAGGCCAAAGAAAAAGTTAGCGAGAACCGTCAAGGCGGCGGTTCTCGCTAACTTTTTTAATGCACAAATTTTCCACTCAGGTCTGAAAACTGCATTTTGCAACAGACCCTTCTTTTGCTACCCATCTAGGAACTGTACTTCAAATGGAAATTCCGGCAAAGTTCCTGTTTCGTCACTGTTTCCCGCCTCAGGTGAGACAGTTACTAACTGCACCCCCTCAAACTCTGTCACTCGCCTTCTTGGATCTCCGTACACTTTCATTTCAAAACCCTGCTCATTGGGAGACGAGAAAGCCATGACTGCCCCTGCTGCAGAGTCAGTCTGACAAATTCGCTCCCATAGCAGCATGCGGATTCGAGTATTGACCTGCCCTACAAATACGCCTGGTTTCAGCTCTAAAAACCATCGTGTCAGTTCACCTCTGACACTCTCAGGCGCAGATTCCATTACAATGACAGTCATTATCATTCCTTTCTGGAGGCATAGTTTGTCCCTCCTGAAATAGTTTCGCTTTCATCATCCCAAAGAGAGCCAACTTTTGAGAAATTGTCCATTTCTTCGACAGCGTCATCGCGAAAAATCCACGCAAGGTCCTGCGCAATCCGAGATAGAATATCCCGCCGGATACTTTGCCGCCGAGATCCTCAATCAGAAGGAGTCGACCCTGCAGTCCCTGATCCAGTTCGGCGGCAATATCAGCTATGAGGCCGAGGCGCTGATGAGAGCGGACCGGGACAGCTTTGCCCGGCTCCTTCCGCAGGTGCGGGCGGATGTCTCCGCTCTGCTGGATGTGCTGTGGACATACCCGCCCTATTGCTTTCTGGATAGAACCAGAGAGCAGGAGGTCCTGGACAAGTTTTTCCGCGAGAGTATGGTGGACAGCCTGATGGATCCCCAGGCTCCGTATCGGGAGTTTTTCTTCCGCTACCTGACCGCCGCGTTTGCCATCCCACTTGGGATATACCATTTCGCGGTGGCTGGAGATTACTTTGAACGAAAATACCTGCGCCGGCTCAAGGAGCGGAACGAGACTTTCTTTGCCGTCGCCGCCCACGACTGCTTCACCAGCGATGACTTCTGGCGGGTGATGGACGGCCTCCCGCTGCCGGATATCGAGGCGTTCTCCACAGCTCCCGTGATGGAGTCCACATATGTCTTTGCGCGGAATCCCAGCCAGGAGAAAAAGATGGTATTCGTCCAACGGGTGTGCTTTCGCGGCATCATACAGTTTTACTGCTTCGACCTGATGAACGGCCTTCACCACGGCCACGCCCCCTGCGTCTGTCAGAATTGTGAACGGTATTTTCTCACCCGCAGCGGGCACAAACCCAAGTACTGCAGCGGCATGGCGCCCCAGGACGGCCGTCTGACCTGCCGGCAGTACGGGGCCATGATGCATCAGAAGGAGCAGAACAAGCAGCATCCGGTCTACCGGATCTTCAGCACCCGGACCAACACCATCCGCAAGCACCACCACAGAGGAAAGATCTCCGATGAGCTGCGGGAGGAAGTGCTGCGTCTGGCGGAGACCTACCGGGACAAGGCGCTGCTGGACAACGGCTATGCCGCTGATGGTTATGTCCATGACATGGAGCAGGAGACGCTTTACGCCCAGGCAAGAGCGCGGCTTGCCCAGGGGGAGAAGCCATGAGCATGTACCTCCGGGACGGCCCCAGCCGGAGCAATGAGGCGCTTGCCCTGGAGATCCAAGGCGGCGATTCAGATGCCGCCGCGCTCCTGCTCTCACAGAACGAGGGGTACCTGACCATGCTGGCCCGGCGCTGCTGCGGCCCATATTCCCAACACTCCCTGGTAGAAGATCTGAAGCAGGAGGGGGCGCTGGCGCTGCTGGATGCGGCCCGGAGGTATGATCCATCCGTGGGGACCAGGCTGCTGACCTACGCCACCCCCGCCATCGAGACGGCTATGCGGGACTGCGCCGCCCAGAATTTTTCCTCTCTGTCTGTTCCATTAGACCGTTTCTACCAACTGCAGCAGGTGGCGATTCTCTGCGCCGCGCAGCAGCGGAACACCGAGGCAGATCTGCTGTCCGCCATCCAAGAGAAGCTGGATGTCTCCGCCAAGGTCGCCGGACGGCTGCTGGAGGAGTACCGCACCGTGTTCCAAGTTGAGCCGCTGGGTGACCGGGTATTTGATGTGAGCGGGGGCGGCGATCCCGCCAGGGCCTATGACCGCTTCATGCGCCGGACGCTGCTGTTCCAGCGCATGGAGGAGGTTTTGACACCCAGAGATCTGAATCTGGTGCGCTGCTATCTGGGGATCGGACAGCCGGATGAGCAGGGCATGACGTTCCAGGAGCTGGCCGTCTGGCTCAACTACAACGGTCCCAGCGGGGCGGAGAAAGCCTACAAGAGTGCCATCCGGAAGCTGAAGCGGCACCTCCACAGCGGGGACTACGGAGCGTGGCTGGACATCCAGCGCACGCTCCGGGAGGCACAGCGGGAGGCAGGCAGGGAAGCGGAATACGGTTCTCCCCAGGCCACATGGCTGGAGGAACGGGAACTGATCCGGGGCTTTCTATGCAAGACGGCGGCGCTGTGCCGCGTGTTCCTGGTCCTGTGCGCGGCAGACAAGGATGGGCAGATAGAATGAAAAATGACCGGGAGGGATCGGATTTCCGATCCCTCCCGGTCTGCTATGTTTGTATCGCTGCCAGGACGTTTATGCGAGCTGCCGCCAGAGGAAGGTTACCGCCTGGGCGCGGGAGACGCCCACATCGGGGCTGAAGTTGCTGCCGCCGGTGCCGTTGGTGACGCCGTTTGCCACGGCCCAGGACACAGCGCCGGCGTAGTAGGCGCTATCCGCCACATCGGCAAAGCTGCCGCCGGACACAGCCGGGGAGCCAGCCGCCCGCCACTGGAAGGTAACGGCCTGGGCGCGGGTCACGGTAGCGTCCGGGCTGAAGGTGGTAGCCGAGGTGCCGTTGGTCACGCCGTTCTCCACGGCCCACAGCACCGCGTCATAGTAGTAGGCGCTGCTGGACACGTCTGTGAAGGGGTTGACGCTGCTACGGGGCTCCGGGGAACCGTGGGCACGCCAGAGGAAGGTCACCATCTGTGCGCGGGACACGATCACGTCCGGGCTGAAGGTGGTGGCAGAGGTGCCATAGGTCACGCCGTTCTCGGCGGCCCAGTAGACCGCGTCGTAGTAGTAGGCGCTGGTGGGCACATCTACAAAGAACAGGTCCGGCTCCTCTTCGATCTCCGCGAAGGTGGCCTCGATGGTCACCCGGCTGCGGGGCATGGTGAAGGTGTACTGGTTGTTGCCCCGGCTGCGGACGGAGATCTCGTTGCCGTTGGCGTCGGTAACGGTCAGTTCGTCCAGCTCATAGCCCTTGTTGGGCTTGACGGTGATGGTCACGGTATCGCCCTTGTCGGCCCGCTTGGGGCTGACGGTCACGGTGCCATGCTTGTCGGCATCTACGCTGATGGAGTAATCACCGCTGGAACTGCTGGAGCCGCCGGAGGAGGGCGCTGCGGTGTCTTGGAACTCATCATTGCCGACTGTCGTGCCGGGGCCCCAGTTATTGCTATAAATTGTGGTGGGTACGCCCTCGGCAATGCTGGTCGCCTTGATGACCTCGCCAGTGTCATCACCGCTGTTTGTGGCTGTGTTGTCTGTAATGGTGATATTGGTGCCCTCGGCAACGTTATTAAAGCGGATGATGCGATCCCCGATGTTGGTGAATGTGTTGTTTGTGATCACCACATCCCCATGATTTGCGGCATTGTCACCGCTCTGAATGGCAATCGCATTGTGAGCGGTTGTATCAAAGGTGCTGTTCGTCACCGTGATATTTTTGATTTTCTGGGTATAAACCCCCTGGAAGCAATTTGTAAATGTGCAGTTGTCGACTGTCAGGCCGCTTACTTTTTCATTGTCGAGTTCATTATAATAGCGCAGCGCCTGATTGCCGCTTGCCGTATTGTTGATGTCGAAGTTGCAGTTCTCAAAGGAAACGCCGTCGATGGCAGTTTTCTCCAGAGACGATGCGATGTCGACTTTTGCGGTAAAGGTCAGCCCTTCAAAGGTGATGTTGCCCCAGTTTTGCGCAAGGTAGTAGCTGTCGCCAGTGCTTTCAGTTGTGGTATCCAGTACATAGTCGGTGACCGGAGCACCGGACGTACCATAGATATGCCCCGCTGTTGCGGTCATGCCGGCAATCTCAACGTCGGCGCCGGCCGCTGCCTTGAGGGTAACATCGTTCATATTGCGGACATAGTAGCAATTCGGTGTCCACCCTTCGCCGTCCTTATAGGTCTTTAGCTCCTCTGCACTATCAAATTTCTGATAGTTAGCAGCGCTCTCATCAAACCCGCCCACATAGTACTCTGTGTTGCTGCCCGCGTATTTTGTGGCCCGTCCAAGCTCCAGCTGTCCGTAGCTGCCGGTGGGGAGTTCGATGGTCAGGCCGTCAATACTGCCATACTGGCCGTCGAGAATGGCCTGGAGGAGTACATCGTCCGCCGTCAGCAGGGTGACAGTCTTGCCGCCGCTCTGCGCCGCGGAAATCGCATCAGTCAGGTTGGAATATCCCGTATCGCCGACCTGGGCGAGGTCGAAGGCATCATTATCAAGGGTAATGGTCACAGGCGTTGTGGACTTCACAACGCTGGTCTTGCGAACCAGAGAGGTGTTGCTCACCGCGCCGTCAGCACCATAGTACCCCGGCTTTTGCGCCTGCACGTTGGCGGCGGTACCGCTGACCGTCAGGGTAACGTCGTTGGAATCCTTGCCGTCGCGGCCGTCGCCAATGAGGATATCACCATTATTGCCGACCGTGTCGGTGAAGGTGCAGTTGGTAACTTCGGTAGTCACGGTTCCGGTTTCATTGTTGTTGACAATACGGACAGGCGCGGCGTACTGATTGAGTTTGTTCTCTGTGCTTGTGGAGCCGCATTTGGTGAAGGTGCTGTTTTCAACCGTGACCGTCATCGCACCGGCCTGCTTGTGGGCGATGTTCACCGGAGCACAGTTATCCGCGAACTCGCAGTTTTTGATCGTGATTCTGCCGTCAGCCGTGGTATGAATGATGGAATCAACAAAACCGGTAGCCTTGCAGCTGGTCAGCGTCGCGTTGATCTTGGCTATGCCGGTCTCGTCGCCGCGATACATCAGGAAATTCCAGCCATCATTCACGCAATCGGTGAAATTGACATTCCAAACATCGGCGCGGTCGCCAACAGGCTGTCCCCAAACGACCAGGTTCCTCGCATCGTAAATGTTAATGGTAGCCGTGTTGTTCTTGGGAGCCTTATAAGTGCCGATAGAAAGGTCGTTGCCGCCGAAATCGGCACCATTGGCATAGACCGTGATGTCGCCGGTCACGTCAATGTGTGCAGGGCTCGTCGTGATCGTTGCGTTGGGCTTGCAGATGATGGTAATGCTTTCTGCATTTTTAGCATACGCAGCTTCCATGGCAGCCTTCAGCGTAGCGGCTGAACCGCTCTCGGTACCGGCTTTCCAGTAGACGTTATCATAAGTCCACTTGCTGCCGTCAATGAGCGTCAGGGTGTGGTTTGTTCCATTCAGCGCCGCGAGGGCGGCATCGAGAGTGGGATAGCCGGTTCCGCCGACCTTGGCAACGTATTCGCTGGGCTCGACCGTATAGTTTCCGTCCGTGCCAGCTTTGACCTCAAAGCCGTCCTTGCAGTAGTCCTGCTCGACCTCAGAGGTAAATGTACCGCCGGAAATGTTGAATTCGTTCTTGGCGGCTTCGGCACCCATTTCGGCTGTAATATTAAAGTCACCGCTGATGCCGGTGCCGTTGGCCTCGATGGTGACTTTCTGCTCGTCCGTAGAGCCTTCAATGTCCTTCTGAAGCAGGCCCATAGTGCAGCCGGTGGCGGTCACATTCGTCAGCGTGATGTTGGTCGCCTTGGAAACGACGATGGCTGCCTTTTCGGTCAGACCGCTGAAGGTGGTTTGTTCGATCTTCACCGTGGGCGCGACTGTCAGCGTGCCCTCGTTGTAGGTCTTGATACCGCGGACACCGCTGAAGGCGCTGTCCTTCACTTCGGTGTTGCCGCCGTAGTTCCAAAGATTATAGTTGGCACTGTTAGTAAACTGGCAGTTGTTGAACACCGTCTTGCCGTACTGGTTGTTGCACACGCCGTTGGGGAAGGTGCACTTCGTGTAGGTCACGGTGTTTTCTTCCGCATTTTTATTGCGGAGCCAGCAGGTGAAGTAATTGGTGCTGTGGCCAAAGTCACTCGCCCATTGCGGATCCAACTTCGTCAACTTTAAGGCCTCAAAGCTAACGTCGATGTCATAGCTCTGATCAGCCAGAATCGCTTTGCCTTGGGTGATGCAGATTTCCGCATCGTCGGTTATGCCAATGAACTCGACCTTGGAGAGGTCGGTCAGGCCAGCCTTTGCGACCTGCACCCAGTCGGTAGCAGTCACATCAACCTTACCACTGATCTCATAGGTGATGACGCCGCCGTCAGGCTCCGCCTCATTGACGGCGTCGCTAAACGAACTATAGGTCTCCCCCCCTACCTTGATCGTTCCAGCACCTGTCGTCTCGCCCTCCGCCAGGGCAGCTGTCGGTAAGAGCGACAGCGCCATCGCGAGGCACAGTAAAATGGATAGCAGCTTACGTTTCATAATGGTCCTCCTACAGTATATGTTTTCCGCGGCTCCCCGCGGTTTGGGCTACAAATTCTATTGCTTGGTTATATATTGTTATGTGTTAAATATGGTGTCGCCTGCGTTTGTGCCCAGGCAGTACCCCTTCGCATTGATCGTGCAACTCTAACAGTGGCGGCGTCGCCCTTGGGCATCAAACCAGAAGCATCCGTATTGTATGTGAGCCCCGTTAGTGTCACAGAACTGCCCGCGCCAACGATGATGGCGGCACGACTAATTTCTGTGTATCCATTGATCTCCAGGACGCCGGTGCTGGCAGAACCAGTATTGCAAATGGTCAAAGCTGCCCCGCCGGTCACAGTAATCGCGGTATAATCCCCAGTATTCCCGGTCAAAGACAGTTTGTGCCCCGCCAAATCGATGGTAACCGCGCCGCTATTGAGGGCAAATGCTGTAAAGTTGGCGTCGTTGGTTAAGGAAATGCTGGTCTCCCCAGCGGTCAAGGCCGCGTTGATATTCGCATAAGCTACGCTATTGGCCCCCTGGACCGGTCCTCCGGTTTCGCCGGAGGTGCCGCTATCGGCCTTGCTGGTTTCCGAGTTGGTGGACACCTCTTGGGATTCCTCCTGGCTCGTCTCCTGGCCTGTCTCTTCTGTGGCCAGCGCCGCGGTGGGCAGCAGGCCCAAAATCAGCACCAGCGATAGAAAACTTGCCAATAATCGTTTCTTATTTGCTCGTTCCTCCTAATGATTTGTTTTCTGCCCTATGGGACAAAGTGTCCCATAGGCGCTCCTGTTCCCGCTCCGCCGCCATCCGCCGGTACCGCTCCACGCGGGCTGGCTGTATCCTCCCGGCGCAGACGGGGCAGCCGGTTTTCTGGGGCCCCGCCCTGGAATAAATGACGGCCTTCCAGATATGCCCGTCCGGGCACTGCCACCAGACCTTCCGGTGGCTCCCCGCCGTGACCTGCTCCGGCGTCAGGCTGCCGTTGAGGGTCGGGTGCCACTGGGCGGCGATCTTGGGCTCCATCGTGGCCAGGTCGTTGAACCCCGGCAGCACCTTCCGGTTGGCGCAGTAGGGGCAGCCGCTGCCATGCATCGTCCGGGCTCCAATCACCGCTTGGTAGGGGTGACCCATGTCGCACCGCCACCAGACCTTGCGATTGCTGTATGGCGAGACTTGCTCCGGCGTAAGCGTTCCGTCCTTTTCTGCATACCACTGGGCCGCGATCTCGGGGAACAGGGTATGCAGATCGTTCTCGCCGGGGATGATGACCTTCCCCGCGCACACCGGGCAGCCAGCGCCGCTCTGGGCGCGGGAGCTGACCAGTGAGCGCCACTCATGGCCTTTTTCGCAGCGCCACCACACCTTCCGGTGCGCCCCCGCCACCACATCGTGGGGCGTGAGCACTCCATTTTTCGTGGGGTGCCACTGTCTCGCTAAATCCGGGTGGGTGGCGGCAAGGTCGTTCTCCCCAGGGATCAGGGCGCGGTTGGCGCACACCGGGCAGCCGCAGCCGGATACCCTGGTCTTTACCGCCGCACGCCACTCATGACCATGCTCACAGACCCACCAGGCTGCGTAGTGGCTCCCCAGGGTCACCTCTGCCGGAGTTCTGCCCCGGTTTTTGGCAGGGTGCCATTGGGCGGCAAGGTCAGGCCGCTGGGAGGCCAGGTCGTTCTCGCCGGGGCAAGGCCGCTTTCCCCCGCACACGGGGCAACCTGTGCCCGCGCCGGTGCGGGTGTAGACCGCCGCCTGCCACTCATGGCCGTGTTCACACCGCCACCAGACCCGCCGCTTGCTGCCGTAGGTCACGGTCTTGGGCGTCAGTGGGCCGTTTTTTGATGGATGCCACTGCCGGAGCAGGTCGTTCAGGTCATGCTCCCGGCAGTAGTCGTATAAGGATGTGCGCAAAATTCATCACCACCCTTCGCCGCCGCGCCCATCAGGGGGCGGGCAGCCCGGCGATCAGCGCGCTGCGGGCCTCCTCCACATTGGCGCGGGGCCGCGCTCCCGTGAATTATTCCAGCGCGTCGTTCCACTCCCGCAGCTCCGCCGCATCGGAAGGCGTCTGCTCCAATGCACGGACCAGCCGCGCCCTCGGCCAATCATTCAGATGGTGCAGGTCGGATAGATATGTACAATCCGCTTGAATCGAAAGCGCGTCCAGCAGATCGATCTTGAAAATCATACCCACCCTCCCGCTTGTCACAGAATCAACATTCCGATTCGTGCTTTCTCCCTTTTCTGCTTCTGTTGAGAAAGTCAAGGCAGCGAAAAACCTTCTATTCCAGGGAAAGGAGGTGAAAAAAGGCGCGTCGAACCAGGCCGCGAGTTCACTCACGCCTGCGGCCTTGGTTTTTGCGCTCAAAATCTGGGAGTAGCCTTGTTTTTTCTGATTTTATTTGCTACAATGAGGTTGCTTTACATTGATATGTAGGAACAACTTCGGACGGAATGTTGATTCTGAGATTATGACACGAGCCCCAGCCGGTCCAGGGTCCGGCGGTGCTCCGCCCCGGAGGTCAGGAGGTAGATCCGGGTGGTCTCGATGCTGCTGTGGCCCAGCAGGTCCGCCAGCTTCACGATGTCCCGGCAGGCCCGGTAGAAGACGGTGGCGAACAGGTGCCGCAGGTTGTGGGGGAACACCTTGGAGGGTTCCACACCGGCGTGCTTGCAGAGGGCTTTCAGCTCCGCCCAGATCTGCCGGCGGCCCAGCTCCTTTCCGCTTCTGGTGCGAAAGACCGCGCCGGAGGCGATTTTTTGCTTCTGGGCGTATTTGCGCAGCTTACGGCACAGCTTGCCGGGGAGCAGGATGGTGCGGATCTTTCCCTTGAGGGCGATTTCCGCCTTGCCCTGCTTCACGGCCTCCACGGTGATATACCGCACCTCGGACACCCGGATGCCGGTGGCCCCGATGGTCTCCACCAGCAAGGCCAGCCGTTCCCGGCCCAGCCGGCGGGCAGCGTCCAGCAGGCGCTGGTAGTCCTCTTTCGTCAGTTCCCGATCCGGGTCCTGGAACAGCCGCCGCTGGAGCTTGAGGAATTTGACCTGGCAGGTATCCAGTCCCAGGTACTCCAGCAGGCCGTTCAGGGCAGAGAGCATGGCGTTGACGCTGGCAGGGGCGTAGTTTTCCTCCACCAGATGGGCTTTCCACTCCGCGGTCAGCTCCTTGTTGATCTCCCGTCCATCCGCCCAGACGGAGAAGGCATGGAGATCCCGCAGGTATTTCTCCACAGTGGCGGGACTCTTTTCCTCCAGGCGGAGCTGCTGGGCGTAGGTCTGGAGCTGCAGCGGTGTAAGGGTTCGTTCTGACATAGTCGACCTCCTCGTTGCGTTCATAGCGATATTGTACCGGAAGAGAAGAGACAACGAAGCCCACAGCGGCAAGTACCGCTGTGGGCTTCATATCCGCAGTGCCGTGACAATTGGATTACCGCCAGGGCCGGGAACATGCGAGGGGTTTGACCACGCTTTTCCTGTATGGCTGAGTTGGAGGCTTCCGGCATCAGTCTTCCGTGCTTTTTCATCACGGCACCGCTCCTTCCTGTCCGTTTGGCAAGCATACCATACCGAAAGTCGCGGTGGAAGTCGAGAGAATTTTTTGAAAATACAGAGAACGGAATGGAGAAAATGAAACGCCCAGGCTGCTGGTGATCAACAGCCTGGACACAGAGCGACTTCTGCGGCTAAATTGTAATAGGGCGGCGTATGATGCTTTACACACCGCCCTGATTTTCCCCAATACACGGAGTTAAGCCCCATAGGTTCACATTGTGTACCTATGGGGCTTAACCCTCTTCAAATCTTTTATATTTAGTATAACTTATTTCAACCTGAAGCACCATAACTTTACAAAAATATGGTTTGTACTGTATCAGGTAAAAAATCACAGTAATATGATTATTTAATTACCTTGGGGGATAAAACCCATGAGAAATTTATTATAATTTTACTTAAAATATTATTTTTACAAGTTGGCTTCACTTCCCTCGCTCCTATCTGAAACTCTCAAGTCCACATACCACCGGGGCAGCAGGCCCTGTATGTATCCCTGCAACCGGTACCAGTCTGAGAGGCCACCGGCGTACATTTTCCCTGTTTTGTAAGAGACGGTATTCACTGCAAAGTGCAGATGGAGATGATCTGTATCTGTATGAAGGCCGTAGACAGACT
>ENA-UEYL01003013-UEYL01003013.1-human-gut-metagenome-genome-assembly--contig:-NODE-3013-length-11550-cov-3.554084_pt1 | contig 11550 bp, 6 predicted proteins | sample MGYA00242941_ERZ507946 | MGnify/ENA primary metagenome ERZ507946 (study PRJEB26167, sample SAMN06115482) | human gut metagenome | host: Homo sapiens | place: China:Guizhou | collected 2015-03-11...
CCTGTATATTTGCTTTGATTAAAAGCAAAAACTATGGAAGAACAAGCCAATTATATCCAACGTATCGAGATACACAGGTTGTGGGATCGCTTTAACATAGCTTGGGATTTGCGTCCCGATGTGAATATCCTTTCCGGTATCAATGGAGTAGGGAAGACTACGATCCTTAACCGTTCTGTTCACTATCTGGAAGAGCTTTCGGGTGAGATAAAGAATGGTGAGATAGAAGGAGTACGTATTACGTTCGATCGTCCGGATGCCACGTATATCCCATACGACGTAATCCGCAGCTATGACCGTCCTTTGATAATGGGCGACTTTACCGCCCGCATGGCCGATCCGAACGTCAAATCCGAACTAGACTGGCAACTCTATCTTTTGCAACGCCGTTATCTTGACTATCAGGTTAACATTGGTAACAAGATGATCGAACTTCTTTCAGGCGATGAGGAACAGCGTTCGCAAGCTGCTTCCCTCTCTTTGCCCAAGCGAAAGTTTCAGGACCTGATGGACCAGTTGTTCAGTTATACCCGCAAAAGCATAGATCGCCGAAGCAATGAAATCATCTTCTATCAGGACGGTGAACGCCTGTTGCCCTATAAACTATCTTCCGGTGAAAAACAGATGCTGATTATCCTGCTCACCGTGCTGGTGCGCGACAATGCCCATTGTGTCCTCTTTATGGATGAACCCGAAGCCTCTCTTCACATCGAGTGGCAGCAAAAACTTATCGGTATGATACGTGAATTGAATCCCAATGTGCAACTGATACTTACCACTCATTCTCCCGCCGTCATCATGGAAGGCTGGCTGGATGCGGTGACGGAAGTGAGCGATATTTCGACTGAGATATAAATAAAGGTGATAAAGTGATAATATAACCATGGCTACTTCTTTAAAACATAATCTTACATCCGCCTATTTCAATGCCGCCAACAAGCTTTATCCTAAGAAGGCGCGGCGTCGCATTGTGGCGTATGTGGAAAGTTACGATGATGTAGCTTTCTGGCGCACATTGTTGGCTGAGTTCGAGACAGATGAATATTATTTTCAGGTGATGCTGCCTTCGGCTACCTCTCTTGCCAAGGGTAAGAAGATGGTGCTGATGAATACGCTGAACACTACTGAACTGGGCAAGAGCCTGATAGCCTGTGTGGACAGTGACTACGATTTTCTGTTACAAGGCAAAACGAGCGTTTCACATAAGATAAACAGTAGTCCCTACATATTCCAGACGTACGCATATGCCATCGAGAATTTCCATTGTTATGCTGAAAGCTTGCATGAAGTTTGCGTGCAGGCTACGTTGAACGACCGTATGCTGATAGACTTTCCTGCTTTCCTGAAGCGTTATTCGCAAATTGTCTATCCGCTCTTTCTATGGAACGTCTGGTTCTATCGCCAACGAGATACATATACTTTTCCGATGTATGACTTCAATGCCTGTACCCGCTTGCAGGAAGTCAATGTACATCATCCCGAACGAACACTGGAGCCCGTGCAGCGTGCCGTTGCCAAGAAACTTTCCGAGATGCGCAGACGTTTTCCGCGAAATATCAAGTCGGTGGAGGCTTTGGGTGTGGAACTGGAGAAGCTGGGACTGAATCCTGATACTACTTATCTCTACATACAGGGGCATCACCTCATGGATGGTGTTGTGATGAAACTTCTTATCCCCGTATGTACTGTGTTGCGTCGCGAGCGCGAACAGGAAATTAAGCGTCTGGCTGCCCACAACGAGCAATTCCATAACGAACTGACCAGCTATGAGAATAGCCAGACCAACGTCAGCTTGATGTTAAAAAAGAACAGCGGATACAAGAACCTTTACTTGTATCAGTGGTTAAAAGAAGATATAGGAGACTTCCTGAACAGGGAGCGGTAATTACTAACCATTAACACCAAAATTAATTCTTAGTATCATGAGCATTGTACAACAAATTAACGAAGGACTTCAGGCTTTAGGTTTCAGCCAGTCATTGGCTGCCCAGTTAGATCAATTTATAGCATTCCTGGGAGTTCTCCTGGTAGCTTATCTGGCGGATACTGTTTGCCGGAAGATCTTGCTGAAAGTCGTTTCGCGTTTGGTAAAGCAAACAAAAGCCACCTGGGATGACATTGTTTTCGACCGCAAAGTGATGGTGCATCTTAGCCGTATGGTGGCACCTATTCTTATTTATATCCTGCTTCCTCTGGCATTTTCCGACGCAGAGTCGGCAACGTTGGCGCTTATCCTGCGTTTCTGTCTCATCTTTATTATTATAATGTTTCTTAGCTTTATCAGCGCTTTGCTTACTGCGGTTTATACCGTATATAGCGAGAAGGAACAGTTTCGCGACCGTCCTTTGAAGGGACTCTTGCAGACAGTACAGGTCATCCTTTATTTTGTCGGTGGTATCATCGTTGTCAGCATACTGATTGACCGTTCGCCCGGTGTATTACTCACCGGTCTGGGAGCTTCGGCTGCCGTGCTGATGTTAGTATTCAAAGACAGTATCATGGGCTTTGTTTCCGGTGTGCAACTTTCTGCCAACAATATGCTGAAAGTAGGCGACTGGATCACTATGCCTAAGTATGGAGCGGACGGTGATGTAATAGAAGTGTCATTGAATACAGTGAAGGTTCGTAATTTCGACAAAACCATCACTACTATTCCGCCTTACTTGCTCGTAAGCGACTCTTTCCAGAACTGGCGTGGTATGCAGGAGAGTGGCGGACGCCGTATCAAACGTTCTATCAATATCGATATGAACAGTGTGCGGTTCTGTACGCCTGAAATGTTGGCGAAGTATCGCAAGATACAGCTCTTGGCAAACTATGTTGAACAGACGGAACAAGTGATAAAGGAGTATAATGAAGAGCATCATATCGACAACTCCATCCTTGTGAACGGGCGTCGCCAGACGAATCTCGGTGTCTTCCGTGCTTACCTGAATTGCTACTTGAAGAGCCATCCGGGTGTAAATCATGATATGACCTGTATGGTGCGTCAGCTTCAACCTACCGACCACGGTATACCGTTGGAACTGTATTTCTTTTCTGCAACCACATCCTGGATACCTTATGAAGACTTGCAGTCTGATGTCTTCGACCATCTGTTGGCTATTATTTCTGAGTTTGATCTTCACGTATTCCAGTCACCATCCGGTGAAGATTTCCGCGAAAGGCTTAATTGAGATAATCGGCACGGATTCTCGATATTTTCTCTCTTAGATGAGAATTTATGCCGGACAGTTCCTCTGAACTTGTCCGGCGTTGCCTTTGTAGAAGCTATTGCTTCGTGAATTATGTGTGTTTCTCGTTTTATTGTTTGATCCAGTTGCCGCTTGTCCAGTTGTCGCCTGTTTTTACAGCTCCCTTATATTCGGCTTTGGTGAAGAAACTGTCGGCACTGAGGTCTTTGCCACCATCAATAGTGCCTTCGTAGAGATTTTCCCAAGTGAAGTTCTGTGTAGTGAGGTTGCCCGTTGCTGCTGCGAACATATCGTTGGTGTAAATGCCTTCTTTGGAAGACAATGTTTTGCTGATAGCTACGTACTCCAGTTTAGATACACCCTCTTTCAGGGCTGTTTCAGTTTCTGTGGTTTCTACGGTCAGAGGTTGCCCTTTGCCGGTGATAAGCGTATTGTAAAGCTCCACTTGTGTTCCGGCACGCAGGCGTACGCCCTGTTTGCTGCCATCGTTGCCAATCAGTGTGAGGTTGGCGAGGATGGGGTGGGCAATGGGAGTAGCAGCGAAGTTCGTACCGTTGTTGTCACATTCCAGCAGACAGTCGCAGTCATACCCTAGTGTTTCCGCTGCTTCCTGATAGGCTACAAGGAACTGGGCTTTTCCGTTCCAGCCTTCAGTCCAGTCGAAGGAGTCATCACTGCAACTGGTAGATACGCAGTATTTTATGTTAACGGACCCGCCGAAGAACTCGAAACCGTCATCAGAACCTTGGTAAGCCTGGCAATATTCTACTGTGGTGCCGTTGCCTACGCCATAGAAGGTGAAACCATTGGCTTCGTGTTCCTCATCGAAAGCGTATCCGCTGTATTCGATACGCACGTAGCGCAGTGTACCGGAGTTGTCGGCATCGTTGTTACCCCCGTAAATGGCACCGCCTATTTCCGAGCTGCCTGTGCCGCCGGCTACGTTAGTGTGTGCATATCCGCAGATGTGGATACCACCCCAGGCTCCGGCTTCTTTCTTTTCGGAGGTCATTACGATGGGGTTTTCGGCAGTACCCTGTGCATCGATCTTGGAACCTTGTTCTACGAGGATGTAGTCTACGATGTCATCGTGTTTGGCGATGATGGTTACACCCGGTTCTATTTTCAGTGTGGCGCCATTCTTCACTTTGTATTCTCCGGTCAGGTAGTAGGTTTTTCCTTCTGTCAGAGTCTTGCTGGTGGTTATTTCACCTTTCAGCTCTTCAATGGTCTCTTCGACTATACCGCTTTTCAGTGTCCAGCCTTGTGTCCAGTCATTACTTGCGGGTACTGCACCCTGATAGGCGGCTTGAGTGAAGAAACTGTCGTCGCTCAGGTTTTTCCCGCCTTCGATAGTACCTACATAGCCGTTGGTGAACATGACGCTATAATTGATGATATTGTGGTTACCGTCTTTGGTGAATTCATTGGAAGAATAGATACCTTCTTTGCAGCTTATGTCCGTGGCCAGTGTGATGTATTGCAGCTCGGAGCTACCATCCATCAAAGCATTTTCTGTTTCTGTAGTTTCGGTGGTGAGGCATTGCCCTTTGCCTTTTACAATGGCGTTGTAGATTTTTGCCTTTGTACCGGCACGCAGGCGGATACCTTGCTTAGACTCTCCGTTACCTATCAGTGTCAGGTTGGCAAGTGTGGGGCAGGCTACGGGCGTTGCACCGAAGCTCTTGCCGTTGTTGTCGCACTCCATCAGGCAGTCGCAGTCGTATCCCAGTTCGTCTTTGGGGCTTTGGTAAGCTACGAGGAATTGTGCTTTGCCGTTCCAGCCTTCGGTCCAGTCGAAAGAGTCGTCGCTACAGTCGGTAGATACCAGATACTTCACATTGACGGAACCACCGAACCATTCGAAACCATCATCGGAACCCATGTATGCCTGGCAATACTCTACCGTTGTCCCGTTTCCTACACCGTAGAAGGTGATACCGTTGGCTTCGTGCTCTTCGTCGAAGGCAAATCCGGTGTACTCTACACGAACATACCGCAATGTACCGGAATTGTCGGCGTCATTATTGCCACCATAGGGTGCGCCGCCTATTTCCGAGCTACCTGTTCCGCCTTCGGCATTGGTGTGTGCGTATCCGCAGATGTGGATACCGCCCCATGCGCCCGGTTCTTTCTTTTCGGAAGTCATCACGATAGGGTTGCTGGCAGTGCCTTGTGCATCTATCTTGGCTCCTTGTTCTATGAGGATGTAGTCTACCACATCGTCATGTTTGGCAATAATGGTGACGCCTGCGGGAATCTTCAGTGTGGCACCATTCTTTACGTGTATGCCGCCACTTAGCGTGTAAGTCTTTCCGGCTTCCAGTTCCGTATCGCTTTCGATGTCTTTCGTCAGTTCATACTTGTTGTCTTCACCGCCGTCCCCGTTTCCGGGTTCGTTGTTGTCGGTACATGCAGTGAATAAGGTCATGCTTGCCGCAAGGGCCATAGTCATGAATTTCCAATTTGATGTTCTCATACTAATAATCGTTTAGTTGATAAAATGAGTTTCTATTGTTTGTCTCTCTCAAAATTTTTCTTTTCTCTTACAGGTCATAGCTGAAGCCAACTTCAAAGCCTGTACCCTTTCTGAAGCGTTCCACTTCTACTTTATCTCCGGTGGTAGGCACTTCTTGCTTGAAGAGGATGTCTTGGTTCAGCAGGTCGTTGACTTGCAACTTCACCGCGAAACGCCGGTTGAAGCGGTAACTGCCTGTAAAGTTCAGTGTGTGTACCGGCTGTTGCTTGATGTCTCCCAGACCGGAGATACCTACGGAGTGGATGCGGGGACCTTGCAGATTGTAGAGCAGGGCAACGCTGAGTTGGCGGTCGTTGCTGAAAGCGGGTGAATAGGTGAGGTCTGCATTTGCCAGGTAGGGCGATGCTCCCTGCAAGGCACGCTGGCTGTTGGTGTAGGCACCGCCTTCGGGCAGTTTCACGTTAGTGTACATATATGAGCCGTTCACGCCGAAACGCAGGTCTTTCACTATCTCTTTGCGGAATTCTATCTCCACCCCCGTTGCCATACCGTTGTCCGCATTGCGGAAAGAATGCACGGCGGAACCGCCTGACAGAGTCTGTACACGCTCTATCGGTGCTTTCAGGTGCTTGTAGTAGGCGGTGATGGAGAGCATATCCCCATTCTTTTCAAAGAGTTCGTAGCGCAGATCGATGTTATAGTTGTAGCCGTTTTGCAAATCAGCGTTACCGCGTATCTGTGCCGAACCGTAGGATTCCTGATAGAGGAAGGGGGCCATTTCGATAAACGAAGGACGCGTCACTGTGCGTGAGAAGGCAAAGCGCAGACTGTTCTTTTCGTTCATCTGGTATTTCATGTTCAGTGAGGGGAAAAGGTCGTTTTTGTTCAGTTCACTGCGTTCGGCTTTTCCGCCATCGGTATAGTAGTCTACCCATTGCTTGCTGATTTCGTAGCGTACTCCCAGGTTCACCAATAACGGGGCTACGGGGTAGTATTCAGTGGCAATGTATCCTGCATAAATGCTGTTACCGGCTGTATAACTGTCTTTGGGCTGTTTCTTCCGGTCTATGGTGATGGAACCGTTTTCTACATTTTCCATGTTGAGGAAGGAGTCGGTATCGTAGATGTCGGTGATGGTAGGGTTCAGTTTGTTCAGGTTGTAGTAGAAGCGTGTACCCATATAGTCACGATTCTTGTCTTTATAGGTGAAACCGGCCTGCAACTTGTTGTTGTCGCCAAAGCGGTAGCTGGCGGTGAGGTCGCCCACCCATTCATCTTCATTCAGTGAGCCAAAGTAACGCATGGTTTCTTGGCGGTTCAGTTTGAAGAGTTTTATCTGGTCATCTTCACGGATGAACATTACTTGGCGGCGGTCGGGTTCGTCGCTGGAGGTCTTGCTGTACGAGCCGCTCCAGTTGAGGTCCCACTGTTTGCCGAAGTAGTGCTTGCCGTTTACTTGATGGTTTTGCAGACTGTAGATGTGTGTCACGTTGTTGCTGCCTATCAGATGGTGGTCTTCGTAGTCCACACCTTCGCGCCTCATATAAGTGTCGATGGCATTGCGGGCGTAGAAGAAGGTATATCCGATGTGATCGGAAGTGCGGAAACTGTAGCCGAGATTACCCAGTGCAGCAATCTTTAACTCGTTGCTGTAGCTGTCGTAGTTAAATTCATTCAGGGTATTTCCTGTAGCTTCTAAGGTACGTATGGAGGCATTGTCCATGGTTTGCAGGTCGTTGCTTACTCCTATGGAGCCCAGAACGCTGACTTCATTTCCACCTAGGGTGAAACGTTTGCCGAAGCCGATATTTCCGCCGAATTCGGGTAGGGCAGTCTTTTTACTAACCTGAAAACTGGTGTTAAAGAGGCGGTTGTGGCGTGCATACTCTTCAAAGTCTGTTAATGACATGTCTATCAGTTTCTGATCCAGAGAAGGAGTCTTGAACAGAGAGCCGTCGCGGTCCATCCGGTAGAAATCTTTGCCTAGCGTATTGAACTTGCCACCTGCATTGAAGCTGATGGACAGAAAATCACTGCCTACATTCTCTTTGGTACTGATGTCGATGTGTGCCCCCGAGTAGTCGGCGAATGCACTGGCGTCATATACTTTGCTCACGGTAATATTCTGTACGGTAGATGCAGGGAAGATATCCAGAGGGATCAGTTTATTGTCCGGATTCCAGCCATTTTGGCTGTTTTCGGAGGTTAAAGAGCTCACGAAACGATTGAAGAGGGAAATATTTTGTTCCGTTTCGTCCATAGGGCCCCCATGCCGTCCCCATTCATTCATCCGTCTTCTTTCTGCCTCAAAATCCTGGCCTAGAGAAATTCCTCGTTCCGGGACGAAGAGGATTTCAGGCATGACATATTCGGTATAACCTTTCCAGTTACGGGCATAAGTGGCAAATTGTACCGGGGTTTCGGCTAAGACAAATTTTCCGAAAGGATAATCCCGGTCTTTCTCTATTTCCAGGCTGTTTTTTACTTCCCGAATGACTCCGGGCAAGGTATCGGATAAGGGTTCGAAGTATTTTGAAAAATAATCGTGGCCTTTAAAGTAATAGATCTCGTAATCCGTGGAATCTACCCGTAAAGCCTTTTTATCATAATCGGCGATGGTTAGACTGATTCCGGGCAAAGCGGAGGTATTCGTAAAGGTGATGACCGAACCGTCGATCTTACTTTTGCCTTGTGACAAAACGGTCTTGTCGCCTTCATAATGAACGGTAAGTGTATAGTCTGTGAAATTCTTCCTGACATTGTACGGAGCTCCCGGGTTAACGGGGGCGATGGTTACCGGATACCAGATACATTCGGGAGTCAATAGGGTAAAGGTATTACTCAGCCATGCATAACGTTTACCGAAACGCCAGAATACCTGCGGGACTTTAGTATCCAGGTAATCTTCTGTCAGGACATCGGTATAACAAATATTTTCACTGATTTTCCCTTCATAGTTGATCGTCAACGTAAGCTCTTCTTGCTGCTGGATGGGTTGATCTACTTCGATAACCTGGTGATCTCTTCGGAAGGGCAGGTTTTTCCCGGCCATTTCTACAGAGGTAACCGTTAGCTCCGGATTAAGGTAAAAAATAATTTTATCCAGAGGCTTTGCATTGTTATTGGCTACTTTTACCGTACTCTTTCCTGCTAGTCTGTGTCCTTGAGGAGTAACCGAAATATCGTTGACCAGCAAGTCGACATGCGGGACATCTGCATATTTATCGAATGTCATGATGTACTGATTACGGAGATCGAGCTGATGATTATAATGCAGGATGTATAACAATCCTCCGAGACAGGCTGCCAATAGAAATAGTGAGCTAAAAGTATATACGACAGCTATTTTCCACGGTTTGTGAGGCAGGCGTTTCACCAGAGCGATGGTCATGCTGATCAGGCCGATTCCTGCCAGTAGATAAGAAAACCGCTGGAGTAAAAAAAGCCGGAGATCGGCATGTCCCGTGACATCTGAAAATATGGCCGGGATATTTACTCCGAAGAAATCGAATACCCCATATAACGTATCGGTCAGGTAAAAGAAAACAGTGCCGATAATTCCCAGCATTACGATGAAAGTGACCGCCTGATTTTTAAGGATGCACATGGCCGTAAAGGATAAGCCCAGGACAAACAACAGGGAAGGTACCGAAATCGTCAATAAATAGAATAGATATGGAAACAGATCGAACGGAGATTTATTGATCAGTATGTTTAAAAAAGCCGTAAATAATAAGGTGATAATGTTCAGTGTAATGAAAACCTTTACAATACCCCAGGTCTTACCGACAATATAGTCGGCATTACTCATCGGCCGGACATAGATGACTTCGGCGGTATCGAGTTTTTTGTCTCTTTTCAAGAAGCTGCCGGCCAGAAATACGACGATGACCGATTGAGCGATATTATAAAAATAAGTGTTACAGAATGGCATCAGTGAAGAAACGGCGATTCTCGGCCAAAGATTATCCATCCGGTTGACGATACCGGTTTGATAACCCAACATAATGGCAGAGATAAATAGCAGCGCGAGTATGGCAAAAATACGAAATAACCAGCTTCGTTTCACCAGTTTTACTTCGTATCGGGCAATAACATTTATATGGTTTAAATTCATATCAAAACATTAATACATTATTAATTAAATAGGTCTCCACCGATTTTTTCGCTATACATGTCCATTTTATCCTTTAGCAGATAGTCCATAAAATAGACGTAAGCATGTTCGATATTGGGGATAATGGCTTTGCCGTCGAAACCTTCCAATTTTTCGGTTACGATTTGGATCTCCCAGCCTCCTTCCGAAGGAATAGTAGAAATGATCGGATATTTTTCCTTGATTTGCTGCAATTCAGGGTCAGTAACGAAGATTTCCCATACTTTCCCCTGGGCTAATTCAATCATATCGTCCGGAGAACCTTCGAATTTCAATTCTCCCTTGTTCAGTAAGGCCAGTTTTTTGCAGGTGCTGGATATATCCCCCACAATGTGAGTGGATAAGATAATGATGACATCTTTATCACTGACTTCCGAAAGGATATTTCTGAACCGGATTCGTTCTTCCGGGTCCAGACCTGTCGTCGGTTCATCGACGATGATGACTTTCGGATTACCGATGATCGCCTGTGCAATCCCAAGACGTCTTTTCATACCACCCGACAACCGGTTAGCCCAACGGTCCCTGACTTCATACAAACCGACCTTTCTCAGCATCTCATCGACGATTTCCGACCTTTTCCGGGTGCCTTTTATTCCCGCCAGTCCTGCCCCGTAGTCTAGAAATTCCCAGGTTTTTAGTTTTTCGAAAAAACGGAAATCCTGAGGTAGATAGCCTAAAACAGAACGAATAGCCTTACGATCGCGCAAAATATCGTAATCATCGAAAAAAATAGTACCTGAAGAGGGATTTTGCAAAAGAGTCATAATCCGCATCAACGTCGTTTTACCTGCTCCGTTAGGCCCCAGTAAACCGAACATGCCGGGTTCTATATTCAGGTTCAAGCCGTTTAACGCCTTATGACCATCCGGGTAAACCTTGGTCAAATCTTGGATTTTGATATTCATATTCCTGTTTTTAAAGCTCTACTTGCAAATCTTGACGATAAATATAATAAAAGATGTTAACTTTGTACTGCAATATTCTCATTTTATAAAATATTTAAAATATTCTTTCCAATCAGACGGGGAAATAACATTTTTTTTAACAACACTCTGAACTTTAAGACAATTTCTCAACTTCAAAGTTTATTTCTTTTTTTAATTTGACCAAATATTATAGACGAAGGGTATTTTTCTATCGACTGTTGGGGAAATATCGGGAATGTTCAGGCAAAAACTTCCCGGATAACCTGTATACTTTTAATATTGAAATTGATATTCAGATGGATGCTGTAAAAAAGCAGGATAACATCCAATAGAATATTGCGCGATTGCCGGTTGAGAGGAATGGCTTTTATTTCGGCCAGAGGACAAGTACATAGCTGGTAAATGATTTTAGCGGTATTCGGTCCCGAAATATACGGAGTGGCCGGATCGGAAGGATAAAAGCTCCCGTCGTTGATATTGAAAACGTAATTCTCCTGCCATGAAGAAGTGTTGATCCGAAAACCGATAAAACCGGCCAGACGATAGAGAAAATAAAGGTTAAAGTTTCCGATGTCGTTATGGGTCGAGTTCAGGCATTTCTGACGGCCGTTATTCCATTGGCGTTACCTCAGAAGAGGCAGCGAAAGCGCTGTTGGCTGCAGCGCAGGATGTAGATTATATTTATCCTGAAGAAAGGGGATGCCTTTTTGAAGAGGGAACTGCTATACGGAAAGGAACTCCCAATATAGATGCTGCAGAAGAATTTGTGGACTATACTATCTGCGATGATAC
>ENA-UEYL01003014-UEYL01003014.1-human-gut-metagenome-genome-assembly--contig:-NODE-3014-length-11548-cov-3.824776_pt1 | contig 11548 bp, 8 predicted proteins | sample MGYA00242941_ERZ507946 | MGnify/ENA primary metagenome ERZ507946 (study PRJEB26167, sample SAMN06115482) | human gut metagenome | host: Homo sapiens | place: China:Guizhou | collected 2015-03-11...
GGAGTTCTGACCGGAATAAAGCGAGAACCACGCTGAAAATATCAAACCACAACCGATGATCCCACCCAGATCGCCGCGGTGCTGGAGGCTGTGGCGGCCGGGGAGATCGATGAAGCTCAGATTGACGCTTCCGTGCGCCGGGTGCTGGAATGGAAGCAGAGCCTGGGACTGCTGCAGGAGGCGTAATGTGGCAGGTCTATATTCTGCGCTGCGCAGACGGAACGCTGTACACCGGTTCCACCAATGATGTGGAAAAACGGCTGCATGCCCACCAGAGCGGACACGGCGCCAAGTATACCCGCAGCCGCCTGCCGGTTTGCCTGGTGTATCAGGAGAGAGCCGCGGACAAGGGTGCGGCACTGCGGCGGGAGGCGGCTATCAAGAAGCTCAGCAGGGAACAAAAGTTGGCGCTGATTGCGTCGGGGCCGGCGGGGGCTGTGCTGTCCGGCCTATAAAAAAGAGACACCCGAAGGTGTCTCTTTTTATTTTTGCAGGTGGACGGTGCAGGCGGAGAACTGATAGAAGGGGTTGGACATGGTGGGCTGGAGCCCGTCCACCACACCGTCCTGCACCAGCACGGAGGTGGATTTGAAACAGATGGGGATAATGGGACACGCCGACCGGAGATGGGCACAAAGAGTGTGCATGGCAGCGGAGCGGTCCGAGGCGGAGGCGTAGGATGCCAGCAGCGCATCGGTCTGCAGATCGGCCCATTTGCCATAGTTGGCGCTGCCGCCGGTGCCCACCAGGGACTTCAGGTCCCAGTCCGCCGTGAGCTTGATCTCGCCGTAATATAGGTCGAACTGTCCGGCTGCCAGGGCAGCGGTGTACTCTGTCCAGGGCAGGGCCTTCACTTCGATTTGCAGGTCAAAGGCGGACAGGGCCTGGGCTATGGCGTTGGCGGCGGAGACTTTGAAGCTGTTTTCGCTGTTGACCAGCAAGGTGGCGCTGCGGGTATGGCCGGTGTCAAAGCCCGCCTGCGCCATGGCCTGGGCGAAGGCGTCGTAGGAGTAGTCCTGATCCAGGTCCGCCGGGTACAAGGAGGTGACGGGAGAGACCGGGGACTGGGCGGCTTCGCCGTGCCCGGAGAGAAAGGCGCTGATGATGGAGGCACGGTCGACCCCCAGGGACAGGGCGCTGCGGAGGGCCTGACTGTCAAAGGGCGCCTTTTGGGTGTTGAATCCGATATAGTGGAGGATAGTGGTGTCCGCGTCCTGGAAATGGATATTGCCGGTGACGCTGACAGGCTCAGTGCCGGTCAGATCGGCAGTGATGAGCTGAACGTCATGGGAGGTGAACTGGTAGAGCATGGTGTCCCGGTCCGCGGCGGCGGAGAGAGAGATGGTATCCACCGGCAGGGCCGAGCCGTCCCACCAGTGGGTATTGCGCTCCAGCCGGGCACCCTGGTCGTCCTGCACGAAGGCATAGGGACCGGTCCCAACAGGGACGGCGGCGCCGGCGGTGGAGGCTTTGACGATGGGAATGTCCAGCAGGGCGGGGAAGCCGGTGTTGGTCTGGCTGAGCACTATGGTGACGCTCCCCTGTCCGGCGGAAATGGAGCGGACCTGGGACAACCGCGCGCCGTAGCGCTCGGAAGATTTGGCCCGCTGGAGCGTCTGGGCCACATCCTGGGCGGTCAGGGCGCTGCCGTCGGAAAAGAGGACACCGGAACGAAGGGTGAATACATAGGTGAAGGATTCCGGATCGTAGGTATAGCCGGAGCAGAGTACCTCCTGGGGCTCCAGCGTGGGAGAGAGCTGGAACAGTCCCTCGTACAAAAGGCCGCCGACTACCTGCTGCATCCCGTCAAGGCAGGTGATAGGGTCCAGAGTCTGATCGGGCATATAGGGCAGAGAGAAGCTGGAGGGCAGAGTTACAGGCGCTTCCTGGGTTTCCGGATCGTCCAGCGCGTCGATGAGCAGCTGTCCGGCGTCCGGACCATCCAGATCCTCCTGCCAGCAGCCGCTGAGGGTGAGTGTCAGCACCAGAGCGCTGCAAAGGGCTATCAACCGTGTTTTCATAGTTACCTCGTTCGTTCACTTATGGTTCCAAAGCGATCATGGCGCATTGGAGGCCACGCTCCTGGCCCATTTTCCGATGGGACCAGAACAGCTCCGGGTGGCAGGCGGTGCAAAGGCCGCACACGTCCACGTGCTCTGCCCGCACGCCGGCGCGCAGCAGCCACAGCTGGTTGAGCCCGGCCAGGTCCACATGCCACTTTCTGCCCCGCTGTTCCAGGTACGGTGCGGCGTCCGCGCCCAGTGCCGCCTCCATGGCGGCGGGAACATCGTCGTCCGTTTCAAAGCAGCATGGACCGATACACGGGCCGATGGCCACGCGCAGATCCTCCGCCCGGGAGCCGAAGTGGGACTGCATGGCGTCCACAGTCTTTTTCACGATACCGCCGGCGCAGCCCCGCCAGCCTGCGTGTATCGCGCCCACAGCGCTGTGCACGGGATCGTGGAGCAGTAAGATGCCGCAATCCGCCGAAAAGACCGTCAGGGCAAGGCCGGGCTCCTGGGTGATGAGGGCGTCGGCGGTGTAGTCCCGCTCACGCAGCAGTCCCTTGCCCGCATCGTCGGCGGTGCAGAGGCGGACGGTGGTCTCATGCACCTGCTGGCTCAGCACGGTGCGCTCCGGCTCCGTGCCGATGGCCGTGCAGAAACGGCGGTAATTTTCCATGAGACACGCCGGGCCGTCGCCCCGGCCGGGGCCCAGGTTCAGACTGTCCCAGGGGGCGGGGGAGACGCCGCCGCGCCGGGTGGAAAAGCCGTGGCGGACGCCGGTGAGCAGGGGGGACGTCAAAAAAACAAGGCTCCCTTGTGTATGAGTCTGAAAAGACATGGATACCTCCCGGACTCCCCGTCATAAAGGCAGCCCCCCTGCCCTCCGGCAGGAGAACAGGGGGACGCGAAATCGGGCTATCAAAATAGATCAGTTATCGTGGTATTCCTTGCAGGTGCTGCGCAGCCGTTGGCAGCTATGCTGCCTTACGGATGCGGCGTACCCCTTGCGGGTACACTTCTTCCACTTCAGGCTGCCGTCAAGTGCAAGGCAAAGACCATCAGTTATCGTGATATTCCTTGCAGGTGCACTTTTTCCACTTCAGGCCGCTGCCGCAGGGGCACAGGTCGTTGCGGCCGATCTTTACGACCTTCTTGGGCTGCTTTTTCGGCGCGGTGCCGTCGCCGCCCACGTTTTCCACGGTGGTCTTGGCCACCCGCTCCCGCTTGACCTCCTCGTCCTTCTTCAGACGGACGGAGTACAGCCGGCGGACGGTCTCGCTCTGGATGGCGGAGATCATCTCCTCAAACATGGTGAGGGACTCCTGCTTGTAGGCGATGACGGGGTCGGTATTGGCGTAGGCCCGCAGACGGATGCCCTGCTTGAGGTCGTCCATGGCGTCGATGTGGTCCATCCAGTACTCGTCCACCACGCGCAGCATGATGACCCGCTCCAGCTCCCGCATGATGGGCGGGGTGATCTCGGCCTCCTTGGCCTCGTAAGTGGCCTCGGCGGCCTTGGTGAAGAGCTCCGTAAAGTCTTCCTGGGTCTTTGCAGCGATCTCCTCGGCGGTGAGATTGAAGGCGCCGGGGGCAAAGTAGGTACCCTCCAGATCCCGCAGCATCTCCCGGTAGCCGGCCTCGTCCAGATGGGAGGCCTCGCCGAAGGCCAGGGCCACATGGTCGGCGATGGAGGTCTCCATCATGTGCAGGATGGTCTCCTTGATGTCCTTGCCGTCCAGGACCTGGCGGCGCTGGGCATAGATGATCTCACGCTGCTTGTTCATGACGTCGTCGTACTCCAGCACGGACTTACGGGACTGGAAGTTACGGGACTCCACGGTGGTCTGGGCGTTTTCAATGGCACGGGTGAGCATGCGGTTTTCGATGGGGGTGTCCTCGTCCAAGTCGAACTTCTCCATCATGTTCTGGATGCGCTCACCGCCGAACAGGCGCATGAGGTCATCCTCCAGGGAGATATAGAACCGGGTCTCACCGGGGTCGCCCTGACGGCCGGCACGGCCGCGCAGCTGGTTGTCGATACGGCGGGACTCGTGGCGCTCGGTGCCGATGATGAAGAGGCCTCCGGCGGCGCGGACCTTTTCGGCCTCGTCGGCGATGACGGCCTTGTGGGCGGCCAGGCGCTCGGCGAAGAGCTTGCGGGCGGCCAGGATCTCCTCGTTGTCGGTATCGGCGTAGCCGGTGGCATCCACGATGACCTCCTCGGCATAGCCGGCTTTCACCAGGTCAGCCCGGGCCAGATACTCGGCGTTGCCGCCCAGCATGATATCGGTACCGCGGCCGGCCATGTTGGTGGCCACGGTGACGGCGCCCAGCTTGCCTGCCTGGGCCACGATCTCCGCTTCCTTTTCGTGGTTCTTGGCGTTGAGGAGGCTGTGAGGGATGCCCTCCCGGGACAGCAGCTGGGAAAGCAGCTCGTTTTTCTCGATGGACACGGTGCCCACCAGCACGGGCTGGCCCTTTGCGTGGCACTCCTTCACCTGCTCGATGACGGCGCGGAACTTGCCGGCCTCCGTCTTGTAGACCACGTCGTGGTGGTCGTGGCGCTGGTTGGGCTTGTTGGTGGGGATCTCCACGATGTCCAGGTTGTAGATGGTGCCGAACTCCTCCTGCTCGGTCATGGCGGTACCGGTCATACCGGAGAGCTTGTCGTAGAGACGGAAGTAGTTCTGGAAGGTAATGGTGGCCAGGGTCTTGTTCTCGCTGTTGACGCTCACGTGCTCCTTGGCCTCGATGGCCTGGTGGAGGCCGTTGGAATAGCGGCGGCCGAACATGAGGCGGCCGGTGAACTCGTCGACGATGATGACCTCGCCGTCCTTGACCACATAGTCCACGTCCCGCTTCATGGTGCCGTGGGCCTTCAGGGCCTGGTTGATGTGGTGGGAGAGGGTGGAGTTGGAGGGGTCGGACAGGTTCTCCACGTGGAAGAACTCCTCCGCCTTGGCGATGCCCCGGGCGGTGAGGGTGGCCGTCTTGGCCTTCTCGTCCACCACGTAATCCGCGTCGATGTCGGCGTCCTCTTCTTCCTTGTTGTCCACCTGGACCACCACCTGCTTTTTCAGGCGGGAGACGAACATCTCGGCCATGTCATAGAGCTGGGTGGACTTTTCGCCCTGACCGGAGATGATGAGGGGGGTACGGGCCTCGTCGATGAGGATGGAGTCCACCTCGTCCACGATGGCGAAGGCGTGGCCCCGCTGCACCAGCTCGGTCGAGTAGATGCACATATTGTCACGCAGGTAGTCGAAGCCCATCTCGTTGTTGGTGCCGTAGGTGATGTCGGCGGCATAGGCCTCCTGGCGCTGCTTGCTGGTGAGGCCATGGACGATGAGGCCCACCTTCAGACCCAGGAAGCGGTGCACCTTGCCCATCCACTCGCTGTCGCGCTTGGCCAGGTAGTCGTTGACGGTGACGATGTGGACGCCGCGGCCCGTCAACGCGTTGAGGTAGGCGGGGAGGGTGGCCACCAGGGTCTTGCCCTCACCGGTCTTCATCTCAGCGATACGGCCCTGGTGCAGCACGATGCCGCCCACCAGCTGTACCCGATAGGGGCGCATGCCCAGCACGCGGTCGGCAGCCTCCCGCACGGTGGCGAAGGCCTCGGGCAGGATCTGGTCCAGGGACTCGCCGTTTTTCAGACGCTCTTTGAACTCCGCGGTCTTTGCCTGGAGCTGGGCGTCGGTCATGGCCTTGTACTCGTCGGCCAGGGACTCAATCTTGTCCACAATGGGATAGATGGATTTCAGCTCTCGGGAGCTGTAATCGCCAAAGATTTTTTTCATCAGACCCATACTATTGTAAACATCCTTTCCGATTTCGGCTCTTTCCTGAAAAAGGGAAGAAAAATCTGCAAAAAAGCAAATGTAGCATACCACAAGTGCCCGCAAATTGCAAAGAAAAAAGGGGGGACGCGAAAAAAATTAACAATTGCCCGCCGCATGTTCCATAGCTGTCGGAGAGATGGAGAGGATTTTCGTCAAAATGACGGCTCCATCGACTCGTCCAGCAGCATCCGCACCCGGCTCTGGACCGTGCCCTCGCCGGTGCTGGCATCGTAGTCCACGCTCACCAGGCGGACGCCGGGGAGCTTCCGCTGCAGCGCGGCGTACTGTCCCTTGCCGAAGATGTGGCCCGGCAGGCAGGCGAAGGGCTGCACGCAGAGGATCTTGCGGCAGCCCTGGCGGGCCCAGCCCGCCGCCTCGGCAGCAATGAGCCAGCCGTCCGCCACGGTGACGTTCAGCGGCGCAAGGCCCTCCGATTCCGCTTTGAGCCGGGGCAGGGGCGGCAGCGTCCGAAAGCCGCCGGCGCGCAGAATGTCCACCAGATCCTGCTGGAGCGCTGCCGCGGCGCAGCGCACGGCCCGGTAGGCGGCCCGGTGGGCGGCGGGACCCTTGAGGGTGCGGGTATCCATAAAATAGAGGGACTGCCAGGTGAGCCCGCCCACATAGACCCGGCAGCCGTTTTGGGCCAGGTAGTCCCGCAGGCCCCAGTTGCCAAGGCGGCAGTTTTTGGTGTAGATCTCGCCCACCACGGCCACATCCTGCACCGGGCGGTCTATGGTGTCCAGGCGGCGGAAGGAGTCTGAGATCTCCTCGCAGCGGCGGAGGATCTCCCGCCGGGAGGGCACATGGGCCATCTGTGCTCCCAGCTCGTCCATCCATTCGCTCCAGAGGGCCAGGGCGGCACCAGGACGCGCTTCCAGGGGGCGGGTCTGGTCCCGGGCAATGGCCAGGGCGTCTCCCCACACGGCGGCGGCCAGAGCCTTGCCCACCATGGCCGGATGCAGCATCAGCCGGTCCGGGCGGTCGATGCCCCGGATGTTCAGGGAGACCAGGGCCGTTGCCTGGTATCCCGCCCGGTCCAGGGCCCGGCGCAGCAGCCGGATGAGGCACGAGCCCCGGCACTCATCGCCCACCTGCCCCACCAGCACGCCGCAGCGGGCGGGATCGTAGCGCCCCGAGCCCAGGGCGCGGAGGATCTGCCCCGCGATCAAGATGGCGGGGTAGCACATCTCGCTGTGGATATACCGAAGTCCCAGGTCCGCAAGGCCTGCCTCCGGGGGCAGCAGGATGGGCTGCCAGCGGTCAGAGGAGAAGGCGTGGCGCAGCAGGGGGAAGTGGTCGTCCAGAAATGAGGGGATCAAAAGCGCGCGGGGAGCCATAGGCGCACCTCCTGGCCGGGGAAAATTGGATAAGACCAGTATACCCGTCCCGGAAGAAAATGACAAGCCGGGGCGGGGGAAAACGCCGATTGTGCTTTGGGCGGCGGCGTGTTACAATAGAGACAGGAAATAGTGCCCATGGCGGGCGCGGATATAAAGGAGGTCTCCTTATGAAGCTGAGCTTTTTCGGTGCGGATCAGTGTGTGACCGGCAGCTGCCACTGCCTGGAGGTAAACGGCAAGCGCATCCTGGTGGACTGCGGACTGCAGCAGGGACGGGACGAGGTGTCCAATGAGGAGTTTCCCTTTGCGGCGGGCTCCATCGACTACCTGCTGGTGACCCACGCCCACATCGACCACTCCGGCCGCATCCCCATGCTCATCAAGCAGGGATTCCAGGGCCGCATCCTCACCACCCGGCTGACGGCGGAGCTGCTGGATATCATGCTGCTGGACTCCGCCCATATCCAGGAGCAGGACGCCCAGTGGAAAAACCGCAAGGGCGAGCGCTCCGGCGCGCCCCATGTGGAGCCGCTTTACACCATCGAAGATGCCGAGCGGGTGCGCCAGTATGTGACCACCTGCGAGTACGGCCAGGTCATCGACCTGTGCCCCGGCGTAGAAGTGGAGTTCGTGGACGCGGGGCACCTGCTGGGCTCTGCGTGCATTGCCCTGGAGCTGACCGAGGGAGAGGAAAAGCGCCGCATCGTCTTTTCCGGCGACCTGGGCAACATCAAGCAGCCCATCATCCGGGACCCGGTCCACTTCCGGGGCGCGGACTATGTGGTCATGGAGTCCACCTACGGCGACCGCAACCACGCCGAGTCCTGGAGCTATACGGATGATCTTGCGAAGATCATCGACGAGACCATGGCACGGGGCGGCAACGTCATCATCCCCTCCTTTGCGGTGGGCCGCACCCAGGAGCTTTTGTACTTCATCCGGGAGATCAAGGACCGCCGCCTGGTGCGCTCCAATCCGGACTTTGCGGTGTACATCGACTCGCCCCTTGCCAAGCGGGCCACCACCATCTTCACCGGCGACCTCCACGGCTACCTGGACGACGACGCCATGAAGCTGGTGAAGGACGGCACCCACATGTTCAACTTCACCAACCTGCGCATGACGGAGACCAGCGAGGAGTCCAAGGCCCTCAACGAGGACCGCACCCCCAAGGTCATCATCTCCGCCTCCGGTATGTGCGACGCCGGCCGCATCCGCCACCACCTCAAGCACAACCTCTGGCGCAGCGAGTGCACCGTCGTGTTCGTGGGCTACCAGGGCGAGGGAACGCTGGGCCGCCACCTGCTGGACGGGGCCAAGAGCGTGAAGCTCTTCGGCGAGGAGATCGCCGTCAACGCCAAAATCGTGAATTTCCAGGGCCTTTCCTCCCATGCCGACCGGGACCACCTGCTGGGCTGGATCAAGGATTTCCAGTCGCCCCATCCCACCCATGTGTTCGTGGTGCACGGCGACCGGGAGGTGGCGCCGTTCTTTGCCCAGACCGTGGCGTCCCTGGGCTTTGAGGCCCATGCGCCCCAGTATACGGAGGTCTACGACCTGATCACCAACACCCAGGTCTCCCCGGGCTACCTGCCCGAGCGCAAGACCAAGGGCTTTGGCGGCGGCGCCAAGGCAACGCCCGCTTACGAGCGTCTGGTGGCCGTGGGCCAGATGGTCATGGAGTCCATCAAGCGCTCCAAGGGCCGGGACAACAAGTCTTTGGCCAAGTTTGCCGATCAGCTGCGCGCTTTGCTTGAAAAGTGGGAGAGCTGAGAGAAAACCATGCGGCCCCAAAGTGCTGTGTGAAGAGCGAACAAAAAGAGCATGCGCCTGACGGCGCAAGTGGAAAACCAGCAGGGGGAAGGATGGTCCGGGCAGCAGAGTGCTGCCCGGACCACCGGGAACTGCCTGCCTAAACAAAGAAAGAAGAAGCGCACCGTTATGCAGGAGCACGGCGGTGCGCTTCAAAAGGAGAGAGACATGGAGAAGTTGAAAACGGGCGGTGTGTACACCGGCACGGTGGAGGGCTATTCCAGCGAGGGCCTGGGCATCGTGCGGCTGGACGGGGCGGTGGTGTTCGTGCCGGGCACCGTCCGGGGCGAGACGGTGGATCTGAAGATCACCCGGGTCATGAAGACTGCGGCGGCGGGAGAGCTGGTGCGCGTGCGCACGCCCTCGCCGGAACGGGCGGAGCCGGAGTGCCCCCACTTCGGCGTTTGCGGCGGGTGCGACTTCCAGCACCTTAGCTACACGGAGGAGCTCTGGGCTAAGCGCCAGCGGGTGCAGGACGCCCTGGAGCGCCTGGGAGGCACGGACTTGCAGGTGGAGGAGATCCTGGGGGCAAGAAACCCCTTCCGCTACCGCAACAAGAGCCAGTACCCCGTGGGCGCTGACGGCACCGTGGGCTTTTACCGTGCCCGCAGTCATCAGGTGGTGCCCATCCAGCGCTGTCTCATCCAGTCGGAGGTGTCCGACAAGACCGCCCAGGCGGTGCGGGAGTGGATGCGCCGCTATAAGATCAGCGCCTACGATGAGACCACCGGCAAGGGCCTGGTGCGCCACATCTATGTGCGGGTGAACCGGGCGGGACAGAGCCTTTGCTGCGTGGTGGCCAACGGCCGCCAGGTGCCCCGGGAGCCGGAGCTGGCCGCCTATGTCTGTGCCGCCGCCCCGGGCACGGTGGGCGTGGTGCTGAACACCAACACCCGCCGGGGCAACGTGATCCTGGGGGACCGCTACCGCACCCTCTGGGGCCAGGACTTCCTCATGGACACCCTGTGCGGGCTGGAGTTCAAGCTCTCTGTGCCGTCTTTTTACCAGGTGAACCGGGACCAGGCGGAGGTGCTGTACCAGAAGGCGCTGGAGTTTGCGGGCCTGACGGGCCGGGAGACGGTGCTGGACCTGTACTGCGGCACCGGCACCATCACGCTGTGCATGGCGGGCAGCGCCGCCCGGGTGCTGGGCGCGGAGATCGTGCCGGCGGCCATTGACGACGCCCGGGAAAACGCCCTGCGCAACCACATCGACAATGCGGAATTTTTCTGCGCCGACGCCGCCGACATCGCTGCCAAGCTGGAGCGGGAGGGGCTGCGGCCGGACGTCATCACTGTGGACCCGCCCCGCAAGGGCCTGAGCGAGGAGGTGGTGGCCTCCGTGGCGGGCATGGAGCCCCGCCGTGTAGTGTACGTCTCCTGCGACCCGGCCACGCTGGGCCGGGACATCAAGCGCTTTGCAGGGCTTGGCTACCGAGCCGTCCGGGCCTGCGCCGTGGACATGTTCCCGGCCACCTGCCACGTGGAGACGGTTGTTTTACTTTCCAAGGGAGAAATCGACTCGAAGAAAGTGCGTGTGGAGTTCTCATTGGAGGATATGGATATGTCCGGGTTCCAGAAGGGTGCGACCTATGAGCAAATCAAGGCGTATGTGCTGGAGCATTCTGGTTTGAAGGTATCTTCCCTGTACATCTCACAGATCAAGCGTAAATGTGGGCTGGATGTTGGACAGAACTATAACCTGTCAAAGAAAGAAAACGCCAAAGTGCCAAAATGCCCACCGGAAAAGGAAGCGGCAATTATGGAGGCATTGAAGCATTTTCAAATGACATAATTATTACACAAGGGCCTGGGTAGTTTATCCTAGGCCCTTTTCGCAATCTTATAGCTCACTATATCGTGAATTTAATTTGCCTTTTAGTGCAAAATCAAGTATACTGGAAATGAAAAATATCAGGAGGTGCAGGATGGCAATCAGCTATAATCGTCTTTGGAAACGATTGATCGATCACGATTTGAGTAAAACCGATATGATGCACCGTGCAAACATCAGCACCAATGTTCTGGCACGTCTGGGGAAGGGTGCGCCTGTTTCAATGGAAAGCATGGAAAAAATCTGCAAAGTATTAAACTGTAATATTGGCGATGTTATGGAATTTATTCCTGATAATGAAAACGGAGGAAAAGACGCATGATTACAGGCGCAATCAAAAATAAAGTAGATAAAATCTGGACGGACATCTGGGCTGGCGGCATTACTAATCCGTTGACAGTAATTGAGCAGCTGACCTACCTGATGTTCATTCGTTCTCTTGATGAAAAAGAATTGGAGACAGAAGAATTTGAGAACATGAACGGCGAGAAGATGGATAAAATCTTCCCCCAGTCCCCTATCGGACAGTCTATGCGCTGGAGCAAGTTCAAGAATGACGATCCGCGTGACATTTATGATGTTATTTCCCAGCGGGTGTTCCCTGCTATTAAAAATATGAAGCATGGCCATTTGCCTGATTTCACGGAGCAAGGCGAGATGATCGAAATCGTAGATAACACCGAGAACGATGCGGACAAAGATACTGCTTTCGGCCG
>ENA-UEYL01003015-UEYL01003015.1-human-gut-metagenome-genome-assembly--contig:-NODE-3015-length-11545-cov-3.588507_pt1 | contig 11545 bp, 11 predicted proteins | sample MGYA00242941_ERZ507946 | MGnify/ENA primary metagenome ERZ507946 (study PRJEB26167, sample SAMN06115482) | human gut metagenome | host: Homo sapiens | place: China:Guizhou | collected 2015-03-11...
AAGATAAAACGGTGCCCTGCGGTACACTGCCGTTTGGGCAGACTGTCGCAGGGCATGAAAAGTCCGCACCAAGCCAAAAGCCGGGGACAAAAATCCGGCCTCTTCTGGTGTTGGAATGGATGGATTGCCTTGGAATCTTATGGAGTATCGATAATTTTGGGACATCTTTCTTCCGCCTTGTTCGTTCCTTCTTTCACCCGCTGCATTTCATCCAGCAAGGCATTGATCTGAAAATCCACCATGTCGTCCGCAACCTCTGAAAACAGGAAGGGCATGTCGTTTGGAATCGCTTTATAGACCATCATCATGGACAGAGCCAGATTGCCGAATAGTCTGGGATCAATGCTGTCTGCCGGAAGGCCAAAGATGGTGAGCAAAGTTTGATATAAGTGGATCTGGTCGTCCCGAAATGCCCGAACGCTTTCCTCGGAAAGGCAGCGATAGACTTCCTGTTCTTCTTCAATGGATAAGACTGCAATTCCGCTTTTCGCTCCATAGCAGCAGTTTTTCAAAAAAGTTTTCACGCGTTCCCACCAGCTGAGTCCGGGAGCATCCATGAGCTCCCGGGCATAGCGCAGCAGCTTGGGCTGCTGATACCGGAGGGCCTGGAGAACCAGTTCTTCCTTGGAAGAGAAGAAGGTGTAAAAAAAGGTTTTGGAGATGCCGACTTTCCTGCACAGGACGTCAATGCTGCTGTGAATCAGCCCCCGATCCACAATGCATTGAATCGCGGCGGACATCAAGGCCTCTTTCACATGTTCCCGCTCCTGATCGGAATATGCCTTTCGTGCCATAAGCGTTCACCAGCTCAAATAAAGTATAAAATTAAAAAATAGTATTTATTTGCATTATAGCATTGTGTGGAAGAAATGCAAGTCTCTTCTTCCAAAAAACACTCCTGCAGGGAAACGTACCGGGCAGCAGGCCCATTTGCCGCATGGCTGCCCATAGACAGCAATGCCGGCCCGGCAGGAATGTCCTGCTGGGCCGGCGTGCTTGTTTTGTGGCCGGATCTTTTATATTGGCTGTGGGGACTCATCTGCTCCGGACGGTCCTGGGGCCGGTCTTGCGGCCTCCAGTTCACCGGCAAGCCGGAACCCCTTTCGCGCCAGGAATACGGCAATCACCTCATTGATGACTGCGGCCGCGGCGATAGTACCTCTTACAATATCGCCGTATTGACGGAAAGCACCGGTCAGCGAAGAGATGGCGATGCCGGTGAGGACCAGGGAAACACCGGAATGCGGCATCAAGGTGAAGCCCAGATATTTCTGCACAGTGGCCGGAGCGCCTGATATCCGGGCACCGATGGCGGCACCGCCGATCTTGCCCACCGCCCGGGTCAGAATGTAGACAGCCGTAAAGAGCCCGGCATCCAGAATCAAGTGATAATCCAAAGGAGCTCCCAGATTCAGGATGATTAATGTAAAGCAGCCGCCGATTATAGGCGTACACAAGACCATGATCTGATCCAGCTGTTGTTCCGGAATCCGGTTGGAAAAGACGGCGGAGTAAACCATGCCGGTCAGCATAAAGTTGAGAATGGGAAACGGCATGCAATATGCGTTCGCTGCCATGGTGAGTCCGGCTGCTGCCAGGACACCCAGAAGCACAAGCGCTGCGTTTACCTTTTCATGTTTACTCCTGCGCAGCAGGGCGGATATGGGAAGCCCCACAGCCAATCCAATGAGAATCGGGAACAACACCACAAGCGGAATCAGGGAACCGGGGATGCTGCCGCCTGCGGTGTGTTTGAGTACCACGCTCATCACACCCAGAAACACGACAATGGCGGCCACATCATCAAGGACGGCCAGGGGAATCAGCGTTCTGGTTACCGGGCCATCTGTATGGTATTCTGTCACAATGGAAAGTGCAGGAGCAGGAGCTGTTGCCAAGGCGATGCCGCCGAAAATCAACCCTAGAAACACCGGTACGCCGGTGAGATAAAAAATAGCGCAGAAGGCAGCACTGACTACCGCAAACGTTCCCAGGGACTCTGTGAGCGTGATGATCAGCACCTGCATTCCATAACGGCGCATCCGCTTCCAGACCATCTCCGTACCCAGCATGAGCCCCATGCCGCATTCCAATACTGAGATCAAACGTTCATAGGAAGGCGCATCCAGAATTTCCTGGGTCAGCAGATTGACCGCATTGGGACCAAGTGCCATGCCTGCAACCAAGAATCCCAATACGGCCGGCATTTTCAGCTTGGATGCCAGTTTGCCGCATAGAAAGCCGAGGAACACCACCGCCAACAGCCGCAATAGATTTTGTATCATCATCCGTTGTCACCCCATAAAAAAGATCATTCCAACCAATTCAAAAGCGTTCTTCCGTCCTGAAGCCCCATCTGATAGAGCCGCTGCAGAGCGGGACGATTGCGCTTGAGCGTATCCACCCCTGAAATATCAGCCGGGGAAAGAATGTACATCCGGCCTTCTTTTTCATACTGTCTGGCCAGCTGAACAGCCCGGTTGTATCGCTCCGCCCGCAGGCGAAGCTGCCGGGCTGCGATGGGATATGATTGCTCGATGAGATCGGCCAGCACCCGATCTTTTCCTTGCCTGCGGGGGATGGCGGCAGGTTTGGTTAAAATCAGCACGACCCGGTCGCATCCTTCCGCAAATGCTTTCTCGATGGGAACCGGATCGCTCAGGGCCCCATCAAAATAGGGAACCCCTTTCAACATATAGGGACGGTTTACTCCGGGGACGCAGCTGGAGGCCATGAGAATTTGGTAATCGTCCCGGTGCAGATCCTCCTTGGTAAAGTAGCGGGCTTCACCGGTGTCGGCCCTGGTTGCTACCACCAGAAGCTTTGCAGGATTCCGAACCAAAGCGTCATAGTCCAACGGAGATTCTCCGCCTGTATTGCTCAGTGTTCCATAGACATAGTCGAGATTGATGTATGAGCCGGTGTGGAGGAGATTTCCAACCCCCATATACGCTTTGCGAAAGGAATACTCCTGGTAGTAGCGGTAATTGCGCCCCTGCTGCCCGGCGAGGTATGCCGCCATATTGGCGCTCCCGGCGGAGACGCCGATGCAGCAGTCAAATTTGATACAATGGGCCATGCAGGTATCCAGGATCCCGGCGGCATAGATTCCGCGCAGACCGCCGCCTACATCAACAATTTCTGTAACCATGGTGGATTTTCGTTCCTTTCTCAGTTTTTGTTCCCGCGAGGAGTGCTTCCTCAGCAAAGAAAGATGGAGATGGTTTTATGATCGGTTACGTTCCGCCGGAACGTTGTTCCAGCAGCAAGTTTTGCACAGCTTCCCGGTCGCGCCAGAGGTCGGCCAAAAAAATTTCCTGGGTTCCGCTGCACCGAATTTCCTGCAGTTTGGCATAGTAACCCAAATCCTGACGGCTGCAGGCATCGTGCCTGGTTCCCTCATAAACACCCAGAAAACAGCCCATTTCAATGCATTGATGGAGAAGAGTTTCCTCCGCCTGCAGACTCTCAATTTCGCAATACCTCCGGTGGAGACCAAACAGAATTCCGGCTTGCTTCAGTGAGGCGGCCATGGCAGGAAGATCTTCATATCCAATAAGCGGAATTACATTCCCCAGGGCTGTCATATCCTCCAGATGCGCCTGACAACAGATTCCCGCTCTGCAGATCAGGAAAAACACACATTGGCGGTGTTTGGCGGCAATGTTTAAAATCGTTTCCAGCGCTGCGTCCCGTTCTGCGCGAAAGAGAAAGGAAGAGGTGCCCAGGTTCTGAAAACGGGAAATTGTCTGGTGCAGCGTGTCGGGTTCCATGGTTTCGTCCAAAGGTTCCATCCAATAGGCCGGCGGGGTTCGGGATTTCCGGCTGTCCTGCAGCATTTGACTGCCGTCGGAATATGCAGGGAGTCCGAGATTGGCGATCAGGGTTTTGAGGCAGTTGATGTCCACATCTTTTGCTGCACGGGAGAGCAGGGCTCCATATTGCTGGCCCGGACGGTGCAGGATATTCTCCAGCAGACTCCAGAACTTTTGGTAACCGGGAGGGGCAGAACACCCTTTGCACAGTTCCACGACGTTGCGCAGTTCCCGTTCTCCACCGCTGCGCAGGTCCCGAATCGCTTTGCCAGCCATCGTTTGAATCACGCTTCTGGTATAGATTGCGTTAATCTGCATGGAACCACCTGATTTCTTAAGGATTAGTAGAGAAGATCGATTGATACGACTTCGTTGTCAGTACCGACCCGAACGGGAAGCTGAAACACGCCGCATCCGGCAGAGACCATCACGTGCGTCTTGCCGAGCTGATGGTGCCCCCAGAAGCGTTCCGCTCCATAGGCCCATTTGGTAAAGAGGGTGACGGGGAACAGCTGCCCGCGGTGGGTATGACCGCACAGCACCAGATCGGCGCCGCATGCGGCTGCTTCATCTGCACCTTGGGGATTGTGATCCACGACGATCATGGGATGATTGTGCGGGTACCCGGAGACGACCATTTGGAGCGGACGCCTGCGGTCTGGTTCACGGACCGAGATGGCATCATTCCTCCCGAAAATGACCAGGGGCCCCAAAGTCAGCCCGCAATCATGGAGCATGGAGATTCTGCTTTCCCGCAAAAACGTGCGAAGGCTGGGGTCAATCGTGGCGGGGTCGTGATTTCCGGCAGCAAATACTACGCCGTCCGGGGCCTGAATGCGCCGGAACTGTGCGGCTGCGGCCTTCCGGTCAAAATAGGCTCCGGCCTGACTGCCGTCAAAGAGATCTCCCGCAATTACCACCAGGTCTGGCTGTGCGGCGTTGACCGCATTCACAACAGATTCCAGGTGTTTGGCTCCGTTGTAGATGCCGAGGTGGACATCACTGAGCAGCACTATGCGGCAGGCATGTCCGCTGTTGCCCACGGCAGCGGTATAATGAACAGGAACAACTGCGCGGGCATGAACAACGCCATAGAGGAAGACGAGAACCGCGCAGCCGAAGGCCAGGCAGAACCCCGCTATGTCCCATGGACCATACGGCGCGATCCATGTCATGGCAACCGCCAGGAGCTGAAACAGCAGCAGGCTCAGGACCCAGTAGAGAAAAAAGGAGACGTACAGTCCTCCAATATACAGGACCCATTTTTTTACACGGGAAGTGGAAGCGGTATTTCGAACCGCCTCATAAAAAACAAGGCCTCCCAGCATCAAAAGAAGAAGCCACCGGCCGGGGGCGTGATGTCCGGTTTTCTGGAGGGCGGAGCCAATTTCCTGATATACAAACCCATTTGCAAAGAAGAGTGCGGTGAAAAATAGAACCGCAAAGCATTTGCTGCGTACAAATTTCCCAAAACGATTTGTCTGCTCCACGGGGATGCCTCCTTGGTTTTCATGCTGCGTTTCAGATAAAATTTATGTTCAATGCTTTTTGAAGGGATGTATAAAGAAAAAGCAGGTGGGAGGTTCCAAATGATCCGCCTGGTATTCCGTGTCAAATTCCGGCGTTGGGCTTTGCGTCAGGAGCCGGCATACCGGTATAAAAGTTTCGCATTTCCCGAGTCTGGTTACAGGTTGCGGAGCCGGATGCTTTGTGATAGAATACAGGAAATCATTCCGGGAGAAACAATGATGTCAAACTCTGACTTTACAAAGTTTATGATTGCCAGGGGGTTGAAGCAGCTGCTGGAGATGAAATCCTTCACCGACGTCACCGTGGGGGATATTGCACGGCACTGCAAAATGAGCCGGAATACTTTTTACTATCATTTCAAGGATAAATACGATGTCATCAACTGGATTTTTTATACGGAGATTACGCCTCTGATTGGCGATACGGTGTCCATTGACAAGTGGGGCAGCGGTATGCGTGCTCTTTGCCACTACATGCAGGAGAACAAGGCTTTTTACACCAATGTGGTTCAGTTCGAGGGACAAAACAGCTTGTCCGACTGCCTCATGGAGTTTTACGAAAATTTGGTGCAGAATATTATTCTCAATGCCAGGGGCGAAAAAGTGCTGCGGCCCCAGCAGATCAAAATTATCTCCCGTTTTTATGCGCACGGGATGTCGGGGGTTTTACTGGACTGGATTAAAAATGGCATGATCAAAGAGCCTGATGCGACGGTGACCATGCTGGAAGAACTGTTGTCGGGAGAAATTTTTCATCAGATTATTTCTCAGCAGGACGATGCCGCTTTTTCGGAGGAGCGTGAATTGCGCTGATCCCCGCTGATCCCGCCATGGTTGGATTGCTTGGTGTGCTTATCCGCATTCCATACCATCTCGCATCATGATTTTTGGAGCCGTCGGATCAAGAGATCTGGCGGTTCCTTTCGATTCGGAAGATTCCGCTTTGGTACCACGAAGAATAACAGCCTTTGCATGATATCGGTACTGACACTTTTGAGAAAATGTCCGAATTTCGTACAAGGCAGGAAAAATAGTGGAATTTTGGACAAAGCGGATCAATTGTTCCTGTACAAGCTCTTTTTTTCGCGATAGGATGAAATACAAATTACAGCCCGTCAGCCTGTCAATCAGCTTTGGAAAGGAACGTTCTTGCACGAGCGGATTTGGAAGCGGTCCGCCCTGCCTTTTTCTGGCTTGGAGCAGGCGCCTGGCTGTAACGGCAGAAAAGTCCGGTGCTGCCATTGGCTTTTTGAACCCTGGATCTCGGGGGATCTTGGTCTGCACCATACTCGGAATACATGCAGCAGATGGAATGTGCCGACTGCCATCAGAACGGTATAAGGGGACATACAGAACCTTTGCATGCTTGGAGGAATCGTTGCATGATAAATATGACCGTAACCATGACGCTTTGTAAGGGCTTGGACAGGCCAACTGCAGTATTCTTTGTCCGGAAGGCAACGGAATTTCCGTGTCATATTACCATGTCCTATAAAGAACGGATGATCAATGCAAAAAGCCTGTTAGGAGTGCTTTCTCTCGGCGTGGGATGCAATGAAGAAGTGATATTGACAGCGGATGGACAAGGCGAAGAACTTGCCGTCGCCGCTCTGGCCGGCTTTTTGCAAGCGGTCAGATGATGGCGTGATGATCCTTCCGGAAAGGACGTGTGCAATGAGGGAAAAAATAAAAAATATGACCATCAGCTGGGTCATTTTGTCGGTTCTCTATGTCCTGCTGGGAATCAGCCTTGCTGTTTGGCCTTCCTTTGTGATGAGCGTGATTTGTTATGCCTTCGGCGCGATCCTGCTTTTGTACGGCGCCTTTGTCATCTGTGGGTTTTATCGCGGAAAAGAGCACAAGGCCATCTCGCTTCTGACATTGTTTTTAGGAATTGTATCTGCTGCGTTAGGCGTCATGATGATAATTTATCCTGCTAAAGTTCAAAGCGTAATGTTTGTCATCCTTGGGCTGTATATTGTGATTGATGCAGTTTTAAATGTCCGGCGTGTTTTGGGCATGCGCCGGATGGCTTATCCCCGGTGGAAGATCCATCTGGTTCTTTCCGTAGCTGCAGCACTGCTGGGAATGTTTATTGCCGGTTACCCGCTGTATACAGGGACTATGGTTTTCAGAAGCATCGGCTTGATTTTAATTTTTGTGGCGGATCGGATTTGTGGACTCTGATTCAGCTTTCCTATTTGACGCGCATGAGCCCTGAATTTCCCGGTGAGCGCAGTGATATGATTGGCGGATAATGGATACGGAAAAGAAGAGGGCAGGTTTCTGCTATAGAAGCGTTGTAAAGAAAACAGCATCCAGGAAAAACGCGGTCTGAGTTCTTTTTGCTGCAGACAACTCAGATATGCAAATGACAAGAAACAACGGAGGGTGGCACATGAAAAAGATCTATACAGTAACGGTAGATGGTATCCAGCATCCATATCCGGAGGGAACACCCTATCAGGACATTGCCGGGGAGCTTCAACCGGCGTATTCAAACGAGATTCTCCTGGTGGAACGAGACGGAAGACTCTGCGAACTGGGAAAGCAGCTGGATCGGGACTGCACGCTGAAGATGATAACCATTCAGGATAAACCCGGTATGCAGACCTATGAACGCAGCGCCATTTTTTTGATGCTCAAGGCGTTTTATGATATTGTCGGCAGCGAACATATTGAGCGTATCTGTGTCGAATATTCCCTTAGCCACGCGCTGTTTATTACCGCTCAGGGTTCGTTCCGGCTGGACCAGCCGCTGCTGGAGCAGGTAGAGTCCCGCATGAAGGAACTGGTATCGCAGGCGCTTCCCATTCAAAAGCATTCCATTCCCACCGATGACGCCATTGCAATGTTTGAAAGGCGGAGGCTCTACGATAAAGCGAAGCTGCTCAGCTGCCGCATCAGTTCCAAGGTCAATTATTACTCTTTGGAGGACTTCTCCGACTACTTTTACGGGTATATGGTCCCCAATACCAAATACATAACATGTTTTCATCTGGAGCTGTTCGACTGTGGGTTTATCCTGCGGCTGCCTGATCCCGCCTGTCCGGCACAGCTGGCTCCGTTCCATCCGTCGATTAAGGTGTTCCAGACACTCTACGACGATACGAAACGGTCGGAAGCACTGAAAATTTCCAACGTGGCAGACCTGAACGAGGCGATCTGCAGGGGAGACGCCACGAAAATTATTTTGGCGCATGAGGCCATGATGGAAAAGAAGATCGGTGATATTGCAGAGAGCATCGCACAGCGCAAAGATGTTCGTTTTGTCATGATTGCCGGCCCGTCCTCTTCCGGAAAGACAACCTTTTCTCACCGCCTGTCCACACAGCTGATGGCATGCGGATTGCATGCGCACGCCATCGCAACCGATAATTACTTCGTCAACCGGGATCAGACACCCCGCGATGAAAAGGGACAGTATGACTTTGAAAGTCTGGCGGCTATGGATGTGGAACAGTTCAATCTGGATATGTCCAGATTGCTGCGTGGGGAGACCGTTGAGATGCCCCGGTTCAATTTCAAGAAAGGCATGCGGGAGTATAACGGAGACAAACTGACATTGGGGCCAAGGGATGTCTTGGTTATTGAGGGAATCCATTGCCTGAATGATGCGTTTTCCTATTCCCTGCCGAAAGAGAGCAAATTCAAGATTTACATCAGCTGCTTGACTACCTTGAACGTGGATGACCATAACCGGATCCCCACCACCGATGCAAGGCTGCTGCGCAGGATCGAGCGGGATGCCAGAACCCGTGGGTACAGTGCCGGAGCGACCATCCGCATGTGGCCTTCTGTGCGGCAGGGAGAAGAATCCAATATCTTCCCGTTTCAGGACAGCGCAGATGTGGTATTCAACTCGGCGCTGATCTATGAAATTGCTCTGCTCAAGCCCTATATTGAGCCATTGCTGTTTGCTGTTCCCAAGGACTGTCCGGAGTATTTGGAAACAAAGCGGCTTTTGAAATTCCTGAGCTATTTCCTGCCGCTGCCGGCGGATAACGTGCCGGCAACTTCACTGACGAGGGAATTTATCGGCGGCGGCTGCTATCAGATATAAAATACAATCTTGCTTCCTACGATCCGCTCACCCGCAGCATAGGTTGTCGTGTGGGCCCCGATGCTTTTGGAATGGCCATGGCCAGAAGACTGACTCCCTGAAACAGGAAATTCAGCTTGATGAATCAACAGGCATCCATCCTCGGCCAAAAGACCGGGATGGATGCCTGTTTGCAGAGGCGCATGGTGTCCGGTACGGGTTCAGATCAGAAAATCATTTGACATCCAGCACGAGATATTAGTAAAATTTATATAAATATCACTGCGATAAGGCGGAGGAAAATTTTATCTTTACAACAAAATAAAGAACCAGTATAATAAGCAGAGAATTGCCGCCGCTTCTGTATATAATTTGAAAGGGAATGGCTGGCAAGTGTTATAGCGAGATAAAATTTGTAGGAAGACGAAGCTAGTTAGAGGCCAGATAGGAGGATATATGGATCTTACAACGCTCCGCGATCTCCAAATTCCGCACAAACCACTGGCAGAACAGATTGCGGACCGCATCAATCAAATGATTATTGACCAACATCTGCAGCCTGACGATAAGCTCCCTACGGAAGTGGAGCTGATGGAGTATTTGGATGTTGGCAGAAGTACAATTCGGGAATCTCTGAAAATATTGGTTGCCAGAAATATTGTCGAGATTCGAAGAGGGAAAGGAACGTTTGTAACGCGAAATCCCGGCATGAGTAAAGATCCCTTGGGATTTGCCTACATGCAGGACAAGCTCAAGCTCGCACAGGATTTGCTGGAAGTGCGGGCCAGAATTGAACCGTGGACAGCTTACCTTGCGGCCCAGCGCGCAAATGAAGAGGACATGGAAAAGCTTCGAACATATTGCGCGAAGGTTGTAGATATGGATGAGCCCTTTGAATCGCATCATGCTGTAGATAAAGCATTTCACGAGTGTATTGCACTTTGTACACACAATCAGGTGATCTGCAATCTCACACCGGTTATTATTTATTCTGTTGAGGTCTTTAGTGATATTACCAGACAGACGCCTCTGCGCAATAAAACGCGGATTTCTCACCAGCAAATGTGCGATTGTATTTGTGCGCGGGATCCCGAGGGGGCCAGCCGGGCGGTTATGGATCACCTGGAGGTAAACCGGGAGTTCTGGACGAAAAACGCCATTATCGAAACCGATACAGAAGCGATCCACAAGTCTTATGCAATCGACCCCACTGACTTACAGAACGATTGAGAGATTAAATCGTGCATAATCCACAATCGTTTCTTGACAAGATCCAGTGGGGATTGTATAATGCAATAAAGGTCTGACGTTAGACGTTAGATCAAACACAATAAATGATATTGGACAAATGGAGGAAAGAAAATGAAAAAGTTTTTTGCGCTTATGTGTGCCGCACTACTCCTTATGTCGACCGCGGGCTGCGGGGCTTCCTCTGGCGGCGAAACTCAAACCAATACTCCTTCTGATTCTCAAGGCGGATCAGAAGGCCAGCAATGGGGAGAGGCTGAGAATACATGGCTTTCTTGTATTTCCTCCAACTTAATGGATGGGGAACACCCCTTCTACCAAGCGCAGGTATACTTTGACCAGTGCCTGCGGGAAGAGACCAACAATAAGTACGGATTGGACATCTATGTGGGAGGCCAGTTGGGATCCGACTCTGAGATGGTGGAAGGCTGCTTGAACGGGACATATGAGTTTGTCCTTAATAGCAGCGGCTTGTTTGCCAATATTTCTGAAGACTTTAACATTTTCGACCTGCCGTATTTGTTTAGCAGCAATGAGCACGCATATGCCGTTCTGGATGGTGAGATCGGACAAAGCGCCCTTGACAGCCTGGAAGAGTATGGCATGGTTGGTCTGGGATATGGCGAAAGCGGATTCCGGAATATTACATCCAGCTTTCAGATCAACAGTCCGGAAGATATGCAGGGCATGAAGCTGCGTACCATGGATGTTCCTATGCATATTGAGTATTTTAACTTGCTGGGAGCCAATGCTACTCCGATGGCGATGACGGAAGTGTTTACGTCTTTGCAGCAGGGAACCATTGATGGCCACGAGAATTTGAATATGGGTATTCTCTCCAACCGTATTTATGAGGTAAACCCCTATGTGACGGTGTCTGAGCATATTTATACTCCGATTGTCTAGGCAAT
>ENA-UEYL01003019-UEYL01003019.1-human-gut-metagenome-genome-assembly--contig:-NODE-3019-length-11536-cov-6.903395_pt1 | contig 11536 bp, 13 predicted proteins | sample MGYA00242941_ERZ507946 | MGnify/ENA primary metagenome ERZ507946 (study PRJEB26167, sample SAMN06115482) | human gut metagenome | host: Homo sapiens | place: China:Guizhou | collected 2015-03-11...
AGATTTTCCAAAAGCTGGCGGCAGGCAGACCAGTCCACCGTGTCAAAGAGCACCGTCTTTTCATCCAGCAGGCAGTAGGCGTTGTAGCTTACGCCCCGGGGAATGGGAAAGCAGTTTTCAAACAGGGCCAGGCGATGGTCGTTGGCGCCCACCCAGTAGAGGTCGTTCGTTACTTTACGCACGCAATACATCTTATCTTGCCTCCTTCACGGCCTCAAGCCTTTACAAATTGATCCTTCGTCTCCGCGCACTCGGGACACACCCACTCGGCGGGAAGCTGCTCAAAGAGCGTACCGGGCGCGATCTCGCCGTCCTCGTCGCCCAACTCCGGCACATACTCGTAGCCGCAGCCGCTGCAGACGTAGCGGTCGCCGATGGGGGCGGGCTTCGGCGGCGTGGGCCGCTTCATCTTTACCATGGGCGGCGCGGGCAGCTTTTCGCCGCTATCCAGCGCGGCAGTGAGCAGGGGCAGGATCTCCTCCACATCGCCCACGATGCCGTAGTCGCAGTTCTTGAAGATAGGCGCGTTACCGTTCTTATTGATGGCCACGATGGTGGAGGCGTCCTTGATGCCCTTAAGGTGCTGGGATGCGCCGGAGATGCCGCAGGCGATGTACAGATTGCCGGTGAACTTCTGACCGGACATACCCACATAGCGGTTCAGCGGCAGATATTTGAGAGTCTCCGCCACAGGGCGGGAAGAACCGATGGCCGCGCCGGCGGCCTTGGCCAGCGACTCTACCAGTTTCATGTTCTTTTTCTCCCCGATGCCCTTGCCCGCGGAGACCACCCGCTCCGCCTGCGGGATGGGCGTATCCATAGGGATGCCCACGGAGAAGTCGTGACCATCCTTCTTCAGCGCCGCCACAAGGTCGGCCACCTGCTGGGCAGCATCCCCCTCCCGGAAGATGGTCTTTTTGCGAATGCCGGTGATGGGCGCGGGTTTCTTGGCCGCCGAACGGCTCTCGCCGCCGGAGCTCTTGCCCAGCCTGCCCAACAGATGAGAGGCGATGACCACCCGCTGGATCTCGTTAGTGCCCTCGTAGAGGGTGGTGATCTTGGCGTCGCGGTAGGCCCGTTCCACCTCCATGCCCTTGAGGTAGCCGCTGCCGCCGTGGATCTGCAAGGCATCGTTGGTGACCTCCAGCGCGATGTCCGAGGCGTACATCTTCGCCATGGCGGACTCCATGCCGTAAGGCGCGTGCTGCTCCTTCAGCTCCGCCGCGGAGTAGATGAGGAACCGGGCGCAGCGCAGCTTGGTGGCCATATCCGCCAGCTTGAAGGCGATGCTCTGCTGGGCCGCGATGGGCTTGCCGAACTGGACGCGCTCCTTGGAATAGCTCAACGCGTGCTCAAACGCGCCCTGGGCGATGCCCAGCGCCTGCGCGGCGATGCCGATGCGTCCGCCGTCCAGCGTGGACATGGCAATCTTGAAGCCCTCGCCCTCCTTGCCCAATAGGTTTTCCTTGGGAACCTTCACGTCGTTGAAGATCAGCTCCGCCGTGGAGGAGGAGCGAATACCCATCTTGTCATAGTGGTCGCCGAACTCAAAGCCCTTCCAGCCCTTCTCCACGATGAAAGCGGAGATGCCCCGGGTGCCGATGTCCGGCGTGGTGACGGCGAAAACCACATAGGTGTCCGCCTTAGGGGCGTTGGTAATGAAGATCTTGCCGCCGTTGAGGAGGTAGTAGTCCCCCTTATCCAGCGCCGTGGTCTCCGTGCCGCCGGCGTCGGATCCGGCGTTGGTCTCCGTAAGGCCGAAGGCGCCGATCTTCTCGCCCTTGGCCAGCGGAACCAGATATTTCTTCTTCTGCTCCTCGGTGCCATAGGCGAAAATGGGCCATGAGCCGAGGGAGACGTGGGCGGAGAGGATTACGCCCGTGCCGCCGTCCACACGGGCCAGCTCCTCCACCGCGATGGCGTAGCTCAGGGCATCAAGACCGGCACCGCCGTACTCCTTGGGGTAGGGAATGCCCATCCAGCCCAGCTTACCCAGCTTCTTGACAGCCTCCTCGGGAAACTCATTGTTCTGATCCATTAAAAATGCGAGGGGCTTGATCTCCTCCTCCGCAAAACTCCGGATCTTCGCGCGCAGCTCTTCGTGCGCCGACGTGGTTTGAAACAGCATACGGGTACCTCCTTTTAAAATTTTACAGCTTGCTTGTATCTTGGGGATCGGATCCGCCGGTCAGCAGCCTGCGCAGGCTCACGGCACGGAACGCCTCGTCCTGCTTTTGCTGCAAGGCCGCCAGCTGACAGTGGATGGTGCACCGCCCATGCTTGTCCTGCCAGCGGCATTCATATCCCGGCTCCATGCAGGCGCACAGGATGCCCCGCTCCCCCACGACCCCCATGAGATCGTAGAGGGAGGTCGCGTCCAGATCGCAGGACAGCGCGCAGCCGCCGAGAGCGCCGCGGCTCACCCGCACCAAATTGCCGGCGGAGAGCTTGCGCAGAATCTGGTAGGCAAACTGATTGGGGATCAATTCCGTTTCCGACATCTCGGCCACCGAATGCTTCTCCCCGTCCAGCAGCACCCGCAAAATGCGCAGCGCGTAGTCCGTCTCTTTGGTGATGATCATGCTCCACATCCTCTTTTCGCTTGCTTGTTAATACTATCATATCAATCTTGATAAATTTTGTCAAGATTATTTCAAAAAAATATTGCTTTCATACAGACCGCCCCAGCCCGGGTCAGCTTCGCTTTCCATTCAGCGAAAAGCCATGTTCCTTACAATTATAGAAGCCAAAAAGCTGTGCCGTGGCAGTCCGCCGAAAGCAGAAAAGACTATGCCTGAAAACCAGAAAGCGGAGAAATTGGTTGGGGCTCGCAGGGGTCGCCCATCCAAGGCGGATGAGGCGATTCCTGACAAGCCTAAGCCATCCAACCGAAACAAGCAATAAAGTGCGTGCTTTTCATTTTATTCATGCCGATCATTCTTGGGAGACAGTAGAAAAATTTCCATTGTTATTGACATGATGTGCGTTACAGAGTAAAGTATTCATCAAGACTGATTCGCAATAAAGAATATCATGGTCGTTCCGTGATCGAGGTCATTATGATAAAAGGAAATGTAAAAATAGATCGCAAAAATCTCATCAGCATCCTGCAAAGCTGCCTTGTGCTGATTTTGGTGATCTTTGTCGCTCTGATGATGGTCGAGATCGGCAACCTGAAGGGCACGGCCCGCGTCATCAATTATGCCGGGCTGGTGCGCGGAGACACGCAGCGGGCGGTAAAGCTGGAGATCACAGGCACCCGAAACGATGAGTTGATCGCGTATTTAGACGATATCTTAAGCAATCTGACATCCGGAGAAGGGCACTACGAATTGGTAAAGCTCAAGGACGCGGCCTATCAGGAAAGGCTGGACAGCCAGCGTGCCTACTGGGAGCGGCTCAAGGCGGAGGTCGCGGCGGCCAGACAGCGTGGATATGAGAACACCCAAATCGTTGCCATGAGCGAGACCTATTTTGAAATGGCGGACGAAACGGTGTCTGCCGCGGAACACTATTCAGAAAAGATCGCCATGAAGATCCGCACTATTGAGATCCTCTCGGCACTGGATATGCTGTGCCTGGTGATCCTGATCATGCTCCAGACCGCCATGGCACTGAAAATGGCCCGGAAAAACCAACTGCTGGAGCAGAAGGCATACATCGACATCCATACCGGCCTGCCCAACAAAGGCTCCTGCGAGGAGCTTCTCAACAACAGGGAAATTCTCCGGGAGTCTACGGCCTGCGTCATATTTGACCTGAACAATCTGAAAACCGTCAACGATACGAGGGGTCATTCGGCGGGTGATCAACTGATCCTGAGCTTTGCCCGGCTTTTACGCCGGGTGATCCCGGAAAAGCATTTCGTGGGCAGATACGGCGGCGACGAATTTATGGCGGTCATTTACCATACGGACCGGCAGGAGGTGGAGGGCATACTGGACAGTCTGCGCAGGGAAGCCGACGCTGCAAACCGTGACGGCAATCAGCTTCCTCTCAGCTACGCCTACGGTTGGGCGATCTCCACCGATTATGAAGGCTGCGTCATGCAAATGCTGCTGAACAAGGCCGACTATTGCATGTACGAAAATAAGCGAGCCTACTACGCCACCCACGACCGGAGAGCGCCCAGGTCATAAGGCTCTTTTCAAACGAAAAACAGCAAGAACGAATTCGTCGCCACTATTGCGAAAAAAGCCTGGCCTGACGAAGAAAGGACAGGGAGGCGGCACTGAACGTCCACGTCGCAGTTGTGATGGAGGAACTGAAGGCTGGTGGCAGCGTGCAGTTCATCAGCTTCGTTAGCTTTGAGGTGAAGGGGTGCGCTGCCCGATCTGCCGGTTCGATGGTTTGCTGTACAGGAAACTCCCCAGCAGGTACTTTACGATGAACGCTGGGGCGAGGGGCGGACGACTATCTTCTTTGCTGCACAACTGCACCATTTTCTCATACACGGACGATAGATCCAGCACTGCCTCACATTTCCGGAGGATGGTCTCCTGCTGCATTAGATACTCGATTAATCCGCCAAGCTGATCTGGCCATTGCTGTAACGATACATAGCTGCCCTCCAGGTACAAGGTTTTTGCTGGATTTTTGCCAGTTCTCTTGCTCCAATTATACAACAGATTGGCCTCTATGGATTGAAATATAAGGCTTTTTCTTTTATTCAGTGCATATTAAGTTAGGATGTGCAGTAGATGCTCCATTTTACCGCAGGACAAAGTCTTTTTCTGTGACAAGGTTACATTGATAAAAAATCCGGTGCTTTTGGAGCACCGGATTTTAAGAAGGTGAATTACGCTTTCCACAGACTGTGGAGGTTGCAGTAGGCGTAATTAGAAAACCCCTATCTCTCTATCAATGAGAGATAGGGGTTTATCAAGTTTTACATAAAATTACATTGCCGGTGAGCATACGATGAGCAGATGTTTTTTATTGCCTTTCGAGTATAGATACGTTAAAATATACTTATTAAGCATGATGAATTTGGGAGGTATTTTTCGTGGAAATTAGAGTTCTTCGATATTTTCTGACTGTAGTAAGGGAAGAAAGTATCACAAAAGCCTCAGAAGTTTTACATATCACGCAGCCGACACTTTCACGTCAGCTTGCACAGATGGAGGAAGATATTGGTGTAAAGCTGTTTGATAGAGGGACACGGAAAATCAAATTGACAAATGAAGGAATACTTCTTCGCCGTCGTGCGGAAGAAATTTTGCAGCTTGTAGATAAGACAGAAAAAGAATTAGTGGAGCAAGAGGAACAGGTGGAAGGTAAAATTTCCATTGGGTGTGGAGAAATTGCTGCTGTACAACTTCTTCCTAAAATAATTGAGTCCTTTCGTCAGAAATATCCCCGTGTTACTTTTGACATTTTTACAGCCACAGCAGATTTGGTAAAGGAACAAATGGATAAGGGACTACTGGATATTGGTTTGCTTCTTGAGCCGGTTGATATGGAAAAATATGAATTTATTCGCTTGAATATAAGGGAAAAATGGGTGGTTCTGATGAAATCGGATGATCCACTCTCCAAGAAAGAAACGGTAAGCGCAAAAGATTTGTCTGTACTGCCTTTGATTCTTCCAAGGCGTATGAATGTGCAGAGTGAGTTGGCAAGTTGGTTTGGAAACTACTATGAGAAACTGGATATTGTTTTTACCAGCAATTTAAGTACGAACAGCGCAATTATGGTGAATGGAGGCTTGGCATATTCATTGGTGATTGAAGGGGCTGTACCCTTCTGGGATCAATCAAAGGTTACATTCAGACCGCTTGATCCGCCACTTACAGCAACAAGTGTATTAGCATGGAAACGTGGTCAGCCGTTTAGCTTAGCAACCACAAAATTCATCAAACATATTCAATGCTTTTTAGGCATGGACAAACCATAAAAACTAAGTATTTGATATAATTCAATTAGAAAATTATAATATAGGTGTAGAGATAAAGCAAACAGCTTTCATTTCTGCACCTATATTTTTTATTGAGGAGGGAGTGCCATTTCATGAAACCGGATTATGATTCTCTTATAAACGCCGGATTAAGCAAAGAAGAAATCGCAAAAATTTCAGGATGTGAAGATCAAGAAATGCAGATAAGGATGTTGCGAAAATATCGGTACAAATTGCTTGATGAGGTACATGAAAAGCAGCAGTCACTTGATGCAATCGATTATATGATCTGTAAAATAAAAAATAACAATAAATGGGACTATGGGTCTTTATCGGCTTTTACACAGTGAAAGGACTTAGAAAGATAACCTCACAGAGTAGAAGAAAGGAATAAATTGTAAAATCTTAGTGGAGGAAAAGGCATGAATCAGCAAACAACTCTGTTTTCAAACGAGAAGTTGATGGCTATGATTATTCCCCTGTTTTTAGAGCAGCTGCTGATAATGCTTGTAGGGATGGCGGACACACTGGTGGTCAGCTACGCAGGAGAAGCGGCAGTATCCGGTGTTTCACTGGTAAATCAGTTCAATACTATTTTTATTTATCTGTTTACAGCATTGGCATCTGGAGGGGCGGTTGTGATCAGCCAGTATATTGGTAGGAAGAAAAATGATGACGCTGGAGAATCCGCCAGTCAGCTTCTATCATTCTCTACGATTTTTTCCATACTGATCGCAGGGATGGTTCTAATTGGAAATGAAGGGATGCTTCGTCTGATGTTCGGTAAAGTGGAAGATTCTGTGATGCACGCTTGTATTACATATCTTAGGATTTCTGCATATTCCTATCCGGCATTGGCGGTTTACAATGCTGGCGCTGCCCTTTTTCGCAGTATTGGAAAAACCAGTGTGACCATGTATTTGTCGGTAATTTCCAATATCATCAATGTTATTGGAAATTTCATTGGTGTATTTGTTTTGCGTGCAGGTGTTGCAGGTGTTGCATACCCTTCACTGATCGCTCGGACATTTTCAGCCGTGATGATTACAGTACTTTGTTTTCAGAGAAAAAATGAAGTGTTCTATCGCTGCAAGTGGATTTTTCGGTGGAATGTGGATTTCATGAAACAAATTCTAAAAATCGCTATTCCAAATGGGATGGAAAACGGTGTATTCCAGTTAGTCAAAGTAGCATTAAGCGGTATCGTTGCACTTTTTGGAACATATCAGATTGCTGCAAATGGTGTTGCACAAAGTATCTGGTCGTTGGCTGCGCTGGCGGGAGTCGCTATGGGTCCCGTATTTATAACGGTCATTGGACAGTGTATGGGAAATGGGGATGCAGATGCTGCGGAGCATTATTTTAAGAGATTGACAAGAATCACATTGCTGATTTCATCGGCATGGAATCTTTTGATTTTTCTTCTGACTCCATTCTTTATGAAATTTTATGCTTTGCAGCCGGAGACCAAACGGCTTGTAATCTGGCTGGTTTTAATCCATAACGTGTTTAATGCAGCAGCATATCCCTTTTCCGGTGCGCTTAGTAATGGGCTGCGGGCAGCGGGTGATGTGAAATTTACCATGTATGTTTCGGTTATATCTACAATAGCAGTGCGTCTCCTTTTATCATGGTTCTTAGGAATTGTTTTGAAAATGGGCGTGATCGGGATTGCCATTGCAATGGTTTGTGACTGGAGCATTCGTGCGGTCATATTTTTCTGGAGGCAGAAGTCCGGAAAATGGAAAACATTTCAGGTGATATAGATTCATTTATGGGTAAAAAGTCTGTGAGTTGGATGTGGGCATTGTAACAAACGCTGCCCGTTCCATGTAGATCAGGTTGCAAGGATGCAAGAAATTTTAGGCTATTTTAATTCTTGAAGGGAGAATCAATCATGACAGAAAAAGATTTTAAACAGATCTTCCCATTGGGTGAGAAAAATGATGCGTATGCACAATATTTTGTTGGACAGAGTTACCTGTCCATGCTGACAACGGAAAGAGTTGGAATTGCAAATGTAACTTTTGAGCCAGGATGCCGGAATAACTGGCATATTCATCACAAAGGCGGACAGATTTTGCTCTGTACTGCCGGACGTGGATATTATCAGGAGTGGGGAAAACCGGCTCAGGAGATGAACCCCGGTGATGTCATCAATATTGCACCGGAAGTGAAGCATTGGCATGGCGCTGCTCCTGATAGCTGGTTTTCTCATTTGGCGGTGGAGGTCCCTGCAGAAGGAAGTTCTAATGAATGGTTGGAACCGGTGAAGGAAGAAGAATACAGTAAGCTAAAATAGGGAGACAGATTATGAAAAAGGTAACAGCGGGCAGAGATGCCCTGGGTGATTTTGCACCAAAATTTGCGGAACTGAATGATGACGTGCTGTTTGGAGAAGTGTGGTCACGAGAAGATAAGCTGCCTGCAAGAGACAGAAGCATCGTCACAGTAACAGCACTTATGGCAAGCGGTGTTCTGGACAGTTCTCTTGCCTTTCATATAGGAGAGGCAAAAAAGAACGGTGTTACAAAAGAAGAAATGGCAGAAATTTTGACACACGCTGCCTTTTATGCTGGCTGGCCGAAAGCATGGGCAGCATTCCGCATGGCGAAGGAAATCTATCAGGACTAAGGAGGAAAAACATTATGTTAGGAAATTTTTCGTATTCAAATCCGACAAAACTTTACTTTGGAGAGGAGTCTCTTTGTTCTTTGAACGAGGAGCTTCCCAAATATGGAAAAACCGTTCAGTTGATTTATGGCGGTGGTTCTATCAAGAAAATGGTATTTACAATCAGGTTATGAGATTACTGAAAGATAACGGAAAAGTAGTCGTTGAGGATGGAGGCGTGATGCCAAATCCTACCGTGGAAAAACTGCGAGAGGGTGTTCAGATTGCCAGAGAGAATCATGTGGACTTTCTGCTGGCTGTAGGCGGCGGCTCTTGCTGCGACTATGCAAAAGCGGTTTCCGTGTCTGTTCACTGTGACGAAGATCCATGGGAAAAATATTATATCCGCTTTGAGGAGCCGGATTGTGAGATTGTCCCTGTTGGCTGTGTATTGACTATGGTGGGGACCGGAAGCGAAATGAATGGAGGTGCGGTCATCACCAATCACGATCAAAAGCTGAAAATCGGTCATGTGTTTGGAGATGCTGTGATGCCGAAGTTTGCAATCCTGAATCCGAAATTCACTTTTACATTGCCGAAGAAGCAGATGGTGGCTGGCATTTATGATATTTTCAATCATATCTGTGAGCAGTATTTCTCTGGGGAGGACGACAATACCAGCGATTATATCAGCGAGGCACTGATGAAATCGGTAATTCACAGTTCGAGAATTGCCATTCGGAATCCAGAGGACTATGAGGCAAGGTCGAATATCATGTGGGCTGCAACCTGGGCACTGAATACGCTTGTTTCCAGAGGAAAAAGTACCGACTGGATGGTTCATATGCTTGGTCAGGCAGTAGGAGCATATACGGATGCAACTCACGGAATGACGCTTTCTGCGGTGTCACTTCCTTACTATCGGTATATTATGCCTTATGGTCTTAGCAAGTTTTGCCGTTTTGCTGTGAATGTGTGGGAGGTCGATCCTGCTGGAAAAGCTGATGAACAGGTTGCCAGAGAAGGGCTTTCCTGTATGGAAGTTTGGATGAAAGAACTGGGACTTACAATGAATCTCCATGAGTTGGGAGCAACAGAAGAAATGTTGCAGGGTATCGCAAACGGAACACTTATCATGGAGGGTGGATATAAGGTGTTGAATCATGATGAGGTATTGGAGATTTTAAAGAACAGTTTGTAAGCATCACCGGGTAAAAAGCGTCCCGAAGGGATGCGTAGCCTGCATTGAAAAATGCAGATCAAAGGGGCTTGGGGCATTCCCCAACAAGCGTTTTGCAACGGAAAATAGGCGTTTGTATAGACGGACGCACTGCTTGCGCAAGCTGTTATAATCCACAAAGATAACGGAAATTTTTTGTTTAAAGGTACGGAAAACAACTTGAAATGTTGGAATTTTCACAAAAACATTGCCTGAAAATTAAGCAAAGAGTATACTTTGATATAGTAAATTGAAAATTGTCAATTACTGTTTTATTTTGGTAGAAAGAAGATGGAATCATGGCAAGACTGAAAGAAAATAAACCAACTGCGAATGTTCGCGGGCGATGGGGTACTCGTTTGAAGCAGCTATGATATGACTGGGAGGCCATCATGGAACCATCAAAAGCAACCAGTGTCAATAGCCGAGCGGAAGAATTGTTTGTTCAGCTGTTCTGTGAAGCGTTCGGTCCGGAAAAAACAGAAAATTTGCAGGTTCAGTATCCGTGTGTTGATATCTATGGTCGGCATCGGTACATCGACTTTGCATTGGAATCGCCTGAATCCAAAATTGCAATCGAGATCGATGGAGAGACTTACCACAACCCCAGCAAGGTTTCTGAAAACAAGTATGCAGACGACCTTCTGAAGCAGAACAGTCTGGTTTATGATAACTGGAAGGTTTATCGTTGGATTTACAGTCAGCTGGAAAAGCAGCCGGAAAAGGTCAAGGATGAGCTGATTACATTTCTGGGCAGCAGTCCGATGTTCAAGGCATTTGAAGCAGACCTTCCGGTTCAGATGGGTCAGACAATCGAACTCCGGGATTATCAGCAGGAAGCCATTGAGAACCTGAAGAAGATGCGGGAGAATGGAAAAACCATCGCACTGTTGTACCATGCGACAGGCGTAGGAAAGACTATCACCGCAGCTACGGATGCGAAAGCCGTGGGCGGACGCACGCTGTTTTTGGTAAATGCGCTGAAACTGGCATCTCAGGTGAAGAACACATTTGCGAGGGTGTGGCCGGAGGCGACACTTGGCGAGTATACCGGTGGACAGAAAGATGTCTCGCAGGCCGTTATTTTTGCAACCGTCCAGAGCATTTCCAAGAATTTGGAAAAGTTCTCGCCCACAGCGTTTGACTACCTGATTGTTGATGAGTGCCACCATGCGGCAGCGAATACCTATCAGAAAATCTTTACATATTTCCACCCGAAGTTCATCCTTGGTCTGACAGCGACTCCGGAACGCAGCGATGGCGAGGATATGCTGGAACTGTTCCAGAATGTGGCTCACAAGATGGATTTGAAAACATCTGAAATATGTAAACGGAAAAAAGACGGTGATCTTCTGCACCAGTGTAGACCATGCAGCGGAAATCGCAAAGTTGTTGCGTGACAATGGAGTAAAGGCAGAAGCCGTTTCCGGGCGTGACCGTGTGGAGATTCGGGAGAAAATCCTGAAGGATTACGAAACCGGGTCAACGGACGTATTGTGTGCCTGCGATTTGCTGAATGAAGGCTGGGATAGTCCGCACACCACGGTTCTGTTCATGGCGCGTCCTACAATGTCCAAAACCATCTATATGCAGCAGCTTGGTCGTGGTACGCGCCGTTGTCCAGGCAAGGATGACTTGCTTGTCATCGACTTCGTAGACAACGCCAGCCAATACAACATGCCCTACTCCATGCACCGGCTGTTCCGGCTGAAAGACTACAAACCCGGTGCGTTTGCTTATGTGTGATAAAGAAGCAATAGAAGTGCAAAAAATTTTGCCGTTCCTATCCGACACTTGGCCATTGTGTC
>ENA-UEYL01003021-UEYL01003021.1-human-gut-metagenome-genome-assembly--contig:-NODE-3021-length-11535-cov-4.355123_pt1 | contig 11535 bp, 10 predicted proteins | sample MGYA00242941_ERZ507946 | MGnify/ENA primary metagenome ERZ507946 (study PRJEB26167, sample SAMN06115482) | human gut metagenome | host: Homo sapiens | place: China:Guizhou | collected 2015-03-11...
AAGCGTCTTATAGTTTGACAGCCGACCGTGGTCCTGCTTTCGTGACTAATTCGCAAACGATCCTTAACAGTTATTCGCCTTGGCGTCCTTCAGCCAGTGTCACAGAGTCGGGAATGCGCATTACGGAACTTGAGAACAGTGAACTGACCTATGAAAAGAAACACGAATTCAACGGAGGCGTCGATTTAGGTTTCCTTCATAATCGTATCAATCTTGCGGCAGATTATTACCGGCGTAATAATTTTGACTTGATTGGAGTAATCAATACCCAGGGAGCCGGTGGGACAATCGCTAAATATGCTAATATTGCTTCGATGAAATCATCCGGTATCGAATTGACGATTTCAAGCAAGAATATGAGGACCGGCTGGCCCAGGCCCGCAGCGAGGCCAACGGTATTCTGGCCCAGGCCAAGACCCGTGGTGAGAAGGAGTACCAGGCCATTCTGGCCCAGGCTCAGGAGGATGCGACCCGGACCCGGGAGCAGTCCAAGGCCCGTGCCCAGGCGGAGCGGGACGAGATGCTGCGTACTGCCCGGCGTGAGGTGGCCCAGCTGGCCATGGAGGCGGCCTCCAAGGTGACCCGGAAGGCCCTGGATTCCGATTCGGATCGGGCAATTCTGGATGATTTCCTGGCGGAGGCAGGTGAAAAGAAATGACAGAACTGATTCAGCGTTATGCCGCCGCCCTGTATGATCTGGCCCAGACCGACAATATGGGACTGACCGGCGCAGCTCAGGAGCTGCTGGAACAGGAGCAACTGTGGAAGGTGCTCACCAGCTCCGCGGTACAGGTGGAGGAGAAGAAGGAGCTCATTCGCTCCGCTGCCCCGCTGACCGGACTGGAGCCTCTCCAGGCATTTCTCTGCCTGCTGGCGGAGGAGGGCCATCTGGACCTGTTCCCCGACATTCTGGAGGAGGTCCATCAGCTGGAGCTGGCGGCCGACGGCGGCGCCGTTTGTGTGATGACCTGCGCCCACAAGCCGGACCAGGCGGCGCTGGACGATGTGCGCCGGGCGGTGTGCCGCCTGCGCAATCTGGACCGGGTGGTCCTCCAGGTGAAGATCGACCCGGAACTGCTGGGCGGCTTTGTGCTGGAGGTCCAGGGCGTGACCTACGACCGCAGTGTCAAGGGCCGTTTGGAGCGGCTGGCCAAGGGGCTGGAGAAGGGCGCCTCGGTCAGCGAGAGTATGGAAGAGCTGATGGGAAGTCTGCGGGATACCGTGAAGGGCTTCCAGATCGGCCAGGACACCAGCGAGACCGGACGGGTGCTGGAGGTGGGCGATGGTATCGCCACGGTACGGGGTCTGGACCGGGCAGTATATGGCGAGCTGGTGGAATTTGACACCGGAGTCAAGGGTATGGTCATGGACCTGTCCCGGGAGACTGTGGGCTGTGTACTGCTGGGCCGGGAAGAGGGCCTGGGCGAGGGAAGCCGGGTCACCCGTACCGGACACCCCGCTGACGTGCCGGTAGGCCGGGCTTTGCTGGGCCGGGTGGTGGACGCCATGGGCCGTCCCATCGACGGCTTAGGTCCCATCCATGCTGCCGATACCCGCCCCATCGAGCGGGAGGCCAGCGGCGTCATTTCCCGCCAGGCGGTGAACGTCCCTCTGCAGACTGGTATTCTGGCCATTGACTCCATGATCCCTATCGGACGGGGCCAGCGTGAGCTGCTCATCGGCGACCGCCAGACCGGAAAGACCGCCATCGCGGTGGACACGATTCTCAACCAGAAGGATCAGGATGTGATCTGTATCTACGTGGCCATCGGCCAGAAGGCCTCCTCGGTGGCACATGTGCGGGATACCCTGCAAAAGCACGGAGCCATGGAATACTCCATCATTGTCTCGGCCACCGCCAGCGATCCCGCTCCTTTGCAGTATATCGCCCCCTACGCCGGCGCGGCTATGGGAGAGTATTTTATGGAACAGGGACGGGACGTGCTCATCGTCTACGATGACCTGAGCAAGCACGCCGTGGCCTACCGGGCCCTGTCTCTGCTGCTCAAGCGCTCCCCCGGACGTGAGGCCTACCCCGGCGACGTGTTCTACCTCCACTCCCGCCTGCTGGAGCGGGCCTGCCGCCTGACAGAGGAGTACGGAGGCGGTTCCATGACCGCCATCCCCATCATTGAGACCCAGGCGGGCGACGTGTCCGCCTATATCCCCACCAACGTCATCTCCATCACCGACGGCCAGATCTACCTGGAGACCGACCTGTTCTTCTCCGGACAGCGGCCGGCAGTGAACGTGGGACTGTCCGTGTCCCGTGTGGGCGGCGCGGCCCAGACCCGGGCCATCAAGCGCACCGCGGGCACCATGCGTATCGACCTGGCCCGGTTCCGGGAGCTGGAAGTGTTTACCCAGTTCTCCTCCGACCTGGATCAGGCCACCCAGAAGACCCTGGACCACGGCAAACGGCTGCTGGAGCTGCTCAAGCAGCCTCTCTACCAGCCCATGAAGGTGAGCCAGCAGGCAATTCTCCTTTACATTGCCACCAACGGCTTGCTGGACGAGGTGCCTTTGGATCAGGTGCGGGAGTTTGCCCTGGACTTCTCCAAGCGCATGGAGCTGGAGCACTGGGAGCTCACCGCTGAGGTGCAGCGCACCGGCAATCTGTCCGGCGTGGCGGTGGAGACCATCCGTGCCGCTCTGGCGGACTATAAGAAGGAAAAGCTGCCCCAGGCTCAGAGCTAAGGGGAGAAAGGAAGGCGAGGCCCGTTGGCTGGAATCAAAGAGATCCGCACCCGGATCAAAAGCGTGGAGCAGACCCTGAAGATCACCAACGCCATGTATTTGATCTCCTCGGCCAATCTGCGCAAAGCCAAGGGGCGGCTGGACAATACCGTCCCCTATTTTACCAAGATATTCAAAACTATTGCCCACATTCTCCACCACTCTCCGGAGCTGGAGCACGATTTCTTCGACCAGCGCCCCGATGTGGAGCCCCAGGCGCGGAAGGTGGGTTATATTGTGGTCACCGGTGACAAAGGACTGGCTGGCGCATACAGCCATAATGTGCTCAAATTGGCCCAGCAGAGGGTGGAGGAGGAAAAGAACCTCTCCCTGTTCCTGGTGGGCATTGTGGGCCGGGTCTACTGCCAGAACCGGGACATTCCCTTTGTAGAAGACTTTAACTATGTGGCCCAAAATCCCACCATGCGCCGGGCCGGCGAGATCACCGACGAGGTGGTGGCACGGTTCCTCAGCCGGGAGCTGGACGAGGTGTACATCATCTACACCGAGATGGTCTCCGCCCTGCGCCTGGAGGTGCGGGAACAAAAGCTGCTGCCTCTGGTCCGGGAGGACTTCCCCTGGGACAAGGAGGACGAGCCGGAATACCGGCAGGAGATCCGCTATATCCCCTCGGAGGAGGCGGTGCTGGACAACATCGTGCCCAATTACATCCAGGGCATGATCTTCGGCGCTCTGGTGGAGTCCTACTGCTCGGAGCAGAGCGCCCGGATGACCGCCATGGAGTCGGCCAGCGACAACGCCAAGGACATGCTGAAAAAGCTGTCCCTGACCTATCACCGGGCCCGCCAGGCAGCCATTACCCAGGAGATCACCGAGGTGGCCGGCGGAGCCAGAAACGCCCGCTGATGGGCAGACGGACACAGAGAAAGGTGTGTGGCGCAATTGCAGGAGCGTAAAGGAAAAATTGTTCAGGTCCAAGGACCTGTAGTTGACGTGGAATTTCCCGCCGACGCTCTGCCCTCCATCCAGGACGCCCTGTATGTGATGGTGGGGGAGGAGAAGCGGGTCATGGAAGTGGCCCAGCATATCGGGCATGATACCGCCCGCTGCTTCATGCTGGCCCCCAGCGAAGGAATTGGTCGGGGCATGGAGGTGGTCTCCACCGGCGGCCCCATCGCCGTTCCTGTGGGCAAGCCGGTGCTGGGCCGGATGTTTAACGTGTTGGGCGAGCCCATCGACGGCAAGGGAGCGGTCAAGACCTCCGAGCGGTGGTCAATCCACCGTCAGGCTCCGCCCTTTGCCGACCAGAGCCCCGTGGTGGACATCTTTGAGACGGGCATCAAGGTCATCGACCTGCTGGCCCCCTACGCCCGCGGCGGTAAGATCGGCCTGTTCGGCGGCGCCGGCGTAGGCAAGACGGTGCTCATTCAGGAGCTGATCCACAACATCGCCACCCAGCACGGCGGCTACTCCATCTTCACCGGCGTGGGCGAGCGTACCCGTGAGGGCAGCGACCTGTGGCGTGAGATGAACGAGTCGGGGGTCATTGAAAAGACCGCTCTGGTCTTTGGCCAGATGAATGAGTCCCCCGGCGCCCGTATGCGGGTGGCCCTCACCGGCCTGACCATGGCCGAGTATTTCCGGGACCAGCAGCACCAGGATGTGCTGCTGTTTATCGACAACATCTTCCGTTATGTCCAGGCAGGCAGCGAGGTGTCCGCCCTGATGGGGCGTATGCCCTCCGCCGTGGGCTACCAGCCTACCTTGGCCAACGAGATGGGGGCGCTCCAGGAGCGCATCACCTCCACGAAAAACGGAGCCGTTACCTCGGTGCAGGCGGTCTACGTCCCCGCCGACGACCTGACCGACCCCGCTCCGGCGACCACCTTCACCCACCTGGACGCCACCACGGTACTTTCTCGTAAGATCGTGGAGCAGGGCATCTATCCGGCGGTGGACCCCCTGGAGTCCACCTCCCGTATCCTGGAGCCCGACGTGGTGGGCGAGCGGCACTATAAGACCGCCCGTGCGGTGCAGGAGCTGCTCCAGCGCTACCGGGAGCTGCAGGACATCATCGCCATCCTGGGTATGGAAGAACTGAGCGAGAACGACAAGCTGGCCGTAGAGCGTGCCCGCCGGATCCAGCAGTTCTTCTCCCAGCCCTTCTCGGTGGCTGAGCCCTTTACCGGCATGGAAGGCCGCTTTGTGAAGCTGGAGGATACCCTGCGCAGCTTCGAGGCTATCCTGGGCGGCGAGCTGGATAACCTGCCCGAGGCCGCCTTCAGCATGGTGGGCAGCGTGGACGAGGTGCGCAAGAAGGCTCAGGACATGGGGGTGTTGTAACATGGCCGAGGAGCGGCAGTTCCACCTGGAGATCGTGACCCCGGACCGGCAATTTTTTATCGGCGAGGCCCAGGAGCTGACGGTGCCCGCCATTGACGGCTCCCTTGGGGTGTTGGCCGGCCATGAGCCGGCGGTCACCGCCCTGGAGCCGGGCGAGCTGCGCTACCGCGCCGGCGGAGAGTGGCACGAGGCGGTGGTCAGCCAGGGTCTGGCGGAGATCATGCCCGACCGGGTGATGGTGCTGGTTTTTTCCGCTGAGCGCCCCGAGGAGATCGACTGGGCCCGTGCCGAGGCTGCCAAGGAGCGGGCAGAGGAGCGCCTGCGCCAGAAGCTGAGCATGCGGGATTATTACAATTCCAAGGCCGCCCTGGCCCGTGCTCTGGCTCGACTGAAAGCGGCCAAGCGACACTGAAAACAGCATGAAAAAACCGCGGTTTCCAACGAAACCGCGGTTTTTTTCTATGTTCGGTTAGTCGACGGGCAGCTCCCGGACGCAGGCCACGCCCAGCGCACCCGGACCGGTGTGGCAGGCAATGCTCATGGGAAGCACGGTGGAGTAGACCTGGAACTGGGGGAAAGCCTGCTGGACGAATTCGTTCCACTCCGCACCCAGCTCGTCGGAGCCGGAGTAGGCGGTCTGGACGATGAGCTTGCCCTCTCCCTCCAGGCAGGGGAGCTTGGCCTCCAGCGCATGGACCAGCTCGGTCTTGGCGGCCTTGGTGCCCCGTACCTTCTTATAGGCGTCCAGCTTGCCGGCCTGGAGCTGAAGGATGGGCTTGAGGTTCAATGCGCTGCCCAGCAGAGCAGCGGTGGGCGTGATCCGACCGCCTTTTTTCAGATAGTGGAGGGTGTCCACCATGATGTAGATCTGGGAGTGGAGAGAGGCCTCCTCCAGGCGCTGCTTGATCTCCGCGCCGGACTTGCCCCGCTCCCGCAGAGCCAGCGCGTCCAGCACCGACTGGCGCTGGGGGGCGGAGATGCGCTTGTTGTCAGCCACAAACACCCGGCCCTCATAGGGATCGTCGCAGGCCAGGCTGGCGGCGGTGGCGGCGGTGCCGCTCAGACCGCTTGTCATGGGGATGTAGACCAGCTGGTCATACTCCTCCAACAGCTTGTCCCACAGCTCCATAGTATCAGCAGGGGAGGGCTGGGAGGTGGACACATCGGCCCCCTGGGCCAGGCGGGCGTAGAACTCGGAAGGAAACAGGTCGATTCCCTCCAGGTACATCTGACCGTCGATCTGAATGGGCATGGGCAGAAGGGCAACGCCCAGCTGCTGAGCCTCCTGGGCGGTGATGCCGCTGTTGCTGTCTGTCATAATGGCGATCTTCATTCCAAATTTCTCCTACTTTGCAGAAGATAAAGGGCACGCCGATGCTGCCGGGTGGACGGTGCACCTGGACATGCCTTAAGATATATTAAGATTATTTTATGGTTCTTGTTCGAACTTGAGTAGATACAAAATCAGACAAATGCGCAAAAATAGGACAGATTTAATAATCTGTCCTAAAAAGAGGAGGCGGAATGAGACTTGGGCTGGGTGGATAAGATCTGGTGGACCGTGTCGCTGGAGAGAAGCTTTTCCAGCATAGTGACGGCGGGTTCCGGGTCGGCGGTCATGCCGTTGTGTGCCCAGTCCAGCAGCACGCCGGTGATGCCGTGGGCGTAAAAGCGGGAGACCATCCGGATCTGCTCCTGGGACAGGGCGGGCTGGCTGTCAGCATGGAAGAGCAGGTGGGCCACCAGGCCCTGGTAGAAGTCCATCAGACACTCGGAAAAGCTGTTCTGCCCCTGAAACTCAAGGACGTTGAGATAGAAATCCCGGTTTTCCTGCATGTACTTACACAGCGAAAGCAGGCTGTCCCGCCAGTGGCCCAGGGAGATGTCATCGCTGAGGATGGAGGTGATCTCGGTATAAAAGATCCAGGAGATGAGATCATACTTATCTTTGAAGTGATAGTAGAAGGTGTTGCGGCTAATTTTGCACTCCCGGGCGATGTCCCCCACGGAGACGTTGACAAAGGATGTGGTTTTCAGCAGCCGCTTGAGTCCCTGGGCAATCATCAGTTTGGTAAATGCAGCGTTCGACACCGGTCGCTACCTCCTTTGCTTGTCTTGGAGACCTATATTTTACCATTGTTTTTGGTGAGGAGCAAATCTTTTTCCGGGAAAGATATGGGGACGCCGGAACAGTGAGTGCCAAAAGAAACCGGCACTGCGCACAAAAAACAATGTATATAATTGTTTATTTGGGCGAAAATGTTTAGGGGTAGATTGACAGGCAGGAAGGGGTGTGCTATACTCCCGCCAGAATCCATGTTAAATAGGTGTGTTACTGTACTGTCAGGCACTAACCTTAGCTATTACATAGACAAAATGTAATAGTTGTCGGTTAGTGCTTTTTTCATCTGAGCAACTGGCCGGCGAGCTTGAATAAGGAGGTTGCACGATGAAGGAAAAGTTTTTTGGTGTGCTGCAGCGGGTGGGCAGATCCTTTATGCTCCCCATCGCCATCCTGCCGGTGGCAGGACTGCTGCTGGGCCTGGGAAGCTCGTTTACCAACGAGACCACCCTGGCCACCTATAACCTGCTGGGGCTGATGGGTCCCGGCACGGTCCCGTACTTTATTTTCTCCGTTTTGAGTAAGTGCGGCGGCGTGATCTTTGATAACCTGCCCTTGATCTTCGCCATCGGCGTGGCCATCGGTATGGCCCGCCAGGAGAAGGAAGTGGCCGCCCTGGCCGCTGCCGTCTCCTTCTTGGTGATGCACTCCAGCATCTCCGCCATGATCAGCCTGACCGGCGGGGTGGAAAACCTGCTGGAGGGTTCCACCGCCACCGTGCTGGGCATCACATCCCTGCAGATGGGCGCCTTCGGCGGCATCATCGTAGGTCTGGGAGTTGCTGCCCTGCACAACCGCTTTTATAAGATCCAGCTGCCCCAGGTGCTCTCCTTCTTCGGCGGCACCCGGTTTGTGCCCATCATCAGCACCTTGGTCTTTGCCCTGGTAGGCATTCTGATGTTCTTTGTCTGGCAGCCCATTCAGGAGGGCATCAACGCCCTGGGTATGGTGGTGTACAGTTCGGGCTACTTCGGCACGTTCCTGTTCGGCATGATCAAGCGCCTGCTCATTCCCTTCGGCCTGCACCACGTGTTCTATCTGCCCTTCTGGCAGACCGCTGTGGGCGGCACCATGGAGGTGGCGGGCACCATGGTGGCCGGAGCCCAGAACATCTTCTTTGCCCAGTTGGCTGATCCCACCGTGACCCACTTCTCCACGGCCGGCACCTGGTGCTTCACCGGTGAGTTTGTGCTGTATATCTTCGGTTTCCCCGGAGCGGCTTTGGCCATGTACCGCTGTGCCAAGCCGGAACGGAAAAAGCAGGTAGGCGGCCTGCTCCTGTCTGCCGCTCTCACCTCCATCCTCACCGGCATCACCGAGCCTCTTGAGTTCTCCTTCCTGTTTGTGGCCCCGGTGCTGTTTATCATCAGCTCCGTGTTTGCGGGCCTTGCCTATATGCTCTGCCACATCCTCAACATTACCGTGGGCCTGACCTTCTCCGGCGGATTCATTGACCTGGCCCTGTTCGGCATCCTCCAGGGCAATGAAAAAACCAGCTGGCTGCTGATTATCCCCCTGGGCATTGTGTTCTTCCTGGTCTACTACTTCGTGTTCTCCTTCCTCATTAAGAAGTTTAACTTCAAGACTCCCGGCCGGGAGGAGGGCGACCAGGAGACCAAGCTGTACACCAAGGCCGACTACAACGCCCGCAAGGAGCAGGGCGGGGAGGACCAGGTGTCCGCCGCCATCGCCCAGGGCTTGGGCGGCGCTGCCAATATCTCCGATGTGGACTGCTGCGCCACCCGCCTGCGCTGCACTGTCCATGACGCATCCAAGGTGGACCAGCAGGTGCTCAAATCCACCGGTGCTGCCGGCGTCATTCAGAAGGGCCAGGGTGTTCAGGTGGTCTATGGGCCTCAAGTCAATATCATCAAGGCCAACCTGGAGGACTACCTGCGTTCCGGCGCTGCCGGAGCGGAGCAGACCGCCATTCAGGCCGAGCCCGAGAGCCAGGAGGAGGCCAAGCCCGAGCACGGCGCTCTGCTGCGCACCATCGTCATCGGCAGCCCCTTCCACGGAGAGTCCGCCCCCATCACCGCATCCCCTGACGAAGCCTTTGCGGAGAAGATGATGGGCGACGGTGCCACCGTGGTGCCCTGTGAGGGTGTGGTCACCGCTCCCTGTGATGCTACCATCAGCTTTGTTTTTGACACCAACCACGCCATCGGCCTGGAGCTGGAGGACGGGGTGGAGATGCTCATCCACGTGGGCATCAATACCGTGGCCCTGAAGGGCCAGGGCTTCAAGGCCCTGGTGCAGGAGGGTGACCAGGTGAAGAAGGGCGATAAGCTCCTGGAGTTCGATCTGGACTATATCCGGGAGAACGCCTCTTCCACCTCCTCGCCGGTGCTGTTTACCACTATGGAGGATAACCAGCAGCTGCGCCTCATTAAGGCCGGCCACGTCAAGCCGGGAGAGGACCTGCTGGCCCTGGATATCTACGAATCTTGACCTGGACGGGGGGATGAGAGAAGCATGTATCGAATCACAAAAGTGCTCAACCATAACGCGGTGCTGGCCCAGAACCTGGACGACCGCCAGGAAAATCTGGTAGTAGGGAAGGGAGCCGGCTTCGGAAGAAAGCCCGGAGAGCGGGTGGACTTCTCCGGAGAGGTGACGGTGTACCAGCTCTCCCAGAAATGCGACCGGGGTAACCCCCGGGAGCTGGTCAAGCGTATTGATCCCATCTACCTGAGCATCGCCAACAGCATTATTCTGGACGCCCGGAAGGCTTTTGGTCAGGTGGACACCAGCATCCTGGTACCCATGGCCGACCACATTGCCTTTGCCGCCCAGCGTATCTCAAAAAATGCCCCCCTCAGCAACCCTCTCACCCCCGACATCAAGGCTCTGTTCCCCCAGGAGTACGAAGTAGCTGCCCGGGGCGGTGAACTCATTCGCCAACAGACCGGTGTGGTCTTCAGCGACGACGAGCTGGGCTATATCGCCCTGCACGTTCACTCCTCGCTGGAGTCCATGCAGGTCTCCCAGGCCATGCAGACCGCCGCTATCATCCGGGAGTGCGTAGACCTGGTGCAGCAGGAGACAGGCGTGGTCATCGATGTGTCCTCCCTGTCCTATAACCGCCTGATGAGCCACATCAAATATATGGCCGCCCGCCTCATCAAAGGGGAGAAACTGAGCATGGATGTCAATACCATCATGCGCCAGTCCTGCCCCAAAGCCTTCGACATTGCCCAGGAGATCTGCCGCCAGCTGGAGCGCAGCCTGGGACGGCAGGTGGACGAGGCAGAGGTGGGATACCTGGCCATGCATGTGCAGCGGGTATTTTCTACCGAACCCAGCGTGTGCTGATCGCCGCAGGGACTGGCCCTCGCCGGTCTGAGCGGTTTCAAAATCCATTGTATATGATAGAAAGGAAGTTTTACCCATGAAGCAGTTTACCTATGTGATTCAGGATCCCCTGGGCATCCACGCCCGTCCCGCCGGAGCGCTGGTCAAGGCCGCAAAGCCCTTTGCTGACACCGCTATCCAGGTGGTCAAGGGCGACAAGAGCGTAAAGGCCACCCAGCTGATGAAGCTGATGGGCCTGGGCGTCAAGACCGGAGACGAGATCACCGTCACCGCCGAGGGCCCCTCTGAGGAGGCCGCCATCGCCGCCATGGAGCAGTTCTTCAAGGAGAACCTGTAAGAAATATACGAAAAGAGGCGCCCGCTGCCGGAGAAAGACAGCGGGCGCCTCTGAGAAGATATGGAAAGGGATCGAGACATGAAGATCATTCAGGGGCAAGGGGTCTCCAAGGGAATTGAGCAGGGGACCATCTATTTCTATCACCGCGCCGCCGCCCAGGTGGAGATGCGTACCGGCGCTGACGAGCAGGAGGAGCGCGCCCGACTGGAGCGGGCCAAAGAGCGCACGGCCCAGCAGCTGAGCGATATGGCGGAGAAGGCCAGAGAAGAGGCCGGGGACGAGGCGGCCGTGCTCTTTGAGACCCACGCCATGTTTTTGGAGGACGAGGACTACACCGGGGCCATGGATGAGCTGCTGGCCCAGGGATTCAACGCCGAGTACGCCGTGGACCAGGCAGGGCAGGAGTTTGCCGCTATGCTGGCATCTATGGACGACCCATACATGCAGGCTCGTGCTGCCGACATCAAGGACGTGACCGGCCGCATTTTAAATAACCTCATGGGGGTGGTGGAGGGAGGCATCGACTCCGATGTGCCCGTCATCCTGTGTGCCGACGATCTGGCACCCTCCGAGACCATCCAGCTGGATAAGAAAAAGATCCTGGCCATTGCCACCCAAAAGGGCTCGGGCAACAGCCACACCGCCATCCTGGCCCGCACCATGGGCATCCCCGCCGTGTGCGGCCTGGGGGAGGACTTCAACGAGGATTTTCATGGCAAGC
>ENA-UEYL01003026-UEYL01003026.1-human-gut-metagenome-genome-assembly--contig:-NODE-3026-length-11525-cov-5.267558_pt1 | contig 11525 bp, 9 predicted proteins | sample MGYA00242941_ERZ507946 | MGnify/ENA primary metagenome ERZ507946 (study PRJEB26167, sample SAMN06115482) | human gut metagenome | host: Homo sapiens | place: China:Guizhou | collected 2015-03-11...
CGCAGACCCAGAGTTGCGATCAGAGCACGGTAACGCTCGATGTCCTTCTTCTGGAGATAAGCCAGCAGATTGCGGCGGCGGCCAACCATCTTCATCAGGCCGCGGCGGCTGTGGTGATCGTTCGGGTTCTTCTTCAGGTGCTCGTTCAGCTCGTTGATGTGAGCGGTCAGCAGAGCAACCTGCACTTCGGGAGAGCCAGTGTCCTTCTCGGTCAGAGCGACTTTGGCCATAACTTCCTGCTTGTTCATAGTTACATACCTCTTTATAAAATTTTATGTGCCAATGGAACAGCGGCGGGAAACGGCATTCCCAAAAAGCGGGCATACTCCCAACCCCGTACCACGGTAACAGATACAGTATACCAGAACCCTGTGCAAAATGCAAGGATATTTTTTGCATCCTGCCTTTATTTTTTTACGTACTGGTGCCAGTACAGCTGTACCTCCGGCAGCTTCTTTTTGCGCAGCAGAACTGCGGTGGGGATCAGATACAGCAGCACCGAAAGCAGCATGGATGCATCGTAGCCGCTTACCGCATCGGCCACGGTAGTGGTGCCGTACAGCCCACCGATGAGCATGGACGAAATATCCATGGCACCATGCAGGAATACCGTCACCCACAAATTGCCGGTGCGGAAGTAGATCGCCGCAAAAAGAGTGCCAAGCGATGCTGCAAACACGCACTGCATCAGCACACCGAAGGGTGCCGAACTGAGGATATTGGTCAGGTGCGCCGCACCAAACAGCACACCGGACAAAAGGCAGGCCTTCCACACACCGGCGCGGCTGGTGCCAAAGTGCTCCAGCAGGGTCTGGGCAATGACACCGCGGAAGATGAATTCCTCGGCCACACCCACCATGGCCATGCTGACAAGGAAGGTGCAGATGCGTGCCGCAGGCTGCAGCACGCCGTTCTCCGGCCGGCCCAGCACCAGCGAACCAAAGGCATTGTAGCCAATGAACACCAGCGGGTACATGCCCACCAGCAGGCCATTGAAAAAGCCGCTGCCGCGGCGGCGCAGCAGCCCAGCACGGTCTGTCCGTACCAGAAACAGCACTGCCACCATGGCCCCCACCAGCTCCTGCAGAGTGCTGTAGAGGTATGTATCAATGGACGCAAAATCCGCCCGAAAAAGAACCAATGCAATGGTAAAGACAAGATCTGTTACGAACAGGCTTGCCAGAAAGACCACTTCTGCCAGAACACAGAATAAGATCGGGTGCGCTTTGCGCAGTCGTTTGAGCATGGGATACCCTCCTGAATCGTTGATAGTACTATTCTAGCACACTTTACCTTAAAACGATATAGCACGCGCAAAAAAGGCAGTTTTTCCTTCTGCTGTGCCGCAAAGCGTTCACTTTTTCAAAACAAAGATCTGTTCAAACTCCTGCGTTGCCAGCAGCGAAACATCCTCATAGCCGCCCTGTCGGGCAACGTTCCACGCAGTTTCCATGTTCTGGGCCGTGATCTGCTCCACCTGTTCTGCCGTCACGAACTGCCACAGCCCCCGGCCTCCAATGAACAGCACCAGCGTATCATTTTCGCCGGTGTTATACTGCACCAGCAGCTCACTGGAATCGTCCGGCACCACACAGACCTCCTGAAATTTGAGAAGCTCCTGCACGCCGGAAGTGAAACTGCCAAGGTCCCCGGTAATATCCACGCAGGCGACCTGACTGTATTGTTCCAGTTCTTTGTCTATCTTATAAGTACCGCTGTACATGCGCTCCGGCTCGATCACAAATGCAAGCACGACCATTGCAAGGCACACGATCTGCAGAATGCGCTTTCTGGTGCCTGCACGCAGCGTATCCAGAATGGAGAAAAGGCCGCAGCCACAAAACAGCGCTTCCAGCGGCTGCAGATGGTACACATACCGCAGCGACTTATACGGCGAGATCACCGCGATAACCAGAAATGCAGCAAGCGCCGGGACCGTGATCAGCTTGACATCCCCGGGGATCAGCGTAGTGCCGCGCAACTTGCCCGGCAGCCAGCGCTGCCCCAGCTTCGTCAGGATCAGCACGGCCATAATGCCTGCGCCTACAGCAAAACCGACGATGCTCCAGCCGATCAGCTCCAGCGGGCCTTTGGGGTACTGCGCCAGATCCAGCAGATTGTTTGCTGTTGACTCCAGCGAAACCGTATCCTGCGAGTGCAGCTGTGCATACCAGCATGGAAAGGTGAGCAGCATTCCGCCAACGCCCGCAAGTGCCGGAAGCGAAAATGCAGCAGCATTTTTCCATTCGCGCCGGAACATCAGGTAAAGGTCATATGCTGCGCACAGCAGGAAGGCATAGACCACAAAGAAATACTGGGTCATCATGCCAAGATAGATGGTTACACCGATCAGAAGATATTTGGGCACAGACGGCCTGCGAAGAGACTTTGCCACCAGCAGCGCAAGCAGGATCGTCAGCAAGGTCATGAGCATATACATGCGCACCATCGTCACATTCGAGATCATTTCACGGTTGAACGCATACAATGCACAGACGAACAATGCTTTTTTCCAGTCTGCAAACAGCTCCATGCCCAGCGCATACAGCGCTGCCAGCGTGCCGCCCAGCAGCACAAAATTCATCCCCAGACCCGTCCATTTTGTAAAGCTGCCCGGAAATAATGAGCACACCGTGTGCAGCAAAAAGTAGAACAGCGGCGGATGAACGTCCTGCGTCTGGTTATAGTAGACCGACGCATAGTCGAACCGTGTGCTTCCCTGCGGGGCAACATAATTCAGAAACTCGCTCTGCGTGAACATTGCCTCCGGCAGCTTGCCGTTTGCCACCTGTTCTCCACCATGGAGCCAGCTTAAAAACGGAACATAACTGCTGTTTGCAAGGCCGTAGGAGTAGATCTCATCCAGAAAGAAACCCTCTTTCCGCACAGCCCACCAGCCGCAAAGGCAGATCAGAACGATCACAAAAAGCGCGACCGCCCGTTTTTTCTTTTTTGTTTCCTGCATAGTTTCTGTTTTTCCTCGCTTTTTTGTCCGTTCTGCAGCCAAATATGGCTTTGCTTTTCCAGTATATCATATTTAGAACACAAGTCAAAACTTTTCGGGTTGCAGATCCCGCTGCTCCTAGCAGCTTGCACCCTGTTAGACATTCCTAGCCGGTGGAACCCGCGGGCTAAACAAAGCCATACTATGGCTTTGTTTGCGGTGCTTCGCACCGCCGCCCTGTTCAAATCCCGCGCGGAGACAAAAAAAGAACCAGTACACGAATGTGTACTGGTTCTTTTTGGTCGGAGCAGCGGGATTTGAACCCACGGCCTCCTCGTCCCGAACGAGGCGCGCTACCAACTGCGCTATGCCCCGAAAATACCGCAGCCAGTTGAGACTGCGGTTTTCTTGGTTGGGGATGAGAGAATCGAACTCCCACAAGTAGAGTCAGAGTCTACCGCACTACCACTATGCAAATCCCCATTATTCAGTTTGTCTGCCGCGCCGTGCGCTGCTGACAAGGGATATTATACTCAAAAGGCCCGCGCTTGTCAACCATTTTTTTATTTTTTCTGCAAAAGTTTTCCCGCTGTTCTCCTGCCCGCAGAAATGCACCGTGGAAGCGTGTAAATTTTCTGCGCTTCTCTTGACAGCAGCCCCCATCCGGAATAATCTTATACTATAAACAGGTAGATCTCCGGGCAGACTGACTTTGAAAGGCAGAACGCGCGGCGCTGAATACCATATGAAAGAGGGCTTTTGAATGAAAAAACGTGTTGGAATCCTGACCTCCGGCGGCGACTGTCCGGGTCTGAACGCCACCATCCGCGGCGTAGCAAAAGCACTGTATGCCCGCATGGGCGATAACGTGGAGATCATTGGCATCCTGAACGGATACAGCGGCCTGATCAACGGCGACTACAAGGAGATGTGCGAGGACGATTTCCGCGGCATCCTGACGCTGGGCGGCACCATTCTGGGCACCAAGCGCACCCCCTTTAAAATGATGCGTGTGGTGGAGGACGACAACATTGATAAAGTTGCCGCCATGAAAAAGACCTACAAGGAAGCCAAGCTGGACTGCCTGCTGTGCCTGGGCGGCAATGGCACCCACAAAACCGCAAACCTGCTCTCGCAGGAGGGTCTGAACATCATCGGCCTGCCCAAGACCATTGATAACGATATCTATGGTACCGACGTAACCTTCGGCTTCCACACCGCCGTGGACATTGCCACCGATGTGATCGACCGCATCCACACCACCGCCGGCAGCCACAGCCGCGTGATGTGCATTGAGATCATGGGCAACAAGGCAGGCTGGCTGACGCTGTATTCCGGCATTGCAGGTGGTGCAGATATTATTCTGCTGCCGGAACAGCCCTATGATATCGACCGTGTGTGCTCTGCCGTGGAACGCCGCGCAAAGAAGGGTTCCAACTTCTCCATCATCGCCGTGGCCGAGGGTGCCATCAACTGCGAGGAAGCCGGCATGAAACGCAAAGAATGGATGGCAAAGCGCGCCGAGGCAGGCTTTGGCACCACCGCCACCAACCGCATTGCACAGGCCGTGCAGAAAAAAACCGGCATGGAGACCCGTGTGTGCATCCCGGGCCACATGCAGCGCGGCGGCAGCCCCAGCGCCTACGACCGTGTGCTGGCCACCCAGTTCGGCAGCTATGCGGCAAAGCTGGTGGAGATCGAGCGCTACGGCGTGACCGTTGCCATGGTGAACCGCCATGTCACCGAGAACCGTCTGGCCGACATTGCAGGCAAGACCCGCAACGTGCCGGAGAACTGCGACCTGCTCACCGTCGCCCGCCGCATGGGCATCAGTCTGGGTTGATTACCATTTGAATGCTCTCCGCTTTGCTCTGAGCATTTTTAGCGGAATAATTATTTTTTATTGGGGATTCCTGAAAATCTGCGGATTTTCAGGAATCCCTTTTTCACCGGAAGGGTCCCAACCGGCAGATGCTTCAAACAAACGGAATGCCGTTTTCCGCTGCACCCCCTCCCGTGAAAATGCAGATCCCGGCAGACCGCAGTCTGCCGGGATCTGCTCTATTCAGAAATACTGTTTCCGCTGAAGATGGCCAGAGTGCAACGGTGGCCATTCAAAATCGTCTGCCGGACAAATCAAAGGTCCGTCACATCATGCCGGGTGGGCTGGCCTTTTTCAAAGGCAACTGCGCTTTCCAGCACACCGCGCACCATGCTCTCCACATCCTCGTGGGTGTAGAAAGCCGTGTGGTCGGTCAGGATCACATTGGGCATGCTGCGCAGAGCCGCCAGCTCCGGGTTCGGGATCACATCGCCCATGCGATTATAATAGTACAGGCCGTTCTCATTTTCCAGCACGTCCAGGCCCGCCGCGCCAATCTTGCCGCTTTCCAGCCCGGCGATCAGTGCATCGCTGTCGATCAGCTTGCCGCGGGCGGTGTTGATGATGGTCACGCCCGGCTTCATGCTCTCAATTGCTTTGGTGTCGATGAGATGGTGATTCTCCTCCGTAGCGTTGGTGTGCAGAGTGATGACATCGCTTTCCGCCAGCAGGGTCTCCAGCGGCACATACTCGGCGATCTTCTTTACCTCGTCGTTGGGGTACAGGTCGTAGGCCAGCAGGCGGCAGCCAAAGCCGGACAGATGCTGCAGCACCGTGCGGCCAATGCGGCCCGTACCGATCACACCCACAGTGCAGGTGGAAATATCGCGGCCGATTTTTCCCTGCAGGGAGTAGTCCTGCGCTTCGCCGCGCTTGAGGATGTGCCCTGCCTTGCGCAGGCTCATCAGCATGAGCATAATGGCAAAGTTTGCAACGCCGTTTGGCGGGTAGTCCACATTGGCCACCTTCATGCCCAGTTCCCGGGCCGTCTCGCGGTCTACGTGGTCATAGCCGATGGAACGGCAGCAGATGGACTTTACGCCCAGCTCGTGAAACCGCTTGACCATGGGCGTGCTCATATCACAGGGCGTTACCGACACGGCATCATAGCCCTTTGCCAGTTCAGCGTTTTTCAGCGTGGGATACTCCTGCACAGAGCCAAACTCAACATCCAGCTGCGGTGCCAGCCGCTGCGCGATGCCCAGCTCATCGTAGGGGCGCAGGGTGTAAAAAAAGACTTTTGTTGCCATAAAACTTCCCTCCCGGCTTATTTTGTACCTATTGTAGCACGTTCTGCACAGATGGATGCATTTTATTGCGTGAATTTTGTTCACCTTAAAAATGAGGATTCATCTCTCCATATGAATGCGCGCAAAACAGTTGTAAATTGTCGGAAAAGAGGGTATGATAAAGGAGCTGAGAAGTATACATCACTGAAATATAAAAGGAGTGTGCCTTATGCGCGCTTATGAACGGCTTTTGAATTATGTCCGGGTGCATACCACCTCGGACGAAAACTCCGGTACGCACCCTTCCGCTGAACGGGAGTTTGACCTTGCCCGCCAGCTGGTGGAGGAGATGAAGGCCCTTGGCATGGAGGATGCCCATGTGGACGAGCACTGCTACGTCTATGGCACCCTGCCTGCCACGCCCGGCTGTGAGGATCAACACGCTCTGGGCCTGATCGCCCACATGGACACTGCCGACGATGCCAGCGGTGAGAATGTGCAGCCCGTTGTGTGGGAAAACTACAACGGCGGCGACGTAACTCTGCCCGCCACCGGCATGGTGATGAAGCCCTCTGTGTTCCCCTTCCTTACTTCCATGAAGGGCGAGACCCTCATCACCTCAGACGGTACCACCCTGCTGGGTGCCGACGATAAGGCCGGTATTGCCGAAATTTTGACCGCTGTTGAAACCATTCAGGAAAAATGCCTGCCCCACGGCAAGCTGTGTATCGCCTTTACTCCGGATGAAGAGATCGGCGAGGGTGCAGAGCTGTTCGATATTCCGGGCTTCGGTGCCGACTTTGCCTATACGGTGGACGGCGGCGATGCCGGCTCCATTGAGTACGAGAACTTCAACGCCGCTTCCGCCACCGTGACCATCCGCGGCTTCTCGGTGCACCCGGGCACCGCCAAGGACACCATGATCAACGCTTCCAATGTGGCCATGGAGTTTCATCAGGCGCTGCCCATCACCGCCCGCCCCGAAACGACCGAGGGCCGGCAGGGCTTCTACCACCTGTGCCAGATGTACGGCGATGTGACCACCGCAAAGCTGGGCTACATCCTGCGCGACCACGATGCCGCAAAGCTACAGTTCAAAAAGGACAACATGCTGGATATTGCCGAATTTTTGAACGGAAAGTACGGCGAAGGCACTGTGACCGTGGAGATCAAGGACAGCTACCGCAACATGCTGGAAAAAATCAAGCCGCATTTCCACTTAGTAGAGACCGCCCGCAAGGCCACCCGCATGGCCGGGCTGGAACCGGAAGAAATTCCGGTGCGCGGCGGCACCGACGGTGCTATGCTGAGCTGGAAAGGCCTGCCCTGCCCCAATCTGGGCACCGGCGGCTTCAATTTCCACGGCGTATGCGAGTGCATCACCGCTGAGCGCATGGACCGCTGCACTGAGATCTTGCTGAACATCATAAAGCTGTACGCAGAGTAAATTTTATTTTTCAATATACAAAAAAGTGGGTGCTATTTTCGGATAGCACCCACTTTTGTTATACTCTGACGCTTATCTCTACGACTCCACTCGTGAAAATGCATTTGGAGCAGCCCTGCGGTTGCGTAGCAATGAAAGCCCCAGTGGGGCTTTCAAGCAGGCGAGCGGTCTGCGTTAGCAGATGGAAGGGATTCGCCCTGACAAGCGTCAGGACTGCGACAAATGCGAAAAATAAAAATCAAATTCCACTGAACATGCCCAGAGTACAACAACGACGACCGCTGCCTGCGGCAGAAGCAGGGAGGAGTTGTTGGGGCCGCGGCCAGCAAGACACGAATGCCGCTCAAGGCATGAAGTGGATGCTGGGAGCCGCAACTCTAGGAGGGCATTCAAAATCGTTTAACCAACGTTGATATGCCCCACCGGCATGATCTTCCGTTTGTTGTCGTCCGGCTTTGCCGTCAGGCTCATGGCCAGCGACACCGGGCCGACACGGCCCATGAACATGACCAGCATATACAGGATTTTTGCGCCCCGGTTCAGCTGAGCGGTAACGCCCACCGAAAGGCCAACTGTGCCAAAGGCAGAGCAGGACTCGAAAATAGCGTCAATGACCGACACAGCGTCCGAGGTGTTATAGAACACCACCACAGCCGAGCCAACCGCCGCCAGCCCGCCGAGCACGATAATGGTCAAAGCACGATAAACCGTCTTGGACTCGATGTGGTGCTCTGCGATCACACAGTCGTCGCGGCCCTGAGCCACACTGCGGATCGTCAGGATGATGACGGCGAACGTAGTCACCTTCACGCCGCCGCCGGTGGAACCGGGTGCCGCACCAATGAACTGCAGCGCGCTCATCAGCAGTTTGGTGATGGGGCCGCAGGCCGCAAGGTCGATGGTATTCATGCCCGCAGTACGAGTGGACACCGACTGGAACAGTGCCGCCATCAGCTTGCCAGGCACAGAGAGCCCGCCCATGCTGGCAGGATTGTTCCACTCCATCAGCGCGATGAGCGCCGCGCCGCCGAGCCACAGGATCACCGAGAAGCTCAGCACCACCTTGGCCTGCAGGGAAAGCCGGTGCTTTTTGCGGTATTGACCGATCTCCACCCATACCATGAAGCCCAGACCGCCGGAAATGATCATGAACATCACAACGGCCTGAACATAGTAATTGTTCACATAGGGTGCCAGTGAGGAATACTGGCCGAACCGGCCAAACAGATCAAAGCCCGCGTTACAGAAAGCCGAGATGGCCGTGAACACGCTCACCCAGATGCCTTCCAGCCCGAACTGCGGCACAAAGGCGAACAGCAGCAGCACAATGCCAATGCCTTCAAACAGGCCAGCCAGTCCCACCACGATCTTCAGCACGTCCTTGGCCTGCGCATATCCGTCCGCTGAGACGCTTTCTCCCAGCAGCCGCAGATCGCGGAAGCCCATGCGCCGCCGCATAGCCAGCGCGAAGAAGCTGGTGAGGGTGACCAACCCCAGACCACCCACCTGAATGAGCAGCAGGATCACCGCCTGCCCAAAGTAGGTGAACTGGGTCCAGGTATCCCGCACGATCAGACCAGTAACGCAGGTAGCGCTTGTAGCGGTGAACATGGCATCCAGTACATCCAGCCGCCCGTGCTTGCTGGCAACAGGCAGGCTGAGCAGAAAGGTGCCCAGCGCGATCACGATGACAAAGCTCACACAGATGATCTGCGTAGGCGTATACATCCCCTTGCGCTTGCCCGCCGGGCGGTAAAACAGCTTTTTCCCTTTTGCCTTTTCCATAAGTTCCTCCGCACGCGGCAAAGCCTGCCGCGGCTATTTTCATTTCCTCTATAGCATACACCATTTTGCCCGCCGGTTCAACTTGATTTTATCCGCAAAATGCTGTATTATAATAGAACATCCGTCTCCGTAGCTCAGATGGATAGAGCGCAAGCCTCCTAAGAATTCGGTCAACCTGATACCTTGGGTGCAGAAGTGATTGCTCTAATCAAAAGCAAGACCGGGAATCGAAGTTTTCTCAACAATTTTTGATGCAACAAGTTTAACACCGTTCCGGTTGCAACGCAGTCGGTCACTTCGTTGTGAAAAGCATTCCATACAAAGTGCAGAAAAGTCAAAAATCAACGATAATACATATATGTCTCTATACCTCAGCTGGATAGAGGGTTCGCCTCCTAAGCGAAACGCCCCCGGTTCGAACCCGGGTAGGGACATCCTTTTAAGAAATGCGAAGGTCATTTTTCCATGTGAAAGACGATCTTCGCATTTTTCATTTTGAACCTATCACCAAAATTAGCCAGCTAATGCCATTAGCAGAATTTTCAGCTCCAGCTAATAAAATCGGCTTTCCAGCTAATGAAGCCTCATAAAGCGCCTTTTGAACCCTGTTTTCTGGCTCTCTGCTAAGATTGGTAAACGCTTTCCTGTAAATCCATGTAAATACAAGATAATCTGTGTGAATCTATTTTCCACCTTTCTGCTGGAAGCCGTGCAAAACACTTTTCTCCATACATAGCGCGTTCACTCGCTGTTCTCTCGGAACAGAAAGAGGAACGCGCTTTTTTGTTTTCGGGCCGAACTTCCCGAATCCACCAAAGGAGGGTTTACCGATGAAAAAAGTTCTGACCGTCACGATGGACGGTATCCGCTACCATGCTTCCCGCCCGGCAGATTGCCGGCACTGCTTCTTCTGGAAGAATCGAAAGAAGGGCTGCGTTCTCGGCAAAGAGAACTGCTACTACCTGATCGAGCCGCCCAAAGGCCCCAGCAAGTGCGAAGGGTGCCCCTACAAGCGGGCAAAGCCCTGTGTGCTGGTTCCCTGCTACAAAGACCTGATGGCACCGCTGGAGAAACGAGGTGATGCCAAGTGAGCCACAAGCGAAACGAAGCTCTGCGCCATGTTCAGCACTCCATGCACCATGTGATCGCCGCTGGCGAAGGTTCCGACCGTGCCCCGGACAGTTGCAAGCTGTGCCCGTACTATCGACCCGATTTCAAGTTCCGCACCTGCCTGTATGCCCACTGCCCTTATAAGAAGCAGGTCAATGTATTCCGTTCCACACCTGAAAAATGGGATATTCTCTATGCCCGAAAAAAAGCCGACAAGAACCGCAGACCTTGATTACTTCTATGGGCAGTCCAGCGAGCTGTTCTCCTTCTACCGGATTCCCAAGCTGTTGTTTCAGGATAGCCGCTTCCAACCGCTTTCCACAGATGCCAAAACCCTGTACGGTATCCTGCTGGACCGCATGAGCCTTTCAGCCCGGAATGGTTGGTTGGACAAAGCTGGGCGGGTGTTCATCATCTATACTATGCAGGAGGTGCAGGATTCACTGGGCTGTGCCGATAAAAAGGCGACCAAGCTGCTGCGAGAACTGGAAGAGTACGGCCTGATTGAACGCAAACGGAGGGGGCTGGGCAAGCCCGATCTCATCTATGTGAAGAATTTTTCGTCAGAATCGTCAAAACTACGCTTTCTGAATCGTGATAATGACGATTCTGGAGTCGTCCAGAATACGCTTCAAGACCCGGCCAAACTACGATGTAATAAGACTGATAGAAATAACACAGAGGTAAGCGATACTGATCCTATCTATTCCGATGAAAACGACTGGATGAGCAAACGCGCCCAACTGGAAGAATATTTTTCACGTTCTTTGGAGATGGACCTTCTTCTCCGGCTTTACCCGGATGATGAAGATACCCTCTACCAAATCGTGGATTTGCTGGTGGATACCTGTGCCACCAACCGCAAGACGCTGCGCATTGCCGGGGACGATAAGCCCGCCGAGGTGGTACGCAGCCGGTTTATGAAGCTGAACGCCGACCATATCCGCTTTGTGCTGAAGTGCCTTGCAGAGAACAGCAGCCCGATCCGAAACATGAAACAATATCTGCTGGCTTCTCTGTACAACGCACCGACTACAATGCAGCTTTCCTATCAAAACCAAACCAACCACGACTTAGCGATGCGGAGGTGATAAAAATTTCAAAGAAAGCAACCACGATTGCCATCGT
>ENA-UEYL01003033-UEYL01003033.1-human-gut-metagenome-genome-assembly--contig:-NODE-3033-length-11510-cov-3.183416_pt1 | contig 11510 bp, 11 predicted proteins | sample MGYA00242941_ERZ507946 | MGnify/ENA primary metagenome ERZ507946 (study PRJEB26167, sample SAMN06115482) | human gut metagenome | host: Homo sapiens | place: China:Guizhou | collected 2015-03-11...
CATTGCAGTTCCACGCTTCGTGTTATTGATAATATCCTTGTGGCAGCTGGGGGATGAAAACAATTTTTATTATGAAAAGAGGGTTGATTCTTTTGCTGTCGGTTATCATCATGCTAACCTCGTGTAGTGTCGTAAAAAGAACTTATGTTCGAGATTATGGAGAACGCATCGAATTAATTAAAACGAATTTTCCTGAAATATACGATCTATATCGTTGTGGTTCCGTCATTATTGATGATGTATACACCTACGAAAAAGATGGCAAAGAACGAGTGGGCATTCATTATCATTACAGATAAATCTATAACATAAATATAAAAGCCACTATGAAACAGATTTTCTTAATTTTAAGTATTGTTCCATTTTTGTTCGGTTGCGTGCAGACGAGAGAACAAAGAGGAGCAGAGATTGCCAAGTCGGAAATGATGAAACGTCTTTACGATGCGGATAGTTATGAACCCATTGAAACACAAATAGACAGCGCATATACTTCTATTTATACGGATTTAACTGTGATTAGAGCCGTCCATGATTTAATCAAGCTAAATGCGGATGAGAAAAAAAGAACGACTGCAACGTCAATACAATTCCGCAAAATCGTCGGCTGCTATTTGGAGTGATTCGAGAGGATGGAGCAGCTATGCCAGAGAAGAATATCGACAGGCCAAAGAAGAAATGAACGATTACGCTAATCAACTTAAAGAATTGGACGAGGAGGTCAAGGTTAAAATGAACGACATTCGAGACCATGCAAATGCGGTGAGCGAACATCAATTTTGCGGATGGAATATCTACCATAGGTTTCGGTGCGCGAATAGACTTGGCATGCAACAGATCAGCGATATTTTGATTATCGTAGATGAAAATATGGAATATGTCAATGGCTGTTTTATATTGGATGACGACGATGATTATAGTTTAGAAAAATTCAAAAAAGTTATAGATAAGGCTATTGGCAAAAGCCGAAAATAAATAAGTCCCGATAATTCATGGATTATCGGGACTTATGTTTATCGTTTAAGGCCTTTGGATTGTCGTGGCTCTTGAGAGAAAAAGTGTCGTGATTTCTCGAACTTCTCTCTGCACCATTCCGCAAACGGTATTTTGTCGATATTGAGTTGTAGTTTTCGTTTATCGGTCGGGTCGGGCATTATCTGCGCTGTTACTCGTTCGACCGTGAATTTGCAGTCGTGTTCTTCGGAGTATAGCTCGCCGCTGTATTCGAGCGGTTTGCCTTTGATAAGGGTTGCGGTTTGTTCGTCATCGAAACCAGCGGTTCGGCACACGCTTTCCATTCGTACTATTTCGCGGAAATAAGGGAACCATGTCGTTGCCTTTGAAATGATCGACTTTAATAATGTGACCTCCTTTTCGTGTCGTTTTGTCAAGTTCGTCGTCTCGGCAACATGGCGTGTTTGCATTACCGTCAGTTCTCGGCTATGGTCGCTCTGCATGGTTTGAATCTTCGTTTGCAGAATTTCAATCGTTTCATTGCGCCCAGCGACTTCTTGCCGTAATGCTCCGATTTCCTGCTCCTGTCGCTTGACTTTCGACGTGCCGATCATCGAACCGATACCGTCAAGAATGGTCGTGCCAACCTCGGCGGCGGAGTTTTTCAATCGCTCGGTTTTCAGCTCACTTTTTATCGCGTTCAGTTTGGCTACGGTTCGATGTAGTTTTGCGCGTGCCGTTTGTTCCTGCTTCGTGGCATGGTCGACCACTTTGCGCTTCTCCTCCTCGATACGGAGCAGTTCGCCGATATTGTCCTGCAAATTCTGTTGTCAGGCAATGGCGTTGCGATAGAACTCCTGCGTTGTGACATGTCGGGCTTTCGAGCCGTCGATGCCTCGTTGCAGCCCATATTTGGCCATTGCTGCGGCATAGGTGTCTTGGTACTCTTTCAGCTTGACGCGCGACATTACATCATCGGCACACAACCGAGGCCGTGCAGCGGATTTCGTACGATATCTCCGTTTATCCGGTTCGTCTGTTTTCGTCTTTCGGAATTTGCGACGTTCACCCGTAACGATGGGAACGATCGCCGCGTGGATATGCGGCGTCGCTTCGTCCATATGCAATACTGCCGAAACGACGTTTTCGGCTCCGAACGTCCGCCGCAACCACTCGAGGTTATCGGCACACCACGCTTTCAGCCGCCCCTCTTGGACGATACGCTTCATATCTTCCTGCGTACCGGTCAGCATGACACGGATTACCCGCACTTGATTCGTGCCGATTTTGCGGGTAAGTCCGGCATGCTCGAGCCGATGGTTGATTGCCTCCGTTCGGTCGGCTACACCCTCCGGAAATTCGACGAGTTCTTCGTTCAGGTAAGTCAGTTCCGGTATGGCATTGGGTGGTATCTTGGTACGTGCGATATGGGCGGTCATCGACACTTCGTTATCCGGCGACTTATCCAGATGCAATACGACATATCCCATGTGATTCAGTATAATTTTGCGGTTGATGATTTCGGTTGTCGGGTTTTCGACCGTATGAGCGGTCGGCGGCCGGAACGGTCGCAAGGGGTTTCCAAAGGGTCGCCCTTTGGCCTATTGGGGCTTTTTCAGCGACACGAAGTGTTGCGGCTCGGAAATGTCGCGCAAGGTGAGCGCAATCAAACTATGTTTGAATTGCCGAACCGTAGCCGATATTACGAGAGAAAAAGCCCTAATAGGCTATGGCTTTCCCGTGGAGGAAAAGGCGCGGGCGCGAAGCGGCCGAGTTATGGGCGACATTACAATTTGCGACCACGCGACCGCTTGTGCTCTTTCACGGAACGACGACTGCGCAGGTAGTCGTTCAAATCGTTGTGTGGCCGATAGTGAACGGACTGGTCGGAGAGGCTGCGGCAGGCAGCTTTCAACGCCGCCATCGCCTTGCGTCCGGCCTCGTCATTGTCGAGGTAGGCATAAACCTGTTCATGCGATGCGATAAACGGGACGGCTTTGGTAAGGTTCGTTACTGAGTTCAGCACGACGATATTGTGCGGCGGATTCGGGTTGCGTTTGAGCGTCAGAAACGAGAGGTAGTCCATAAATCCCTCGAAGACAAGGCATGTCGGATAATCGCCGCGTCGTGTCGTCGGGGCTTTCGACGTGCAGCCCTTGAAATAGCGGTTACGCAGATCCCAGCCACCGGCGTCGTTGCGGAATCCCACGGCGAAATAGGATTTGTCCGCCACCCGATAATGCACCTCCGAACAATGTCCCCGCGCTGTATCGAGGTCGATGCTCCGTTCTGTAAGATAGTCAAGCAAGGCGGGGTTTTCCAGCGGACGGATTTGCTCTATCGTGATGGCCGATTCGCGGTGCGGCGGTATGGGATTGCTGTTCCCGTGAAAAGAAAAAGTGGGCGTGCCGGAAATCATCTGCTCTATCAGGCGCATGGCCTCCCCTGCATCGCACCGCTCCATGCGCATCACGAGGTCGATCAGCGTGCCGCCCTTGCCTGCACCGTAGTCGATCCATAGGTTTTTGTCATAGTCCACTTTCATGCTCGGCGTACAATCTTCGCGTAGCGGCGAATGATACAAGCCGTAATATCCTCTATCTTTGGCCGGACGGATGCCCCGTGCGGCGAGGTACTCCCGTATCGGGAACTTATTGATTGCTTTTGCGTCCATAAGCTGTTTTTCTTTCACTCGGTTTATAGGTATGGTTCGGGGTTTAACCCGCCGTACCGGTTTAGAATGGTTTAATAATATATACCCCCGACCCGGACTAAACCGCCCGTGGGGTCAATAATGGAACTCGGGATTGTAGCGGTAGAACTTATCCTCCTTGACGATCATCCGCTTATTCTCCAGAAAGACTTTGAGCTGCTTGGCCTTGTTGATGCCGAACGAATGGCCGATAGCGGCATAGCTGCTCTGCAACCGTCCGATAAGCGACGAATAGGAAACCTTGTCGGCTTCGGAAAACAACAGTTCCAGCGCCTCGCGGTGCTTGGCCTCGCTGACCTCCGCATAGTCGAAACTCTTGGCGGCAGTTGTCGGTTGTGGCCGGTAGTCCTCGACCAGTTCGGGCAGGGCATCGGCATTGATGCGAAAGGCGAACGGCTCGAAATCCCGGTCGCGGATGTGCATCGCCGCGACGGAACTTATATCGCGGTCGAAGTCGTCTTTGGTAATTTGCAGGACGGTTTCAGCCTTGTTGTTCAACTCCGTACCCAGATGCCCGCGCGTGTTGTCGTCGCCCTTGTTTAGATGCAGCACCGTGTGGATATGGATGCGCCGTTCGTCCGTCCACTGCATCAGCTTCGTGATGAGGTCGGTCGCCTCGCCCGGGCTGTTGATGTCGTGCGCCAGATCGCGGATGCCGTCGATGACGACCAGTCCGAGGTCGTCGAGGTCGTAGATCGCCTCCTCGATCTTCCGCAGCCGCTCTTTGGTGGCAAAGCCGCGCAGGCACAAGAACTCCAACAACGGCGGATGCGCATCGGTCGGCAATCCCGCCAGCCGCAGAATCCGGCACAACACCCGTTTGCAATGGAAGCGGCTCTGCTCCGTATCGACGTAGAGGATGCGCCGCCTCTCCGGCGGCAAAGAGGCCGAATAGTTCAACATCGTGCTGCCGGTTATGGCTGCCGCCACGATTGCGCAGACGTTGAACGTCTTCTTACTCTTCGCCTTGCCGGTAGAAGCGCTGAAATTCCCCAAAGTCCCGATAACCGAATCATCCACCCGCAGAATCACGGGCGGAGCCGAGAACTCGTCCGTGACGAACAGACGCGCCGAACGCCACGAAGAAACCGGAACCGAAGCGGAATCGCATTGCGCACTCATCGCTACTTCTTCTTCGAGGAGCGGCCGAGCACGTATTGTTGTGCCTCGGCTTCGATCTGCGCCTGCGTCTTGACGGGATTGCGACGCAGCCACGCCTCCAGTTCCGCACGCTCGAAATAGAGCATCTTGCCCTGCGGCTTGTAGTGCGGAATCAGATTGCCCGACGTCAACTTGTAGAGGTAGCTTTTCGAGAAGTTCAGAAAACGGCTGGCCTCCTCGCAGCTCAGCACGTTTTTGGTATGAAACACTTGCTTTTCGAGTTCTGCAACTCGCATCTCAATACTTTTCTCCATAATTCGATGGATTTTAAATGAAACAAATGGAGTGCATGCCCTCCGTGACTTGTAACCGTTACAGGGGCAAATATATTGAGGATAAGCTTGATAGCAGATTGACCTATCTTTGAGGTCTCAACCCGTTCTTAAAGTCTTTTCACTTGCATGAGGTACTTTTCAAGGGTTGCGTATTTTCCCTCTACGCCGACGTCGCGGATGTAGTTGGTCGCCGTAGATAAGTCGCTTTGATTGATGTATTTATCGCGGGATGTATCTTTCGAGAGGAAAAGTTTGTGAGTGGCGATGACGGACTGCCAGTTGGGGGTTATCAGTCCGCGGCTGCTCAATCCCGAGAAAAAGAACGCGACGAGGCGATTGTTGTTCGACCGCACGATCGCTTCGGGCTTGCAGGCGAAAATGGCTTTCAACTCGTCTGCCGACAGCGATACGTTGAACATCTTGACGTCGTTGACGGCCGCAGCGAGGTAGGCGATCTGCTCGTCGGTCAGTATCGAATCGAACGGATTCTCCGTTTCCGCAATGGGCGGCACGGCAATAGAAGCCGACTTCTGCGAAGATTCCGATATGGATATTTCCCTTTGCCGCAAGTAAGCCGCATAACGTTCTCGGACGACGATGTTTACGACAGCAGAGAAATAAGGCAGTTCGGCATCGTAGGCCGTGTTGTCCCGCTCGTATCGGGAGTAATCGAACGAGGGTACGGAGAATGCGAGGTATTTTCTTTTTTCATCGGCATTCAGAGCCTCAAAGAAGCCGCCCTCCCAAAGAAACGCCGGTTCGGAGTAGCAGAACCGGAGGTCGGACAATACGGAGTGGTGCATATACAGCTCGGCCAGCTCGTCGGCAATCCGGTTGTACTCCTGCCTTTCCTGCGCTTGTCTCTGTTCGGAATCGAGCCGTACGGTTTTCGTCGCAATACGCTCCTCGAATACCCGGCAAGCATGTTTGATGCAACGATCGAATATCTTTTGCAGCTCGTCGAACTGCTGTTTCAACTCCATGCCTTCCATAAATCCGACTTGTTTTACACGAAGATACGAAAAACGGATGAAAAAGAAAAACGTGCGAATCATCGTCCGCACGTTTGGCCATTGCTTCAGTCGGTCAGATTCGGAATCAAGCCGATAGCCTCCTCTTTCTTCTTGTCCACGATTTTGGCGTAAATCTGCGTCGTGGCGATATTCTTGTGCCCGAGCAATTTGCTGACGGTATATAAATCGGCGCCCAAAGTCAGCATCATCGTCGCATGGGTATGTCGGGCGACATGAAACGAGATGTGTTTGGTTATTCCGGCGACTTTCGCCCAGTGTTGCAGCGTGTCGTTCACCGTCCCCTCGTGCGTCAGCGGAAAGATAAAATCGCTGTCGCCTGTTTCGCCGCGCTCCGGCAGCCATTTCAAAGCCTCGTCCGAAATCGGCAGGTAAAGCGGTTCTTTGGTCTTCTGCATCGTAATTTCGATACGGACACGTCCGCTGCTCCGTTGCAGGTCGCACCACCTCAATTTGCGAATATCGCTGACGCGCAGGCCACACAGGCAACTGAACAGAAAAGCCCGCTTGACGATCTCGTGCCGGCACTCGGTATTTATCAGCGTTTTCAATTCGTCGATGTTCTTTTTCTCTTTGGCCGATATGAAAATGCAGTTGTCGTGCATTTTTCCCATCCACGTTTCTTTCCATTCGTCGAGCGTAATGTTTTCTCTCGTTTTCGGGGTGAGGTCGTCGGCCGCTTTTTCCACATAGGAAAATGCGTCGATTTTATTGAACACGAGTATCATGGGTTTGTCAGTGGAGTCGCAGACTTCCTGTAAGGTTTTATTAACTACTTCTATCTGTTCTTCGAAAGCTGGATGCGAGATATCCACGATGTGTAGCAGAAGGTCGGCTTCCCGCACCTCGTCGAGTGTCGATTTGAACGAATCGACCAGATGGGTAGGCAGTTTGCGGATAAATCCTACCGTGTCGGAGAGCAGAAAGGGAAGGTTGTCGACAATCACTTTGCGCACGGTCGTATCGAGCGTGGCAAAGAGTTTGTTCTCTGCAAAGACTTCCGACTTGCTTAACAGGTTCATCAAAGTCGTTTTTCCGCTGGATGCTTTTTTGTCGGTCTATGCTTTTCAGCTCCTCTTTCAAGTGAGAAATCTTATCGAGAATGATACGCCGGTCGGTCTCTATTTGAGTTTCGCCGGGTCCACGCATGCCGATACCTCCTCGTTGTCGTTCGAGGTGAGTCCACAGCCGGGTGAGTCGGGGCAACAGATATTGGTATTGTGCCAGTTCTACCTGACGTTTGGCATTGGCAGTCTGTGCCCGTTTGGCAAAAATATCGAGAATGAGACTGGTGCGGTCGAGTATTTTCACTTGCAATTCCCGTTCGATATTTTGTACCTGTTTCGACGACAAGTCGTCATCGAAGATGACCATGCCTATTTCGTTTTCTTCGATGTATGCTTTTATTTCGGACAGTTTTCCCGACCCGACGAAAGTGCGGGAATTAGGCGTGTCGAGTCGTTGAAGGAATTTCTTCACGGGCAACGCTCCGGCAGTTTCTGCCAAGAAGGCCAGTTCGTCGAGATATTCGTTTGCTTTCGCTTCGTTTTGGGTGTTGGTGATCAATCCCACTAAAACGGTGCGTTCGGTTTCTTCTTGGGTTAAAATAAATTCTTTCATTCTATATGTTTACAAAGACGTACTCCAAAAATAATGTTTTTTCTTACCTCTTTGTTTTTATCGGAGTTTAATTATTAAATAGTTTTTCTATCGTGATGATCTGATAGTCGTAGAAATTGCGGGTGGCACTGTCGGCCGTGGCCGCTCTTTTTTGCTTGTATAACGCCAAAACTTTTTTGAGCGCACCGGTCATGTAAGGAGCCATATCGGCCGACGATAGGGCTGGCCCCATGTTGATACGGGTGAACGATTGCTCTTCCGAATCGTGATGACGGCAAAGGGCGTGGCTGCAAGGGAACGCTTCGCTTTCGAGGTCGATGTCGTCGGTGAAGTCTAAATTTCTTATCCCCGATGAAGCCGGTTTCAGCGACGAATAGCGAATGAATTGATTGATGGTCTCGCTTTGCAAGTCGCGTTCGATGTTGTTCAATTTACGTCCCTGATAAGTCGTTTTAAATACTTCGGCGATCAAATCGTTGAGGTAACTGTCTAGCGTGTAATTTTTCACGGGGTCTATGATACCGCCTTCCTGAATGCGGAACAGCACCGTGGGGTTGACAAGGTAGGCCGGAATATAACGGTGAACCGAACTGGCATAGTTGGTGGGTGCATTGATTCGTTGCATTAAATCGGCCGGCATCAACCAGTCTCGATAGGTGCGTACTTGGTTCAAAATCCACCGCATGGCTTTTTTCTGCGTAGCTTTGTCCAGATAAGTGTAGGGTAGTTCATTCTCTCCTTGTCTCACTTCTTTGAAGAGCACACCGCCTATATAGGGAGTGACGTGTCGCAGGTGACGGTTGTATTGTTGTACGATAGCGGCATATTGCTCTTGAATCGTAGTGAAATCTTTACCCTCGTCGAACAGCCATTTTTCGAAATTTTTCATAATGATTTTGAGGTTGGAAACCGCCATTTCTCCTGCGCGGAAATGATCGTTTCCCAAATCTTCGGTCTGGTCTGTCGGGTCGTAAGCTCCGGGGAACTGTTGTGCTCCGAAAGTGTACATGGGATCGTCCTTTTTCTCTTCGATCCACTTATCCAATGTAGGGATTTCGTCTTTCGGTGTTTTTGCATCGGGTATGAGACGATATCCCCAGTTGATAGCGTAAATGTCATAGACGCCGAGAATGGGCGGCGTGAGCCGTACTCCTCTTTCGTAGTCGCCGGGTTGTGCCACGAAGTTGTTACGGGCATAGTCCATGATACTGGGCGTGGTTCCGTATTTTTGCGTGAACGAAGGACTGCGCAGCGAGTCGATAGGGAAGGAGTAGCTGGCCCCCATATTGTGCATCAGTCCCAGTGTATGACCTATTTCGTGCGAAGCGACGTAGCGTAAAGATTCGCGCATGACATCGTTGTCGAAGGTTTCCTTTCTCACCCGTTTATCCACAGCTCCTGTCTGGGCGAACCGCCAGTTGTGAACGAGAGAGATTACGTTGTGATACCAGATGACATCGGCTGTCAGAATTTCGCCGCTGCGGGGGTCTACATAACTCGGACCCATAGCGTTGGCGATGTCGGTCACGGCATATTTCACACAACTGTACCGCATGTCATCCGGGTCGAAGTCCGGGTCGTCTTTGGGATAGTCGCGTGCAATAATGGCATTTTTGAAGCCGGCGGCTTCAAATGCCGTGTTCCAGTCTTCTACGCCTTGTTTTACGATGTCCCTCCATTTATCGGGGAAGGCACTGTCCACGTAGAAAACAATGGGTTTGGCCGGTTCTACGAGTTCACCTCTGAAATAGGCTTCGCAGTCTTCCTCTTTCGGTTCGAGACGCCAGCGATGTACGTATTTGGTGTAGTCTATACGATCTTTGTCGCTGGAATAGATATTCTTACCGCTCGAAAAGAATCCTACCCGACGGTCGTAGATACGCGGTGTCATAGGTCGTTCGGGAAGAAGAACCAACGAGCGATGCATAGTGACGGTGCAATTATTGTCGCCGGTAAAGCTTAATACCGAACGGATTTCACTGTTTTGAGGAAAACTCTTTGCCCCTAAGATATAGGAATTGGCGGCCGTGTAGGTTCCGGTTTTTATTTTGGAAGAGCTGCCGGGAGTCGGAGTAGGCATAGGGCTGATGATTTTTTCATTGCCTTTGAAAAAATCACTCATGTCGACTACCACGTCTTTCCCGTTTTTGGCAGAGATTTTAAATGCTTTGATAATAGGGTCTCCAAAATTTTTGTCAAAAGATGCCGCTATGGGGTCGTTCTCGTCGATGATGTTCCGGTGCTGAACGAGGTGCATGAAGAGCGACTGTTCGTTTTTGCTGAATCGTATCATGAACGGATTGGTCGTCATTTCGCCGGCGACGAATATTTTGGGATCGGTCGTGGCGGCTACACGGCTCGACAACAGGAACGTGCGGTTCATCAACGAGTCGGGTACTTCGACCAGCAGTTTGTTGTCATTCGTAATGTGTAGCGTGAACATACCCTTTTGAGTCTTAGCTCCTTTGATGAGCTTTTCGTATTTCGACTCTTTGGCAGTCGTGTCTTTTACCTGTTCTTTCTTATCATTTTTCTTACTTTTCTTTTTGGCATAACATGTCTCGGGATTTGCGCCTGCGATGATAGCCGTCGCAAGAATGGCCCATAGCAATTTCTTCATATACTTGTTTTTTTGTGAGTCTGTTTTATAATGGCATACTGCGCAAAGATAATATAAACTTTGTCCAAAACCAAGCCTATTTGCAAACGGCTAATTGAAACTCATATCGGCTGTTTTTATGAGAAAAGGAAGAGGAAGCGGTGAAAAGCTGTCTTTATGTAAGAAAAATAGATTTACAGAGTGTATTCGTTAAGTGCGATATTGTATTTTTTTAAGATGGTTTCGGGGTTATACGACAGTTTGGCTTCACGTAGGCCGGCATCCCCTGCATCGTCCTCTCGGTTGATGTATTTCACTTCGGGGTGTTTTTCGGCCATTTGCGCCGAATAGAATTGATTGATGGCTTCGTATACCCCGGCCACTTCCTTACGGGCTTTCTCGATATGGACGATAAGCGTGTCGCCTATAACTTCGCCGATAGAAAATGCTACGATTTGTCCCGATACCCGCAGAGCACCTCCTTCAAATTTCAGTTTTTCATATTCGTGCAATACTTGAATCACTTTGCTTTCTTCGTACGTGAACAGCAAACTATCTTTTTGATATTCTTGTTTGTAGGTCTCGAAAAAAGCTGTTATTTCCGGGAGGTTCTGCGATGTGATCATCTCGTAGCGATAATCGGGGTAGGTGCTTTTGAATTTGTTTACTCGGTTGCGCTTTTTGTTAAAACGGTGTCCGACTAATGTCGCAAGGTCGACGGCATTGTATAGGTAGTCTCCCCAGTCGGGCAATTCGGTTATCGGGCAGTCGTAAAGTTGTTGTATTTCCAGTGCGGCCGGTTCGGGTACGGCCGACAAAATGAACGGGACGTTGTGTCGGCGGCAATACTCTTTCAGTAACGGCAGGGATTCTTGCAGATTCAATTTGCCGACGGGTACGGCAAAAGCCGTGTTTTGCAAATTATCTTCCTCTCCTCCTTTGATAAACAGCGTATCTTGGAAAATACAGTATTCGTAGCCGAAATAATCTACCCACATGTAGATACCGCCGATCGAGAAGTCGCAGGTGCGGTAACATTGTCGGTGCAGGAAGGGTTCGATTTCGGAAAGAGAGTCCAGTGTAATGGGTTTGAAAACAAGATTATGTTCGCTTTCTTTCGAGAGCTTTGGCTCGGGCATAATGCCAAGTCGGTTTGTATC
>ENA-UEYL01003037-UEYL01003037.1-human-gut-metagenome-genome-assembly--contig:-NODE-3037-length-11497-cov-3.739054_pt1 | contig 11497 bp, 16 predicted proteins | sample MGYA00242941_ERZ507946 | MGnify/ENA primary metagenome ERZ507946 (study PRJEB26167, sample SAMN06115482) | human gut metagenome | host: Homo sapiens | place: China:Guizhou | collected 2015-03-11...
GGCAGAAATTCGGTTTGGGCTTCGCATAATACATATCCTGCAATGGCGCAAAAATATAAATGTCCTATGTGGATGATTCCAAATAAAGAATTGGAAAATGAAGATAAACTCACGGTTACATCTAACAAGGCGCGTTTTTTAGATACGCAAGAAGCATATTATATTTTTTCTAATGATTTGATAAATCGGATATAATTTGTTTGATACTATACTAAAATGACTTTTGTGAAAGTGGAGGGGTTTATGCCAAACATCAGAGATGATTTTTCTATGGCAACAAAAGAATTACTTGCAAATCTAGTGGGAAGAAGATGTAGCAATCCAAGCTGCCGAAAATTGACTTGTGGAGCAAATATAGCTCCTGATAAAATAACAAATATCGGCGTGGCTTCTCATATTTGTGCCGCGGCAAAAGGTGGTCCCAGATATGATGAAAGCATGACCTCCGAAGAACGAAAAGGTTTTGAAAACGGGATATGGCTATGCCAATCATGCTCTAAGTTAATAGATGCAGACACCATTCGTTATACAAAAGAGATTCTTTATAGTTGGAAAAGGGTTGCAGAAGAATTAGCCATTTTGGAGGTAGAAATGGCCTCCCCTGCCCAATCTTTTGCGCAAGATAAAGATATTATCAAATTTATTGCTCAGTGCTTTGATAGACCAGCTTTTCAAGATGACATTACCCGTGAAGGTAGTATAGAGGACTTTAATAAAGCGATAGAAGATACACTTATTGCATTAAATACAGGTGTTTTACGAACAAGAGATGGTGCTGTATTAAAGCAAGCAGAAGGGAAATCTGCTATCCAAAATCCTCTATGGCGCGAAAAACTTGATACCGTTGCCGATATGTTAAATTCTATTCGTAGGCGATTGAAAGTAGCTGAAACAGAAGGTTCTTATATAAAACATGGTTCTGGCGAAAATGTTTTTTATTGCTTTTCGGATGGTGAGCTTTGTGAATGGTTTAATCTTACAAGAGAAGAAATATTAAAAGTTCTATCTTCTATTTGCAGAGAAGCCGGGCTTAATGAATTACGATTCCCACGCCGGAGATATAGATGGTAGACGAAAAGCGGAGGGGTGCTGACTACAAGAGTCGCACCCCTCCCAGTCATTTTTCCACCAACGCTGACAGCTCCTTTAGCACGTCTGACACCTGCCCCCACAGGGATTCATAGTCCCGCTGGAGCCTAGCCACTTCCTCCGGGTATATCCCGTAGGTGTGAGCGTGGACGGCCACCTGATTCAGATTGTTGGAGCAGCGCCGCTGTAAGGAAACAAGCTCCCGGACTGGTGCAAGGTCAACATGGAGGATAAAGCCGTTTAAGGCCATCTTCCGTATATAGGCCCCGGCGTTGGAAATCCCAGCCTCGGCCATACGCTCATGGATCTGCGCCATCTCGTCAGCCGTGACCATCACATGAAGGTGTTTATCCCGTTTCCGGCTGGCTTTCAACGTTCCTCCCGTTCCCGGCTCCGTTTGGGGGCGGGAGGTTCCTTGACCTTATCAAGCTCTTTCGGCTCCGGCCTCCGGGGGAGCGGCGAAGGTGGCAGATTATTCAAAATGCCGTCCAGCATATTCCCGTTCTGTTCCTCGGTAAGTTCTGCGGTCAGTAAGGGATTGTCTTTCTCGTTCATGCGTCCTCCTATCTGTCCTCGTGGGACTTATGGTTTTTGAGTTTCTCCGGTTCCTTTGTCGGCTCCGCTTTGCGGGCTGATTCCTTGAGTTGGGTCGTAATGGAGCGGCGGGCCGCCCGGTCTGGGTTGTGGCTGGACGCATTCAGCTCATAGTCGTACATCTGCTTTTCCGTCAGGGGCTTTTCATAAATCAATTCGCCCCATGCCCGCATAGTCCCGCCCTCCACCAAAATCCGCTCGTCATAGTTAAAAATCTCGATTGGCTTATTGTCCGGCGGTTTGGGGAAGGTGCCTATATCCACAGGCCGCTGGGTGGAGTAATAGCGGTAATGCTCTGTCTGGTGCCGTTGGCCGCTTGGCTCCCGTTCCTCCACGCCGAACTGATACCTGTGCTCCGCCGCCCGGTGTGCAAAGTCCTTGACGGCAGCCTGCTCGTCCTTGAAGTAATGGCCCCAGTTATAATCACGGCTCCCGTCCATATTTTCATAAAATGTCCATGTAACATAGGGAGAGGGTGCGCCCGGATTGTGGCCCAGCGCATAGCCCCGGTTGTTGGTAAAGACCACGGACTGCAAAATTTCATAGCCTTTATTGCTTTCTATCTTGGACTCCTCCTTTCCGGCCTCGGGCCAACTTGGCCCGAAGTGCTGATTGTTACGAAATACCCCCATAAACCGGGCCAGAAGGTATTAGGATATTCCGGCCCGGAAAACAGGGGTAAAATTCCTTGAAATTCCGGGCTTTTTGAAGGCGCAAATCGTAACAGTCCTACCCGGATTTTGCCCGCTTTTTTCTCATGCGTTCCCGGCTGTTCCGGGGGTTCCCCTCGTCCTGGCAGGCCGGGGAACAGTAGGTTTGCCGTCCCTCCGGGAGAAAAGGACTTCCGCAGACGGCGCACAGCCGCATATCCGGGGGAGGCCCGTCCTCACTGATTGCCGATTCCAGCACCGGGTCAAGGGGCAGGACGCTCTCCCGGAAGTAACGGCAGTAAGAGCCCGTCCACCATTTTCCCAGCATATAGCAGGAACAATTAAGAGGGAGACAGAGGTTTTCCGTACTGTCATAGTTGGCACACTCGCCCGTGACCAGCCTTCGGATTTTTCCTCGCTCGTCCCGGGTCAGCTCCCGGCTCATATTAAGACTTCAGGCCAGCTTGGCCCGAGGTTCCAATCCGTGGCTCCACAAGGAGCGTGCGGAATTTCTTCCGGCACCGTCCACGCTGGCCTTTGCACTCCTTCAGATAACGGCACCCGGCACAGGGGTCAGCGCCGCCACGGCCCGGACGGGGAATCTCCTTCATCATCTTTTCATAGGGACTGTTGGTAAAATTCATTCCTCGTCCTCCGTTTCCTCGATTTCCTCCATATCGCCGTAAGGGTCGGCCTCGGCCTCATAGTCATATTCGTCCTCATCCAGATCGGGGGCTTCATGCTTCGGGCGGTAGACCTTGAAGTAATATCCGACCCCGCTGCCTACCAGAAGGACAGCGGCAATCATCAGGAGGTTTCCCACAGGGAATCCGGCCTCCTTTTCCGGCTCGGGCTCCGGTTCAGTCACAGGCTCCGGGGTGGGTTCTGTTTCTGTAACCGTCTCTGTAACCTCTGGCTCCGGGCCTGCTTCGGCAAGGGCCAGCAAATCCTTCTCCGTGACAGCGTTTAAGAAATAGACATTCTGCTCGGTGCGCTGGCGGTCAATCACCAGATAGAACACGTTCTCGCTGGGCGTGGTAATCGTGAAAAACTCCTTGCCGTCCTCGTCCGTAGCGTTGTCCACCACGGTTCCAGTCCTGTCCGGGGTGAAGGGCTTGGCGGTGGTTTCCTCCATAACCTCCGGGGCCGGTTCCTCTGTGGGCTCGTCACTCTGGGCGTAGGCCGTCACGGACATACAGGTAAGGGAAAGCAGGGTGGCGGTCAGAACCGCGGCCCTGCGAAACAGTTTATTCTTCATGCTCGGTATCCTCCTTTGCAGTATCGGACTTCGGGCCAACTTGGCCCGAGGTGGAAATGTGGGGTTGTCAAGAAAAGCCAGAAGCTCGGCAGGGGTCAGCTTCAAGGAACGGACAGCCTGAACAATCATACTGTTTTCTTCCTCCTGCTTCTGTTTCTCCAAATCCTGGATTCTGGCCTGCCACTCGGCGGCCTTCTCCCGGGCCTTTATAAGCTCCTTTTCGATTTTTTCATTTTTGGTCATAGCTAATCCTTTCGGGAAAATCAGTTTAATCTTGCGAAGGTATAAAAATGCTGCTGCCAGTAGGACGTGTTGATGCTGGCATATTTGATCGGGTCGCCGCAATGAATCATCATCCCGTTTCCTACATAAATTCCCACATGGCTGGCCCCGCTGGTTGCATAGGTTCCCTGAAAGAAAATCAGGTCGCCGGGCCTTGCATCTGCGGAGGACACCCGGGAACACTGGCTTAAAATCCCGTTTGCCGTGGTGCGAGGAAGGTTATAAACGCCGGAGTGGGTATAAACCCAGCAGACGAAGCCGGAACAGTCGAAGCTGGTGCTGGGGGAGGAACCGCCCCACACATAAGGATAGCCCAGATACTTTTCCGCCTCCGTGATAAGGGCCGCAAAGGCCGGGTCGGAAAGGGCTTCGCCCGGTATGGTGTAATCGCTCCCGGGGTCGTAGCCGCCGTCATTGCCGGAGTAAATGTCATCCCACAGGTAGGGCTTGTTGCCTTTGAGTTCTAAGGTAATGTCGTGGATTTCCTTCTGCTCGTCGTTAAGTCTGGAAGGAACGACAGCGGGGAGTGTTTTGTTTGTCAGGGTCACATGGAGGATGTAATAATCGTAAGGGTGCTCGTCCCCGTCGCTGTCCGTATAGTACCGGGTCTGCACTTCCTCCCGGAGCGTCAGCTTATACTGCGCCTCGAACAAGTCCCGGAGCTCGCTCTGCACGTTCTCCCGGGTAAAGTGGCGGAGCTTCGCAATCAGGTAGGAGGTCAGCTCATAGGGGTTGTGGCCCAGCTCGTCCACGTTGTAGCGGTACTCGTCATAGTCGGGGTGGGTGCGCTCGATATTGGCGACCTTTTGTTTCAGCGCATTTTCAAGGGCGGTATAGTCCTCGTTGGCTCCTAAAATGTCCTCGTCCTCGGCGGTGTAGGAAGTGCCGACCACGGCATTCATCATGCCCGTTCCCAGAGAAGGGAGGGCAGAGAAAACGGAGTTTAGAATCAAAAACAGGCAGAACAGCAAAAGAATGATGACTGCCCCGCTCTTATGGCGGCGGACAAACTGCGCCAGCCATGCCGCCGCCTTCTCGGTGGTGCTGGCCGCCGTCCCGGCTGCCTTCGCTCCCTGTCTGGCGGCCTCTCTGGCCTCCTTGGCATACTGCCGCTTGATTTTCCATTTCTGGGCCATGCGGGAAAGCACGTTGCTTTGAAGCTCCGGGTGCTCGGCGGCCATCTGCTGATAGCGGAGCTCTGCGCCCGCCTTCATGGTCTTGCGCTCCCATTTTTCCACCTGCCGGGCCGGGTGCTCCCGGATTCGCCGCTTAGTGTAGCGGCTCGCCTTATGCGCCCCGGCTTCTCCTAACAGCTCGGTTTTATGCGCCGCCTCCACGCCCACATTCTCATGCTCGGCCTCATGGATTTTCCGGTGGCCGTAGGCCCAGACAGAAGCCCCCGCCGCCGTGGCCGCCCGCTTTACGGGGCCGGGAGGCTTATAGGGCTTTTGCTCTGCCAGCCTGTCTCTGGCCTGTTCCAGCCGGACGGCGGAATATTCCGCCTTGGTCTGGGCCCGTTCCTGCTTCTTTTCCTGCTTGGACTTCTTTTCCTTGGAGGCGTGTTTTTCCTCCCGGCGGGCATCCTCTCTGGTATCTGATGATTTTTCCCGGCGGGTGTCCTCCCCGGCGTCCGTCCGTTCCTCCTGTCTGGAATCCGTTTCTTCCCGGTGAAGCCGGAAAGAAAACTTCTCCCGTTCCTCGTCCTGCTTAAATTTCCCGGTGCTCTTTGGCTTCGGGCCAACTTGGCCCGAAGTGGAGCTTTCGGCCTGTCCGATCACTTCTTCCTCGGAAAAGTGGAGCCGCCCGCGCCAGATGCGTTTCTCGGGCGGCGTCCCTGATTGGTTAGCGATAGAAACACCTTCTTCCTCTGGATATGAAAAGAGCCAGCAAGCGTCTTGCGCTGTACTGGCACAGTCTGGACCTCGGGCCAACTTGGCCCGAAGCCCGGTAATTACTTATTCCTTTTCGGCCTCCGGCTTCTTATCCTCGGGCCGTGTCGTCATAATGGAATAGAGCTTCGTGTTCTTCGGGAAACGGTCAACGAAGGGAATCGTCACGTTTCCAAAGAACAGAAGGCCCTCGCCGGAATTGGAGTGGGTCACATAGGAAAGCTGGTGGGGGCTTATCCCTAACTGCTTCGCCAAAATCTGCCTGTCCCCCTGCGCCTGCTAGAGAAGCACCATAAAATCACTGTTTTCAAAAATGTTCTCTATCTGGCGGGAAGCAAGGAGATCCTTCACGTTCTGCGTTAAAGCACTGGGGACACAGCCCTTTTTACGGAGCATTTTCCAAATGGTCACAAAGTAGCTGGAAGTCAGCTCGTCCTGCAACAGCACATGAAACTCGTCATAGTAGCACCATGTAGCGATCCCGTGGGCGAAGTTATAGGAAACCTGGCTGTTCATCAGGTCGTTGATGATGTGCATGGCAATGGTGCGAAGGCCCGCCCCCAGCCGCTTCAAATCGAAGCACACCACCCGGGCATTTTTATAGTCCACGTTGGTCTTGTGGTTAAAAATGTTCAAGGAGCCGGACACATAGATTTCAAGCGCCGTCGCCAGCCGCTTGGCCTTGGCCTCCGTCTGCTTACAGAGAAGGTCATAGAAGTCCTGCAAGGTGGGGAGCGGCGTATGCTCCGGGTCGTTTAAGAAGTCCCGGTACACCATGCGGGCGCAGCGGTCAATGATTGTCCGTTCCACGGGCTGTAAGCCGTCCTTGCCTCCCACAATGAGCTCCATAAGGGAGAGGATAAAATCACATTTCAGACTGATAGGCGAAACTTCGTCGTCTATGCTCACGTCCAAATCCATTGGGTTGATATGGTGCGGGCTGTTCGGCGCAATCTCCACCACAAGCCCGTCCTCCCCGAACTGGCGCACCAGCGGAGAGTATTCGCCCATCGGGTCAAGGATAATAATGCGGTCACTGGTGGCAAGGAACACGTTCACAAGCTCACGCTTTCCGGCGAAGGATTTCCCGGAGCCCGGCACTCCCAGATACAGGCCGTTGGGGTTCTTTAACTTTTTCCGGTTCGCCATAATGACGTTGTGGGAAAGAGCGTTTAAGCCGTAGTAAATCGCCTCCCCGTCCATGCGGAGCTCCTGCGTCATAAACGGAACAAAGATAGCGGTGGAACTGGTGGTCATGCCCCGCTGAATCTCAATGCTGTTATAGCCCAGCGGAAGGCTGGACATAAGGCCCTGTTCCTGCTGGAAGTCCAGCCGCTTGAGCACACAGTTGTATTTCTGCATGATACCCGATACCGTGAACAGGTCATTATCCAGCTCCCGGCGGGTGGCGGCGGTATTTACCACAAGGAAGGTCAGAAGGAACATCCGCTCGTTGCGGCTCTGCAAGTCCGTCAGCAGGTTCTTTGCGTCCTGACTGAATGTAACAAGGTCAGGGGGAAGGATGTCCATGTCATAGCCGGAGCGCACCGCTTTTTTCTGCTCCTCCACCTTCATCTTGTCAATGTTGCTGACCTTGCCTTTAATGGTCTTGATTGCCTTGGCCTGATCGACGGTCTGGACGTGCATGGTAATTGTCATTTCCGCGTCCACTTCCAGAAGCTCCGCAAGGAGCTTGTCGGAAAGCTCGGAGGCCATGATCTGCATATAGGAGGCCGCTCCCCATGTGGAGCCCATGCGGAACAGGCGGCTCATACGGAAGTCAAAGCTGGTCGGGGCAATAAAGTCTTTTGTCCCCATCCCGGTCTTGGGTATCATATCCCATGAAAAAGCAAAGGGCTCCATGCCGCCGGGGTGGAGCTGTCCGTGAAGGATTTCCAGCCGTTCCAGCCCAGAGAGGGGTCTTGACTGTACCCCCAGCTTTTTGAAATTCCCGGCAATGTCGGCCTCCACCCGTTCCAGCCTCGGCTTGGCAATGGCGAGACTGTCCGCTGTCATGCCGAAGGTTAAGAGCTTCGTCCGCACAATGCCGTTGTTGCTCTTGGCAATCTGGCCTTCCAGCATTTCCACATATTCATCCCGCATTTCGCTGTAACTGTCTGCCTTCTGGGGAATGTTGATTTTGTACTTGCTATCCGGGCGGCTCCTGTGGTTAATGAAAGAGAACTGGAAAGGGAGCGAGCTGTCAAAGGAATTGAGGAACGCACAGTAGCCGTCAAAAATGGCGCTCTGGTCGTCGGCCTGCGCTAACTGGTAGTTAATGTCCTCGTATTCGATACTTTTGGTGTAGAGTTTCTCGTTTACCCGGCAGATACCGTCCTTATACATTTCCCGGTAAGGAAGGGTCTGCTGGGCGGTCTGCGGCCCGGCCTTTTTCCTCGGGGCCTGTTTCATAGACTTACCGGCTGGCCGCTTTCTTTTTGCGTCCGGCCTGACTGCCCGTTTTCCTGTCTGCAATCGGCGTTTCCTCCTTTCGGTTCAGAAAAGCATAGAAATTTTCGGCCTTGTAGGGCCGCACCCGTGGCGTTAAGAACCTTGCACGAATCATGTTGCGGAACACCTTCTCAAAGGGAAGGCCGTCCTTTTCGTACATGGCAAACAGAAAACACGGGAGCATGAGCCCAATCATCAGAAACAGCGCAATGCTGTTCCCGATATGTGAGCGGGTAAACAGGTAAAAGGGAATCCCGATCCCGCCCGCTATGGAAAAACAAATAAGCTGGCGCTTCGTTAAGTTGAAGGCCAGCTTGGTCTTGATACGGTTTAAGTCATTGGGTACTGGCACATAGGCCATAAAATCCTCCTTTCCGCTTCGGACCAATTTGGCCCGAAGTCTGCTTTATCATTCTGCGCCCCTTGAAGGCTTCTCCTTCTTTGGGGAGCGGGCAGCCTGCGCCGCCTCAATCCCGGACTGTCTGGCCCGCCAGTATTCCGGGTTGCATTTTTTTATGGAGCGGTTGATTCCTTCCTCAAAGGCGGCCTTGTCCTTAATGCGGTCAGGAATCTTCCAGAGCTTCTTGTCAAGGAGCTCCCGCAGCACCACACTCTCCTGTGAATCTTCCTCAAAGCAGATATATCCGTTCCGCTTGAAGCCGCACCGTCTGGCGGCAGGCGAGAGGACGGCGGCCATTTCCGGGGCTACCATTGTGCCGCCATGGCTGGCGGTACTCACAAGGAACACGCCGGGGCAGAGAACGTCACAGGTCTGCACCCTGCCCCAAGGGGAGCTTTCCGGCTCCTGATACATCAGCGTTCCGCCCCTTTCGCGGGCCGTTCCTTTTTGGGAGCGCGGGCGGCGTTCTCCTTGGCCGCCTCTTTGGCTCCGGCCTCCAACTGGCCCTTAATCGAGGGCCGCTCCTGTGCGGCGGCCACCGCCCGGAGCCGTCCAATCTCCGCCGAGTAGGCTTCAAGGACAGCGCCTTGGAGCTGTTTGCGGAAGTCCCCGGTAATCGGCTTTACCGTGTCCCGGTAGCCTGTCCGGCTGGTCTTGTCGGGCTTGCTGGGCATCCCCACATAGAGCCCCTTGTCCGTCTGGAGGATTTTGAAGTCCTCCACCACAAAGCAGTCGTTAAATTTCACGCTGGCGAAGCCTAAAAGGTTCCCCATAGGCTGAATGGCCCGGACGCTCACATCCAGTTTGAGTGGTGCGGCCTCCTGTGCGGGTGCTTTCATTTCCTGTTCCGTCATGTCTGTTTCCTCCTTTCTGGGCCGGGGTATGACGGCCCCGACCTGATAGTCATAGCCCGCCGCATGGATGGCGGCAAGGGTTTCTCCTGATACCTTCCCTGTAAGAAGCAAATCAGTATCCGCCGCAAAGGCGAGCATATCCCGCTCATTAAATTCCTCCGGGAATTTCCCGTGAAAGGTAGAGCGTATTTTTCCGTTTCCGTCCATCTTATAGCGGAGCGGGGCTGCCCTTGGCATGGCGCACCTCCTTCCCGGCTTCGGGCCAACTTGGCCCGAGGTAATAAAAAAGACGCTATGAAAGCGCCTGAATAAAGAAAACCGCCAGCACCAGCCAGCGGTTAGATTGTTGTTCTATTCCTCATTGTCACTTTGGGGCAAATCGGGAAATAGAATACGAAGATAATTCCGTCTGCCATATAGAACACGGTCGATATAAACATTACAACCATTGATACGGTAAAAGACCATGTAATTGCCGCTTACCAAAAAACGATAATCACTTTCCACATCTGTTACAGCGGATAGAGGGGTGCCAATTTCTGAAAAATCTTCCAGTCTGTCAATGGCATCCATAATATTGTTTACTGTATTTTCTGCGGCGCTTGGATTGCATAGCTCTGAAAAAATATAGTCCCAGATTTCGTCAAGGTCATTCTGGGCTTCGGGAGAGTAGTGGATTTTATTCTTCATTTGCCCTTGCCCTGAAATGTGCTCTCACATCCGAGGACGTAAGCCATCCCTTTTCCTCTCCGGATTTTTTCCCTTTTGCCAGTTCATCCATGAGCTTCAAAGTTGCTCTTGTTTTTTCATAGTCCTGTATATCTATGATTGCATAGCGTCCACGTCCGTTTTTGGTAAGAAAAACGGGAGCGCCGACAGATACGTCACGAAGTACATCACTGTAATTCCTCAAGTCAGAGATAGGTTTAATATTAGGCATAGTCACATTCTCCTTTCTTGTCTTTAGTATACCCTGACTTGTAGTGAAATTCAACATCAAATTTTACAACAATTCATTTAATGCGCTCCCCAGATAGATTTTGACAGGCTCCCGGTCTTAAAGAGCACGAAGCATAAAAGCACCGTGTAGCCCACACAGGTCCAGATCGCGTTCATCATGTCCCCGTCCGTGGCGATACTTTGTACCAGTACGGCGTAAATCGCCACGCATACCATTATCAGCATCCCTTGGAATCCCACCGCAAACAGCGACTTAAAATAGTTGTGCCCCATGTGGCCCATTTCCCGGTTGACGCTGGTTGCGAAGGGAATCGGCGCAAGGCTGGTCATTAAATAAATTTCAATCATACGCCCGTAGATAATGACGAAAATCACGATATTCAGAGCCGTCATGGTAAACTGCACGAAGAACGATTGTAAGAAGATACCGAGGAGCGGCCCCAGCTCCATCGCCTCAAGCTGGGTCTGTATATCGCTCAGCACATCGGGCGTGACGGCGGTGGAGCCTTGTATCAACCCGCCGACTGCTGGATGACCTGCTGGGACACATCGAACACCGCCATAACGATGTTGAAGGTGTTGGATAAAATCAGCACCGCAACAAAGGTTTTGAAAGTCCACTTGAAGAAAATCCATGTGTCGAAGTTATGCAGGTTGTTGTGGTCGATCAGCATTTGAATGAGCTCATAGGTCATCACGAAGGTAAGCACCAGCCCGGCGATAGGCAGGATGACCGTTTCAGAGAGCTGCCGTATCATGGAAAAGACCCCGGCGTTCCATGCCGCCGGGGTCATCCCTACCTGTGCCGCAATCTCTCCGACCTGCTCATTCACACCCGTAAAGAGCCCGCCGAGGTTTCCCATGATACCATCACCAACAGCCCTTTGAGCCATTCTGTGATAGCGTCGAAGATACTTTGCATAGCTTACTCCTTTGCGAAGATTAGAACAGGTTTGCCAGAAGCGGGATCAGGTTCATACCCAGCAGGACAATGCCGCCGCCAGCCATGAGCTGTTTTATCCCCAATTAGGTGTAAAACTCTGCTCGATGGCGGGCGGCGGCGTACAAAA
>ENA-UEYL01003047-UEYL01003047.1-human-gut-metagenome-genome-assembly--contig:-NODE-3047-length-11476-cov-3.229845_pt1 | contig 11476 bp, 8 predicted proteins | sample MGYA00242941_ERZ507946 | MGnify/ENA primary metagenome ERZ507946 (study PRJEB26167, sample SAMN06115482) | human gut metagenome | host: Homo sapiens | place: China:Guizhou | collected 2015-03-11...
CAACGATCTTGCGCTCACAGATCATTGCCCTGGATATGGAAGTGCCGCAAGATTTATAGCAAACAATACGCGAGATCTCTGGATGGAAGTCCGAGCTATGCCAATGTATGTTACCATTATGGAGACTATGGGGCGCAATGCAGGGTGGCTTACCGCGGCCGGAAGTATTCCGGACTATGATGGAAAACCTTGCGCACAGCTTGTTTATCTGCCGGAATATGCTTTTGATGAGAATGCTTTCCTCGCGGATGTGGACAATCTGCTGCATAAACAACGAGAAATTCTGATTGTTGTCAGTGAGGGTCTAGCTGACGAAAACGGAAAAATGATTGCAGATCTTGGAATTGTTGACGGCTTTGGCCATAAGCTGGCTGGCGGAGCCGCACAAGCCCTTTGCGATAAAGTCACTGCACGGCTTGGAGTACGGGCGCGAGCGGAACGCCACGGCTTCCTTGGACGATGCTCCATGATTATGCAGTCTGCTCAGGATCGCGAAGAAGCAATTGCGGTTGGACGTCATGCAGTTCGGCTTGCTTTTTCTGGTCACACTGGCCTTATGGCGGCTATTCGTCGCGACAGCGATCATCCTTATGCTTGGTCTTTGACAGAAGTACCTTTGGAAAATGTTGCAAATCTGGAAAGAAAGTTCCCATTAGAATGGATCAATCAGGGACGCAATGGAATAACGGATGAGTTCCGCGCCTATGCCTTGCCATTAATTGGAGAGCCACTGCCACCATATGCTGTTCTTAGCGGACGGTAGATACATACCTGGCAATTACTTAGTGAATGATTAAACACCGATAGCAGATGGCCGCACATTGCTATTGATTTGGTGGAAAGAAAAACGCAAATTGTAAGTGCAAGTTGGACACCTTCTGGTAGAAAGAGGTCCTAAAATCAGCCACGAGGATCAATTCCAAATTCTATGTAAACGCTGAATTGTGGTACAAATAGAGCAAAATAATTTTAAGGCTGGAGCAGCGCATGCTGCTTCCGCCTTGCCTATAAAATAACAGCGCTTCGAGGATATGTCAAGGGCGGAGGCGTCAGCCTCCGTTCATCGGAACGGTGCTGTCGCACCGCACAGACCTTGACATACCGATGTGCAGCCGGTCAGTCCGGCATGCGGTCGGCAAAGTACACAGCCAACTGCACGTGCATCATACTCCAATCCTGCCGCCGGCCAGTCCATTTCTTTGTAATATAGATAACAATAAGATTCTGACCTTTGAGTCAGAGCCTTATTGCTCGCCTTTGCAAATGCCATTTTCAGTGTTTTGAAATGATCACTTTACCAGACTGCAACATCTCAGACGGCTCCCGATTTTATGACTTGTTTTTCATCGAAAAATGCGATAGAATGGAGAAAACGGAAAAAGGGAGATGCAGAACATGCAACACGACCCGCGCTGCGGTGCGATCCTCTGCGCGGCGGAGGAGGAGCTTGCGCCCTTCCTGCCCCATCTGGCGGAGGAGCAGCGCCTTTCGCGCGCCATGCTCACGCTGCACATCGGCCGGATCTGCGGCATGCGGATGGTGCTTACTGCGACCGGCATGTGCAAGGTCAACGCGGCGCTGGCCGTGCAGACCGTGCTCGACACCGTCTCGCCGGATTTCGTCCTCAACGCCGGGACAGCGGGCGGCATGTCCCCCGCCCTCGGCCTGTTCGACACAGCCGTCACCACAGAATGCGCCTATCACGACGTGGGAGAGGATATTCTGACGAATTATCATCCCAGGCTGCCCTCCGTGTGGTTTGCCTCCGATCCCGACCTGCTCGCAGCCTGCAGGCGTGCCGCGGAAAGGGCCCCCGGCCGCGTCCACTTCGGCAGGACGGTGACGGGCGAAGCCTTCATCACGGACGAGGGCCGCGCAGAGATCAATGCGCGCTTTGCCCCGCTGACGGTCGACATGGAGACAGCCGCCATGGCGCATGTGTGTTATGTAAACCGCGTTCCCTTTGCAGCCATCCGCTCCGTGACGGACACGGCGGATCACAGCGGCATCGGGACGTTTGAGGAAAACTGCGCCCGTGCCTCAGCCGTTTCGGCCACGCTGGTGCTGGATGTCCTGCGGGAGCTGACCCGTTAGTTCTCTTTAGGCTCCGGCTTCTCGTAATGCGGTGCATGCTCCTCCTTCTGCACCTGCAGCAGGAGCTCCTCGCGGGCAAGGATGCGGTTGAGCTTATCGTGCAGTGCTTCGATCATAATCTCCGTCTTCAGATTGACCTTATAGTCATTCTCCGCACGCGCGCGGTCCTTTTCCTCCTGCCGGTTCTGGCTCATCATGATAAGGGGAGCCTGAATGGCAGCAATGCAGGAAAGTACCAGATTTAAAAGGATAAACGGGTAGGCATCAAAGGCCTTCGTTCCAAGGATAACGTTGACAGCCATCCATCCGACCATGACAGCGATAAAGCTGAAGATAAATGCCCAGCTTCCGGCAAATTTCGCTACTGCGTCGGATGCTCTCTGGCCGAAGGACAGCTTTTCTGTCTCATTGGAATTTTCTGTGATATTTGTCATGATCAGCTGATGGATCAGCTCTTCATCTGTAAATTCCTGATCAGTCCTGTTCAGGAGTTCCCGGATGATTTTTTTTCGTTCATTTCCGCTTTTCATTTTCATAGTGAATCTCCTTATGTCCGGCATATAAAACGCGTGCAGCGCATCGGTGATGCATGCGGACACTGCTCTGTACTGATAACGGGTAATTGCTAAATTCTTCCAGTTGGCGGTGGGAGGACAAGTACATAGAGTATAGCACGTTTTCCTGGGCGGGTAAATGGCACACAGGAAGATTATAGGCAAAAAAGAGAAGAGAAAATGTAAACCAAATAATAAAAATGGGTTGACAAATGCGCGGAATCTGCGTATGATAGGAAAAGAATCGATCAGAACAATTCCATTTTGTGATATGCGTACCGGAATGCAGAATTTAAGAACGATAGAATTTAGGATCCGGCAGCAGAAATGATGGATGTTGGGAGGAAAACAAAGATGGAAAAGACAACAGCAAAACACATGTCCACCGCGCAGATGACGGTGACAGCACTTATGACAGCGATCACCTGTATCCTGGCACCGATGGCGCTTCCGATTCCGATCAGCCCGGTACCGATCAGCCTGACAAACCTTGTCATTTTCTTTATGGCGTATATTCTCGGAATGAAGCTTTCCGTAGCGAGCTATGTATTATACCTGCTCTTAGGAACAGTAGGACTTCCGGTATTCTCCGGATTTACCGGCGGTGTCGGCAAGCTTCTCGGACCGACCGGCGGCTACCTGATCGGATTTATCTTTCTGGCAGCGATCGCAGGCTTCTTCGTTGAGAAGTTTCCGGCAAAGATCTACATGCATGTAGTCGGAATGATCATCGGAATGGCGATCTGCTATATCTTCGGAACCGCATGGCTTGCGGGACAGCTCGGAATGAGCTTCGTGGCAGCTCTCGGCATCGGTGTTATCCCGTATCTTCCGGGTGACACGGCGAAGATCATCATTGCGATCATCGCAGGTCCGCAGATCCGCAAGGCAGTTTCCAGATTTATGTAAGCTGGAAAGTAAGTGTTCAATAGGTCTGCGCATTTACTGCGCTGACCGTAAGAAAACTTAGAATAGAAGGCAAAAATCCTATCGGCACAGCCGATTTGGAATGGATTTTTGCGCGTAACTGTGAGGTACTGAACAGTTACGCTGGAAAATATTAATCAGGTATTTCATAAAAACTCATACATCCTAAATAAAGATTCACAGCGAAGATCATAGAAAATGATTTGCTGTGAATTTTTATTTATGTTGAAAAACGTACGATGCTGGCTTCTTATAGCTGATGCGGTGAATGACCCAAATAAGTGTTTACATGGAATCCCGATGTTGATAAAGCATAGTATGTTGACATTTATTAGCATATGAACAAATTATTTATAAGCAGTACAAATATATATTTTGTACTACGGAACAAAAGCCTAAAACTGTCAAAAAAACATAGAAAAATCTTGACATTTGCCTATAAAACTCGTTATGATATTTTCTGCACTATACTGACTCATTAGTTGCCTGAGTAACCCGTAAAAAAGTCTGCATTTGCAGACCTTTTTTGTGTAATGGGGACTTCTAAGGGATTTTAGGCGGACTGTCGTGAAGGGCTCTGCATCCGGCCCTCACAGGTATAGTGAAGGAGGAAACACCATGAAATCAGTTCATGAAGCATTAGATCAGATCCTGCCGGAGATCATCGCAATGAGCGAAGATATTTACTGTCATCCGGAGCTCGGATTTAAGGAGTTCAGAACAAGAAAAAAGGCGATCGAGGCACTCGACAAGGCGGGGATTCCGCATGAGGATGTCGCGTACACGGGAATCCGGGCAGTCTTAGATTCCGGAAAGCCGGGGCCGAATATCGGCCTGATCACGGAATTCGACGCGGTTCCGACTTTCGGACATCCGTACGCCAGTGAGGACAGCTGCGCAGCCCATACCTGCGGCCACTACGGTCAGCTGGGCGTTATGATGAGCTTATTCTTAGCAATTAAAGATTCCGGTATGTTAAAGGATCTCTGCGGAAAGGTCACACTTCTCGTGACACCGGCGGAGGAATTCTGCGACATGGATTACCGCAAGGAACTTATTAAGGAAGGAAAGATCTCCCACCCGTCAGGAAAACAGGAGATGATCGCAACAGGCATCTTTGATGATGTGGACATCATGTTATCCTGCCACGCTATGGGGATCGACATGACAAAGTATCATGCGGAGATCGGTTCCAGCTTAAACGGCTTTATCATGAAGCGGGCAATCTTTACAGGAAAGGCATCCCACGCAGGAGCGAACCCGGAAGGCGGCGTAAACGCGCTCAATGCGGTAAACCTTGCCATGACGGGAATCAACTTCCTGAGAGAGACTTTCCGAGCAGATGACGCGATCCGCGTCCATTTCTATGTGCCGGAAGGTGGTCAGTCCGTCAATACGGTTCCGGGAAGAACACAGCTTGAGATGTATGTCCGGGCGAAGACAGTTCCGGCGATCTTTGAGACAAACGCGAAAGTGACCCGCGCGATCCGCGCCGGAGCACTTGCGATCAACTGTGATCTTGAGATTCAGGATACACCGGGTTATTTCCCACTCCATCAGGACGAGAACCTGACAGAGCTTGTGAAGAAACACATTTTAGATTATATCGACGAGAGCATGGTCGCTCAGGGAACTCACGGCTTCGCTTCCGGAGATATGGGAGACTTATCCCTCATGTGGCCGATCGTTGAGATCGGTGTTGCCGGATTTGAGGGCAGTATCCACGGAAAAGATTTTAAGACGGCGGATCCGGAGCAGGCATACTGTGTCCCGGCTCATTATTTTGCAGATACCGTGGCAGATCTCTTATCCGACGGCGGTGCGTCCGCGTGGAAGATCAAAGAGGCGTTCAAGCCGGTGATGAACAAGAAAAATTATCTGGAAACTCTGGATAGTTTGAATAAATCAACTTTTTACGAAAAGGAGAACAACTAATTATGAAAAAGAAATTCTTATGCAGCACACTTGCAATGGCTATGGCAGCTTCCATGCTGTTCGGATGCGCAAGCGAGAGCAAGACCGAGACAACCGCAGCAGCAGGCGAGACAACCGCAGCGGCTGCTGAGGCAACTGCAGAGGCAGCAAAGGCTGAGACAAACGGCGAGAAGTTAAAAGTAACACTCCTTGTTACTGGTTCCTTCGGCGATAAGGCATTCAACGACTCCGCGCAGGCCGGTATGGAAAAGCTTGAGGCTGAGCTTGGCGACAAGGTTGAAGTAAACATGGTCGAGATGGGCAGCGACAAGACAAAGTTCGAAGGTTCCATGTTAGACGCTTGTGAGTCCGATGCAGACCTTATCATCACAGGTCTCTGGGATATGAAGGAGATCACAGAGAAGGTTGCTCAGGAGTTCCCGGAGAAGAAGTTCATCATCTTCGATACAGATGTTGACTACACACTTGGTGATTTAAGCAACGTATACTCCATGAGCTACAAGCAGAACGAGGGCGCATTCCTTGCAGGCGTTCTTGCAGCAAGTGCGACAAAGTCCGATATGGAATACGCAAACGAGGACAACGTCATCGGTTTTGTAGGCGCAAAGGATACAGCAGCCGTTATCAACGACTCTGCAGTCGGCTTCATCGAGGGTGCTCAGTTCGTAGATCCGGATGTGAAGGTACTTGTTTCCTACGTTGGTTCCTATGTTGACTCCGCAACAGCAAAAGAGCTTGCAATCACTCAGTACTCCAACGGCGCTGACGTTGTATTCGTAGCAGCAGGTCCGGCATCCGTAGGTGTTATCGAGGCAGCAGCAGAAAGCAAGAAGTACTGCATCGGCGTTGACTCCGACCAGGCACTTGCTTACGAGGGCAAGGATGAGGCAAACTTCATCATCTCTTCCGCGATCAAGGGCGTTGGCGACAGCATCTACAATGCAGTAGAGAAGGCAGTTGACGGAACACTTCCGTACGGTGAGTACCAGATCCTTGGAATCGAGGACGGCGTTGTAGGTCTTGCTGACAACGATATTTATCAGTCTGCAGTATCTGAGGATGCAAAGAAAGCCGTTGAGGATGCAAAAGAGAAGCTGCTCGCAGGCGAGGTTACCGTTGATTCCGCTTATGGTATGGATGAGGCAACTCTGAAGGGAATCATCAACGGAGCTCAGTAAACGCCCATAGCTTCTTGTTTTCATGTCAATGAAAACAAGAAGAGGCATGTCGGGGCAGCGAGTATTTATCTCCTGTATTCATGCGGAGAGATATAGGGGACGTTGGAATCGTCTGGTCCTCCGGAAACTCTGGGGAACGGGCCGTCCATCGCTCCATATCTACCCGCGAATCGCAGGAGATTTTTACATTTACGCGGGCGCAGCCCAATGCCCGCATTTGCATTATATTTGCGATTCAGGCAGTTACGAACAGGAACCACTTTCACAGGCAGACAAAGATGCCTTACTTGGAGGAAACAATGGAGCAGGAGATCATTTTAGAGGCCCGGAACATCACAAAAGTTTATCCGGGCGGCGTTGTGGCAAACCATAATGTCAATCTGCAGATCAAAAAGGGTGAGATCCATGCCCTCGTCGGTGAAAACGGCGCGGGAAAATCCACCTTAATGAAGATGCTGTTTGGCATGCTGGCACCGACAGAAGGCCAGATCTTCGTGGATGGAAAAGAGGTACACTTCTCATCATCCAGCGATGCGATCGCGGCCGGACTCGGCATGGTACACCAGCATTTCATGCAGGTTCCGTCCATGACCGTTGCGGAGAACCTGATTCTCGGCGCGGAGACAGGAACTGCATTTAAAGTAGACCGGAAAGAGGCGGTGCGGATCACCACGGAGCTTTCCGACAAATATAATCTGAAAGTAGAGGCAAAGGAAAAGGTCGAGGACATTTCTCTTGCCATGCGTCAGAAGCTTGAGATCTTAAAGGCACTCTACCGGGGTGCCCATATTCTGATCCTGGACGAGCCGACAGCCGTGCTGACACCACAGGAAACAGAAGAATTATTTGAACAGTTAAAGCTTTTAAGAGAAAATGGCCACACGATCATCTTTATCTCCCACAAATTAAACGAAGTTAAGGCACTCTGCAACCGCATGACGATCCTCCGGGATGGAAAGACCATGGGAACCTACGAGATCTCGGATCTCGACGAGCATGAGATCTCCCGCCTGATGGTAGGCCGTGATGTCAGCCTGGACATTGAAAAGGAAGAGATGGAGCCGGGAAAGACCGTATTCTCTGTGAAAGATATGGTCTATGTGGACCAGTTCGGAAAGACGAGACTGGATCATGTCTCCTTCTCTATCAGAGAAGGTCAGATATTAGGAATCGCCGGAATCGACGGAAACGGCCAGTCGGAGCTTGTCGAGGCCATCGTCGGAACCTTAAAACAGCAGCAGGGAACGATTACAATGAATGGAAAGGACATCTCCAACGCCTCGGTGCTCGCACGCCAGGAAGCGGGAATCTCCCACGTTTCCGAGGACCGTATGAAATTCGGCACGGCTCCGAAGCTTTCCCTGGAGGACAACGCGATCTCCAAGGTCTACTATACCGATAAATTAAAGACCCACGGACTCCTGGACAGTAAAAAGATCAGCGAGTTTACGAACCGGATCTTAAAAGAGTTCATTGTAAAATTCGATAACTCCAAGCAGTCCATCGCGGAGCTCTCCGGCGGTAACGTCCAGAAGGTCGTTGTGGGACGTGAGTTCGATTATGAGCCGGATCTTCTGATCATGAACCAGCCGACCAGAGGTATCGATGTCGGCGCCATTGAGTTTATCAGAAAGAAGATCGTGGACATGAGAAGCAGAAAGAAAGCAATCTTACTTGTATCCGCGGACTTAAGCGAGATTCTTTCCTTAAGTGATACGATCCTTGTCATGCATGAGGGCCGCATCGTTGGACATATCTCCGATGTGAAGAAGACGTCGGAGAATGAGCTCGGTCTCTACATGCTGGGTGTAAAAGAAGACTCAAAAGAGCAGATCGGAGGTGCTTACTGTGAATAAAAAATTTACCATCGTAAGACTTCTCTGCGCGTTTGCCATTGCCATCGCCTTGTCGGTGGCGGTGATCTTCGCAGTCAGTGAGGAGCCGGTGACTGCGATCTATAACCTGTTTTTAGGACCGCTGCAGTCCAAACGTCACTTTTTTGAAGTGTTTGCCAGCAGCGTGCCGTTGATCTTTACGGGACTTGCTCTGGGACTTGTATTCAAGTCCGGAAACTTCTCCATGATCGCGGACGCATGTCTCTACACGGGCGCTGTCGTGACAGCGGCCCTCGCCATCAAGACATCCCTGCCGTTCGCAGTACACCCGATCGTGATCATGATCGCGGCTGCGGCTGTGGGTGGGCTGATCGGAAGTATCCCGGCGCTCTTAAAGGTGTATTTCCACACGAATGAGCTGGTAACTTCCTTAATGTTCAACTATGTGTTCTTTTACCTTGGGATCTACAACGTGACGAAGTTCCTTGCTGACCGTGAGGCGGGAACCTTCGCGTCTAAGAAATACCAGGCGACAGCTTCCCTCGGAAAGCTGATCTCCGGAACGAACTTCCATGTGGGATATCTGATTGCCATTGTGGCAGTGATCCTGTTATATATTCTTGTATACAAGACGAAGTTTGGTTATGAGGTCCGCATCTCAGGAAGCAATCCGGAGTTCGCAAAGTATTCCGGAATCCGTACCAGCCGTGTCATCATCATGACCCAGGTCATTGCGGGTGCCGTTGCGGGTCTTGGCGGCGCAGTCGAGCAGATGGGAATGTACCAGCGTTTCAACTGGCAGGATTCCCCGTCCTACGCTTGGGACGGTGTTATCATCGCGATCCTGTCCGGCAATAACCCGAAGATGGTGCCGTTCGCGGCATTTTTCCTTGCGTATATCCGTGTCGGCGCAGACTTAATGTCGAGACGTTCCGACGTCCAGAACGAGCTGGTTTCCATTATCCAGGCAGTTCTGATCCTGTTTGTGACGGCTGAGCGGTTCATGGCAGGCTGGAAACAGCGCGAGGAAGCGAAAAAAGCACTGAAAGGGGAGGCGTAACAGATGGGAATCTTACAGGAAATTTTAAAAACATTGAGTCTCCCGGAGTTCTATTTCGCAATGTTTCGAAGCGCGACACCGGTGCTTTTAACGACACTGGGGGCTATGATCTCCTCGAGATCCGGAACCAGCAACATCGCCCTTGAGGGAACGATGCTGATCTCCGCCTTTGTGGGCGTTGTCGTCAGTGCATTCTCCCAGAGCGCATGGATCGGATTTTTTGGGGCGGTGCTTGCAGGCTTTATCGTCAGCAACATCCTCGCCTACTTTATCCTGAAATTAAACTCCAACGCGGTCATCTCAGGTATCGCGTTAAATACCTTCGCCTCCGGCGGAACGATCTTTGTCCTGTACCTGATCACAGGCGAAAAGGGTGCGTCCACATCCCTGTCGTCCTTAAAGCTCCCGAGTGTGACGATCCCGGTCGTCAAGGATATCCCGGTGATCGGCGCGGTGCTTTCCGGCCATCATGTGCTGACCTATGCGGCGCTGATCCTGGTGGCAGTTGTGTGGTACATGTTTAAGTATACAAGGCTCGGCATGCATATCCGTGCCGTCGGTGAGTCCCCGGATGCGGCGGAATCCGTCGGAATTCCGGTAAAAAGGATCAAGTACATCGCCCTCTGCTTAAGCGGAATGATGACAGGCATGGCAGGCGCGTTCCTGTCTATGGGATATGTGGGACTCTTCTCCTCCGGTATGACAGCGGGGCGTGGTTACATCGCTCTGGCAACCCAGGCCATCGCGGCGGGAAATGCCGTGATCGGCATGCTGGCATCTCTGTTATTCGGATTCTGCCAGAGTCTTGCGAACTATCTCCAGAACTCTTCGATCCCGCTGCAGTTTATCCAGATGATGCCGTATCTGATCATCATTATTGCGTATACGGTTTACTGCGCGATGGTGGAGCACAATAAGAAGAAAAAACAGATGAAGGCGGCGGCCGGGAAATAAATTTGCTATTACTCACCACCTAAAGAGGTGGGAGTCTTCTCGACTGAGATAAAAAACGGCAGCAGAGTGCGGCCGGAAAGAATTGATGCAAGCAGCTCCTGACATAGGGGCTGCTGTGTAGTAATTTAGAGGATTTGTGCAGTGATTGTGCTGACTGTACGAAGACACAACATAGAAGACACAATATAGAGACACTGAATAGTTAGAAGGGAGAATATTGTCAGATATGAGCCATATCGTAGAACTTCACTTACATCTGGACGGATCGCTCCGCCCGGAGACCGTCTGGGAGCTTGCAAAAGAGCAGGGCGTGGAGCTTCCGGCAAAGAGTGCGGAGGAAGTAAAATATATGATGGAAGTACCGGAGGACTGTAAGACTCTGGAAGAATACTTAGAGCGCTTCGATCTTCCGTTACTCGTCTTACAGAAGGCGGATGCCATCGAGCGTGTGACCTTTGAACTGGTGGAGGATCTTGCGAAGGAGGGCGTGGAGTATGCGGAGCTTCGATTTGCGCCGCAGTTTTCCATCAAAGACGGACTGACTCAGGATGAGGTTGTCGAGGCAGCCATCCGCGGAGCAGAACGCGGCATGAAGATGTATCCACAGATTCGTGTGGGTCTGATTCTCTGCTGTATGCGTGGAGCGGACAATGAGGAGCTGAACATGCAGACAGTAGAAACTGCGAAGAAATATCTTGGGGATGTGGTCTGCGCGGTGGATATCGCGGGCGCGGAAGGTCTGTTCCCGACAGAGAATTTCGCTCCGGTATTTGCGAAAGTCCGCGAGTATGGACTCCCGATGACGATCCATGCCGGTGAGGCGGCAGGACCGGACAGCATGAAGACGGCGCTTTCCTTCGGAACAAAGAGGATCGGACACGGTGTTGCTGCCATCGATGATCCGGAGCTGATAAAGAGACTCATCGACGAGAATGTGAC
>ENA-UEYL01003048-UEYL01003048.1-human-gut-metagenome-genome-assembly--contig:-NODE-3048-length-11475-cov-3.308563_pt1 | contig 11475 bp, 9 predicted proteins | sample MGYA00242941_ERZ507946 | MGnify/ENA primary metagenome ERZ507946 (study PRJEB26167, sample SAMN06115482) | human gut metagenome | host: Homo sapiens | place: China:Guizhou | collected 2015-03-11...
TAATGATCCGGGTGGGACCGGACAATTACGGGTAAACAAAAAGAAGGAGAGGTAAACAGTATGAGATTAGTGAAAAGAATCACAGCAGCAGCTATGGCACTCACAATGACAGCAGCTCTTGCAGGATGCGGCAGCAGTTCCGGCAGTACATCTACAACAGCAGCAGCTGACACAACAGCGGCAGCCGTAACTGAGAAAGCGGCGGATGGTTCCAGCGCAGAGGCGGGCAGCACATCCGTGAGCATTGACAGGGCGAAAGAGTTTGTCACAGTCGCAACCGGTCCTACGAGTGGTATCTACTACCCGATCGGCGGCGCATTTGCAACCGCATTAGGAAATGCAGGATATAAGACATCCGCACAGGCAACCGGCGCTTCCGTTGAGAACATCAACCTGATCTTAAACGGTGAGGCAGAGCTTGCGATCGCAATGCAGGACTCCGTCGTACAGGCTTATGAGGGCTTTGGTGCGTTTGAGAAGGCAGAGCCGGATCTGAGAGCCATGATGAGACTCTGGCCGAACTACGTACAGCTCGTAACCGTGGCAAGCACAGGCATCAAGAGCGTTGAGGACTTAAAGGGCAAGAGAGTCGGTATCGGTGCTCCGAACTCCGGCGTTGAGTTAAATGCGAGAATGATCTATGAAGCATACGGCATGACATATGAGGATAGTGATGTTGACTACTTATCCTACGGTGAAGCGATCGACCAGATGAAAAACGGTCAGTGCGACGCGGCATTCGTTACCTCCGGTCTTCCGAACGCAACCGTCAGTGAGCTGGCATTCAGCTACGATATGGTGATCGTTCCGATCGACGGCGAAGGCAGAGATAACCTGATCGAGAAGTATCCGTTCTTCTCCGCAAGCACGATCCCGGCCAATACATACAACAACAAAGAGGACGTGGAGAGCGTATTCGTTTACAATATCATGCTTGTAAATAAGGACGTATCCGATGACATGGTCTACGATATGCTTGACTGTATTTTCTCCGACGATGGAATCGCTACCATCAAGGCATCCCACAACACAGCAGACAAGAACATCGATGTTTCCTTCGGTGTTGACGATGTAAAGATCCCGCTTCATGACGGTGCTGCGAAGTGGTGGCAGGATCACGGTTATGAGACTCCTGAGAACTAAATTAAAAATCCTGATTCCGGTTCTTCTGGTAATCACAGCAATCTCTGGTGCTTGGACCGCTCGGACACGGCTTTGACGTGCAGGCACTGGGCGACCGTCCGATCTTTATCGGCGGCGGCATTGGCGTACCGCCGATGCTGGGATGTGTTCGCACGGCAGCAGAAAAAAATTCTGGTGATCGAAGAGCTTGAGACCGGAAACGTCTACCGGGAGATTCCGGTAAAGACCGGTGACGAGCTTTCCTTCCAGTGGGAACATTCCTTTGAGCATATTCCATGGTACGAGTATTACGAGATACAGAAAGACGGAAGCTTCATTCTCCACACCATCGCGGTCGCGGGCTTCGGCGCCGGAATTCCGGCAGAGATGGACTGCAAATACCGCTACGAAGACGGACTCGTCTACATGGATGAGATCGAGAGCGTCTTTCCACAGTTCAACTGGATCAATTCCCAGACAGCCCTGAAGAACATCAAGGTGAATGGCGAGCTCCTGATTCAGGGCTCTGACATGCCGCATCACGTAAAAATGGTGCTGAGGATCCGGAATGGTTTCGAAAAATAAGAAAAGGAAACTGCTGAAGAAACATCGACAACAACTCTGACAACGAAGGGAAGGGAAATCTGTATGAGCGAAAAAGAGAAAAACATCGTCCCCAGTACAGCGGAAGCAGAGATGAGCGAGGAAGAAAAACAGAAACTCCTCGAGCAGTTTGATAAAGAGAGCAAGACGAGAAAGTTCGGGTCCCCGGTATTAAAGAAAGCTTACCGGGTATTCGCGATCATCGTTACCTTATATCATCTGGTTTTCGCATCCGGTCTTTACATGCCGGAAACATTAAAGCATCGTTCCATCCATGTCGGCATGATCCTGATTCTTGCCTTCATGCTTTATCCGGCTACGAAAAAAGCGAGCCGCAAAGTGATCGCATGGTATGATTATGTATTTATCGCATTGTCAGCCGCAGTTCCGATCTATATGTGCGTAGATTATGTAAACATCATCAACCGTGCCGGAAAGCCGGACATGATGGATGTCGTGATCGGTACCCTCTTAACCCTGGTCGTTCTGGAGGCAACGAGACGTGTCTGCGGCATGGCTCTCCCGATCATCTCCATTATCTTTATGATCTACAGCTTAATGGGCACGAAGCAGGGACTCATCCCGATCGATGTCCCGGGCATCTTCCTCCACCGAGGATACACATGGCAGAAGTTAATGAGCCACTTCTTCTCGAACACGGAAGGTATTTACGGATCGTCAGTCAATGTCGCTTCCACCTACATCTTCCTCTTCATCGCCTTCGGTGAAGTCATGAACAAGTGTGGCATGGGTCAGTTCTTCAACGACTTCGCAAACGCCATCGCGGGCGGCACAAAGGGCGGCCCGGCAAAGGTAGCAGTCGTTGCTTCCGGTCTTCTCGGAATGATCAACGGTGCAGCCGTAGCTGTCGTTGTTACGACCGGTTCCTTCACGATCCCGCTTATGAAAAAATCCGGCTATGACGACGAGTTCGCAGGTGCCGTTGTTGCGACCGGTTCTGTCGGCGGACAGCTGATGCCGCCGGTTATGGGTGCTGCCGCATTTATCATGGCAGATACTCTTGGCATGAAGTACAACGAACTTCTTTTATCCGCGATCATCCCGGCAGTCATCTACTACATGGGCATCCTGTTCCAGATCCAGATGAGGGCTGAGAAGATGGGAATGCAGGGAACCCCGAAGGATCAGCTTCCGAAGATGTCCCAGGTCATGAAGGAGTACGGTCATCTGGCACTCCCGATCATCTTCCTCGTTTACATGTTGTTCTTCTCCGGAAAGACGGTTATCATGGCTGCGTTCTATACGATCGTATTCACGATCATCGTGGCGCAGTGCAGAAAGAATACGAGAATGACCTTCCAGGATATTCTTGATGCGATGGTAGCGAGCGCGAAGTCTACCGTATCCGTAGCGATCGCCTGCGCCTGCGTTGGTATCATCGTTGGTTCCTGCTCAATCACAGGTTTCGCCCTGAATATGGCAAATACCATCATCAGCATCGGCGGAAAGAGCCTGATGTTCACGCTGGTATTCACAATGATCACCTGCATGATCTTAGGTATGGGTCTTCCGAGCATCCCGTCCTATATCATTACCTCCACGATCGCAGCTCCGGCTCTGGTACAGCTTGGTATCCCGGCCCTGGTTGCCCACATGTTCTGTTTCTACTTCGCAATGTTCGCAAACCTGACACCGCCGGTTGCCCTTGCAGCTTTTGCGGCAGCAGGTATCGCAGGCGGAAGTCCGATGAAGACAGGATGGGCATCCGTAAAGCTTGCGCTTGCAGGATTCATTCTTCCGTACATGTTTGTATACAATACAGACCTTCTGCTGCTTGATACTCCGCTTGCAAAAGCGATTCAGGTTGCAGTAACTGCTGCAGTTGGTGTATTCTTAATCAGTACAGCAGTCGAAGGTTTCCTGTTCACAAAGGTCAACATCGTATTGAGAATTGCCAGCCTCATTGGCGCTTATCTCCTGATCGACAGCGGTCTTGTGACAGATATCGCAGGTATCGTGATCTGCGCAGTTGTATTCGTATTCCAGAAAGCAGCTGCAAAGAAGAGTGCACCGGCGGCAGTGTAGACCTTCATAGATAACCGGTGAACACACAGGGACTGCTGCAGAAAATTTACTGCGGCGGTCCCTGTTTTTCTATATGTGTCCGTTAAAACACGCCGGGTCAGGCGTCAGACAGTTGTGATCCATACTACGCGCAGACATTCCGAAATGGAGGTTTTGCGAAGATGGCGATAACCACTGCGGACAGATATAGAAAAACAGGGATCGTCAGAGACAGGAGGAAACAATATGCTGCTTGATGTTATTTACAGTATCTGCTTTAACATCTGCCTATTGGTAGTGCTCGCCTTCATGATGACGAAGATGGACTTTGTCCAGAGACTTCTCTTAAATGAAGAGGGCGGAAGTGAGGAAGGAAGAGGGGAGAGCGTCTGGCAGAGGCTCTGGGAAAAGGTGCTTCTCGGCGTGATCTTCGGCGTCTTCTGCATCATCTCTGATTACATCGGGATCCAGGTGACAGGGGCGCTGCCGAATGCCCGGGTGATCGGTGTTCTGTCCGCCGGATTTCTTGGCGGTCCTGTCTCCGGCTTTATCACGACAGTGATCGCGGCGGCCCATCGGTATCTGATCTTTCCAGAAAGGATCTCCACGGTGGCCTGTGTGCTCTCCGCGATCATCCACGGGATCATCGGTTCCTTTATCGGCTGGAAAAAGAAGGAAAACCGCCAGTACTCGAACACGTTTCTGCTCGGAGTCACGTTCATTTCCGAGATGATCCATATTGTTCTGATCCTGCTTCTCACCCGGCCGTTTGATGCGGCCGTTGAGATCGTAAAGATCGTGATCGTTCCGATGGTGATCATCAATTCCGTCGGCATGGTGATCTTCTTTAATGTTTTTAAATCGATCTTCAACACGGAGGACTTGAAGGTTGCGTCCAAGGTCTCCCTCGCCATGAGAACCGCCGAGCGGTGTACCCCGTATCTTGGCTCTGTGGAGAAGGACCGGAAGACGGCGGGAAAGATCATCGACATTATTATGGAAGAGTACCACTGTCAGGGCGCGGCACTGATCGATGACATGAAATTTCTGGCAAGGAGCGGGGCATTTTCCAGTATCGTTCTCACAGAGAACAATTATCCGAGACTTTTATCTGCAACAAAGACCTTCAAGACAACGAGGATCAGCCGCGTGCCTTTACCGGAGGACGGATTTTATCCTCTTTATAAGGAGAATGTGATCATCTCCGCACCGATCCTCCTCGATGAGGGAAAGGTTCTGGCGCTTGTGATGCTGGTGAAGAAAAATGCCTATTCCTATCGGGCGGATATTGAATTTGTCACGGGACTGGCGAATCACTTCGCGATGCAGATCAAGCTCTCGGAGATGGAGAAACAGAAGGAAGAGCTGAGAAAAGCGGAGCTTCGGACCCTGCAGTCCCAGATCAATCCGCACTTCCTGTTCAATTCTTTAAATACGATCTCCTACTTCTGCCGGGAAAAGCCGGAGAAGGCGAGGGAGCTCTTGCTGGCACTGAGCTCCTATTTCCGCAGCATGCTGGAGGATACCGATTATATGGTAACGCTGGACACGGAACTTGAGCATGTAAAAGCCTATACGATGCTTGAGGAGGCGCGGTTTGAAAAACGTCTCTCGATCGAGATCAATGCGGATCCGGAGGCGCTGCGAAGCTGCGTGCCGAACCTGATCTTACAGCCCATCGTGGAGAATGCGGTCCATCACGGGGCAATGCAGAGGGAAAAAGGAGTCGGAAAGGTCATCGTAAACGTAAAACGGGAGGAACGGTCCACGAGGATCGACGTGATCGACAACGGACCGGGAATGGACTACCGGATCGTCCAGAGCCTGTACGGCGGGGAAAAAGTGGAACACACAGGAATCGGAATGATGAACGTGCAGCAGAGACTGATCTCCTTATACGGAAAGTCCTACGGACTCCAGATCGTGACAAGTGAAGAAGGGACGGACGTGCGGATGAACATTCCGGACAGCGCGGCTGGAAGCGCGCAGCAGGAGAAAACGCCAGGCTGACGATCTTCTGAAAGAACAGATGACAGCAGCCTGCTGTTTGGAACAGCGGCGTTTTTGACAGAACATGGGAGGCATGAGGTATGAGAATAGCAGTAGTTGACGATGAGCGCCCGGCAAGAAGCGAACTTAAATATCTGGTGGAACAGTGTGAGCCGGAGGCGGAGATCGCGGAGGCCGACGGAAGCGAAGAATTTCTTGCAATGCTGGAAAATGAGACCTTTGATGTGTGTTTTGTGGATATTAATCTGGGTGGAATGAACGGCACTACGCTGGCATCCATGATAAAGAGAAAGCAGCCGGACACGCTGATCATCTTTGCCACTGCGTTCCAGGAATACGCGGTAAAGGCCTTTGAGATCGGGGCGGTGGATTATCTCTTAAAACCCTTTGACTATGAGCGCGTCAAACGGGCGATGGAGCGGGTCCATGAACACATAAAGGAAAAGGCTGCCGGCCCCGGATATGAAATCGGAAAGATCATGGTGAACGTGGGCGCCAGCTTTCAGGTTGTTGACGTGGCGGATATCGTGTTTATCGAGACGGAAAAGCGTTCCTGCAAGATCCATATGAAGGACGGATCCTTCTATCTGCAGAACGAGTCACTGAACAATTATGAGACTCACCTGAAAAAGAGCCGGTTCTTCCGAATCCACAAGAGCTACCTGATCAATCTGGATTATGTGAAGGAGATGCAGGTGAGCTACAATAATGGATATTGTGTGAAGATGAAGTATTATGATGCTGAGGCACTGCCGATCGGACGGACTCAGGTGAAGGAATTCCGGCAGATTTTTGAAAAATAGGAATAATCAGAAGAGTAAAGCAAATATTGAAAAATAAAGATCCCGTCAAAAGCCAGGACGTACAGATATTGTACAGAGGAAGGTTTCGGTGGGATCTTTAACAAGAATCAGCAAGAATTCTCCCACCTCTATAGGTGGTGAGATGAATTGCTATCTCTTGCATAGTGCCATAGTTGGCATGTAAATATCAGATTATTGCACATAGCTGTGCTGTGTATTGTAAACTTCTCATATATTGATTTTTATAGTCGTGCTATATCATCAATTCTGCATACAATGAATAAGCCTGAAGGGAAAATAGATTGCAGATTAAGCAGAACAAATGTTCTGAAATGTAATAGACAAATGATCTCATTTGTGATATAATTAAATCAGTCGAAATAGAAAGAAAGGCTGATAAATATGAGAGAACTTGACAATAATGCACATTCAGTATTTTTACTCTATTATCATCTGATCCTGGTCGTAAAGTACCGGAAAAAGGTCCTGAATGATCCGATCTCGGATCGCGCACGAGAAATCTTTGAATACATTGCGCCCAAATATCATATCACCCTGGAAGAGTGGAATCACGATGAGGACCATGTCCATATCATGTTCCGTGCCCATCCGAAGTCGGAACTCAGTAAATTTATCAATGCCTATAAAAGTGCCAGCAGCCGTCTGATCAAAAAAGAGTATCCGGAGATCCGGCAGAAGCTCTGGAAGGAAATGTTCTGGAGTCAGAGCTTCTGTCTCCTGAGTGCCGGCGGAGTTCCGATCGAAGTGATCCGCCAGTACATCGAGACGCAGGGGGAGAAAAAACATGAACGTAGTATACCGGTTTCGGATCTATCCCAATAAAATACAGCAGGAACTGTTTGCAAAAACATTTGGATGTGTCAGGTTTGTATATAACCGAATGCTGGCAGAAAAGAAGGAATGCTATGAAAAGACCGGAAAAAACCTGAAGGTCACTCCGGCAAAATATAAGGCAGAGTTTCCATGGCTAAAAGAAGTGGACAGCCTTGCTCTGTGCAATGCCCAGCTGCATCTGCAGACTGCTTATAAAAACTTTTTCCGGGATCCATCGTTTGGATTTCCAAAATTCAAGTCAAAAAAGAATCCTGTTAAAAGCTATACCACAAACAGTGTCAATGGAAATATCCTGTTAAAAGATGGGAAGCTGAAGCTCCCAAAGGCAGGCTGGATCCGGATCCGGCAGCATCGTAAGATCCGGGAAGATGCCTGCCTGAAAGGTGCATCCGTCTGTCTGGAAGCTGATGGGCGGTATTATGTTTCTCTTCTGTATTTTTGTGAAGAAAAGCCGGTGGAAACAAGGAACATAAGGCAGGCCGTCGGACTCGATTTTTCCATGAAAGAACTATATGTAGATTCCAATGGAAAACATGCAGGTTATCCGCACTATTTCAGAAACAGCGAGGAAAAACTGGCGAAAGCGCAGAGAAAACTGAGTCATTGCCGGAAGGGGAGCAATCGTTACAAAAAACAACAGAAAAAAGTGGCGCGGATCCATACGCATATCGCTCACCAGAGAAAAGATTATCTGCATAAAGAATCAAGAAAGATAACCAATTTCTATGATATCGTATGCATCGAAGATCTGGATCTGAAGACGATGAGCGGGGAACATCATTTTGGAAAAAGTGTTCATGATAACGGCTGGAGAATGTTCACAGATTTTTTGCAGTATAAACTGGAACGGGAAGGGAAGAAGCTTGTCCGCATCGACCGCTGGTATCCCAGTTCCAGAACATGCAGCTGTTGTGGAAAAATAAAACATGATCTGAAACTGGAAGAGCGGGTATATCTTTGTAACTGCGGAAACCGGATGGACCGTGATGAAAATGCGGCGATTAATATCTGCCGGGAAGGCCTGAGAATATCCGGGATCATATTAGAAAAAAGCGAAAAAGCATCATAAAAAGATATCAGCCAAAAAGAACCGTGGGACACACGGGGATCGCTCGTGAATGCTTTGCCCAACGGGGCAATCGAACGAGAAGCCCCCACTTCAAGCGTGAGCTAAGTGGTGGGAGTATGTCACATATCACAAAAAATTCACATACCTCCCTTGACATTGAAAATTAGATATGTTACATTACAAATAGAACAGTGAGGTGGTGAATATGTCATCGACAAAGAGAGATTATTATGATGTGCTGGGCATCTCGAGAGATGCGGATGCCGCAGCAATAAAACGTGCATATAGAAAATTAGCAAAGAAGTATCATCCGGATTCCAATCCTGGCGATAAGACGGCGGAGCAGATGTTTAAGGATGTAAATGAGGCTTACGACGTTTTGAGTGATCCGAAGAAGAAGAAGCTTTACGACCAGTTCGGACATGCTGCCTTTGATGAGACGGCAGGTTACGGACAGGGCGCCGGAGCAGGTGCCGGTGGTTTTGGCGGATTTGGTGGTTTTGGCGGCTTCGAAAATGGTGCCGGAGGAGCATACCGGTCCGGATCCTTCCGTTCCGGGGATGGAACGTATCATGAGTTCCATTTTGAGGGCGGCGACGGGGATGATATCTTCGGCGATCTGTTTGGAAATATGTTTGGCGGCAAAGGAAGGTCTGGCAGCGGAAAGAGTGCTGGACATGACGGATTCGGTGGCTCCTCTGGTTTCCGCGGCGCGTCAGGCTTTGGCGGTTCCGGCTTCCATGGCTTTGGCGGCGGAAATGGATTTTCCGGTTCTGGATTCTCTGATCGGGGCAACGATCTGAACGCGGAGGTCCAGATAACCTTCGATGAAGCCGTTCATGGCTGCGAAAAGACCATCACGATCCAGAATCCGAACCAGCCGGGCATCAGGCCGCAGACGTTGAAGGTTAAGATCCCGGCAGGTATCGAGACCGGAAAGAGCATCCGGCTTGCAGGCAAAGGAATGCCGGGAACCGGCGGCGGTGCTGCAGGTGATCTGCTTCTTAAGATCACAGTCGGCGAAAAGGCGGGCTGGACGAGAAAGGGCATGGACGTCTACAGCGATGTGGAAGTTCCGTTCACCACGGCCGTCTTCGGCGGTGAGACTCTGGTCCACACGTTATATGGAGATGTGGTCTGCAAGATCAAAGCCGGAACCCACTCCGGCACAAAGATCCGTCTCCGCGGCAAAGGTATCGTCTCCTTAAAAGACCCGTCACTCCACGGTGACCAGTACGCCGTCGTAAGAATACAGGTTCCAGATGACTTAAGTCCGGAGGCCAAGCAGAAGCTTAAGGAGTTTGAGGAGATCTGCAGGCGGGATGGGAGATTCCATGCGGCATAAATAAAGAAAAATAAAAGATCCGGGATTCCATCATGCATGGATGGTCTCCCGGATCTTTTTGATGAATATGGATAATTATTTCCCAAAAGAATCAATGGATTCTCTCGCAGTGATCTGATCCAGATCAAAATTTTTACATATTTGTTCCAGAATAGTATCATCGCTTAAATGGAATTCTCTTCCCATGCGAATCATTGCTAAAGAAAAAAGAAGCAGGACTCCCCCAAAGGAATCCTGCTCTGATACAATTCACACGGTTAATTATTTGATCACATGGATCCAGCCTTCCGGTGCCTCGATGTGGCCCATCTGGATGCCTGTTAATGTGTCGTAGAGCTTCTGGATCACCGGACCCATTTTCTCCATTCCGCTCGGGAAGCAGATCTCGTTGCCGTGGTCTACGATCCTGCCGACCGGGGAGATAACAGCAGCGGTACCGCAGAGACCGCACTCAGCGAAATCTTTTACTTCTGTAAACGGAACCGGACGCTCCTCTGTCTTTAAGCCGAGGTAATGCTCAGCAACGTAGAGGATGGAGCGGCGTGTGATGGACGGAAGGATAGAGTCGGACTTCGGTGTTACGACTGTGCCGTCTTTTGTAACGAAGATGAAGTTTGCTCCGCCTGTCTCCTCAACATAGGTTCTTGTAGCAGCGTCGAGATACATGTTCTCATCATAGCCCTGTTTGTGAGCATCAACGATGGCATGTAAGCTCATTGCGTAGTTTAAGCCGGCCTTTACGTGGCCTGTTCCGTGAGGTGCTGCGCGGTCGAAGTCTGTGACACGGATTGTGATCGGCTTAGCGCCGCCCTTGAAGTACGGGCCGACCGGTGTACAGAAAGCACGGAACTGGTACTCGGATGCCGGTTTCACACCGATTACCGGGTTTGTACCGAACATATACGGACGGATGTAAAGAGTTGCGCCGGAACCGTACGGCGGAACGAAATCAGCGTTTGCCGCAACCAGCTTTGTGATCGCGTCAATGAAGCGCTCCTTCGGGAACTGCGGCATCTCAAGTCTTGCTGCAGAGTTCATCATACGCTCAGCGTTTAAGTCCGGGCGGAAGGTTACGATGTGGCCGCCCTCCGTTGTGTATGCCTTTAAGCCCTCGAAGCAGGTCTGTGCATACTGGAATACACATGCACACTCGTTTAAGGTGATCATATCATCAGTTGTAAGAGTCCCTTCATCCCAGGAACCATCTTTGAAGTTGGATACATATCTGTAATCAGTTTTGATGTAACCGAATCCGATATTGGACCAGTCGATATCTTTCTTTGCCATTGGAAATTCCTCCATTCTGCCGTCTGACCGGCATTGTATTTTTTGCCGCCGGGGTCGGGCGGTAATGTCTTTTTACTGCGGTACTGTTTCGATGTAATGAACAGTTACCGTGTTTTCTATTATAAGTACTTAAGATTTATCCTGCAAGTTCTTTATGGCAAAAAGATGAAAAAAATATGGGAAAATGGAAGAAAAAATGCTACAATATAACTTTAAGGAATAAAGTATATTCCGCAGATTTATTCAGCATGCCCGCAGAGGCCAGACGTCTGCCATAAGAGTGAGTGGCGGAGATGGAACCGGGTGGATATGTGGCCGGAAGTTTTCGGGGCGGACAGCCGGATACCGGCGATATG
>ENA-UEYL01003051-UEYL01003051.1-human-gut-metagenome-genome-assembly--contig:-NODE-3051-length-11462-cov-4.235310_pt1 | contig 11462 bp, 13 predicted proteins | sample MGYA00242941_ERZ507946 | MGnify/ENA primary metagenome ERZ507946 (study PRJEB26167, sample SAMN06115482) | human gut metagenome | host: Homo sapiens | place: China:Guizhou | collected 2015-03-11...
TTATTACCAAAACATTTTGCTCGTGTGGCTCATCATAGTGAGGTGTGTTTCGTTTTTGGGTCCTTCCGGAGTACGCTGTTTGAATTTTTTCTGAAAGTCGAACGGTATTGAGGATTTAGGATTCTCTTGGAATCTCTGAGCTTTCTAGCCCATGGGACTCACTCCTTTCCTGTGTCTATAATGTACAATACTTTTTCATTTTTGTCAATGTGTTTTGTGCAATTTTACATTTTGCATAAATGTAACCCATTTCACTTTGTCATTATGGACAATTGTCTTTGCATCAAAGACTTAATTCCCGGAAAAAGCACGCCAGAGACAGCTCCTCCCGCTGCCAGAAGGCCTCCAGCAGCGCCTCCAGATTCTCCTCGCTGTGCTCCACCTCCCGGCAGAAGCGGCGCAGCGCCTCCCCCAGTCCGCCGCACACCGGCGTCAGACGCTCCACGGTCAGCACCGCCAGCACGCACAGCTGCGCCCGGCCCAGCAGATCTCCGTCGTTGATGGCCTTGAGCAGGTGGCGGAAGGCAAAGTAGCAGACGACACGCTCCAAAAGCGCTTCATCTCCCCGCACCGGCGCCGTCTCCTCTCCCCGGCGCAGCAGCGTCCGCCAGTCCTCTTCCAGCACTTCCAGCTCTCCCAGCGCCCTGAGCGCCCCGGGAAAGAGCCCTGGCCCGGCTCCGCAGTCCAGCACCTGGGGCTCCCACGTCCGGGCAAGGTCTCCCAGCGCCTCCCCCTGCGCTTCATCCAACAGCCCCTGGGCCTGCCATGCCAGAAGCAGAAAGTCCGTCAGCCGACGGCGCAGGGGCGCTTGGCGGTCCGTGAGGATGGAGAGCATCCTCGTCCGCAGGGCCGTCAGTCCCTCCAGCCAGGGGTCCCCCGGCTCTTCCGGCTCTTCGTCCTCCCAGGAGGGGAAGGTGAGCCTTTCCCGGCTGCCCAACAGCAATTCGTTGGCCGCCGGACAGGCGGCGGAGAGGGTGATCTCCCGGAAGGGGCCGTAGTCCTCGATGAAGCGGGGGTGGGACCGGCAGGTAATGGAGGTGGCCTCCTCCCCCAGCTGCAAATGGATCTCACAGAGGTTCTCCCCATTGAGGAACGGGCACCGCCCGCCCCGCAGAGGGAAGCAGAAGTCCCCCTCCGCGTCCGCCTGCATGACGGCGCGCAGCTTCTCCCCCAGCACCCCGGGCACCTCCAAATACCGCAGCGCCGTCTCCTCATCCAGCACGACCTCCCACCCGGCGCAGCAGGTGTGGGGGCACGCCCCCGCCAGACAGTGAAAGTCATGGAAATAATCGGCCGCTCGGTTCAGCATACTCTGCTCCCTTCTGCTCCGGATCCGCGAAGCCATGTTGTTATAACAACATACAATTTCTTCTCATTGTACGATACTTGACTTACAAAAACAAGCCGCCTGTTTGAACAGGGGAAAAAGGAGATACACTACTATGGTAAGACGCATCATTGAGATCGATCAGGAAAAATGCAACGGCTGCGGGGCCTGCGCCGCGGCGTGCCACGAAGGCGCCATCGGCATGGTGAACGGAAAGGCCCAGCTGCTGCGGGATGATTACTGCGACGGTCTGGGAGACTGCCTGCCCACCTGTCCCACCGGCGCCATCACCTTTGTGGAGCGGGAGGCTGCCGCCTATGACGAGGCCGCCGTCCAGGCCCGGAAGGCTGCCGCCTGCTCCGGCGGCTGCCCCGGCAGCGCCACCCAGTCTCTTCGTCCCGCCCCCGGCCAGGCAGCTGCCGCTCCCGTCAGCCAGTCCGGCCCTGTGTCCCGCCTGATGCAGTGGCCGGTGCAGATCAAGCTGCTGCCGGTGGAGGCACCCTTCTACCAGGGGGCCAAGCTGCTGATCGCCGCGGACTGCACTGCCTTTTCCCGCGCGGACTTCCACGAGCGGTTCATGCGCGGGCGCATCACCCTCATCGGCTGCCCCAAGCTGGACGAGGGCGACTACGCCGAAAAGCTCACGGAGATCCTGCGGCGCAACGACATCCGGGAGGTGCTGGTGGTGCGCATGGAGGTGCCCTGCTGCGGCGGCATCCAGCGTGCCGCGGAGACCGCCCTGCAAAGAAGCGGAAAGTTCATCCCCTGGCAGGTGGTGACACTGGGCCGGGATGGAAATATTTTGGACTGACCCATTTTTTTGAAAAGGAGATCTTCGTATGAAAGCGATCGTAAACGACGCCTGCATCGGCTGCGGCCTTTGCGCAGGCACCTGCCCGCTGGTGTTCACCATGGGCGATGACGGCCTGGCTCACGGCGGTGAAGTGCCCGCCAACCAGGAAGACGCCGCCCGGGAGGCCCAGGAGGGCTGCCCGGTGGGCGCCATTTCCCTGGAGGACTGACACCGGGCAAAAAACCGGCCGGGAACCTTTTGGGTTCCCGACCGGTTTTTTGTATTTTTTTGATGGCCGCTCACACGGAAATCGGCGCGCTCCGTCCTTCGGTCTCACCGCTGCGGCGCTTTTCCTCGTACATCCGGCGGTCCGCCTGCTCCAGCATGGCCATGAGGAACGACTGCTCCGCCAGGAACTGATTGGTATAGGCGTAGCCAAAGTCCGCTGGCAGCACCGGCAAAAGCGCGGCGCGCAGGTCCTCCACCTTCCGCTGCACCACGGACTCGTCGCAGTCCGTCAGGATCACCACGAACTCATCGCCGCCGAAACGGATCACAGAGTCCTGAGCGCGCACATGACTGCGCAGCACAGCCGCCACTTCCTCCAGCACCTGATCGCCGGCCAGGTGGCCCCGGGTATCATTCACCCTTTTGAACTGCCGCAGGTCCAGCAAAATGAGTCCCACCCGCATGGGCGTATACTCGGCACCGTGGTGCAGGAACGAAAATTCATTGAGATAGCGCCGGTTGAAGGCCCGGGTCAACTCGTCCCGGTACAGCTTGCTCTGCAGCTCCTCCAGCCGCTCAGCCACGGTCCGTCCATTCTCCTTTTCCACCAGCAGCTGGTCCGACACATGGCTGACGATCTCCAAAACCACCCGCCGCTCTTCCTCAGCCAGCACCAGCGTCAGCGGCTGGGAGACCACATAAAATACGTCGTTGTGGATAAATTCATATTTTGTCCGTCTGCAATCTCCCGCAGCCGCCTGGAGACTGGTGCAGTTTTTGCAGCGGCATTCCTTATTCCAAACGGAAAAACAGGTGTACGGCTCCTCCGCCACGCATCCGTCATGCAGCCGCAGCACGGTCGTGCGCACCGGATCCACCAGGCGCACCACGTCAAAAATCGGCGCAAGGCACCGGAGCATCCACTCCATGTCCTGTGCACAGTAGCGGTTTTGCTGCCCCATACAGCTTTCCTCCCCTGTTGCGGGAATCGTCCCGGGGCACAGCGGTCCCCAGGTGTTTTTTCATTATACTGCCATATTCAGGAAAAGGCAAGTATATGGAGCAAGGATGGGTGTTCAGGTATTGTCAGGACTGATGGGTTCCCGGGTCAGCAGGCGGCGCAGCGCCTTGCCGTTGAAGGGGATGAGGGGATAGAGATAGCCCTTGCCCACCAGCGGCTTGGTGGTGGCCAGCAGCACCAGAATGCCCACGACGCCCAGCACAAAGCCCCACACGTCAAAGGCGGCCGTCACCAGCAGCAGCGCCACCCGCAGCAGCTTGAAGGCATAGCCCATCTCATGGCTGGGCTGGGCGAAGCTGGCCACGGACACAAAGGACATATACACCAGCACCTCCGGCCCCAGCCACCCGGCCTGCACGGCGAAGTCTCCCAAAATCAGCGCGCCCAGCATGGAAAAGGAGTTGGACAGGGAGTCCGGCGTGTTGAGCGACGCCAGCTTCAAAACGTCCACCAAAAACTCCACCACCAAAAGCTGCCACAAAAGGCCCAGGTCCGCCGGCTCAGGAGAGGACAGGAAGTCCAGCCACCCTGGCAGGCGCCCCGGCTCGCTGACCATGAGATACCAGGCAGGCGTGATCAAAAGAGAGATCACAAACACGATGATGCGCAGAAGCCGCAGGTAGGAGCCCACCAGCGGCGGGAAGTAAAACTCGTTGGCCTCCTGGGTAAAATCGAAAAACGTGGTGGGGAAGATCATGACCGAGGGGGAGTTGTCCACCAGCACCACGATGTTGCCCTCCATGATGCTGGCGGCGGCCGCGTCCGGCCGCTCCGTATACCGCACCTTGGGGAAGGGATTATACCACTGCTTGGGCCGGATGGCCTCCGCCACGCTCTCCTGCCCCATGGAAAGGGAGTGGACCTGGATGGAGGTGAGCTTCTCCCGCAGCTCGCTCAAAAGGCTCTGGTCCACCTTGTCCTCCAGATAGCAGAGCACCGTGTCTGTATGGGACCGGGTGCCCACCTGCACGCTCTCCATGGTGAGCTTGGGGTCCCGGATGCGCCGCCGCAGCAGCGCCATGTTGGGCACCACCGCCTCGATGAAGCCGTCATGGGAGCCACGGAGCACCTTGCCGTCCGCCGGCTCCGACACGCCGCGGCCCGGGTAGTCCTTGGCGTCCATGAGCGCCGCCCCCTGCAGCCCCTCCATCAAAAGAAGCGTCTTGCCCAGCAGGACGGAGGTCACGATCTGGCGGCAGTCCATGGTCACCCCTGTTTCGGAGAAGGTGATGAACCGGTCGGCGAACTCCTGCATCTGGGTCAGCCCCTCCAGATCCTGTTCCTTCAGCGAAAGCCAAAAAGCCCCCATCCGCTCCAAAATGGCGTCCCGGCCATAGCCGTCGATCACCCAGATCCGGCCCCGCCGTCCGCCGATGAGAAAGTCCCGGCTCACCACGTCGCAGCTGCGGCCCACGCCCAGCTCCCGGTCGAACCAGCGGACATTCTCCATGTATTGTGTTCCCAGCAATTCCATAGGCCACCTCCAAAAATGCACCGCTAGTATGCGCTCCAGGGCGGCATTGTATCCATTTTCCGGCTGAGGCGGCACAAAAAAGGCCGGCCGGGAGAATGTTTCTCCCGGCCGGTCCGCCGATTTTCAAGATAAGGTCTCCTCCCCGGATACCTGTGGAAATGTGACCGTAAAGGTCGATCCCTTTCCGACCTCGCTCTCCAGCGAGACACTGGCCCCCAGATAGGCGGCGCCGTGCTTGACGATGGAAAGTCCCAGGCCCGTTCCGCCGGCGGAGTGGCTCTTGTCCACTCGGTAAAACCGCTCAAACACCCGCTCCCGGGCCTCCGGCGCGATACCGATGCCCGTGTCGGCCACGGCGACCTGTGCGCCCTGAGGCGTATCGGTGACGGTGACCGTCACGCTGCCGCCGGGACGGTTGTAGGCGATGGCGTTGTCCCAGAGGTTGTAGAGGATCTCCTCCACGATCTGCGGCACGCCCCGCACCAGCGCAGGGCCGCCCCGCAGCTCCATGGTGACGTTCTTTTTCTCCGCCGCCTGCTGAAGCTGGGCGGAAATGGCCTGGGCCTGGCGGTAGAGATCCACCGTCTCCCAGGCGCCGGCGGGACCGCCCTCATCCAGGCGGGAGAGCTTGATGATGTCGTTGACCAGCCCGATGAGCCGCTGGGCCTCCCGGTGGATGTTGCCTGCAAAGTGGGGGATGTCCGCGGGCTTGACCAGGCCGCCGGCCATGATCTCCGCCGTGCCAAGAATGGAGGTCAGGGGCGTTTTCAGCTCGTGGGACACATTGGCGGTGAACTCCCGCCGCAGCTGCTCCCGCTGCTCCTTTTCCGTCACATCCAGGATCACCACCACCGCGCCGGCCAGCTCCCCGGAGCGCTCCACAGGGCTGGCAATGACCTGGCGGCAGCTGTCGTCCTTTTCCAGCAGCTGCTCCGTGCGCCGCCCCGCCAGCGCACCCTCCACACAGCGGCGGAAGCCGCTCTCCCGGTTGAGGGTATAAATGCTCTCGCCCTCCTGGACCGGCCCCTTGGTATACAGCAGCCGCAGAGCGCTGGAATTGTAGGTGAGCACCCGGGTCTGCTGGTCGATGACCAAAAAACCCTCGCTCATGTTCTCCGTAATGGCGGTGAACTCCTCCTGCCGGCGCTTGAGGTCCAGCATCTGCCGCTGGATCTGCCGGTTCTGGCTGCGGATCTTGCTCAGCAGGGGCGCAAGCTCTTCATAGGTGCTGTCCGCGTCCGGAGCGCTCAGGTCGATGGCGTTGATGGGCCGCACCAGCTGGCGGGACACTCTGCCTGCCAGCCACAGCGCCAAAAGCAGGGCCAGCAGCATGACAAACGCCACCGGCTGCATGGCCTGGAGCACCAGCACCCACACGGAGTACTGGGTGTCCGACACCCGCACCACCGTCCCGTCCGACAGCCGCACGGCATAGTACAGGGTCTTTTGGGCCAGGGTGTCGGAATAGCGGGCGGCGCTGCCGCTGCCTGTGGCCAGCGCCTGGCGGATCTCCTGCCGCTGGGCATGGTTTTCCAGCTCATCGGCGCTCTCCCAGTTGTCAAAGAGCACGTTTCCCTGGGCATCCACCCAGGTGACCCGGCTGCCAGCCGGCAGCCCCTCCGTCAAATAGCGCATCCCGTCCAGCTCCACGCCGTGGGCCACATACGCCGTGCGGGACTTCAGCTCCGCCATGACCCGGTTCTGGAAGTATCCATGGAGCACACCCACAATGAGCACCAGGCACCCCAGCAGCACCGCCACAGACACCGCCAGGATGGAGCGGAAGATTCGTTTCGTCATGTCCGCCGCCCCTTATTCCCCGGAGATCTTGTAGCCATAGCCCCGAACGGTCTCCACATAGGCGCCCGCCGCCCCCAGCTTCTGGCGCAGGGTACGGACATGAACGTCCACCGTGCGGCTCTCGCCGGTAAAAGCATAGCCCCACACGTTTTCGATCAGCTGCTCCCGGGAGAGCACCTGGCCCCGGTTTTTCAGCAGCAGGCACAGCACCTCAAATTCCTTTTGCGTCAGGGTTACGTTCTGTCCCGCCACGGTGACCGTATGCCTGCCGGGGTCCACCGTCAGCTCCCCGCAGCGGTACACACCGCTGTCCGCCTCCGTCCGCCGCAGCAGCGCCCGGATGCGGGAGAGCAGCTCCATCATGCCGAAGGGCTTGGCGATATAGTCATCGGCACCGGCGTCCAGCCCCATGACCTTGTCGTACTCCGTGCTCTTGGCCGTGAGCATGATGACCGGAAGCTTCCGGGTGCGGGGGCTCTCCCGGAGCTTTTTCAAAACGCTCATGCCGTCCTCTTCGGGCAGCATGATGTCCAGCAGCACCAGCGAGGGCACGGATTCCTCCATCCCCGCCCAGAACGCGGAGGGGCGGTCAAATCCCCGGGCCTCCATGCCCTGGCTCACCAGGGTATAGATCACAAAGTCCCGGATGCTGTCGTCGTCTTCCAGTAAATAGATCATCGCGTTTCCTCCTATGTCCCGGCTGCGGATACCGCCGGATTCAAATGAGCTGCTGCTCGTTGATCATCAGCTTGAACTGCAGCCCCAGCTTTTCCGCCGCCTTGCGGCAGAGGATCATCCGCTGCATGAAGATCTCGAAATAGTCCATGATGGAGCCGTACTTGGTATCCACGGACAGCTTGAGCTTGATGAGGGTATGCTCTTCGTTGATCTTCAGCTGGGATTTTTTCACCGAGTAGTTCACCCGGTCGTGGATATCAAAGGTGGTCATGTCCTGGTTGCGCACCCGGCTGCGGCGCACGTCGGACTTGTCCGCCAGGATCAGCGCCGCCGCCACTGCGTTCACCGGCTGGCCCGTGCCCTCGTCGTGGTTGCCGATGGCCGTGACGATGGTGGCGATCTCCCCCGGATCACAGTCCATGTTGTCCAGAATGCGGAAGGCCATGACCGCGCCGGACTGGGAGTGGTCGATGCGGTTGACCAGGTTGCCGATATCGTGCAGATACCCGGCGATCTTCACCAGCTCCACCGTGCGCGCAGGATACCCCAGTGTCTCCAGGATATAGCCCGCCGTCTCCGCCACGCGGGTCACATGGGCAAAGCTGTGCTCCGTGAAGCCCAGGGCCACCAGCGACTCGTCCGCCCGCTGAATGTAGGTGCGGATGGCCTCGTTGTTTTTGACATCCTCATATGTGAGCATCGTATGCCTCCTCTTTTCTCTGCCGCGCACACCCGGGCAGAATACCTGCAAAGCAGCCGCCTCCCGGCCGGAGGAGCGCTCAGTTGCCGGAGGGATGCTGGCCGGTGAGAGAGTACTCCACCCACTCGGCCACGTTGGTGGCGTGGTCGCCGATCCGCTCGAGATACTTGGCCACCATCAAAAGGTCCAGGCCCGTCTCGCCGCACTTGGGGTCAGAGGCAATGAGCTCGATGAGCTCCTGCTTCACCTTTTCAAACAGGGCATCCACCTTGTCGTCGGAGGTGTAGACGCTGCGGGCCAGGTCCAGGTCCCGCTTGACAAAGGAATCCACGCTGTCGGTGACCATGCCGATGACCGCTTGGGCCATCTCGGCGATGTGCATGCGCTTGGCTCCCTCCGGCATGTGGATGTAGCGGGTCAGCTCCGCAATGTCCGCCGCCTGGTCGCCGATGCGCTCCAGATCGGAGATCATTTTCAGGGCCGAGGAGATCGTGCGCAGGTCGCGCGCAACGGGCTGCTGCTGCAGCAGGAGCTTCATGCACAGGCTCTCGATCTCGCGCTCCTTGTGGTCGATCTCGCGCTCGAGGGCCGCGGCCTTCTCCGCGCTCTTTTTGTCTGCTTCGTTTTTCAGCGTGTGCATGGAGGCGGAGATCGCATCCTCGCACAGCGCACCCATTTCAATGAGCTTTCGATTGAGCAGCTCCAGCTGCTCGTCAAATCGGATCCGCATCAGCCAAACCTCCCCGTGATGTAATCTTCGGTGCGACGGTCCTGCGGCATGGAGAAGATCTTCTCCGTCGGGCCGAATTCGACCATATCGCCCAGCAGGAAAAACGCCGTTTTGTCCGAGATGCGGGCGGCCTGCTGCATATTGTGCGTGACCATAACAATAGTATAATCCTTTTTCAGCTCCATGGCAAGCTCTTCGATGCGCGAAGTGGAGATCGGGTCGAGGGCGCTCGTCGGCTCGTCCATTAGCAGGACCTCCGGCTCAACGGCAAGGGCTCGCGCGATGCACAGGCGCTGCTGCTGGCCGCCGGACATGCCGAGGGCACTCTTTTTCAGGCGGTCCTTGACCTCGTCCCAGATGGCGGCGCCGCGCAGCGATTTTTCGACGATCTCGTCGAGCTTCACGCGGGAGCGGATGCCGTGGGTGCGCGGGCCATAGGCCACGTTGTCATAAATGCTCATGGGGAAGGGATTCGGCTTCTGGAAGACCATGCCGACGCGCTTGCGCAGCAGGTTCACGTCCATTTTGCGGGAAAAAATACCCTCGCCGTCCAGCGTGACGGTGCCCGATGCGGCAGCCCTCCACGAGGTCGTTCATGCGGTTGAGGGACTTTAGCAGCGTCGACTTGCCGCAGCCGGACGGGCCGATGAAGGCCGTGATCTCATTGGCGGGCAGGCGGAGGTTGATGTCCTTCAGCGCCTGAAAGCTGCCGTACCAGAGATTGAGGTGCTCGATTACGATCTTATCCTGTTCCATATGGGAACTCCTTCCTGTTGCGCTCACTGCGTGCGCCGGGCAATTCGCTTTGCCGCGGCGCCGGACAGCGCGTTGATGCCGATGACCATGACCAGCAGCACGACGGCCGTGGCATAGGCCTCGCTGCGGTGCAGGCCTTCGTTGAGCAGGCAGTACATATGCACCGCCAGCGTGCGGCCAGATTCCATGACACCGCCTGCGACGCCGCTGAACGTACCTGCCGTAAAGATAAGGGCGGCCGTCTCGCCGACGATGCGGCCGATGGCCAGAATGATGCCGGAGAAGATGCCGGGTACGGCGGACGGCAGCACGATGCGGAACACCGTGCGCAGCTTGCCCGCGCCGAGGCCGAAGCTGCCCTCGCGGAACGAATCGGGCACGGCCTTCAGGGCCTCCTCCGTCGTGCGGAGAATGGTCGGCAGGACCATGATGGCCAGCGTGAGCGCGCCTGCCAGCATGGACTTGTCCATGTTCAGGGCGATGACGAACATCAGATAGCCGAACAGGCCGTAGACGATGGATGGGATGCCCGAGAGGGTCTCTGCCGTAAGGCGGACGACCTTGACGAGCTTATTGCCGCGCTTGGCATACTCCACGAGGTAGATGGCAGCGCCGATGCCGAACGGGACGGACAGCAGCAGAGACAGCACGACCATGAGGAGCGTATTGATGATAGCGGGCGTCATGGAGCAGTTATCCGACGTATAATGCCAGGCAAACAGGCTCGGCTTCAGGTTCGGCACGCCCATGATGAGGATATAGGCCAGCAGCGCGGCGAGAATGGCGAAGGTGATCACGGCAGAGGCCGTGACGGCGATGCGCTGGACAAGCGACATCGGATGGCGGCGGTAGGACGCACGGCTCGTGCGCCCGGCGCCCGGTTTCGAACGTTCCGTTTTTTTCATGTTGCGTCAGCCTTTCGTTTCACGGCGGAGAAGCACAGATTGATGAGCAGGATGAACACGAACAGCACCACGCCGCAGGCGATGAGGGCCTCGCGGTGCAGGTCCGTGGCATAGCCCATCTCCAGCACGATATTGGCCGTCAGGGTGCGCACGCCGCTGAGCAGGCTCTTGGGCAGGATGGGCTGGTTGCCCGCGATCATCACGACGGCCATGGTCTCGCCGATGGCGCGGCCGACGCCGAGGATGATGCCAGCGAGGATGCCGGAGCGCGCGGCGGGGAACACGGCGGAGAACACGCTGCGCTCATGCGTTGCGCCCAGCGCGAGCGAGCCCTCGTAATAGCTCTCCGGCACGGCGCGCAGCGACGATTCCGAGACGCTGATGATGGTCGGCAGGATCATGATGCCGAGCATGATGGAAGCCGTGACGATGCTCTTGCCGCTGCCGAACATGGCCTGCAGGGCCGGGACGAGCACGACAAGGCCGAAGAAGCCATAGACGATGGACGGGATGCCGGCCAGCAGATCGACGGCGGGCTTCAGCACGCTGTAGAGCCGCTTCGGGCAGAAGCGCGCCAGATACAGCGCGCACAGCAGGCCCAGCGGGACGCCGATGAGGATCGCGCCGCCCGTGACGAGGATGCTGGCGATGATCATGGGGAAGATGCCGTAGAGGTTCTGGTTCGGCGCCCAGGTCATGCCGAACAGGAATTTGCCGAGGCCGATCTTATGCATGGTGGGGATGCCGTTGGCAAACAGGAAAATGCAGATGAGCGCCACGGCAAGGATGGAGATGCAGGCCGTCAGCAGGAAGACGACCTTCATGGTCCCTTCCCGAATGGCGTGGAGATTGTGTTTCATAGTTCCTCCTGAAAGAAGACAGGATCGTGGTAAAGTGGAAAATACAGGGCTCTCAGATTTGTCATTGCGGGGAGGCCAACGGGCCGACGCGGCAGTTGCTTGCAGTTGGCACAGAGTACCGTCAAAATGGTGCACACCGATTGCGTCTGTAGCGGCGCTCCCTGAGCGCCATGGAGGCCACTGGTTCGGT
>ENA-UEYL01003058-UEYL01003058.1-human-gut-metagenome-genome-assembly--contig:-NODE-3058-length-11448-cov-6.739689_pt1 | contig 11448 bp, 9 predicted proteins | sample MGYA00242941_ERZ507946 | MGnify/ENA primary metagenome ERZ507946 (study PRJEB26167, sample SAMN06115482) | human gut metagenome | host: Homo sapiens | place: China:Guizhou | collected 2015-03-11...
GAACAACGCTTGGGTAAAGGAGACGACAACAGATGAGCGACAACAAGACCGAACAGAAACCGGTTATCCGTATCGAAAATCTGCACAAGTATTTCGGAGATAACCAAGTCCTTCGCGGTATTGACCTCGAAGTGATGCCCGGAGAAAAAGTCGTGGTGTTAGGACCGTCCGGCTCCGGCAAGTCCACAATGCTTCGCTGCATCAATGCATTGGAAGAAACCACCAGCGGCAAGATTTATGTAAATGATGTTGACATCACTTCTCCGAAGACCGATATCAATAAAGTTCGTGAACATCTCGGAATGGTGTTCCAGCGCTTTAATCTCTGGCCGCACAAGACCGTTCTTGAGAACGTTGCCTTGGCACCGAAACTCGTCTCCGGCGTCAACAAAGCCGAGGCCGAGAAGAAGGCCATGGAAATGCTCAAGCGCGTCGGTTTGGCTGAAAAAGCCAACGCTTATCCCGCAAGCCTTTCCGGCGGTCAGCAGCAGCGTGTTGCGATTGCTCGAGGCTTGGCAATGGGGCCGAAGGCTCTGCTGTTTGACGAACCGACATCTGCGCTTGACCCGGAACTCGTGGGCGAAGTGCTGAAGGTGATGACCGATCTGGCGAAATCCGGTATGACGATGGTTGTGGTTACGCACGAAATGGGCTTTGCCCGTGAAGTGGCCGATCGCGTGATCTTTATGGACGGCGGCGTGATCGTCGAACAAGGCAAGCCGGAAGATGTTCTTCTGCATCCGAAGGAAGAAAGAACTCGTACTTTCTTGAAGCGCGTTCTTCCGGCCTCAGAAGAACAGAAATAGTTCATCCGTAATTTTCCAAATAGCTCGCTCTCGAAATGATTCCGAGCTATTTTTACGCCTGAGCTTCCTTACGTGAAGCGAGAAGCCAAACCGCTGCAAACACCAGCACGCCTCCGACACCTTCAGCGGGAGTGAGCGGAGCACCGAGCAGAGCGACGGAGAGGACAACAGCCGTGATCGGCTCAAAGCAGCTCAAGAGGCTGGCCGAGGTCGCTAAGATCATCTTGAGGCTCGATACATAGAGCAGGAAAGAAACCAAAGTTCCGACAACAACGATATAGGCGTAGAAAAGCGCCGACAGCGTCGTCCAATTGGCTTCTTCAATTGCCCACGGCGGAAAGAAGATACTCATCACAATGCCGCCGACCGTCATGCCGCCGCCGACCACAATGGTAACGGGGATTTTCTTAAGAACGGCATTCGGCTGGATGTTGCTGGCGGCGCCGGCAACCGAGGAAGCAAGACCCCAAAGGACGCCCGTTAGAGAGAGTGAAACGGAGTCAAAATCTCCTTTGGTGGTAATCAATACAACCGCTATGATTGCCAGCGCCGTGCACGCCATTTCACGAATCTGAGGTGCGCGATGCTTTACAAAAATGTCCCAGATCGTCGTAAATACCGGAATAGTGGCCGCGAGGATGGCGGCGGTGCCTGCATTGCTGCACTGAATCGCCAGGAAAAACGTCAGCTGCGTGAGCAGTACGAGCACGCCATAAAGAAGGATGTCTTTTGCTACGCCGGGTTGGGAGAAATACTTCAGAAGCGAGCGGCGCATAAAGAAGTGTTCGAACATCAGCAGGAGCGCCCCGGCACCCAGAAGGCGCCCTGCGACTAAATCGCCGACGGCAAAGCCGGAATCTTCCATCAGCACTTGTGCTGCGACACTCATTGAACCCCAGCAAATGCCTGCACTGATCGCAAAACAAATTCCTTCGGTTTTCTTCTGCATAACCAAGTCCTCGTTCAAGACTTGAGAATAAGCGGATAATGGCGAGCGTACCGATTAAGTTGTGAATTTCACAAGTTGCACCGATGCGACCTTCCCTCAAAATCGAAACCTGGAACCTCCTCTCGGAATTAGGCAGAACGAAAAGCCTGGCTCAAGCCGCAGAACGTTTAGATATGGACCTTCCTGCGGCATCTCGTTTGGTCTCTTCGTTAGAGAAAGAATTGGGAGTCGAGATCCTCGATCGAAAAAGAAAACCGGCGCAGATCGTCACGAAATCGCTGGAACTGTTTTCCGAAGCCGACCGCATAGCGCGCCAATATCAGCGTCTGCTGAAAACCGCCGAGTCCATCAAGCACCAAGACACGATTAAGCCGAAGCGGATTTTGAAAGTGAGCTTGCCGGCGAATATCGATCGCAGTGCTTACTTGAATGCGTTTTCAAATTTCGAACGCAAGCATTCGGGGCTGCGGGTTGAAGTGCTGATTGATGCCGGGGAGGATGGTTTATTAAACGGCGCGGCGGATGTGGCTTACTTCGGATATCGGCCTACAAAAGAAGGCATCGCATGGATCCCAGCGGGACACAACGTTACGTTTCTCATGGCGTCTCGCAGCTACCTTCGCCGGAATGGAACTCCTCAGAGCGTCCAAGAACTTCGAAACCATACCCTTCTGTTGAGAAACTCTTCCAATCGCTCTTTTAGTCGGCGCTTAGAAAATCGAGACGCTGTCTTTGAGATTGAATCCGATGAAAAAGTGCATTTTGAGGACGCTTATTCCTGCCGCACTCACTTGATTGCAGGAGAAGGCATATCGGTAGATTTGGTACCTTCTTTTGTCGCTGATGAGCTGATGCGAGGCGATATTGTTCCGGTGCTTCCCGGCTGGCACCGCCGTCCTTGGGAGATATGCGTCTGTAGAAGAGATTCGGATCATTCGCCGTTAGTTTCTGAAATGGCGGATCTCATTGTTGAGAATTTCAAGAAGCACACGGTCGACAGCTGGATGTTTTGGTATCGGTATTTCAGTATCCCGTTGGAATCGGTTGTGTTGCCGGCAGTGGATTAAAGCTTGTCGCGGAACATGAAGTAGGCGGCGCCGAGCATGCACAAAGAAGCCCACAGATAGTCCAGTTTCAGAGGCTGCTTCATGTACAGGAAGGCAAACGGAACAAAAATGCTCAATGAGATGACTTCCTGAAGGATTTTGAGCTGGCCTAAGGAAAGGCCGGAGAAGCCGATGCGGTTAGCCGGAACCATGATGCAGTATTCGAAGAAAGCGATAAGCCAGCTGGAAATAATCGCAACCCACAGCGGAGAATTTCCGAGATTTTTAAGATGTGCGTACCACGCAAAAGTCATGAAACAGTTTGAGAGAAGAAGCAAGGCAGCTGTTTTGTACAGAACCGGAATCTGAGAAAAGAACTGGCTTAGTGTCTGCATTTGGCAAAAAGAAAAATCAATTAAAGCGTTTGCAGATTATAGAAATCGGAGCATGGGTTTGCCTGAGTCCTCAATTGGCTTTGTCTTTAGGCCTGCTGAAGCCGAGAAGAACGACAGCGATAAGGACCATCGCCGCACCTGCGAGCATGAAACCATTCATCTTTTGCGAGAAGAAAAAGTATGAGAGCACGATGGCCGTTAACGGTTCAACGGTTTCAAGCACACCGGTGATGGTCGGAAGAATCTTGGAGGCGCTCACGATGTAAAGCGTGTAAGCAACGATATGGCCCATGATCGCAACCCATAGCACGCTCAAGATAGTCAGAAAGCTCCATTCAAGGCTGACTTTCCAAAACGGATAGTAGAGGTTGCAGAGAATCGTGGTGAACAGCATGGCCCAAGTCATGGCGATGAGCGGTCCGACCTTCCGAACAATAGTGCGGCTCTGGATCGTGTAGGCGGCACTAAAGAGCGGCGCGCCGAAGCCGACCAAAAGCGTCAGCCATCCGAAGGACAGCGTCGAGAAGTTTCCTTTGGTCATCATCAGACAAACGCCGATAAGCGCTAAAGCACAGCAAAAGATCTGCGAAGCAGTCGGCATCACGGCCGCAAACAGCAGGAGCCCCATGATACAGAAAGGCCGCGTAGCGGCGATAACTGCTGCCGTTTCTGCGTTGGAGTACTTCACACAAACATAGAAGCTGACCTGCGTGAGAAGGACCAAAACGCCAAATAGGAAGAACTGAAAGACGTTTTGTTTGTCAGCTGCTGCAAGAAAGGTTTCTTTCGGTCTTGTGGCAAGAGAAATACCGAAAAGCGCAACCGTCGTAACGACCATCGTTAAAGAAATGAATTGCGCGGGCGCCATGCGGACCGTGTGCAATAGGTATTGAGCAGCGATGTCCATAGTTCCCCAAAAGAAACCGGACAAAACGCCGCAAATGACGCCGAGTGTTCGAATATTCATGTTCGCCTCCGATGTTGTGGTTATAGTTCCTGAAAACTTCTGATCTATCGTGGACGAATAAATTTGAGCACAGGGACTAACTAAATTTGCTCTCGGATACTTAGAATCTTGAGAACGAATTTTTGTTTTGAAAGGATGAGCATCGTGCAAGAAAACCGATACTCTCGTCACGAACTCTTGAAAGAGGTCGGAGTCGAAGGCCAAAAAAGAATCTCGCAAGGCCGTGTGCTAATCATCGGCGCCGGCGGACTAGGGTCACCAGCCTCTCTGTATCTGGCTTCCTCAGGTGTAAAAAAAATCACGATTGTGGATTCCGATACGGTGGATTTAACCAATCTGCAGCGCCAGGTCATTCACAATGTGGAGCGCTTAGGTATGAATAAAGCCGAAAGCGCAAAAGTCTCTCTGGAAGCCATAAACCCCGAGGTTGAAATCGTTCCGGTAGATCACAGACCGACTCTCGAAGAATTGGAGAAGCTTGTTTCCGAATGCGATGTCGCTTTGGACTGTACCGACAATACCGAGTCTCGCTACATCTTCAATGACGTTTGCCGACGTTTCAAAAAACCGCTCGTTACGGCCGGAGTCGTGGCTTTCGACGGTCAAATCACGGTCTTCGACTTTAGAGATCCTGAGTCGGCTTGTTATGCCTGTCTTTTTCCGAACCATGAAGGCAAAGACGAGAAGGCTTCCACCAAAGGCGTTTTTGCACCCCTAGTGGGCATGCTTGGGTGTATGCAGGCCGCCGAGGCTCTTAAAATTATCGGGAAGTTCGGCGAGCCTTTAACAGGTCGTCTGTTAATGGTGGATGCCCGCACGATGACATGGTGTCAAATGAAATACAGACGCGATGATGAATGTCCGTGCTGCTCACAGGGAAGATAAACAATGAAAGTTAAAGTTCTTTATTTTGCTTCTTTGAAAGAACGTCTGCTGAAAGGCGAAGATACGGTTGAAGTGCCTGAAGATGTAAAAACCGTGGAAGATCTGATTAACTATCTGTCTGAGAACGACGCAGCGCTTAAGGCTGCTTTTGAAGAAATGCCTCGTCTGCGCTTTGCCGTGAACCAAGAAATGGCCAAAGAATCGACAGTCTTGAAGGACGGCGACGAAGTGGCCTTCTTCCCGCCGGTTACCGGAGGTTAATACTTTAGAAAGCAGAAGGGTCCGTTGTAAACGGCCTTTTTGCGGAGATTTTTAATGACAGGCGCCGGGCTCCGTCAAGAGATCGGAACGAAATCGCGGTTGACCGCAGCATTCAGGTTTGTGATCACGATTTCGGCAGCGCTCCTGTTGTCTGGTCTTTTCCATAGCCCCCAATTAGGCGGTTTTGCCGCCTTGGGGGCTTTTATGGCTCTGCTGAGTGATACCGAAAGCGACTTGATTTCGCGTCTCGGCGGTGTTGCCATTACCTTCATCGGCGTTATGTGCGCTGCACTTCTCGGTGTCGTGCTCAAGAGTATGGAGTACGGCAAATGGCTCGTCATCGGACTGGTGTGTTTCGGTCAAAGCCTGATGACCTTTGCCGAGAAATTCTGGTGGCTATGGGGAAAATATGTTCTGGTTTTTCTTCTGATTTCGATATTCGATTTCACACCGGACTTGATGGCCTTCGTCGGCTACTTCATCGGTTTCAGCCTTGCGATGGCGGCAATCGTGCTCGATCACTTCGTTTGGCGCTACGAGAAGCTCTCGCTCCGCCCGATGGCACAGCTCAAGCTCGTGGAAGGCGGCAACCGCAACTCTTATGCGTATGCGCTCATTTCCACTGCTACCTTGATATGTGCTTTGGGCTGTTCATTCCTATTTGATTTTTCCGAACCTGGATGGGTCGGAATCACGGCGCTTTATTTATTAAATTCCAACGTGGCTGCGGGCTATAAACGAGTGGTCCAAAGAATTCTCGGAACACTGCTCGCTTACTTCTTAGTCATCCTTATCTTTCCGTATATTGACGATAAGTTTGTGCTCGGTGCGCTGATCGTGGCGTCTTCCGCGGGTATTCCGGTATTTGTCGGCGGGAACTACACCTGCATGACTTTCTTTATCACTTGCTACATCCTTTTTGTATTGGACTGGCTGATGCGTGCATACGGAGGAGACTATTCCATCCTTATTTGGAGGATTTGGGACACGCTGATGGCGGCAGGGTGGGTCGCACTCGGTCTTGGCGTACTTTATCTGTGGGAAAAGAGGCTGAAAAAAGCCGGTGTTGAGCCCCGTATCCCAAGAAACGAGAATTGACAAAAATTGACCCCCAAACCAAAATTAACCGTTTGAGGAAATTAAAAGTTCTTCACAGAAAATCACATAATCAGGAACGATTCCATGGCTGACGACAACAAGACACCGAACGCAACATCAACCGCAAAACCTGCTGCTGCAGAACCGACCAAGGCGGCTGCTCCGGCAGAAGCAAAACCCGCTGCTAAAGCACCGGCAAAACCTCGCACCGTTAAGGCTCCGACGATCCGCAGACCGGCTGTACGCCGCACCGCAGTTAAAGCGGCTGCCCCTGCCGCTGCAGCAAAAGAGACTTCTCTGAAGGAGGTTTCTTTAGACGATCCTTCTCTGTACATTAACCGCGACATCAGTTGGATTGAGTTCGACCGTAAAGTCCTTGAAACAGCAATGGATCCCGAGATCCCGCTGCTCAACCGTGTTCTCTTCTTGTCCATCTTCTACAACAATCTCGACGAATTCTTCATGGTTCGCGTGATGAACGTTCAGAGACAGGCCAGAAGCGGAGCCGAACCGACCGGTCCGGATAAGATGCCGCCCGCTCGTCAGCTTTCCGAAATCCGTCGTAAAGTTACCGAGATTCTCGAAGAAGCTGAAAACCTCTGGATTGATACGCTCAAACCCGAGCTCGAGAATAAAGGCATTCGTTTCTCTAAGTACTCTGCGCTGAACGCAGCACAGAAGAAGGAAATGAACCGCTATTTCGACGAAGATATTTTCCCGGTTCTGACGCCTCAGGCGGTGGACAAAGGTCGTCCGTTCCCGATGATCTCCAACACCAGCCTGAATTTCGTGATGGAGCTCGAAGCAATTGAAAGCGGTATTTCGGTTAAGAACCGTTTTGCTCGTTTGAAGTGCCCGAATAACGTTCCTCGTTTCCTGTTCGTTTCCAATAAAGACAACACCGTTACACCGGATCTGTCCTACGCCACCACTGAAGGTGTGATTGTTCTGACTGAAGATTTGATCGGCAACCGTTTGAATACGCTCTTCCCGGGATATAAGGTTAAGTCTCAGGGTCTTTTCCGTATTACTCGTAATACGGACGGTGAGATCGAAGAAGACGAAGCTGACGATCTGCTCTCTGCCGTTCGTGACTATGTCGAACAGCGTCGTTTCGGTTCAATCGTCCGTGTCGAGATTGAAAAGGGCATGCCGCAGCGTCTGCAGGACTTCCTGTATGAACACTTAGATCTTCATCCGAACCAGTTCTACCGCTGTCGTGTTCCTCTGGCCTTCTCCGAATTCGGCCGCATGATGAAGATTGACCGCCCGTCTCTGAAGTATCCGTCCGATCATCCGAAGACACCGAAGGCTTTCGAACAGGGCCGCAATTGCTTTGACGAGATCCGCAAGCGCGACATCCTTGTCTACCACCCGTATGACTCGTTTAACTGCGTGTTGGAATTCTTGAAGCAGGCAGCTTTGGATCCGAACGTTGTCGCTATTAAGCAGACGCTTTACCGCTGCGGCAGCGATTCTCCTGTTGCTAAGGCTCTTCTTGAAGCTCGTCGCCGCGGCAAACAGGTGACCGCCGTCGTTGAGCTGAAGGCTCGGTTCGACGAAGAGCAGAACATTAACTGGGCTGAAGAAATGGAACGCAACGGTGTGAACGTTGTGTACGGTTTTGCCGGCCTCAAAATTCATGCCAAGCTCTGCTTCGTTGTTCGCCGAGAAAAAGGCAAACTTGAGCGCTACACGCACATCGGTTCCGGTAACTACAACGCTGCTTCGGCCAAGATCTATACCGACTTGGGGCTCTTCACGGCCAATAAGGATATCAACGATGACGTCCAGGATCTGTTTAATGTGATGACCGGCTACGGCGTAGTCAACCACTATCGCAAGCTGCTGGTTTCTCCGCACACCTTGCGCCCCGGCATTACCAAGCTGATCCGCCGCGAAATCGAACAGCACAAGAAGCACGGCAACGGCCATATCATCATCAAGTGCAACCAGCTGGTTGACTATGAAATGGTCAAGGTTCTTTATGAAGCCAGCCGCGCCGGTGTGAAGATCGAATGTATCGTTCGCGGTATCTGCAGTCTGCGTCCCGGTTTGCCCGGCGTTTCCGATACGATCACGGTTCGCTCGATTGTCGGACGTCTCTTGGAGCATGCCCGCATCTACTATTTCCACAATAACGGGGATGAAGAGATGTACTTCGGCAGTGCCGACTTGATGACGCGTAACCTGAACGGTCGTATCGAAGTGCTGACGCCGCTCCTGCAGGAAAACCTGCGCAATAACGTCATGAATCAGATCGTGATTCCTCAGCTGAAGGACAACATTCACGCCTGGGTTATGAACTCCGACGGTTCTTACACCAAGTTGCAGCCTAAGAAGGATGAGACGGTGTACGACAGCCAGGAAGAGATTGCGAAGAAATTAAATCTCATGAAGAAATAATCTTCTGATGCGTTAACCACAAAGCTCCCGCGGTTCGATACTCGGGAGCTTTTTTGGAGTAGAGAGACATGACTCGAGACACTTCATCGCTTCAGGAAGCAAAGATGCTCCTAGAGGTTCTGAAGAGAATCCCTCTGAACCGAAAAATTTCCACGACGGATCTGCACCAGCAGCTCACGGCGGCAGGTTACGAATTGAGCCGCAGAACACTTCAGCGCTACTTGAAGGCTCTGTCTGAAAGCGATATGGGCGTACAGTGCGACGATAAGTCCAAACCTTTCGGCTATCGGCGTCTATTAAATTCCAATGACTTGGATCGCGTAGGGCTTGGTGCTGACGGCGCGCTCCTGCTTTTGCTTGCTCGAGAGCACTTGCGCTATCAGATGCCGCCGGACCTCACAAATTCGCTGTCCTATCTTTTTGATGCGGCGGAGAACTATATGCATACGGCTTCGGGATCGTCACCCGAAAAACGTTGGCTCAGCAAGGTTCGCTTCGTGAGCGGAAGTCTGCCGCTTTGTCCGCCGATGATTCGTCCCTTGATATTTAATAAAGTTTCTGAGGGCTTATTTAAGCAGGTCAAACTCGATATTGTTTATTTCAAAAGCGAGAACGAAGAAGAGGTTCAGCTGCGTGTATCTCCGCTGGGCCTCGTGCAGCAAGATGTCCGGCTGTATTTAGTCTGCTGTTATGAAGACACGACGCAGATTAGAAACCTTGCTCTGCACCGTATTAAAAAGGTTGAGCTGACCACCTTCATTGCAGAAGAGCCGAAGGGTTTCGACTTGCAACAGTACGTCGACAGAAGTCCGTTTAATTACGGCAATGCACAAAAGGTATTGCTGGAGATGGTATTTAAAAACCGTCAAACCGCTTTGATTCTCAGAGAGACACCGTTTAATCGGATGCAGAAGCTGGAAGAGAGAAGAGACGGCACGTTTAAATTAACAGTAGAAGTTGCCGATACAGTTTTGCTCACCGGATGGATCGAAGCCTGGCGAGAGAAGGCCGGCATTATTTCGGTAAAGAAAACGCCGATCCAATAGACAACAAAAATCCCGCTGCAGCAGCGGGATTTTTGTTGAAGATTCAAGAAGAATTATTCGCGGTCCGTGCGATAGAAATATTTCTGATGACGGCTGTTTCTTCTTTGATCGTATGCGTAACGGATCCAGGCTTCAGAGAGAGATTCTCCGTCTCTCCAATTGAAAGTACGAACGCCTGCCCAAAGCTTCGGATTCCACATGGGTTCGTCAGGAATGCGGATGAACGCATTTAAGCTCGGATATTCCTTAGGGTTCTGTTTCATCATGACGGTCTTGCAGTCGCGCACAAAGTTGCCGTAGAAGTCGTCTACGAAGCGGTCAAATTTGGAGAAGTCGATTGTGACGTCTTTGCCGCCGTTCGGAGAGGGCTCAACGAGGAGAATCGGAGAACCGGTGCTGTTCTTAGCGAGGCGAAGCGTGATGCCGCCGTAGGTTTCGTAAACGCTCTTGGAATAATCCGGAGTTGTTTGGAAGAAATCCTCGGCGATCGGATTTAAACGGGGTTTGCGAAGCCAGGGCTTGTTCGGGACATTCGGTCCGGAAACAACCATGGTGCGCGGATCGGCGAGAACTTCGGGCGGAACATTCAAATCTTTGGAATGAACCATTTCCTCGAAAGCATGCTTGTCTGCATTTTTCTGCATCAGATCGAGGATTGCCCAAACTTCAGGAAGGTTTTCTGCAGGCAGATCGAACTCATCAACATAGCCGAACTTAGCGCTTTCTTCCTTGTAATTCGGACGCTGATCCAAAGCATGCATTACTTTCCAAGAACGACCTTGAGAAGCGGATGGAATCGGCCATTTGGGTTCTTCATGTTCTTGGCCTTCAGAGGCCGTATCCATCCGAAGTTCAGTTTCCGTGTCGTAGACGGGAACCTGATAAATATTCGGGTTGTGTTTGGGTGGCTGAGGTCTGTTTTCCTGCGCTTTTTGGGCCTGAGCAGAAACAACCGCGTTGTCTACGGCGCTCTGAATAAACGAGTCGTGCAGGGCCTTTTCATTCTTACTTGCATTTCGGCCGCGCATCGTTCTTTGGAAGAGAGAGTTTCTGCGGTTTCCTTTGTCGCGTTGCTGGAAGTTTTCGCGTCGGCTGTTGTTTGAAGAAAATTCGGAATGAGAAACGGGCGTTTCAAACGCGGGTTCTTTGACTTCCGGAGCCGGACGGGTTTCCTGAACGGCAGGTTCGGGCGTCGGACTAAAGACTCGCGGCTCGTTATTGAAAGTCGGCGCCGGTGCTGGTGTCGGAGAGGCCAGTGCAGGAGTGACAGGTGACGGAGCAGCAGCTTCTGCGGTTTCAGGCGGACGTTTCTTTAATTGGAGTTTCGGTCTTCTAGGGGCTTCAGCGGCCGGAGATTCAATAGGAGAGGAAGTTTCTACAGGGGTTTGTGTTGTCGGAGCCGTCTCAGCTGCTTGTGTAGCCTGGGACTGAGCGTTTGCGATCGCCGTTGCTTTTGTCTTTTCGTAATCTTTTACCCAATTGTATAGGCTAACAATATTGATGCCTAAGTCAGCAGCTACGGCAGCCGCCTTTTCTTTGCCTTCTACAACTCGCAGAGCTGCATGATGTTTAAATGAAGGATCAAAAGT
>ENA-UEYL01003060-UEYL01003060.1-human-gut-metagenome-genome-assembly--contig:-NODE-3060-length-11445-cov-3.975633_pt1 | contig 11445 bp, 6 predicted proteins | sample MGYA00242941_ERZ507946 | MGnify/ENA primary metagenome ERZ507946 (study PRJEB26167, sample SAMN06115482) | human gut metagenome | host: Homo sapiens | place: China:Guizhou | collected 2015-03-11...
TCATGGGAACGCCATGCTGAACGAGCAGGGAAGCGCAAGTGTGGCGAAGATCGTGAAAGCGGCATCTGAGGTGCATTTCGTTCATTAGTCTGATGTAACGGACAGAAAGTTCATCAGGCTGTATAAGAATGCCCTTGCTATCAACGCATATGTATTGTAAATATTGCCGTGAATAGCTGCTCCTGTTAGCTGCATAAGACAAGCACTGCTTGTGTTTGAGCCATTTCAAGTAGCTGTATACACTGTCAGGCAGCGGAAGTGTGCGGCGGCTTGACCTTGTTTTAGGCACGTCAGAAAATATAAGCGTAGTTTTATGGTTTTTGACGCATTTGACCACAGTATGTTGAATACACATCGTGCGCAGCTCAAAATTGATATCCGACCAACGCAGCCCCAGAACTTCACTGCGCCTAAGTCCCATTGTTCCTGCTATAAACACAGGTGTGTAAATTGCAGTGTGTTTTATTTTGCTCAGAACAAGATCAAATTGATCCGTGCTAAGGAAATTTCCGCAGAACTTGTTACAGGAGGGAAGTTCTGCAAGAAGTGCGGCATTTTGGTCTGTCAATCCGTTCTTTACGGCAAATTTCAGTGCCATCTTGATGTTTGAATGATGTTTCCTGATGGTTGAGCCTGATAAGCCTGATTGAAGCTTTGTGAAATAATATTCTTCAAGCACTGCTGGCGTGAGCTGAGAAAGCATTGTACCCTTGCTGCGAAAATACGGCACAAGGTGGTGATTGACCTGGGTGCAGTAAGCTTCATATGTGTTGGCTTTTACAGACATTTTTTTGTTGTGCAGCCACGTTTCAAGCAGATCGGCGAACGGAGTGTCACTAGCTTTTTTAGCCGACAACTTGTCCTTAAGCTGTTGGTTTTCTCCTGCAAGCTGTATCACAAGTTTTTCAAGTTTTGTTTTTTCGTCAATTAGTTCTTCGATAGTCATAATGATCCCCTTTTTTGATATAATAAATTAATTATATTACAAAAACAGGCATTTTGACAGCTTGAATTGATATCTGTCTGAAAGAAAAAAGCGAATTTCACATAAAAAAACAAATACTCATCAATAACTTTGATAATAACTAAGTATATAAACCAAAATCAATTATTTGATTTCAGACAGATAATCAAGAATGGGTCAGTTATAGACAGTTCATTTTACCCACTACCCCTTTTTAAGAAAAAAATCTCCGAAAGCCGTATTTTTTTCTTAAAACCTATTGACAAACCCGATTTTTTGTTATACAATGAACTTGTGTTTTTAATGGGTGTGTTCATTGTAAAGCAATGAATGCTCTGCCTCCTGCTCGAGCGGCGGGAGGCTTTTTTTATTCTGCTGTGATGAACATATATGCAGACAGTATATGTGTTGTCTGTAAAATCACCTGCACGAGTTCTGATTTTCTTCTTACGAATGAATTTGCCTTTTACAAGCTTTTCTATCGTCCTGAGAACGTCCTGACGGCTCATGCCAAGAAGCTTAGATAGATCATTATAGCTTTGGAAAAAACTCTTGTGCGAGCTGTCAGCCAGCTTACAGCACATTGCATAAACTCTGAATTCATTTCCATTCAGTCTGCTTATGAGCTTTTTATCCATGGTGAAATATTTAGAAGCTGTAGATACGGCTTCAATAGTGTATGTATATGTGCCAAGCTTTCCAGGAGCATTTGTTTGGCGCTTCTGGGACTTGATAAATCCACTCTTGAGCAGTGAGCTTGCCGCACGCTTAACAGTGGATACCGAAAAGCCGCATAGTGACACAAGAGTTGTCTGCTTGACTGTGATCTCATAGCCAAGCAGATTTCTTTTTGTATTCTTGTGGATAAGACTATAGAATACACAGGCAAGCTTCAAGTCTGATGCCTGCGTAAAACGTGTAACAAAGCTGTTAGGTATTCGCATTTTTCAATTCCTCATTATTAATGTATTGTTCCAGTGCCGCCCATTCATCGGCAACAAAATTGCTGCGTATATCAGGACGTTTCTGTATTTTCTTTATGTAGCCCCTTGCAGCGGCATAGTTTTTCTTTTCAAGCAGGCTGCTAAGCTCATCGCCTGCAAGTCCATTGACCTTATAGAGCAGTGCAGATATATCTACATATGGGAGTTCGTTTTGAGGAGCAGGGAAGTCATCGGGGAGATAAAGCTCGTCCGTGCTTTCATCAAAGCCGTCCTCGTCATCCTGAAAGCCATTGTCAGAATAAGCCTGGGCAAATATTTTTCGTGCTTCATTATCACGAAATTCTTTTAGCTGTTGGATATGCTGCTGATATTCTATGACCTGACGCTGCGCCTGACTTGCCTGTTTTTCAAGATCCAATGCAGCTTTATACATAAGCTCAGAAACTGCTCCGCCTGCAGCCTTTATTTTCTCAATATCATTAAGCTGCATATAGTATTTGTTCATAGCACTTTCTGCATTATTTTTCAGCTTATCAAGTCTATACTGATTGCCTATAACGCCCAAACTGTCCCAAAGCTCATCATATGGGTAAAGCACAGCAGAGAGGTCTATGTTATGGTTTCTTATAGGCAGATTTTCTACAGGTATTCTTGGCGGCTTATTCTCGATAAGGTGATAAGGCGTGATATTAGTCCGTATTGGCTCACAACGCATTTTCTTAACTATGGCAGTGCCAAAAGGAAGCTTAGACAGCTGTGTGGTATCGAGCAGAGCCTTGCGGTCAACGTGTTCGCCTTGGTGATCGATAAAGCCGTATAGGCTTCCGCTGAATGTAAGATAGTTTATGGTCTCGTTTCCTATCATTTCGGAAAACGCCTTGTTAGTGTTTCCGTTAAGAGAGAGTATGTATATCTGAATATTACAAGCGCCCTTTATGCCGTCCTCTTCTTTATCATACTTTTTGAGCTGACCATAGTCCTGCAGAAAGAGATTGAACAGAATGTTAGCTCCTGGAGAAGCATTCATTTTGCTGCTGAGGTCAGGAAGCTTTGTCATTTGACCAAACTCATCGTAGATATACTCTATTTTTCGTGGCAATTTGCCGCCCTGGTATTTTCTTGCCTGCTTTGCAAGGTACATAAAGGATTGGTCTGCAAACATTGAAGCTATTACATAACGTGATTTTTCTTCATATGGAACGAGCATATATATAATGCAAGGCTGATCTTCATTGATAAGGTCAGCAAAGTTTATTTCATTTTTAGATGTCAGCTTTTGAACACCCATATCCGTCATGAAGATCTCAAGGTCTGCGGAGAGAACAGTGTATATTGAAGAACGTGTATCGCCCTGGGAGAACTTTGACGTTGAATAGGATGTTCTTGCAAGACAGCCCACAGGAAGCGCATTGAACAGCTCATCGAGAGCATTGACCATTTTCTTATTGCCGCTTTCGTCCTCGATCACCGTATTGTATACGCCAAATTCAGTAAAGAATGTTGTTATGCTGTACATATTAACGTTTGACATATCACCTTTTTCATAGCCTTTATCAAGAAAATAGTATATCAAGGCGCTTAAAAGTGACCTTGCAGAGTCTGTCCATATTGCTTCGCTTTGTACATCGTCTGTAAGACAGTGGGCAAACGAGCTGACAAGCTTAGAGGTTTGTGAAAGATCGTTGCTTCCGCTCCGTTTTGCAGCGAGATATTCGTCAATGATAAGTTGTAGAGGATTCCAACAATCAGATCGGTCCGTATCGATAAGATTAAGAGTGACTATCTTATATCCGTTATTTGCAAAATCTTCATATGTCAGTTCAAGCAACTCGCCTTTCATATCGTTTATGATAAGCGAGGGCTTATTTTTTGAGTTAGCCATAAGCCGCATACTTGGCAGCACATAGCATTCGCCTTTACCTGAACGAGGAGCGCCTACTATCATAGTGTTGTATGTGCCAGTTTCAACATAGTACATACCATTGCTTTCACCAATGAGCATACCAGCTTGTTCCGCTGACTTTATATTATCCATAGGGACTGCCTGAAAGTGTTCAAGAAGCTCATTATCTTCCATAAATTTATTATCGCCCTTGATGTCCTTGCTGTCATTCTTCATACGCCACAGAGTATGGAGCTTTACTGTTATACACAAGCCTACTACCATTGCCAGGATAATTTCAAAAATGAACATCATAAATCCTGACGGAACAATGATATTCCACGGCATAAAGTGAGTGCTTGTGTATTCACCAGAGCGTCCGTTAAGGCTTACCCTGCGCATACTTTTAAAGATGTAAATAAAAATGCTGTTAAAGATCACATACAGTATCGATGTAGCTATTGCAAATTGTTTTATTCTGACATTTCGGCGGTCTTTGTCTTTTTCAATAGGTGTTTTATTCACCGCATTTAAAATACGCATAGCAAGATCATAGATCCAACCAAATACAAAAAGTATTTTTGCGATGATAAGATTTTTTATGCGCTTAAGTTTTTCAAGATCCATATTAGTTCCCCTTTATATGCTATGATATTGTTCTTTTGCTTTCGCCATTTCCTGCTCAATCTCAAATTCTCTCATAAGACGTGCGGTTTTTGCTTCCTCAGATTTAAGGGCGTTGCGCAGCATACTTGATGATTTATGAAGAAGTGTCCTCTGCGCCTGCATACAGCCTGCTAGTCTGAATTCAAATGGTATATCCGCTTTTTTACCGCTTATTATCTTTTTAGCAGTGTCATTGCCTGAGCGTGCTGACTTTCTCAGCCATTGATATGCTGCTTTCTTTTGACCGTCACGAAGCAGCATTAAACCATAAGCGAGCTGTCCACTGTTGTTGCCGTTTAAAGCGCACTGACGGAAGCACTTTTCAGCCATTTCGTTTTTATTTTCAGACAGATACACTTTTCCAAGAATATACTGTGCATTTGGATCGTTGTATTCAAACGCAGAACGCTTAAGGTATTCTTTAGCTTTTGTATTATTGAATGAGCTATAGTATTTGCCTAGAGTGTATATCGCAGGCTCAAAGTCCTTATCGGCGGCTGATGAAAGGTAGCGTATTCCTTTTGAAACTTCTGCTGATTTTCTGCTATCAAGAAGAATTTTCCCTGCAGCATACATTCCAGGTATGCTATCTTTGTCAGCGGCATTCGTGAAATACTGCAATGCTTTTCGTCTGTTATTTTCAGACAGATACAGCTTGCCGAGGCGATAAGCTGCTATACCCATAGTATCGTCTTTGTGATCGGCAGCTTGAAGAAGGTATTTCTCAGCCTGGGTATTATCGTTAAATTGCTCCTGATAGAGTTTCCCGAGAGTGTATGCTGCATAGTAATTATCTTTTGCTGCTGAACGTTCTAAGTATGATGTCGCCTTGTCATATCTCTCTTGTGAAAGATACAGCTTGCCAAGACTATATTCACACAATCCTGCTTTATCCTGTGTGTTTTCAGCACCATTTATAAGAACTTTTTCAGCCTTTTGAAGATCTTTTTTGCTGTCGCTCTGATAGAGCTTACCGAGCATATATTGTGCTTTATAGTTATTGGAGTCCGCCGAGAGCAGCAGATATTTTTCAGCACATTCAAGGTCTATATCCGTTCCTTTGCCATTCAGATACATCATACCTATCTTGTAGCTGATATTATCGTCATGGTTTTTAGTGAATACTTTCTCTAAACCTGTTAAAGCTTCAGCGTAAAAATTATGCGCACTTGATAGGTCTTTTTCTACTCCTTGACCCAGTTCATAAGCTTGTCCTACGGCATAACTTGCGAAGGGCATTCCGCCTTTGCTGCTTAGTGAGCGCATATAATAGTCAAATGCTTTGGCATAGTCTGTTTCAACACCAGAGCCGTATTTGTATATGTTTCCGAGAGCAAAATAAGCATATTTATTTTCAGACAGCTTATAATGCTCTATGGCTGAGTTATAGTCCTGAGTAACGCCAAGACCATATTCATACATTTTACCTATGCGATAGTTGAGATAGGACTTTGTCCAATTATCACGTTTGTCATCACTCATGCTTACTATGGACAGCAGCTTGTGAAAATCTTCAAAGGCTTTGCTGTAATATTGCTGACTTAGTGTATCGCCGTCATTGGATTTTAGCATTTGGCTGTCATAAAGCTTGCCTATGTCATATGTTGCGAGAATATTTCCGCTTTTGCTTTCTATTGAGAGTATTTCAAAAGCTTTTTCGGGGTCTTTCTTTATGACTGCTGATTTGTTCTGTTCATTTCCGTACATATAGTCGAGGGCAAGCTTATAGTTCTTGCTCCAATCTATGCGTAGACGTTCCACTGCCTGATCGCTTTTATCATTTTCAGACAGATACGCTTCAGGCTCTTGCGGAAAAATATCCGTGCTGTAGTCAGGAGCATTTGGTTCATACAACTCATCATAATTTCTTGAAGATAGGTACATTTCCAAATCATCAGGGATATCAGAGTTTTCTAAAGAGTCATAAGGCATAGCATCCTCTAAATCATCGTTTTTATTTTCAGACAGATACACTTTTGATTTCTGCGAGGAAATACCGTTGTTGTAGTCAGGCTCATTTTTCTCAGAAAAGCCTTCGCTTTCTTTTTCAGACAGATACGTTTTCGTTTTTGGAAAGTAAGAAGTATTATCAAGATCTATATGGGAATGCAGATCCTCAGGTGGTTCAATATTGACATTCTTTGTGTTGTAGTATTCACGGCAGATAGAAAGAAATGAGTTTCCTACTCTGGAGTAAAAACCTGACGGATCGTGAAGCTGATGTTCTTTATACTCAGCCCACCTTGAATTTTGTCCGTATCTGTTTCGGAACATTGCTTGTGTGTTGTCGAGCTTATGAAGATATGTGTCAAACATTATTTGCAAAGTTTGATTTTCTGATATGACAGATCTGATACAACTGTCAATCTCGTTTTTTGTCACATCATTTTGTTTTGCAGGGAACGGTCTTGACCGTTCCGGGGCCTTGCGGCAAATGTGTTTTACGTTTTCCCTCGCAAATCTTGTTGGCTCTGCTCCCTCAATTTTCCCTCTTGCCAAGGGGCATAGAATACGATATAATAAAAAATAATTGTGCGGATTTATGCCCCTGTGGGATGGGCGGTGACGCACGGCAAATCAGGCGGCGCGGTATAGGCGCTGCCTATAGTTCGCCGCAACTGCGGTCACTGAAAAGGAGCGTCATCATGAAAGGTATCATCCTCGCCGGCGGTGCTGGTACCCGCCTGTACCCGCTGACCATGGTCACATCCAAGCAGCTTCTGCCTGTGTATGATAAGCCCATGATCTATTACCCGCTGTCTACCCTGATGCTGGCAGGCATCCAGGATATCCTGATCATTTCCACCCCAACCGATACGCCGCGCTTTGAAGCGCTGCTGGGGGATGGCAGCCAGTACGGCCTGCACCTGCAATATAAAGTGCAGCCCTCCCCGGACGGTCTGGCACAGGCCTTTATCCTGGGTGAAGAGTTTATTAACGGTGAGCCCTGCGCTATGGTGCTGGGCGATAATATTTTCTACGGCGCAGGTTTCTCCAAGCGGCTCAAGTCCGCTACCGCCAACGCCGAAGCCGGCCGCAGCACTGTGTTCGGCTACTATGTCACCGATCCCGAACGCTTCGGTGTGGTGGCATTTGACGAAAACGGCCAGGCAACTTCCATTGAAGAAAAGCCCGCACAGCCCAAGAGCAACTATGCGGTTACCGGCCTGTATTTTTACAGCAAAGATGTGTGCGAAAAGGCAAAACAGGTAAAGCCCAGCGCCCGCGGCGAACTGGAAATTACCACCCTGAATGAGATGTACCTGCAGGAAGGCAAGCTGGATGTGCAGCTGCTGGGCCGCGGCTATGCCTGGCTGGATACCGGCACGATGGACAGCCTGGTGGAAGCCGCCGACTTTGTGCGCATGATTGAACAGCGCCAGGGCATTAAAATTTCCGCCCCGGAAGAGATCGCCTATAAATACGGCTGGATCAACCGCGGCAAACTGTTGGAAAGCGCCGAGCGCTATGGCAAAAGCCCCTATGGCCAGCATCTGCGCAATGTTGCCGATGACCGCCTGAAATATTGATGCGGTATAAAGAAAGAGGCACAAGATGAAAATTCTGATTACCGGCTGCCATGGACAGCTTGGAACCGAGCTGCAAAAACAGCTGGCCGATGAAGAATGCGCCCTTGGCCCACTGCCGGAGCGCCTGCGCAAAGCAACGGTGATCGCCGTTGATGTGGATGAGCTGGATATTACCGACCGCGAAGCCACTGTGACCTATATCCGCCGCATCCAGCCGGATACCGTCATCAACTGCGCTGCTTTTACCAACGTGGATGGCTGCGAAACCAACCGCGATGCCGCTTACCGCGTCAACGCCCTTGGCCCGCGCAACCTGGCATTGGCATGCGAAAAGATCAATGCCCGCCTGATCCATATTTCTACCGACTATGTATTCTCCGGTACAGCCAACGGCGGTGTGGCATTGGATGAAAGTGCCCTGCCCGCCCCCATTTCGGCCTACGGCCAGACCAAGCTGCTGGGCGAAACCTATGTGCAGCAGTTCTGCCGCCGCCACTTCATCGTGCGCACGGCTTGGCTGTACAGCTATTACGGCAAAAACTTTGTCAAAACTATGGTCAACCTGGCTAAAACGCATGACACCCTGAATGTTGTCAATGACCAGCTGGGCAACCCCACCAATGCGGTGGATCTGGCCTACCATATCTTAAAGCTGGCAGTCAGCCATGATTACGGCATTTACCACTGCACCGGCAGCGGCATTTGCAGCTGGTATGATTTCGCATCCGAGATCATCCGCCTGTCCGGCCTGCCGTGCACCGTAAAGCCCGTTACCAGCGCACAATATAAAGAGATGAACCCCAAATCCGCAGACCGCCCGGCATGGAGCGCACTGGAAAACCGCGCCCTGCGGTGCAGTGTCGGCGATGACATGCGCGACTGGAAAGATGCAATTCAGGACTTTTTCAATAATTGGGATGGTAAATAAATGAAAACTTATCTTGTTACCGGCTGTGCCGGTTTTATTGGCTCCAACTTTGTCCACTATATGCTGGAAAAATACCAGGATATCCGCCTGGTCAACCTGGATAAGCTGACCTATGCTGGCAACCTGGAAAATCTGGAAGATATCAAGGATGATGCCCGCCATATCTTTGTTAAGGGCGATATCTGCGATAAAGCCCTTGTCACCGACCTGATCGCCAAATATGACCCGGATTACGTCATCAACTTTGCTGCCGAAAGCCACGTTGACCGCAGCATCCGCAACCCGGAAATTTTTGTTGAGTCCAATGTTCTGGGCACCGTCAATCTGCTGCAGTGCTGCAAGGATGCCTGGTACGATGCCGACGCCAAGACCTGGAAGGAAGGCAAAAAGTACCTGCAGGTTTCCACCGATGAAGTGTACGGTGCTTTGGGTGCCGAGGGCTACTTTATGGAAACGACCCCGCTGTGCCCGCACAGCCCGTACTCCGCTTCCAAAGCCAGCGCCGATATGTTCGTGAAAGCATTCCATGATACCTATGGCATGCCCATCAACATCACCCGCTGCTCCAACAACTATGGTCCGTATCAGTTCCCCGAAAAGCTGATTCCGCTGCTCATCAACAACGCCAAGCACCACAAGACCCTGCCGGTTTACGGCGATGGTATGCAGATCCGTGACTGGCTGTATGTCATGGACCACTGCAAAGCCATTGATATGGTTGCCAACGGCGGCAAGGACGGCGAAGTTTACAATGTCGGCGGCCATAACGAGCGCCCCAACATCTTCATCGTCAAGACTGTCATCGAGCAGCTGCATGACCGCCTGAAGGATGAGGGCATCAGCGAAGAGCTGATCAAGCACGTGGCGGACCGCCTGGGCCATGACCGCCGTTACGGCATTGACCCCACCAAGATCAAGAACGATCTGGGCTGGTACCCCGAAACCCCGTTCGAGAAGGGCATTGTGCTGACCATTGACTGGTACCTGGCCCACGAAGAGTGGATGGACCACGTGACCAGCGGCAACTACCAGAAGTATTACGAGCAGATGTATAAAAACAAGTAATGCTGCCGCACATTTGTTAAATTCTGCAAAACACCCCGCCGCCGCTTTGCAAAGCGGCGGCGTTTGTGGTATACTAATTCTGTACTATAAACAAAAACTCGAACCGTATGATGCGCGTACATGCGTGTTTTTACGGTTATCCATTATTCTGAATTTTTAATGATCTTGAGGTTTTTTTGAATGGCAATTTCCAGAGAAGAACAACTGCGCAATAACCGCCGCTTTTCACGCCAGATCGTGGGTGTAGTGGCAATCGTATTGATTATCATTGGTCTGTTTACCGTATTAAGCTGGGTGGTTGGCGTGCTGCGCAGCGCGTTGGATGATACCGAACGCCGCCAGAGCTATGCCGACCGTCTGTACGGTCTTGTCATGTTTGACACTATGCCGTTTGACGATGTGAGCAAGGTAGATCAGTCGGAGTTTCTACAGGCTGCCATCTGGGGCGCCGTGTACCAGATCCAAAAGCGGGATAACGGCCTGAGCGACTATGAGCGCGACAGCGAAACCGGCTCCATCATTCTGCCCAAACTGGAAGTTGACACCTACCTGACCAACCTGCTTGGCCCGGATTACAAGATCACCGATGGCTCTTTCCAGACCGAAGAGTTCAATTATACCTATGACGAGGAAAAGCAGGGCTATCTGGTTCCTGTTACCAGCATGGTGGCTATGTATACCCCGGAAGTGGAAAAGATTTCCACCCAGAGCGGCAAGACCTATGTGACGGTTGGCTATATCCCCACCATCAACAATAGCTCCAGCGGAGAGATCAACCTGACCGCCCCCACGGAGCCGACCAAGTATATGGACTATGTGTTCACCCGCGGCGAGGGCCGTAAGTGGTATCTGAGTGCATTGCAGGAAAGCGATATGCAGCCCGAAGTGTCTGCTTCGACCGCAGCCCCGACTACCGATTCCGGCGACCCGCAGGAGTTGGTGCAGAACAACCTGGATTCCACCGTGGCCGATACCGGCAATCCCACAGGTGATACCGCAGACGGCACCGCTGAACCGGACAGCACGGCGGACGACCAGACCGATGCCCAGAGCGAACCTGAAGCTGATACCGGGGATACCGGTGGGGATACGCAGGATAGTTCAGGTACGGAATAAGCTCCTGCTGACAAAACGATAATTTTGATGAAGCTGCACGGCCCAAACGCTGTGCAGTTTTTTGTATGGTAGGGCGGGGTCACCCGCCCCCCACTGAAGGCGGCCCGACCGTACAATAAAAATGTGTGATATACCTTGCCCACAGTAGGGGAGCAGCGTCCCCGACACCGCAGACAAACCTTGCGGCAAATCTCATTATGGCAGATGTGCCAAAGCTTCGGAATGGTCAAGGCAATACCGCATAATTCTAAGTGCCGATACGGCGAGCGAGGCGCGGCAGATGCCAAGCCAAAAGCGCAGATAATACTGGATGCTGCAAAGGTGAGCGCCGCCAGTGGCGGAAACAGCGA
>ENA-UEYL01003063-UEYL01003063.1-human-gut-metagenome-genome-assembly--contig:-NODE-3063-length-11430-cov-4.762001_pt1 | contig 11430 bp, 9 predicted proteins | sample MGYA00242941_ERZ507946 | MGnify/ENA primary metagenome ERZ507946 (study PRJEB26167, sample SAMN06115482) | human gut metagenome | host: Homo sapiens | place: China:Guizhou | collected 2015-03-11...
CAGAATCCGTTATAATGAACCATGCGCCCGGTAATTCCAGGCAAATTTTTTTAGAATAAGAGGTACTCAAAATGGCTGGCATGAAAGCCGTCTATCAGGCAGAGTAACAGGATAAAAGGAGCGCCTTTTGGCGCTCCTTTTGCGTCTTCCGACAGATGGAATCGGTCAAAATGCCCACCGACTGTGGACGGATGTACACAACTTTCCCTGTTTTCTCCAAAAATTTTTTCCCGATTTTAGTTGCACAGATGGGAAAAATATGATACCATGAGCGACGTCTAGAGACAAATGACCGTAGGAGGCGGACGAACATGGCGAAATCCATTAAGTACTACATTGTAGCGGCGGATGCTCTGCCTGAGATTTTCATCAAAGTGGCAGAAGCCAAACGCATGATGCAGACCGGAGAAGTATCCACGGTAGGGGCGGCCACCCGTCTGGCGGGAATCAGCCGCAGCGCGTTTTACAAGTACAAGGATTCCGTGCAGCCTTTCAACGACATGAAGTCGGAGCATATCATCACGTTTTATGCCATGCTCAAGGACACCGCCGGTGTCCTGAGCCGTGTGCTGTCTGTGTTCGCTACCTCCGGTGCCAATATCCTCACCATCAACCAGAGCATTCCCACCAACGGCTGTGCGGCGGTGACGATTTCTGCCGAGACCAGCGATATGGCGGAATCCCTGGAGCAGCTCCTGGCCGATGTGGCGGGGCTGGACGGCGTGGTGAAATTTGAGATTCTGGCAGGCTGAGAGGAAGAATGAGATGATACAAATCGCGATTCTGGGCCTTGGAACTGTGGGGACTGGTGTTGCCAAGGTGGTGGCGGAAAACGCCAAACAGATCGAACGCAAACTGGGGGAGCCCCTCCAGGTCAAGGCCATTCTGGTCCGTCACTTTAAGGATGGTCCCTACCGTCAGCTGATGACGGATGACTTCCGCAAAATCGAAGAGGATGAGAGCATCCGGGTGGTGGTAGAGACCATCGGCGGTGTGGAGGCGGCTTATGAGTACACGAAGCGGGCGCTCCAGGCGGGCAAGCATGTGGTGACCGCCAATAAGCAGCTGGTGGCGGAGCGCGGCTGCGAGCTGCTGGAGCTGGCCCGGAAAAAGAATGTCAGCTATCTCTTTGAGGCCAGCGTGGGCGGCGGCATTCCCGTGCTCCATCCCCTGACCCAGTGCATGGCGGCCAACCGCATTGATGAGGTGTACGGCATCCTCAACGGTACCACCAACTACATTCTCTCCCGCATGGTCCGCACCGGCGCCTTTTTCTCCGATGCCCTGCGGGAGGCCCAGGCCAAGGGCTACGCTGAAGCGGATCCCACCGCCGACGTGGAGGGAATTGACGCCGGACGCAAGATCTGTATCCTGGCGGATCTGGCCTTTGGCTACCAGGTGGATCCGGCAGTGGTGCCCATGGAGGGAATTTCCCACCTGTCTTTGCGGGATGTGAAGATCGCACAGAGGGCCGGCTACCGGATTAAACTCCTGGGCCGGGCCGTGCGGATGCCCGGCGGCGGCCGGACGGCCTATGTGGCGCCCCACCTGATTCCGGAGGATAACCCCATTGCCAATGTGGAAGACGTGTTCAACGCCGTGATGATCCGGGGAAACGCCACCGGCGATGTGATGTTCTACGGCAAGGGTGCCGGGGAGCTGCCTACCGCTTCGGCCTGTGTGGCGGATGTGATGGAATGTTTGCAGGCAAGTCCCCGGCGGGAGGAGATCGGCTGGTCGGCGGATCCCACCGGATTTGTGGATCCGGCACAGCTGCGCACCCGCTATTATTTCCGCATTGAAGGCAGCCTGACTGATGCCGCCATGGCCTTTGGCCAGGTGGAAGTCCTCAGTGAAGACGGAGAAACCGCGTTCCTGACCGACGCCATCAGCGGACAGGATGCCGCAGACCAGTCCCAGCGGCTCAATGTGCTGGCGTGTATGCGGGTGCTGGCCTGAAACACAAGACAGCCCCTGCGGCGTATAATGGAGCGGCGCAGAATCTAAAGCAAAGAGGGAAACACTATGAGTTTGATCGTACAGAAATTCGGCGGCAGTTCCGTGCGGGATGCCCAGCGCATTCGGAACGTAGCCGGTATTATCGCTGAGACTTACCTGGCGGGCAACGACGTGATCGTGGTTCTGTCTGCCCAGGGAGATACCACAGATGATCTCATCGCGAAGGCGGAGGAGATCAACCGCAACCCGTCCAAACGGGAGATGGACATGCTTCTGGCCACCGGCGAGCAGATTTCCGTGGCGCTGTGCGCCATGGCTCTGGAGGCCATGGGGCTGCCCTGTGTGTCTCTGACGGCCTGGCAGGTGGGGATCCAGTCCACCACGGTTCACTCTGATGCCCGGATCAAGAAAATTGACTCCGAACGGGTGCAGGCCGAGCTGGACCAGCACCGCATCGTGATTGTCACCGGATTCCAGGGTGTGGACCGGCTGGGCGACATCACCACGCTGGGACGCGGCGGATCGGATACCAGCGCCGTGGCTCTGGCGGCGGCTTTCCGGGCGGATCTGTGCCAGATCTATACCGATGTGGACGGCGTGTATACCACCGATCCCCGCATTGTTCCCAACGCCCGGAAACTGGATGAGATTACGTATGACGAGATGTTGGAGCTGGCCAGCCAGGGTGCTCAGGTCCTCCACAACCGCAGTGTGGAGCTGGCCAAGAAGTTCAGAGTGAATTTGGAAGTCGTGTCCAGCCTGGAGCGCAAGCCCGGCACGAAAGTTAAGGAGGTTACCAAAGTGGAGAAGACCAATATCGCCGGCGTCGCCAAGGACACCAGCATTGCCCGTGTGGCCCTGATCGGATTGCAGCATAACCCCGGTGTTGCATTCCAGGTGTTCGACCTTTTGAGCAAGCACAACATCAATGTCGACGTGATTTTGCAGTCCATCGGCCGGGAAGAGACCAAGGATATCACCTTTACCGTGCACAAGAAGGATCTGCAGGAGGCGGAGGATATCCTCAACGAGCACAAGGAGGCCCTGCGCTTCGACCATATTGAGGCAGATGAGAAGATCGGCAAGGTGTCTATCGTGGGCGCCGGCCTTATGAGCAACTGCGGCGTGGCAGCCCGGATGTTCGAAGCCCTCTATGAGGCGGGCATCAACATTCAGATGATCAACACCTCTGAGATTCGGGTTTCCGTACTGTTGGACGAGGAGGATGTGAACCGGGCAGTCAAGGCAGTGCATGCCAAGTTCTTTGACGAGCTCTGATTGCCAGTCCGGGCGGCAGGTCCGGCCAGGAAATGCAAATAAGAACTCCGGCGGCGCCGCCTGCGGGGCGGTGCCGCCGGGAGTTAAGCTGCGGCACTGCCGCGTAAAAGGAGGAACCATATGAACGCCATTGTTACCGTCGTAGGCAAGGACCGGGTGGGTATCATCGCGGCCATCTGCAACAAGCTGGCAGATTATAATGTGAATATTCTGGACATCTCCCAGACCATCCTGCAGGGCTCTTTCACCATGGTCATGGCTGTGGATGTCTCTGCGGCGACGGCATCCTTCGGAGATTTGGGCGCTGCCCTGGCGGAGCTGGGCGGCGAGATGGGGCTTTCCATCCGTATTCAGCGGGAGGAGATCTTCAACGCCATGCACACGATTTGAGGGGGAGGAGAGTATGCTCAATCAACAGGATATTCTCTCCACCATCGAGATGATCGACCAGCAGCATCTGGATATCCGGACCATCACCATGGGCATTTCCCTGCTTTCCTGCTGTGATCCGGATCCCAAGCGGGCCTGCGAGAAGATCTATGAGAAGATCACCCGCTATGCCGAAAAGCTGGTCCGCACGGGTGAGGAGATCGAGCAGGAGTTCGGCATTCCCATTGTCAATAAGCGTATCTCCGTCACGCCCATGGCCCTGGTGGCCGGAGCCAGCGACACGGAGGATTATGTACCCTTTGCTCTGGCGCTGGACCGGGCGGCCCGGACCTGCGGCGTCAACTTCATCGGCGGCTATTCCGCCCTGGTGCAAAAGGGGATGACCATTGCCGATGAGCGGCTGATCCGCTCCATTCCGGAGGCTCTGTCCCGGACGGAGCTGGTGTGCTCGTCCGTGAATGTGGGCTCGACCAAGGCGGGCATCAACATGGACGCCGTGGCCCTGATGGGCCGGATCATCAAGGATACCGCAGCCGCCACCGCGGACCGGGACGGCTTCGGCTGCGCCAAGCTGGTGGTGTTCTGCAACGCCGTGGAGGACAATCCTTTCATGGCCGGCGCCTTCCACGGTGTGGGCGAGGCGGAGAAGGTCATCAACGTGGGTGTTTCCGGCCCCGGCGTGGTCCATCATGCGCTGCAGGCTGTCAAGGGTGCGCCCTTCGACGTGGTGGCTGAGACGGTGAAGAAGACCGCTTTCCGGGTGACCCGGATGGGTCAGCTGGTGGCCCAGGAGGCCAGCCGCCGTCTGGATACCCCCTTCGGCATCGTGGACCTGTCCCTGGCGCCTACGCCGGCCATCGGCGACAGCGTAGCCCGCATCCTGGAAGAGATGGGACTGGAGACCTGCGGCACGCACGGCACCACCGCAGCTCTGGCTCTTTTGAACGACGCGGTGAAAAAGGGCGGCGTTATGGCCTCTTCCAGCGTGGGAGGCCTGTCCGGCGCCTTCATTCCGGTCAGCGAGGATGAGGGGATGATCGCCGCCGCACGGCAGGGCACATTGTGCCTGGACAAGCTGGAGGCCATGACCTGCGTGTGCTCCGTGGGCCTGGATATGATCGCTGTGCCGGGAGATACCCCCGCCGAGACGATTTCCGCCATCATCGCCGACGAAGCGGCCATCGGTATGGTCAACTGCAAGACTACCGCCGTGCGGCTGCTGCCCGCGCCGGGCAAGACCGTGGGCGATACCATCGAGATGGGCGGCCTGCTGGGCAGTGCGCCGGTGATGCCGGTGCATCCGGAGTCCAGCGCGGCATTCATCGCCCGGGGCGGACGAATCCCCGCTCCGATGCACAGCCTCAAAAACTGAAAAAAGCGGACGGCATTTTGCCGTCCGCTTTTTTGATGTGATTTTGGGAAAGACAGCCGCGGCTGCCATAAAGAAGTTATGGAGTTTGAGATGCGGCTTCCTCCTGCCGGGCAAACCGTTCCCGGTCCCGCAGGATCTGCTTTTGGTAGCGGTCTGCCTCGGAAAAGACACAGCCGCAGTACTTCTGCATGTAAAATCCCAGTTCCCGGGCTTTTTGATTGCCCGCCCGGAAGTTGGGCCGGAAGTCTCGATAGAGAAACTCCACGCCGTACTGCCGGGCATAGCGCTCCGCCGCCCGGGCGATGTTATCGTGCTGCTGATAGGTGCTGGCCAGCAGGGTGGTGGTGAAGGCGGAAAACCCATGGTCGGCCGCATAGCGGGCGGTGCCCTCCAGGCGGTGCTCATAGCAGTAGGTGCAGCGGCCGGAAATATCGCTGGCTACATGCTCCACAAATTCCCGCAGGCCGTAGTCCTCCTGGACCCGGACTTCCATGCCGATGGTGGGAGCGTACTCCAGCAGGCAGTCCCGCCGGGCCTGGTACTCCTTCCAGGGATGGATATTGGGGTTATACCAGAACGCCACCGGCTCCAGTCCTTCTTCCCGCAGAGGATCAATGCAGCTGAGAGAGCAGGGAGCACAGCAGCAGTGCAGTAAGATCTGATTCATGAAAATCCCTCACTTTTGATACACTGATTGAGACAGTATACCACATAAATGAGGAAAGTCCAAGTCAAAACGTCCATGATTCCTTAACGCTTTCTTGATACAGTTGGCGCAATTTGTCAATTGCACATTGGACGGGAAAAGTGTACAATGCCAAGTAATGTGGTATCTTGTGGCTACCGGTCGAAATAGGCTGCGTAACCGTTTTCCCAAAGGAGGCATTTGCATTGAAAGTCGGACTTGATGTCGGTTCCACCACCATCAAATGTGTGGTGCTGGACGATACAGGCAACATCATTTACAGTACATATGAACGGCATTTCAGCCATATTTTGGAAAAGTCTGAGGAGCTGCTGCGCCGGGTGGCCAAGCAGTACATCCCCGGCGGCAAGGCCGAACTGGCAATTTCCGGTTCGGCGGGCATGGGCATGGCCGAGAGTGTGGGCGTGCCTTTTGTTCAGGAGGTGTTCGCCACCCGTGTGGCTGCCGGCCGGCTGGCTCCGGGGACGGACGTCATCATCGAGCTGGGCGGCGAGGACGCCAAGATCCTCTTTTTGACCAACGGCATGGAGGTCCGGATGAACGGATCCTGTGCCGGCGGTACCGGCGCGTTCATCGATCAGATGGCCACGCTTTTGAAGATGAGCGCCGACGAGATGGATGCCGCCGCGCAGCAGGCGGAAAAGACGTACACCATCGCTTCCCGCTGCGGCGTGTTTGCCAAGAGCGATATTCAGCCCCTGATTAACCAGGGCGCCAAGGCCGAGGACATTGCCGCCAGCATCTATCAGGCGGTGGTGAACCAGACCATCGCAGGTCTGGCTCAGGGGCGGCCCATTACGGGCAATGTCCTCTATCTGGGCGGACCGCTGACCTTCTCCCGGATTCTACGGGAGAGCTTTGACCGGACGTTGGGTGTCCAGGGTACCTGCCCGAAAAACAGTCTGCTGTTTGTAGCCCTGGGTGCGGCCTACTACTCGGATCAGACCTTTGATCTGGAGGCAGTGGCAAACGCCCTGCAGGAGCGGGGAGCCTCTGAGACGTACCGCAGCCAGCCGCCGCTGTTTTCCAGCAAAGAAGAGTATGCGGCCTTCCAGGCCCGGCACGCCAAGGCTGCAGTGCCCCGTGTGCCGTTTACCGCGGACTATGCCGCTCCGGTCCATATCGGCATCGACTCCGGCTCCACCACGGTGAAGATCGTGGTGGTGGATCAGGACGCCCGGCTGCTCTTTACGGACTACCGGCCCAATCTGGGCAACCCCGTGCCTCTGATTCGGGAGGTACTGGAAAAGCTCTATGACGAGCATCCGGCCCTGCACGTGGCGTCCGTCACCACCACCGGCTACGGTGAGGACCTGGCCAAAAGCGCCTTCCACGCCGACTACGGCGTGGTGGAGACTGTGGCGCACTTCACTGCCGCCCGGCACTTTTTGCCCAATGTGGACTTCATCATCGACATCGGCGGCCAGGACATGAAGTGCTTCAAAATCGAAAACGGCGCCATCAGCAACATCTTCCTCAATGAGGCCTGTTCCTCCGGCTGCGGCAGCTTCCTGCAGACCTTTGCCCAGGCCCTGGGCTATGACGTCAAGGAGTTTGCCAAGCTGGGGTTGTTTGCGGACCGGCCTGTGGATCTGGGCAGCCGCTGCACGGTGTTTATGAACTCCAGCGTCAAGCAGGCCCAGAAGGACGGCGCCACGGTGGAGAATATCTCCGCAGGCCTGTCCATCTCCGTGGTGAAAAACGCCATCTATAAAGTGATTCGCGCCGCCTCTCCGGAGGAGCTGGGCCGGAACATCGTGGTGCAGGGCGGCACGTTCTACAATGAAGCCGTGCTGCGTGCCTTTGAAAAGGAGATGGGGGTGGAGGTCATCCGCCCCGATATCGCGGGACTCATGGGCGCCTACGGCGCGGCGCTGTACGGCCGTGGCAAGGCGGCCGCCGGCCAGACCAGCACCCTGCTGGACCGCAAGGCCCTGGCCAACTTCCATCAGGAGACCCGCAGCGAAGTGTGCGGCCGGTGCGGCAACAACTGCCAGCTGACCATCAACACGTTTGCCGACGGCGGAACTCTCATCAGCGGCAACCGCTGCGACCGTCCCATTACCGGCAAGGCGGACAGCGGCGAGCGCAACCTCTACGCCTACAAGCGCAAGCTGATTCTGGGCTATAAACCGGTTCCCGGCAGCCGGGGCAAGATCGGTCTGCCCCTGTGCCTGAACTTCTGGGAGCTGCTGCCCTTCTGGCATACGTTCTTTACCAAGCTGGGCTTTGCCGTCTATCACAGCCCCCTGAGCAGCCGGGATCTGTATCTCAAGGGCCAGGGGACCATCCCCAGCGATACGGCCTGTTTCCCGGCCAAGCTGGCCCACGGCCATATTCACTATCTGAGCAAGCTGGGACTGGATGCCATTTTCTATCCCTGCATGACGTATAATCTGGATGAAGGCCTGGGCGATAATCACTATAACTGCCCGGTGGTGGCGTACTATCCCGAGGTGCTGGCGGGCAACTGCCCGGAATTGCGTGAGACCCGCTTCATCTATGACTATGTGGGGATTCACCGGCCCAAGGACTTTACGAAAAAAGCCTATGTCATGCTGCAGAAGTATTTCCCCGGTATCTCCAAGAGCGAGGTGCGGGAGGCGGCGGACGCGGCCTATGCCGAGTACGCCCACCATATGTCCCTGGTGCGCAAGGAAGGCGAGCGGATCATGGACCAGGCCCGGGCGGAGGGACGGCGGATCATCGTCCTGGCCGGACGGCCCTACCATGTGGACCCGGAGATCAACCACGGCATCGATACCCTCATTACCCAGTTCGGCGCGGCGGTGGTGACGGAGGACTCCATCTCCAACCGGGTGGAGAAGTTCCCCACCACGGTGCTCAACCAGTGGACGTATCATGCCCGGCTGTATGCGGCGGCCAAGTACTGCTGCGAGCATCGGGACATGGACCTGGTGCAGCTGGTAAGCTTCGGCTGCGGCGTGGACGCCATTACGTCTGATGAGACCCGGGAGATTCTGCTGGCGGGCGGCAAGCTTTACACCCAGCTGAAGATTGACGAGATCACGAATCTGGGCGCGGTGCGGATCCGGCTGCGGAGCCTGTTTGCCGCCCTGGATGAACAGGATGAACAACACAGCAAGGAGGCGTGAGAAAATGGAAGAGCTGTTCATGGATTACCCCAGGTTCACGCCTGAGATGAAGAAGACCCACAAGATTTTGATTCCCAATATGGCGCCGGTCCAGTTCCGGATTCTGGCCGCCGTGATGCAGGAAGCCGGCTATACCTGCGAGCTGCTGGAAAACTGCGGCAGCCAGGTGTGCGAGCTGGGACTCAAGTACGTACATAATGACACGTGCTATCCCGCGCTGCTGGTCATCGGCCAGTTTTTGGACGCCCTGGGCTCCGGAAAGTACGACCTGGACCACACGGCCCTGATCATTACCCAGACCGGCGGCGGATGCCGGGCCTCCAACTATATCCATCTGCTGCGCAAGGCGCTGGTGAAGGCCGGATACGGCCAGGTGCCGGTGGTGAGTCTGAACTTCTCCGGTTTGGAGAAAGACTCCGGCTTCCCCATGACGGTGCCTCTGATGCGCAAGCTGCTGGCGTGCATTTACTACGGCGATCTGCTGGTGACCCTCAAGGCCCAGACGGAGCCCTACGAGCTGGAAAAGGGTGCCGCACAGAAATGTCAGGACCGCTGGCTGGACACCATCTGCGGCTGGGTCCTGGAGAACAAGGGCTGGTCCGGCCGGGAGATCAAGGCCGCCATGCCCAAGATTGCCGCGGACTTTGCCGCGATCCCCGTTCACCGGGTTCCCAAGGTGAAGGTGGGCGTCGTGGGAGAGATCTATGTGAAGTACTCTCCTCTGGGCAACAACGATCTGGAGAAGTTCCTGGCCAGCCAGGACTGCGAAGTGAACCTGCCGGGCCTGATGGGCTTTGTGCAGTACTGCGCCTATAACCCCTCGGAGACCGCCCGGCTCTATGGCGGTACGTTCCTGGAAAAGCATGTCTCCGATCTCATTTTGAAGTACATTGAGGGCATGGAGAAGGTACTCATCCGGGTCCTCAAGGACAACGGCTACCATGCGCCGCTGCCGTTCCGGGAGCTGGTCAAGCTCACCGACGGCCTCATCAGCACCGGCGACAAGATGGGCGAGGGCTGGCTCCTCACCGCTGAGATGGTGGAACTGATCCGGGCGGGCTATGAGAACATCGTCTGCGCCCAGCCTTTCGGATGCCTGCCCAATCACATCTGCGGCAAGGGTATGATCAACAAGATCCGGGAGCTGTATCCCCAGGCCAACATTACCCCCATCGACTACGATCCCAGTGCCACCCGGGTCAATCAGGAAAACCGGATCAAGCTGATGCTGGCCGTGGCCAAGGAGCGTCTGGCAAGTCCGGAGCAGGAGACGGCCTCTGCCGCTCATACAGAGAGCCGGGAGACGGTGGGAACCGCGGGATGAAGGCGCTGGTGCTGCTGGGCAGTCCCCGGCCTCAGGGCAATACCGCGGCGCTGACGGAAATCTTGTGCGATCAGCTCCGGCAGGGCGGCGCCCAGACGGAAGTGATTTCCCTTTATGAAAAGGAGATTCAGCCCTGCGTGGCTTGCCGCGGCTGTCAGAAGGATTGGAGTACTTTTGCCTGTGTCCGGCAGGACGATGTGGCCGCTATTGCGGAGAAAATTCTGGATTGCGACCTGATCGTCCTGGCAACGCCCATTTATTCCTGGTACTGTACGCCGCCCATGAAGGCCCTGCTGGACCGGCTGGTGTACGGCATGAACAAGTACTACGGGGAACAGCGGGGACCGTCACTGTGGAAGGGGAAAGCCCTGGCCCTGCTGGAGACCTGCGGGTATCCGCCGGACAAGGGCTGTGACCTTCTGGAGGAGGGAATCCGGCGTTACTGCCGCCATTCCGGACTGCGGTATTTGGGCGGCCATGCCGAGCGGCATGTGAGCTATGCGATTGCGTTTCTGGACGCGGAAAAAGAACAGCGGACCCGGGCGTTTGCGCTGGAGCTGCTGGATGCATTGCAAGAATGAGGGATGATGGCCGCAGAGGTTGAGAAGAAACTCGGCAGCGGTTGTCTCTCTCAGGGAAAACGACAAAGTTTGACACACCGGCAGCGGCCTTTGGGCTGCTGCCGGTGCCTTTTTCGGGGAATTTGGATTGACGGGAGAGGCTGTTTCGGTGTAAAATACTATGTATTTTTATGTGAATCGGAGGAACGGCTATGTGGATTGCGGAGAAATGGCAGGACTATGAGCTTTTGGACTGCGGTGACGGCGAAAAGCTGGAGCGGTGGGACAAGCAGCTGCTGGTGCGGCCGGACCCTCAGGCCATTTGGGCATCGCCCCGCCGTCACCCGGGCTGGAAACGGGCAAGCGGCCGGTATCTTCGCAGCCAGACCGGCGGCGGACACTGGGAGAAGGGTTCCCTGCCGGAGAGCTGGAAGATCCGGTATGGAGAGCTGACCTTCCAGGTCAAGCCCATGAATTTCAAACATACGGGACTGTTTCCCGAGCAGGCGGTCAACTGGGATTTTGCCATGGAGAAGATCCGCAATGCCGGGCGGCCCATCCGGGTGCTGAATCTGTTTGCCTATACCGGCGGCGCCACGGTGGCCTGCGCCAAGGCGGGCGCCAGTGTGTGCCATGTGGACGCGGCCAAGGGCATGGTGGCCTGGGCCAAGGAAAATGCCCGGCTCTCCGGATTGGAGGATGCGCCCATTCGCTGGATCGTGGAT